>Ga0129308_1001075_pt1 | contig 31748 bp, 28 predicted proteins | sample L827metagenome_FD_94440 | JGI IMG/M metagenome (GOLD analysis project Ga0129308, IMG submission 94440) | Ring-tailed lemur group fecal microbial communities from Wisconsin, USA - L827 metagenome | ecosystem: Host-associated > Mammals > Digestive system > Large intestine > Fecal | place: USA...
GATAGTGGCCGGCGCCGTGGCGCCCAAGCCTGTGGTGCTGGAGGAGACGGCGGCCCTGCTGGACCGGCCCGATCTCCCGGATGACCAGATCGTCGCCGCCTGTGAGGCCGAGCTGAAAAAACTCGCCATGCCCATCAAGGAGGCCTGCATCCCGCCGGGAGTGAAGCGGGAATTGTACGGCCAGGTGCGTTTTCTGATGCCGCTGCGCAAGACAGAACGATCATAATACATGCGCGGAGATCGATCGGGGAGATGCCTGTATTCGCCCCAGTAACACCCAGAGTACGGATGTCTGACAAAGCAAATTCTGTCAGTATATTCAACCCCAAAAATGCAGTTGTGATCTTTGAAAACTGCATAAAAAACCAACTGTTCGGAAAACCGGCTGTGTGCAGGCCGCAGCCGGTTTCCTGAAACGCAGGCCCCATTTGGCGGAGCAATCCTTGTTGACAAATAATGGGGGGCATGTTAGGATGATTGCAAAGTAAGGTAGATATGTATCACATAGATGATCAAGAAACTGTCAAAGAGAGATTGATGACAATGAATGTTTGTGCCGTGATTGCCGCCGCGGGTTTGTCCGCCAGAATGCGGGATTTTAAGCCGCTGCTGTGTTTAGGAAATTCCACATTCATCCGCCGCATAATCTGTACCCTGCGTGACGCCGGAGTGGAACATATCATAGTGGTGACTGGCTATCAAAGCGCCGTGCTGGAGCGGCATTTAATTTTGGACAGCGTTATGTTTTTAAAAAACGAACGGTTTGCGCAGACGGATATGTTGACCTCTATACAACTGGGCTTGTCTGCGCTTCCTGGAGAAGTTGACCGGGTCTTTGTGATGCCGGCTGATATCCCCATGGTGTCGTCGGAAACTTTGAAACAAATGCTGGCATCTCCGGCACAGGTGGTGCGTCCGACCTTCCGCGGGAGGGGTGGACATCCTCTGCTGCTGGGTTCGGATGCGGCGGAACGGGTGTTGGAATGGAAGGGACAGCGCGGTCTGGAAGGACTGCTGGACACCGGAACCCTGGAACTGGAGAATCTGGCGGTGGACGATCCCGGCATCCTGATGGACGCGGATACCCCTCAGGATTACAAGCGTCTGCTGAACTATCAGGCCAGACTCCAGGGGCACGGAAACCTGCGGCTGGACCTCCAGGTAAATATCGGCATGGAAGATCTGTTTCTCACGACGGAAAACGCCCAGCTTCTGGATATGATCCATCAAACGGGTTCCATTCAAAGCGCCTGCGCCTGTATGCACATCTCCTATTCGAAAGGCTGGAAGGCCATTCAGACCATGGAGAAGGAATTGGGATTCCCGGTGGTGCGCCGGGTAGCCGGAGGAGTGGAAGGAGGCGGTTCGTCTCTGACTGAGCGGGGGATGGACCTGCTGACCGGTTATCGGGCTTTTCAGGAAGAAATTGCGGAACAAGCCCGCCTGCTGTTTGACAAGTATTTTCCAAATAAATTGGGCGGTCCTATTAAAAAAGGAGAGAGGTCACAATGAGGACATTATTTTCTGCGCTGGCTGAGACGCTTCGCGGCGGTCAGCCGGTGGTGCTGGTCACTATAATCGCCAGTTCTGGCTCCACTCCTCGGGGCGCGGGGGCGCGCATGATCGTGGGCGAACAGGGCCGTCTGGCTGGAACAGTGGGCGGCGGCGCAGTGGAATACCGCTGTATCACAATGGCACAGGAACTATTGAACAGCGCCGGCCCCGTGGAAACCAAATTTTTCTTAAATCAAGAGGATACCGCCGGTTTGGGCATGGTGTGCGGGGGACAAGTCCAGGTCCACTTTTTGCCTATTCCGGCCGATGATCCGGAGGTGATGGCGCTGTGCAAGGATGCGGCCGCCCGGTTCTCGGAAGGTACGCCCTTTTGGCTGATGACGCCGCTGCGGAACGGAGAGAAACTGTTTCTTTGGCCGATGAGGGCAGGGGAAAGCGCCGTTTCTTTGCTGCCTTCGGATGGGCTGCCTTCTTTGCCTGGAATTTTTGAGGAGAACGGACGATGCTGGTTCTGCGAACAAATCCAGCGGCCTGGTACAGTCTATATTATGGGAGGCGGACATGTGTCACAGGCACTGGTTCCGGTGCTGGCTCCTCTCGACTTCCCCTGCGTGGTGCTGGAGGACCGGGAGGAGTTTGCGGATCCCCGCCTGTTTCCTTTGGCGCGGGAGGTCCGCCTGGTGGATTTTCGCTGTCTGGACCGGGAACTGTCTCTGACAGATGAGGATTATGTGTGCATTATGACCCGGGGACATCAAAATGATCTTTTGGTCCAGCAGCAGGTGCTGCGGATGCCGGCCTGCTACATCGGCCTGATCGGCAGCGCCAAGAAGTCGGCGGAGTCCTTCGCGCGCCTGCGGGAGATGGGCTTTTCCCAAGCGGACCTGGACCGGATCACCACCCCGATCGGATTGGCCATCGGCGGGCGGACTCCGGCGGAGATCGCCATTTCCATCGCGGCCCAGCTGATTCAGCACCGGGCCAAAAGATTCCCAAGGGGTTAATGGATGAGGAGGAAGTATATGAGGTTGATCGAGACACGTCAGGCGGTGGGGCACGTGCTGTGCCACGACATGACACAAATCATCCCTGGAGTGACCAAGGACGCCCGCTTCCGCAAGGGGCATATTGTGACGGAGGAGGACATCCCGGTGCTTCTGTCCATGGGCAAAGAGCACCTGTACGTATGGGAGAAGAAACCGGGGATGCTCCATGAAGACGAGGCGGCACAGCGGCTGCGGATACTGTGCCAAAATGAAAATATGCACCCCACCCCTGTAAAGGAGGGGAAGATCGAGCTGATCGCCGACTGCGACGGCCTGTTTCAGGTAGATGTTGAGCGGCTGGACGCCATTAATGACGAGGATGAGCTGATGATCGCGACCCGCCACACTAACACTGTTGTACATAAGGGCGATAAATTGGCCGGCACCCGTATTATCCCCCTGGTCATTGAGGAGCAGAAGCTGAGAGCCGTAGAGAGCCGGGCGGGCGCCACGCCTATTTTGTCACTGACGCCCTGGAAGCTGCATACCTGCGGCTTGATCACGACAGGAAGCGAAGTGGCAAGCGGGCTGATCCAAGACGCCTTTACCCCCGTGATCGTGGAGAAGCTGTCCCAATATGGCATCCAGGTGACAGAGCATTACATCACCGGAGACGACCGGGCGGCCATCACCGCCGCGGCGCTCTCCTGCCGGGAGAAGGGCGTTGACATGATCCTCTGCACCGGCGGCATGAGTGTGGACCCGGATGACCGGACCCCCGGAGCCATCAAGGACACCGGGGCGGAGATCGTCTCCTACGGTGCGCCGGTGCTGCCCGGCGCGATGTTCCTGCTGGGGTATTTTGAAGGGGGCACCCCCATTATGGGCCTGCCCGGCTGTGTGATGTACGCGAAAGCCACGGTATTTGATCTGGTCCTGCCCCGGGTTGCGGCGGGCGTCCGGGTGAACCGGGAGGACCTGAAGCGGCTGGGACACGGCGGACTGTGCCTGGGGTGCGGAACGTGCCGTTATCCCGTCTGTCCTTTTGGGAAATGCGAGTAATGCGTGAGATCAGAGAGAGGGGCGTTGACGATGGAAGGGAAACTGAACCATTTTGACGAGAAGGGCAGCGCCATTATGGTGGACGTATCTGGGAAAGCGCCCACCCTGCGCACAGCGGTGGCCCGGGGGATGATCCGGATGTCCCGTCCGGCGCTGGAGGCCATTTCCGCCGGTACCGCCGCCAAGGGCGATGTGCTGGGGGTAGCCCGTGTGGCGGGCATTATGGCCGCCAAACGTACCCCGGAGCTGATCCCCCTGTGCCATCCGCTGATGTTGTCCCATGTAGCAGTGGACTTTACCGTTTTGGATGAAGAATGTGCGGTCCGGGCGGAGTGCACCGTCAGATTGTCCGGCAGCACCGGAGTAGAGATGGAGGCGCTCACCGGAGCAACGGTAGCTTTGCTGACGATCTATGATATGTGCAAAGCGATAGACAAAACTATGGAATTGTCTGAGATTTGCCTGCTCCATAAAGATGGGGGCAAGTCCGGTCCTTTCGACCGAAGGGAGGAGTCCCATGCTTGACGGCTGTGGGCGGTCCATCGACTATCTGAGGATCTCGGTCACAGACCGCTGCAATCTCCGGTGCGTGTACTGTATGCCGGAGGAGGGCGTGAACTGGATGGCACACAGCGAGGTGCTGACCTATGAGGAGATCCTGCGATTGGTGAAGGTGTTTGCCGATCTTGGGATACACCGGGTACGGCTGACCGGAGGAGAACCCCTGGTGCGGAAGGGATTGCCCTATCTGGTTTCGGGCATTAAGAGTACCCCGGGAATTCGGACGGTGACGTTGACCACCAATGGGCTTTTGTTATCCGAGCAGCTGCCGCGGTTGATGGCGGCGGGACTGGATGGGGTGAATCTCAGTCTGGATACCCTGGACCAGGCGCAATATGCAGCCATTACCCGGCGTGATGCTCTGGAGCAGACACTGGCGGGGCTGGAGGCCGCATTGGCCGCACCGGGGCTGGAGGTAAAAGTCAATTGTGTGCCCACAGAAGGAAATGCCGGCCAGTGGGTGCCGTTGGCGGCGATGGCACGGGAGCGGGAACTGGACGTGCGATTCATCGAGATGATGCCCATCGGCTTGGGCGGGAACTGTGCGGGACAGACGGAAGCGCAGGTACGGGACGAGCTGAGAGCGGCTTTTGGACCTGAGCGCCCCTGCCGTCAGGGCGGCGGGAGCGGTCCGGGACACTATGTGACCTTTGAGGGGTTTCAGGGGCGGATCGGATTTATCAGTGCCGTGACCCATCAATTCTGTGAAAGCTGCAACCGGGTCCGGCTGACAGCATCCGGTTTTTTGAAAACCTGCCTGCAGTACCGTGACGGGGTGGACTTGAAAGAACTGCTGCGGGACGGCTCGGATGACCAACAACTGCGCGCTGCAATCGTTCAGGCTGTTCGGGAAAAGCCTGCCGGCCATCATTTCGGCGCCGGGAAGATGGGAGATGACGAGCGGCGCAATATGAATGAAATCGGAGGATGACCATGGGAAAGGTAATGGCTGTGTGTGTCAGTGAGGCACGGGGCACACAGAAGAAAAATGTGGGTACCGCGGAATTTCAAGCGGATTGGGGCATTCTGGGAGATGCCCACGCCGGAAAGTGGCACCGTCAGGTCTCGCTGCTCTCTCTGGAACGGATCGAGGAATTTAAAGCCCGGGGCGCGGTGGTGGACTATGGAGCTTTCGGAGAAAATTTAGTGGTAGAGGGCTTTGACTTCAAAACACTGCCGGTGGGCACCCGCTTCCGCTGTAATCAGGTAGAACTGGAGCTGACCCAGGTAGGGAAAGAGTGTCATTCCCACTGTGAGATCTACAAAGTGATGGGAGACTGCATCATGCCCAGAGAGGGCGTGTTTACCCGGGTGCTCCACGGGGGGACCATCTCCGTGGGGGACGAATTACGTATTGAGGAGGGCTGAACATGCGGGTCGCGATCATAACCCTCAGCGATTCCGGCTATGCCGGACGCCGGGAGGACAAAAGCGGACCGGCCATCCGGCGCATCATGGAAGCGGCGGGCTATCAGGTGGTACATACAGCCCTGCTGCCTGATGACCGGCATATGCTGGCCGATGCGCTCTGCCGCCTATGCGACAATGGGGAGGCTGATTTGATCCTCACCACGGGAGGTACAGGCTTTTCGCCTGCAGACCAAACCCCTGAGGCCACGATGGATGTGGTAGAGCGGTTGACCCCTGGCATACCGGAGGCGATGCGGTGGTACTCCCTCCAAATTACACCCCGGGCCATGTTGTCCCGGGCGGTGGCCGGGATCCGGAAAAAAACCCTGATCGTCAATCTCCCCGGCAGCCCCAAGGCTGTGGAGGAGTGCCTGGGCTTCATCTTGCCCGCGTTGGGCCACGGACTGGAGATTTTAACGGAAACAACGGGAGAATGTGCCCGATAACATATATATACGGTCCTTAAACGCCCCGGAAAGGGCTTGAAATCAACTAATTTCTGTAAAAGGAGAATATGTCATGAAAAAATTGTTGTCCGTTTCCCTTTTGCTTGCTTTGATCCTATCTCTGGCCGGCTGCGGTTCTTCCGGGGCGGATAAGAGCGCCGCGCCGCAGCAAAGCGCCCAGAGTTCGGCCAGTCAGCCTGCCGCTGAAGCGCCGAAGGAAGAACCGGTAGAGTTGGTGGTGTATGCGGCTGCCTCTATGACGGAGACTCTCAATGCCATTGCCGAACAGTATAAAAATGTGGCTCCCAACGTGACTTTGGTATATAATTTCGCCTCCTCTGGAGATCTGCTGAAGCAAATCAAAGAGGGCGCTGACTGTGACCTGTTTATTTCAGCCGCGCCCAAGCAGATGAACGCGTTGGACGGCTCGCTCAAGGATGACGCGGAGAAGAACCCCGATGGCCTGGACGAGATCGTTGTGGAAAGCCGTATCAATCTGCTGGAGAACAAGGTCACTCTGGCGGTGCCTGATGGCAATCCCAAGGGCATTGAGACCTTCGACCAGCTGGCGGAGCTGCTCAAAAGCGGCGATGTTTTCCTGGCCATGGGCAATAGTGATGTGCCGGTGGGGCAGTATACCCAGAAAATATTTAACTACTATGGGCTGGACGAGGAAGCGCTGGCCGCCTCCGGCGTATTGACCTACGGCTCAAACGTGAAAGAGGTCACCACCCATGTCAGTGAAGCGGCGGTAGACTGTGGTATCATTTATGCCACCGATGCCTTTTCTGCGGGCATGGAGGTAGTGGACGGCGCTACTGCTGAGATGTGCGGCCAGGTCATCTATCCCGCCGCCGTCCTGAAAAACAGCCAGCACCTGGACGAGGCACAGGCATTCCTGGATTATCTCACCGGGGACGAGGCTGATGCTGTTTTCGAGAGCGTGGGATTCACTCCCCTGGCTTGACGGTCCTGCGCGGCCAGACCGGACACAACGGTCTGGCGGCATGTTGACCAAATGTATGGAGGTGTTCCATGGATTGGTATCCTTTATATAATTCCCTGCGCATCGCGGCTATCTCCACAGTGGTCATCTTTTTCTTGGGTATTTTGGCGGCTTATTATGTAGCAAAAGCTCCCCGCCTGGTCAAAGGTATGCTGGATGTGTTGTTTACAATGCCTCTGGTGCTGCCTCCCACTGTGGTGGGCTATATGCTTCTGAGGCTACTGGGGCCAAAACGGATCATCGGAGCTTGGGCATTGGAGACATTTGGGATCAAACTGACCATGACCTGGTGGTCGGCGATCTTTGCCACCACGGTGGTGATCTTTCCGCTGATGTACCGCACGGCCCGGGGAGCCTTTGAAAGCTTTGATGAATCCTTGGCCGACGCGGGGAAAACGCTGGGCCGGTCCAACACCTGGGTCTTTTGGCGGGTGCGGATGCCGTGCTGCCGCCAGGGGATTATGGCCGGAACGGTGCTGGCCTTCGCCCGGGCGTTGGGAGAGTATGGCGCTACCTCCATGATCGCAGGGTACACGCCCGGCCGTACCGCTACGATCTCCACTACCGTGTATCAGCTTTGGCGCACCAATGACGATGCCATGGCGTTCCGCTGGGTGATGGTCAACCTGGCCATCTCCGCGGTGGTCCTGTTGGCGGTCAATATGCTGGAACGGAAAGAAAGCGGCGGAGGCCGGCAGAACCGGAAAACGGGAGGAGAGGCAGAAAGATGAGCCTTGCGGTTGATATTCAGAAGAACATGGGCAGCTTTCGCCTCAAGGTACATTTTTGTTCCGAAAATGGGGTGCTTGGGCTCCTGGGGGCTTCCGGCTGCGGCAAAAGCGTAACGCTGAAATGTATCGCCGGACTTCTGACGCCGGATGTGGGCCGGATCGTGCTGAATGGCCGGGTTCTTTTTGATTCACAAAAAAGGATCAACCTCCCTCCCCAGCAGCGCCATGTAGGTTATCTGTTTCAACACTATGCGCTGTTTCCCAATATGACGGTGGAGCAAAATATTGCTGCCGGGGTGCGGCACCGGGACCGCCGGAAAGAGGAAACAAACCGGCTGATGGCCATGTTTCGGCTGGAGGACTGCCGGGGCCACTTTCCGAGTCAGTTGTCCGGCGGCCAGCAGCAGCGGACAGCACTGGCGCGGATCCTGGCCAGCGAACCGGATGTGCTGTTATTGGACGAGCCTTTTTCCGCTCTGGACAGCACCTTGAAGCGGCAGGTCGAGCTGGAACTCATAGAGCGTCTGGAGCAGTTTCCTGGACTGGTGGTCCTGGTGTCCCATGACCGGGGCGAAGTTCGCCACCTGTGCCAGAATGTGTGCGTGATGGAATGTGGGGCCTCGCAGCCACTCCAAACGGTGGAGCAGTTGTTCTCACATCCTGCCACGCTGTCGGCTTGCCGATTGTCTGGGTGTGAGAATATTTCCAGAGTCCGGCAGACAGAAGATGGATTGCTGGAGGCAATGGATTGGGGGATCGCCATAGTACCACCCGGGCCTTTGCCTGCGGGCATGACCCATATAGGAATTCGGGCGGATCGGTTGCAAGTGGCGGAGGGACCGGGAGAACATGTTGTTTCACTCCAAGTGAAACGGATAATCGAAGATATTGCCCATACTACCCTGGTACTGATGCCGCCGGAGCGGGAAAATGTTTCCATCTATATGGAACTAAAACCGGGGGTGTGGAAAGCGCTGGGTTGTCCGGAGCAATTATGGGTGAAGCTGCTGCCGGAAGATTTGCTGCTGCTTTCCAGCTCGGTTTGATATGAGAAGTGTTGTTTGAAAAGTTTTGGAGAATTGCCGCTTGGCAATTCTCCAAAATTTTTACCGTACTTTATGACCGGTCAAACGCTGCTGGCGGAGGGCTTGCGCGCCTGATGTATCTGGCAGGGCAGCTGGCGTGCCAACGGCGGAAGGACTGTTTTGGCTGCGGGCGGCGCCTGTGTTCCGGGCCGGTCTGCGTAAAAAGCGGCTTGTGCATGGTCAGGAACGCTTTTTGTCTTGTCTGCAATTGGAGATACGGCTTCGGAAAACATACCCAGGCAAAATCCTGCATAGCCCAACAATTCCTGCGGATACTAGGTTTTGCTTACCAAAATACAGAGCCACTGGAGGGATTTGTAATATGAAAGCAACAGGGATCGTGCGCCGGATCGACGATCTGGGACGGGTCGTGATCCCAAAGGAGATTCGGCGCACCATGAGAATACGGGAAGGCGACCCGCTGGAAATTTACACGGATAAAGAAGGCGGAGTGATCTTCAAAAAATATTCCCTGATGGGTGGACTGACGGACTTCGCGGGGCAGCTGTGTGAGACGCTGAACCGCACCACGGGCCGGGTCACGGTGATCACTGACCGGGACAGCTGTGTGGCGGCGGCCGGAGCGCCCCGGCGGGAGCTGTTGGACAAGGCCATCTCCCGGCAGCTGGAGCAGCTGATGGAGGGACGGCAGATCTATCAGCACAAGGAGGGAGAAGAAGCCGTGCCCCTGTGCGAGGGGGAGAGCCGCTTTGCCCTGGCCACTGCCGCGCCGATCCTGTCGGAGGGAGACGTGCTGGGCTGCGTCATTTTTGCCGGGGAAGGAGAGAATCTCCAGAACGGAGAGGTGGAGTACAAGCTGGCCCAATCCATCGCGGGGTTCCTGGGACGGCATATGGAGAGCTGATAAAAAGGACCCGGACATGTTGTCCGGGTCCTTTCCGTCAATATGGGTTGGTTCCGCGGTCTATTCCGGCAAGCGGAGCGGGATTGTCCCGGTCCTGGAGCATGGCCTCCACCTCGTGGCGGGGACAGCGGCAATCCCCCTCGCCGCGCCGGCAGTAGGTGCCCGTGTACGGGTCCTGCCCAAGGTAGACCGGCCGCTGCCGGAAGCCGGCCCGGGGCACAAAAATCGCCACGATGTCGTTGCCGCCGCTGCGCAGGATCTGCACGTCCTCAGGCTGGAGGATATTGGAACTGACTACGGCGGGATCGTTGACCATATCCCAGAACTCATCCACCAACTCCTGGGGATCGAACAGGGGAACGGAGTACAGGGATTTGTCCTCCGCCTCGGCAACTCCCAGCAGGATGACCCCGCCCAGAGTATTGGCGAAGGCGGAATAGGTCTCCCAGAGGCTGTGAGGCAGACCGCCCTGGGCGCGCTTGGCCTCCACCCGGTTATCCTCCTGATACTCGTCCAGAAAATCCAGATGCTCCAGAGCAGACATGGACACATTCCCCTCCCTGTATTTTGACTCCAGTATACCCTGCGCGGGAGGGGATTTCAACCGGTGTTAATGTAGATTTTCCCGGAAAAAGGCCAGCGCGTTGCCGAAAAAGATCTTATCACACAGAGCGGGAGAATATCCTCGTTCCAGGAAACAGCCGTACAGCCCCGCCGCTTTTTCGGGGCTGTCCAGCCAGGGCGGCAGGTCCGCTCCGTCAAAATCGGAACCCAGAGCCAGACAGTCTTCCGCGCCCAGGGCCAAAAAGTGGTCCACATGGGCGAACAGGTCGTCCGGTGTAGGATGGCCGTCTTCCCGGAGAAATTCCACGTAATAGTTCAGGCCGATGAGACAGTGACGGGCGGCCAGCTCCCGGATCTGGCTGTCTGTGAGGTTCCGTTTGTGGGAGCACACCCGGCGCGCGTTGGAGTGGGAGGCCACGAAGGGCTTTTTGGCCACCTCCAGCAGGTCGGCAAGGCCCCGGTCATTGAGGTGGGATACGTCCACCAAAATGCCCGCCGCCTCCATACGGGGGATCAGAGACTTGCCGAAAGAGGTCAGGCCGAGGTCAGAGACGAGGCCGGAACCGATCTCATTTTCCCCGTTCCAGGTCAGGGTCATCATCCGGACCCCGTCCCGGGCCAGGACTTCGACCCGGTCCAGGTCGCCGGCCAGAGCGGCCCCGTTTTCCACCGTCAAAAGGGCGGCGGTTTTACCGGCTGTCCAGGCGGTTTCAATGTCAGCGGCGGTGCGGCAAGGGGCGACCCGGGGGGCAAAAAGCTCCATTTGCCGCATAAAGCTCTGCTGGTGGCGGCGGTAATAACCGGCGGACTCGGCCGGGGACAGCCCATCCGGAATAAAAATGGCGAAGCACTGGCACCAGTGCGTCCCCCGGGGCAGACGGGACAGGGATAGGGAGGCACAGGGGTCGTCCAGTGTATTCTGACACCGCCCGGGGGCGGTAAACGCGGTGAGGGTGTCGCAGTGGAGGTCGACAACGGCAAATGGATACATGGAGAGGCCCCTTTCCATTACGAATGATATTGTAGCTTATGAGGAAGAACGTGGTAAATGTTAGTCTATAGGGGCAAAGAAATTTCGCCCTGGGGGGCGAGTTCCTTTTGCAGCGATGCAAAAGGAACCAACGGCCCAGGCCGCAAAATTTGAATGGACGCACACCGCCTTTTTGCTTCGCGAAATCCGGAGGTTTTACGGGGGATCAGCAATGCAGCCCGCCTCAATACGGGCAAAACCCGCTCTTGTTGTGTCTTACTCCCGTGGCCAGCCGGGGCCGCCCGGCGCGGAGTGCCACTGAATCAAGTTTTGCGCAGCGGAGCGGGCAGCCCAGTCAAGGACCACGCCGCGCAATTCGGGAACTCAGGCGCCGGTATTCAGCGGTTGTCTGTATTCCAGTTTGATCCACCCAGGGCCGAAGGCCCGGAAAGTAGAGCAGCAAAACCAGAGGATGGGCGCCGGACGTAAGGAAGGCTTTTTGTAGGACACCCCTTGGGGACCGGGGCCGAAGCCCCGGAGATTTTTTGGGTACTTTTGTATCTCCACAAAAGTACCTCGCCCGGGGGCGAAACTTCCCCATCCCCCGTCCCGCCCGCAGGCGAGACGTTCACGTCCGTACTGCTCTGAGGCGGCGGCCCCAAGGGGCCGCCCTACCTGAACGCAGAATAACGTCCGTCAAAGGCAAGGGCAGAGCCTTTGCCCCACATCATATAGGGTTTCGGTTCCATGGGCCGATAAACTAAAATTTACCGTCCGTCACCACCTGGCTTTTTCATGGTCAGGGAGATGCGCTTTTTCTTCTCATCCACTTCCACCACCCAAACGGTGACCACATCCCCCACGGAGAGAAGTTCAGAGGGGTGGCGTACCCGCCGGGGCAGCTTGGAGATATGGACCAGGCCGTCCTGGTGAACGCCGATGTCCACAAACACACCGAAGTCGATGACGTTGCGCACGGTGCCCTGGAGTTCCATGCCGGGCTTCAGATCCTTGGCCTCCATCACGTCGGTGCGGAGGATGGGGGCGGGCAGCTCGTCCCGGGGGTCCCGGCCTGGCTTCATCAGCTCCTTGACAATGTCGGCCAGGGTGGGCGCGCCCGCTCCACAGGTCTCCGACAGTTTCTCCAGGCCAATGGCTTCCGCGCGTGCCTTCAGTTCTCCGATATTCCCTGCTTTCACATTGGCCAGCGTGTAGCCGCAGGCATCCAGCAGCTTTTCCGCCGCGGCGTAGCTCTCCGGGTGGACCCCGGTGTTGTCCAGCACGGATTTGCTCTCGGGGACCCGGAGGAAGCCGGCGCACTGTTCAAAGGCTTTGGGGCCCAGCTTTGGGACCTTCAAAAGCTGTTTCCGGGTGGTGAAGATGCCGTTTTCTTCCCGGTATTTCACCAGGTTCTTGGCGGTAGCCGCAGTCAGGCCGGACACCCGCTGGAGCAGGGAGGGGGAGGCGGTGTTGGCGTCCACCCCCACGGCGTTGACGCAGTCCTCCACCACTCCGTCCAGGGCCTCGCCCAGCCGTGCCTGGGGCATGTCGTGCTGGTACTGGCCCACGCCGATGGCCTTGGGGTCGATCTTCACCAGCTCGGCCAGAGGGTCCTGAAGCCGCCTGGCAATGGACACGGCGCTCCTCAGATTCACGTCAAACTGGGGGAACTCCTCGGCGGCCAGCTTGGAGGCGGAGTACACCGAGGCCCCCGCCTCGCTGACGATCATGTAGGAGACGCCGCCGCCCACTTTTTTGATGAGCTCCACTGTCATCTGCTCCGTCTCCCGGCTGGCGGTGCCGTTGCCGATGGCGATGTGCTCCACGCCGTGCTTTTTGATGAGGGCGGCCAGCTTGGCGATGCACTCCTGCTTCTGCCGCTCCCCGTGGGTGGGGTAGACCACTGTGGTGTCCAGCACCTTGCCGGTGCCGTCCACCACCGCCACCTTACAGCCCATGCGGTAGCCGGGGTCCAGGCCCATGGTCACCTTGCCTTTGACAGGGGGCTGCATCAGCAGGGGCTTCAGATTCAGGGCGAACATGTGAATGGCGCCCTCGTTGGCCTGGTCCGTGAGGTGGCTCCGGATCTCCCGTTCCATGGAGGGCTGGATGAGCCGGTCATAGGCATCGTCCGCCGCCGCCCGGACAAAGGCCATGGCCGCCGCCCCAGGCACCACCGCCCGGCGGACGGTGACGTGGGCGGTCTCCGGGTCCAGTTCTATGCTGACTTTCAAAATCTCCTCCCGCTCGCCCCGGTTGACGGCCAGCACCTGATAGCCCTGGAGGCGGCTCACCGGGCACTTGAAGTCGTAATAGAGCCGGTAGACGCTGTCCTCCGGCTCCTTGGCCGCGGCCTTGGACACCAATACCGCACGGCGCAGGTACAGCTCCCGCAGCTCCTTGCGGATGCCGGCGTCATCAGAGATCTCCTCGGCGATGATGTCGCTGGCGCCCTGGAGGGCGTCTTCTACGGTCTCCACGCCCTTTTCAGAGTCGATGAAGCCGGCAGCTGCCTCCTCCGGCACGACAGCGGGGCCGCCGTGGGCAAAGAGCAGGTCGGCCAGGGGAGCTAACCCCTTTTCCCGGGCGATGGTGGCCCGGGTGCGGCGCTTCTGCTTGTAGGGGCGGTACAGGTCCTCCACCTCGGCCAGGGTGGAAGCGCCGTCGATGGCGGCGGTCAGTTCCGCGGTCAGCTTGCCCTGGTTTTCAATGGAGGATTTCACTTCGGTTTTGCGCTGGTCCAGATTGCGCAGGTATTGCAGCCGGTCCGCCAGCTGGCGCAGCAGCTGGTCGTCCATGGAGCCGTGAAGCTCCTTCCGGTACCGGGCGATAAAGGGGATGGTGGCTCCCTCGTCGATCAGATTGACAACGTTCTGCACCTGTTCTTCGGTGCGGCCCAGTTCCCGGGCCAGGGTTTGGATCATGGGGTCCATAGTGTTCGCTCTCCTTGGTAAATGAAGTCCTCCCCAGTTTATCGGAAAACCGGGAAAAAGTCCAGCGAAAAGGGGCACGGCTTGCCGTGCCCCCACAAAGTCCTACGGAATATGGCGGCCGACGCCCGTACCGGGCCGCTTTCATGGCCGGGCTTGGCCCTTACTCCCCGCCCAGAGTGTCCCGGAACATGAGGAGGAACGCGGCCAGCAGGGGAAGGCAGGCGGCCAGGACGGTGTGTCTGCCGAAGCAGGGAGAGAGCAGGCCGCTGGCCACCGCTCCCGTCACGAAGGCGAGGATCAGCCCGTAATACAGGGCGGCCTTGGGCGCGGACTGGCTGCCGGGCTGGGTCAGCGCCCGGAACAGGTGCTCGGTGCCGCTGCGCAGGTTGCCTGTGCACATGGTGGTGGCGCAGCCACAGCCTTGAAACTGCCGGAAGGACTCGATCTGGACGGCGCTGGTGAAGGAGATCAGCATATTGGCCAGCGGATCAAACCGCCCCAGGGGCAGCAGGGACACCAGGAGCAGCACCAGGCACTCGGCAATGAGGATGGGCTGCCGCCAGTGGAGACGTCCAGCGTTGGGCCCCAGACGGCGGCGCAGGGCCTCGGTAAACAGCACCCCGGCGGTGAAGGAAAGGATGGGTAGGAGGTAGTGCAGCCCCTCGCTCCATTGGCCCCGGGCCAGATGGAGGCCCAGCAGGACGATGTTGCCCGTCTCGGCGGTGGCGAAGACCTCGCCCCGGTTCAAATAGCTGTACGCGTCCAGCATTCCCCCGGCCAGGGCCAGCAGGAGACCTACGGGAAGGGATTCAGACATTTGATTGTGTTTCATGGAAGACCTCACAAAAAAGGGCGCCGCGTCCGCGGCGCCCTTTTCAAGATGAAATTATTCCGCCACAGGGCCGGCCTTGACCAGGGCCTTGCCAGCCTCGTTGGTGGTGTACTTGGCGAAGTTCTTGACGAAGCGGGAAGCCAGGTCCTTGGCCTTGGTCTCCCACTCAGCGGCGTCCGCATAGGTGTCCCGGGGGTCCAGAATGCCGGAATCCACGCCGGGCAGCTCGGTGGGGACCTCCAGGTTGAAGTAGGGGATGGTCTTGGTGGGGGCCTTGCCGATGTCGCCGTTCAGGATGGCGTCGATGATGCCGCGGGTATCCTTGATGGTGATGCGCTTGCCGGTGCCGTTCCAGCCGGTGTTGACCAGATAGGCCTTGGCGCCGGAGACCTCCATCTTCTTGACCAGCTCCTCGGCGTACTTGGTGGGATGCAGCTCCAGGAAGGCCTGGCCGAAGCAGGCGGAGAAGGTGGGCGTGGGCTCGGTGATGCCCCGCTCGGTGCCGGCCAGCTTGGCGGTGAAGCCGGACAGGAAGTAATACTGGGTCTGCTCGGGCGTCAGGATGGAGACGGGGGGCAGCACGCCGAAGGCGTCGGCGGACAGGAAGATCACGTTCTTGGCGGCGGGGGCGGCGGAGATGGGCCGCACGATGTTCTGGATGTGGTTGATGGGGTAGGAGACGCGGGTGTTCTCGGTGACGCTCTTGTCAGCGAAGTCGATCTTGCCCTCGGCGTCCAGGGTCACGTTCTCCAGCAGGGCGTTGCGCTTGATGGCGTTGTAGATGTCGGGCTCGGACTCCTTGTCCAGGTTGATGACCTTGGCGTAGCAGCCGCCCTCGAAGTTGAACACGCCCTCGTCGTCCCAGCCGTGCTCGTCGTCGCCGATGAGCAGGCGCTTGGGATCGGTGGACAGGGTGGTCTTGCCGGTGCCGGACAGGCCGAAGAAGATGGCGGTGTTCTCGCCGTTCATGTCGGTGTTGGCGGAGCAGTGCATGGAGGCGATGCCCTTCAGGGGCAGGTAGTAGTTCATCATGGAGAACATGCCCTTCTTCATCTCGCCGCCGTACCAGGTGTTCAGAATGACCTGCTCACGGGAGGTGATGTTGAAGGCGACACAGGTCTCGGAGTTCAGGCCCAGCTCCTTGTAGTTGTCCACCTTGGCCTTGGAGGCGGTGTAGACGATGAAGTTGGGCTCGAAGCTGGCCAGCTCCTCCTCGGTGGGGACGATGAACATGTTCTTGACGAAGTGGGCCTGCCAGGCCACCTCCATGATGAAGCGGATGGCCATGCGGGTGTCCTTGTTGGCGCCGCAGAAGGCGTCCACCACGAACAGGCGCTTGTTGGACAGCTCCTGAATGGCCAGATCCTTGACGGTGGCCCAGGTCTCCTCGCTCATGGGATGGTTGTCGTTCTTGTACTCGTCGGAGGTCCACCAAACAGTGTTCTTGGAGTTCTCGTCCATGACGATATACTTGTCCTTGGGGGAACGACCGGTGTAGATGCCGGTCATCACGTTCACCGCGCCCAGCTCGCTGACCTGGCCCTTGTCAAAGCCTTCCAGCTCGGGCTTGGTCTCCTCCTCAAAGAGCATTTCGTAAGAGGGGTTGTAGACGATCTCGGTGGTGCCGGTGATACCATACTTGTTCAGATTGATCTCTGCCATAGTTGTATGACCTCTTTTCTTACATGATCTTCCCGCCGCGGGGCCTGCCCGCGGAGCAGGAGGGGTTATCTTCAATCTCTATAATAATACACGGAGCGGGGGACAAAGTCAATGTCATTGGAGATTGCAATTTAACTATATATTCCATTGCATCTTTGAACATGCGGCGGAAACCGCCGAATTTCTGGACCGTGTCCCAATGGGGAGGAGAAATCAGGCCCCCGCGCGGCGCAGGGCCTTGGAGAGGGCGGCGAATTCGGGGATGCCCAGCCGTTCCCCCCGGACATCGGCGGGCAGGCCGCAGTCCAGGATGATCCGGGAGAGCTCCTCTTTGGAGAAGGTCTGGCCGAAGGCGGAGTTCAGTCCGTTCAGCAGGGTCTTGCGCCGCTGGGAGAAGGCTGCCCGGACCACCAGGAAGAAGTGGGACGGGTCGTCCACCTCCGCCGGAGCGGGACGGGGGACCATCCGGACCACTGAGGAGGTCACCTTGGGGGCGGGGACAAAGCAGGAGGGAGGCACGTCAAAGAGCAGCTCCGGGTCGGTGTGGTACTGGCAGTAGAGGGAGAAGGCCCCGTAGTCCGCGGTTCCGGGAGCGGCGCAGATGCGGCGGGCCACCTCCCGCTGGATCATCACCGTGATGGCGGAGAAACACCCGGACTCGATCAGAGCGGTGATGGCGGGGGTGGTGATGTTATAGGGCAGGTTGGCGCAGGCGATGGGTTCCAGACCGGCGAACTTTTCCCGGACCAGGGCGGGGATGTCCGTCTTCAAAATGTCCCCGGAGACGATCTCGGTGTTGTCCCGCCCGGCCAGCGTCTCGGCCAGAATGGGCAGGAGGGACCGGTCCAGCTCTACGGAAACCACCTTATCTGCCAGCAGAGACAGCTGGGTGGTCAGGGGACCGATGCCGGGGCCAATCTCCAACACGCCCTTACCGGGACCGGCCCCCGAGGCCGCGGCGATGTCCCGGGGGACCCAGTCCTCAATGAGAAAGTTTTGCCCCATGGATTTGGAGAAGCGGAAGCCGTGGCGGGCCAGCAGGGATTTGATCTGGTTGATGTCACATAGATCCATGATGTGCTCCTTACAGTATGTGAAGATAATCCGGGAAAGATCACTGGTTTGCTTGTTCAGGAATAATATAACAGGGGAGGGCCGGAAAGGCAAGGGGCGAGTCGGGACATAGACCGGGCGCAGGTAAACCGGAATTAAAAAAGCCTTTCCCTTGTGGGGGCCTTACAAGCGTCAAATTCCGGTTGATCTGCCGGAGCCGTCTCGCGTCGTTCGACACATTGACCAGAGATCCGTTCCGGCTCCAGAAAAGAACAGGGTACTTTGCCCTTTACTCCTGGGAAGGAATCCCGTATAATGTAACTGGAAAGACCGGATCGGCCTTTCTCACAGGATCGCAGAAGGAAAGGAGGACTTTGGGTCTGGCCCAACACAAGCGCCAGTGCCCGGGGACCGGCAGACGCCGGACCGCGGGACGACGAGGAGAGGGGAGTATCGAAGGATTCGGCGGATGCCCCTCCGCACCGCTCCGGGTGCGTACACAGCCAGGAAATACCCGGGTGACCGGGGAACAAAGGGACTGTGGCCGGGGGACGAGGCAAATGGCTGCGAGTTTGTCCTCTTGACTATTATAATCAGATCAGGAGGAACAATTTCATATGTGTGGAATCGTTGGCTATATCGGCAGGGAGCAGGCGGCTCCCGTCCTGTTGGACGGTCTGGCCCGATTGGAGTACCGGGGGTATGATTCCGCCGGTGTGGCCGTCTATTCGGAGCGGACGGAGTCCCTGTCTGTCCACAAGGCCAAGGGGCGGCTGCAGGTGCTGTCCGACATGCTCCAGGGGGGCGCGGCGCTGGACGGTACCGTGGGCATCGGCCATACCCGCTGGGCCACCCACGGGGCGCCCAGCGACGTCAACTCCCACCCCCAGGTGAGCCAGAACGGCAAGATCGCGGTGGTCCATAACGGCATCATCGAAAACTACGCCGAGCTGAAGGCCTTCCTGGAGGACAAAGGGGTGGTCTTCACCTCCGAGACGGACACCGAGGTGGTGGCCCAGCTCATCGAGTATTTCTACGAGGGGGACATCCTGGAGGCCGTGGGACGGGTGCTCCGCCGCATCCAGGGAGCCTATGCCCTGGGTATTCTCTGCGCCGACGCGCCGGACCGGCTGGTGGCCGTCCGGAAGGACAGCCCGCTGATCCTGGGCTATGGGGACGGGTGCAATTTCCTGGCCAGTGACGTCACCGCCATCATCAAGCACACCCGGAACGTGGGCTATATGGAGGACGGCGAGGTGGCCGTTCTCACCCGGGAGGGCATCCAGTGCTACAACCACCTGATGCAGCCCATCGAGAAGGAGATCACCCACGTGGACTGGGAGATCGACGCGGCGGAGAAGGGCGGCTATGAGCACTTCATGTTCAAGGAGATCATGGAGCAGCCCGAGGCGCTGCGGCGGGCTATTTTCCCCCGCATCAAGGACGGAGCGGTCTACTTTGAGGATTTCGGCCTGACGGAGGACTACATCCGGAATATCCGCAAGGTCTATATCGTGGCCTGCGGCTCCAGCTACCACGTGGGCATGGTGGGCAAGTACAATCTGGAACGGCTGACCCGGAAGCCCGTGGAGGTGGCTCTGGCCTCGGAATTCCGGTACATGGACCCCATTGTGGACGAGAACACCCTGGTGGTGGCCATCAGCCAGTCGGGGGAGACCCTGGACACTATGGCCGCCCTCCGGGAGGCCAAGCGGCTGGGGGCCAAGGTGCTGTCCATCGTCAACGTGGTGGGCAGCTCCATCGCCCGGGAGTCCGATGTGGTGCTGTACACCTGGGCGGGACCGGAGATCGCCGTGGCCACCACCAAGGCCTACTCCACCCAGATGGCGGTCATCGACCTGCTGGCCCTCTATTTCGCCCGGGTCCTGGGCACCATCGGCGAAACGGAGTACCGGGAGGCGCTGGAGGAGATGCTCCGCCTGCCCGGCAAGATGGAGGCTGTTCTGGCCGACCGGGACGACATCCAGTATTTTGCCTCCCAGTATTTTAACCACAACAGCGTGTTCTTCATCGGCCGCAACGTGGACTATGCCCTGGGGCTGGAGGGCTCCCTGAAGCTGAAGGAGATCTCCTATATCCACTCCGAGGCCTACGCCTCCGGCGAGCTGAAGCACGGCACCATCAGCCTCATCGAGGACGGCACCCTGGTGGTGGCGCTGGGCACCTACGGAAAGCTCTTTGAGAAGGCCATGAGCAACGTGGTGGAGGTAAAGTCCCGGGGAGCGGATGTGCTGGCCCTGACCACCGAGAGCCACAGGTCGGAGATGGCAAAGACCGCCAACGCGGTCATGACCATCCCGGACACCCATGACCTGCTGCTGCCCTCCCTGGGCGTGGTGCCCCTCCAGCTCTTCGCCTACTATGTGGCTCTGATGCGGGGCTGTGACATCGACAAGCCCAGAAATCTGGCCAAAAGCGTCACAGTGGAGTAACGCAAAATCTGTTTCAACCGGGTCCGGCGGGGAATCCCCCGCCGGACCCGGCTTTTTGATGCAAATGGTGAAAAAGACCGCGTGGGGCCGCGGACAAGGCGGCTTCACGCGGTCTTATGTTCATCAGTTGGGTTTTTAATGGGAGTGGGAGTGCCGGTAGGACGCCAGGGGGAGGGGCCGCTTGAGAAGCTGGACCAGCACGCCGGAGACGATGAAGAACAGGCCCACAAAAGAGGCCCAGCCGATGGGCTCATGGAGCAGGAGGAAGATGTAGACCAGGGAGACGAAGGGGGTGAGGTAGGCCAGGTTGGACAGCTTGGCCGTGTCTCCGATGTCCATGGCCATGGCCCAGGTGGTGTAGCCCAGTCCGTTGATGAGCACGCCGATCCAGAGCAGCCCGCCCCACTGGGAGAGGGAGAGGACCGGAATGGGCCCCTCCGCCAGGAGAAAGGGAAAGGCAGCCAAGGTGGTGGCGCCGTAGTAGACGGTCATGGCCACGAATTTGTCGCAGGTGACCCTGACGTTGAAGACGGAGAAAAGGGCGTAACAGACCGCGTCCGCCACACAGGAGAAAACGCCCGGTAAGCTGATCCGTCCCAAGCCGGTGAGTTTTCCTTCCGTGGCCACAATGACCACGCCGAAAAAGGAGAGGGCCAGGGCCAAACCTTTCTGAGGCGTCATGCGCTCCCCCAGCAGCAGGCAGGAGAACAGGACGATCAGAATGGGCCAGAGGTAATTGATGATAAAGGCCTGCTGGGCTTTCAGCTGGCTCAGGCCGTTATAGTAAAAGAGGTTGACCGCCAGCATCCCCAGAAGGCCAAGCAGGCCCAGGTGGACCAGCTCTTTCGGGGAGAGCGCACGGAGGAACTTGAGCCGTCCGGTGCACAAACAGAGTAAAAAGAGAAAGACCGCCGCGGTGAGGCTGCCGAAAAAGACCACGGAGATGGTGGACAGGGAACTAATCAGCAGGGAGCCCACTGAGGCAGAGGAACCCCAAAACAAAATGGCCATGCCGGCCAGAAGATATTCCTTTTTCACGGTTGTATCCCGCCTTCGACTGAATAAGAGGTTGGAATTTTGCCCGCATAGTGTTATACCGTCGAATGGGCGGGAAGTCAAGGGAAATTTATCCGGTCACAGTACGTTGACCACGCTGGCCTGCTCCATCTCGGCCAGCAGCTCGATCTGGGCCATCAGGTCGGCGTTGGCGGCGGCGTACTGGTCCATCTCCTCCAGTTTCAGGTATTGGAGCACGGACCGGAAGGAGCGCAGGATGGAGTCGGTGTCCGAATGGCGCATGACGGTGTGGAGGTAGAAGTGGTGGTCCTGCCAGGTGTTATAGACCTCCCGGGTGAGCTCCTCCGCCCGGTCCCACTTTCCGGCCTGGGCCGATGTTTGAGCCAGTTCCAGATCCCGGTTCAGCCCGTCGCACAGGGTCTGGGCGTACCAGGCGTTGGCCAGGCTCCCGGCCAGCATGGCCGCCATCAGGGCGGCGGCGATCCAAAGCCGCTTCATGGCGCTGCCTCCTTATATGCTCATGTCTTTTCGGGCCAGATAGATGGCCCCGCTCTCGTCCACCAGCAGGAGAAAGACCTCCTCCGGACCGGCGCACCCCCGTTCCTCCAGCCGCTTGTCCAGCCAGCGGCGGTCGTAGCCCAGGGCGGTGAGGTTGCGCTCCAGCAGCCGCCCGTCGCTGACCACCACCAGGGGCAGGCCCGCCTCCTCCACGGAGACCTTCAGCTGCCGGGCGGTGGGGGGCTTTTGGTTGGCGTAGGGGAGAACAGAGAGCTGCCCGTTGGTCTCCAGAATGGCGTACTTTACCATGGCGGGGTCGGTGTAGCCCTTGCACCGCAGCTCCTCCAACAGCTCATCCACCGTCAGCCGGTTCCGGGACATCTCCTTCTGGTCCACCAGGCCGTCCCGGATGACGATGCTGGGCCGGCCGCAGAGAACGGCCCGGAACCGGACGCTCTTGGTGGTGAGCACCGAGAGGATCATGGTCACGGACAGGAGGGTGAGAATGGGGATGACGCCGGTGAGCAGGGGGATACCGTAATCCTGCATAGGCACCGAGGCCAGATCGGCGATGATCAGGGAGAGCACCAGCTCAGAGGGCTCCAGCTCCCCCACCTGCCGTTTCCCCATGAGGCGGATGCCGGCGATGATGAGGATGTATAGGATCATGGTTCGGACAAGTCCGGTAAACAAACAGATCACCTCGGTCCGGTGGTGGAGGCGGAAGGATTCCGCTCCGTTACAGTGTGCCCGGGGCGGAAGAACTTATCCCCACGAACTGCCCAAATATTTCGAAGAAAATTATCTGGAAAAAGGGGATTCGACATCTTGCAAAAGCACGTTTTTTTCGATACAATATCTTGAAACGGTTTGCACATGTTATGGAGCAACTGAGAACTGGAACGGAAGGCGTGTGAGAATTGATGAAAGCGACCTTGATTCTGGCCAACGGAAGCATTTTTTCCGGCACCAGCATCGGCAGCACCTCCGACCGGATCTGTGAGATGGTGTTCAACACCTCCATGACCGGCTATCAGGAGATCCTGACCGACCCCTCCTACGCGGGACAGGGCGTGGTCATGTCCTATCCCCTTATCGGCAATTACGGCGTGAACAGTGAGGACAATGAGTCCGACCGCCCCTGGGTGGAGGCTTTTGTGGTCCGCCACCTGTCCCCCCGGGGCAGCAATTTCCGCTGTGAGGATACCCTGAACAATTTCCTGAAGCAGCACGACATTACCGGCATCGAGGGCGTGGATACCCGCGCACTGACCAAAATACTCCGCAGTCAGGGGAGCATGAATGGTATGCTCACCTGTGCGGAGCATTTTAATGTTGCCGAGGTGTTGGAGAAACTGAAGGCCTACAAGGTGGAAAACACCGTGGAAAAGGTCACCCGGAAGGCGCCCCAGACCTTTGAGGCCTGCGGCGAGCAGCGCCACCATGTGGCCATGATGGACTACGGCGTGAAGCAGAACATGATCGAGTGCCTGCGCCGCCGGGGCTGCAAGGTCACAGTGTTCCCAGCAAGCACCCCAGCCGAGACCATCCTCACCGGCGGCTTTGACGGCGTGATGCTGTCCAACGGCCCCGGCGACCCCGCCGAGAACGTGGCCATCATCGCCGAGCTGAAAAAGCTCTATGAGAGCAACATCCCCATGTTCGGCGTCTGCCTGGGCCACCAGCTGTTGGCCCTGGCCACCGGCGCCAAGACCGGACGCCTGGCCTATGGCCACCGGGGCGGCAACCACCCGGTGCGGGACATCGCGGAGGGCCGGGTGTTCATCACCAGCCAGAACCACGGCTATATGGTGCTGTCCGACTCCGTGGACCCCAGCGTGGCCGAGGTCAGCCACGTGAACGTCAACGACGGCACCTGCGAGGGCCTGCGCTACAAGCGTCCCAACTGCTTTACCACCCAGTTCCACCCCGAGGCCAACGCCGGTCCCCGGGATACCGAGTACCTGTTTGACCGCTTCGTCGCGTCTATGGGAGGTGACAAGTAATGCCTAAGAATCCCAATATCAAAAAAGTCCTTGTTCTGGGCTCCGGCCCCATCGTCATCGGCCAGGCCGCCGAGTTTGACTACGCCGGCACCCAGGCCTGCCGCGCCCTGAAGGAAGAGGGCATCGAGGTGGTGCTGGTCAACTCCAACCCCGCCACCATCATGACCGACAAGGACATCGCCGACCACGTCTATATCGAGCCGCTGAATATCCCCTCCGTGACCCAGGTCATTGAGATGGAGCGTCCCGACTCCATCCTGCCCACCCTGGGCGGCCAGACCGGCCTGAACCTGGCCATGGCCCTGTACGAGGACGGCACCCTGGAGAAGTACGGCGTCAAGCTGCTGGGCACCAGCCCCGACTCCATCCGCAAGGCGGAGGACCGCCAGGGCTTCAAGGACTGCATGGAGTCCATCGGCCAGCCCTGCGTCACCTCCAAGGTGGTGGAGAGCGTGCCCGACGCCGTGGCCTTCGCCGAGGAGATCGGCTATCCCGTCATCGTCCGTCCCGCCTACACCCTGGGCGGCACCGGTGGCGGCATCGCCTATGACCGGGCCTCTCTGGAGGAGATCTCCGACCGGGGCATCAACCTCTCCCGAGTGGGCCAGGTCCTGATCGAGCGGTGCATCGCCGGCTGGAAGGAGATCGAGTTCGAGGTCATGCGGGACTCCGCCGGCAACGTGATCCAGGTCTGTTCCATGGAGAACATCGACCCCGTGGGTGTCCATACCGGCGACTCCATCGTGGTGGCCCCCACCCAGACCCTGGCCAACCGGGAGTTCCAGATGCTCCGTTCCGCCGCGCTGGATATCATCTCCGCCCTGGAGATCGAGGGCGGCTGTAACTGCCAGTTCGCCCTGAACCCCGACTCCTACGAGTACGCGGTCATTGAGGTCAACCCCCGTGTGTCCCGCTCTTCCGCCCTGGCCTCCAAGGCCACCGGCTACCCCATCGCCAAGGTGGCCGCCAAGATCGCTCTGGGCTACACCCTGGACGAGATCCCCAACGCGGTGACCGGCAAGACCACCGCCTGTTTCGAGCCCACCATCGACTACTGCGTGCTGAAGATCCCCCGCCTGCCCTTCGACAAGTTCACCACCGCCAGCCGTACCCTGGGCACCCAGATGAAGGCCACCGGCGAGGTCATGGCCATCGCCAACTCCTTCGAGGGCGCTCTGATGAAGGCCATCCGCTCCCTGGAGCTGAATGTCCGGGCTTTGAAGCTGGACAAGCTGGAGGGCCTGTACACCGACGAGATAGAGGACCTGCTGGTCAACGTCACCGACGAGCGGCTGTTCGTGGTGGCCGAGGCCCTGCGCCGCGGGTTCTCCCCCCAGAAGATCAACCACATCACCAAAATGGACATCTGGTTCCTGGACGGCTTCAAGCGGATCATCGACATGGAGGAGGAGCTGAAGCGCTGCAAGGGCGAGCCCGATGCCGACACCCTGAAGCGGGCCAAGGAGATGTGCTTCGCCGACAGCTATATCGGCAACCTCTGCGGCATGAAGCAGGCCGAGGTCAAGGCCCTGCGGGAGCGCTACGGCATCATCCCCTCCTTCAAGATGGTGGATACCTGCGCCGCCGAGTTTGACGCCGAGACCCCCTACTACTACTCCTCCTATGACGGGGAGAACGAGGCGGTGGAGTCCGACACCGGCAAGAAAAAGGTGCTGGTCCTGGGCTCCGGCCCCATCCGTATCGGCCAGGGCATCGAGTTCGACTACTGCTCCGTCCACTCCGTCTGGGCCTTCAAGCGCATGGGCTATGAGACCATCATCGTCAACAACAACCCGGAGACCGTCTCCACCGACTTCGACGTGGCCGACAAGCTGTATTTCGAGCCCCTGACCGCCGAGGATGTCCAGAACATCGTGGAGCAGGAGAAGCCCTGGGGCGCCGTGGTCCAGTTCGGCGGCCAGACCGCCATCAAGCTGGCCAAGGCCCTCACCGACATGGGCGTGCGGATCCTGGGCACCTCCTCCGACGGCGTGGACGCCGCCGAGGACCGGGAGCGCTTCGACGAGATTTTGGAGAAGTGCCGCATCCCCCGCGCCAAGGGCCGCACCATCTATACCACCGAGGAGGCCCTGGCCGCCGCCCACGAGCTGGGCTATCCTGTGCTGGTCCGTCCCTCCTACGTCCTGGGCGGCCAGGGCATGGAGATCGCATACTCCGACCGGAACATTGAGGAGTTCATGCGCATCATCAACATGACCGTCCAGGAGCACCCCGTCCTGGTGGATAAGTACCTCATGGGCCGGGAGCTGGAGGTGGACGGCGTCTTCGACGGAGAGGACATCCTCATCCCCGGCATTATGGAGCATGTGGAGCGGGCCGGCGTCCACTCCGGCGACTCCATCGCCGTCTATCCCCCCCTCCACCTGGAGCAGAAGCACCGCGACCTGATCCTCCAGCACACCAAGAACATGGCCAAGCACCTGGGCGTCATCGGCCTGATCAACGCCCAGTATATCCTCTACGATGATGACATCTACGTCATTGAGGTCAATCCCCGCTCCTCCCGCACCATCCCCTATATCTCCAAGGTCACCGGCGTGCCCATCATCGACCTGGCCACCAAGGTCATGCTGGGCCAGAAGCTGCGCGACCTGGAGTACGGTACCGGCATCTACAAGGAGGCCAACTACTTTGCCGTCAAGGCCCCTGTCTTCTCCTTCGAGAAGCTGACCGACGTGGATACCGGCCTCGGTCCCGAGATGAAGTCCACCGGCGAGGTGCTGGGTATTGCCGAGACCTTCCCCCAGGCCCTGCTGAAGGCCTTCAAGGGCTCCAACATGCGGGCTCCCAAGCGGGGCGGCCGCATCATCATCACCGTGAAGGACGAGGACAAGCGGGAGATCATCTCCATCGCCCGGGGCTTTGAGGAGATGGGCATAGAGCTCTTCGCTACCTCCGGCACCTGCGACGTCCTCAACGAGGCGGGCATCGAGTGCAAGCGGGTCAACCGCGTGTCCCAGGCTCACCCCAACATCCTGGACATGATCGCCTCCGGCACCGTGGACCTGATCATCAACACCCCCACCCGGGGCCGGAAGCACGACACCGACGGCTTCAAGATCCGCCGTTCCGCGGTGGAGCACGGCGTGGGCTGCGTCACAGCCATCGACACCGCCCGGGCCCTGCTCACCGTCCGCCAGCAGAGCCGCTCCGAGGAACTGGAGCCCATCGACATCACTAAGATTTGAAAATCGTATTCCCCCGCCGCTCTCCGAGCGGCGGGGGATATGAAACCACCGGATCACGCGCAACTCCGACCAGTATTTTTCGTCTTGACTGGTGAAAGAAATTTTGGAGGTGTGTATCATGAAACAGTGGATCAAAAAGTGGGGCGGCGTTGGTCTGTTCCTGGTTTTGTTCCTGACCGCGCTGGGAGGGTTCATTTGGTTCACCGCCCGTCCGGTGGAGCTGAAGGCGGAAAACCTGACTCCCGCGGAGACTTATGACGCCTACCCGGGAACGGAACTGTCTCTAGAGCTGACAAAATATAAGCTGTCGGCCACGTTCCAGAATCACAGCGATATGACCTTTTACCACGGGGACCCGCCTGATTACAGCGGCCTTGAGGTGCTTTTGGAGGGGACGTGGTACCATGTGCCCCATAAGGACTACACCGCCGCCGGCGTGGGTAAAGATGCCGGACCGGGGGAGAGCTTTACCTTTGAACCGATCCTGTCTCCCTATGGAAAGCTGCCTGATGGGCAGTACCGCCTGTCCTTCGGTTACTGGTATGATGACCCGGAGCGGGACGTGCCATTGAGAGAGCAGCCCTTCTATGTGTCCTACGCCCGCTTTGATGTGGTCAAGGGAGTCTATGCCCAGCCAGAAACGCCCTGAAAAACAAAAAACCCACACCCTTGGGTGTGGTTCCTTGTTCCGATTCATTTGGATCACCGCTCGCTGGCCACGACGTTTTGATTCTCATAGATCAGGTCTTCCAGGTCGGCCAAACTGCTCCAGTTCGTGTTCGTCATACGATCAAACCTCCTTTCCGTGTTTCCTGTCCCCATCATACTCCGGTGTTTTAGGGAAAACAAGGGAAAGCGGGTTAAATGTTGGTTAAATCCCATTTTAATGCGTGCTGAACAAAGCCTACAGCTTTGTTCAATCGCAAGGTTTGACCCAAATTTGGGCCAAACCTTGCATATTCCATCGGTGTGCCGCTCCACACCGATGGAACTTCGCATTGAAACAATGACTGAATTCCATAAAAACGGTTCAGTAGAGCCGTTTTTATGGAATTGCGCGGCTACCGCCGCGTGAATAAACCGCAGAGCGGTTTATTCAGCAGACATTATTTTACGAGAGAGGAAGGATGCGTTTATGTCCCACCAGACTGTCATTGTGCTGGACTTCGGCGGCCAGTATAACCAGCTCATCGCCCGCCGTGTCCGCGAGTGCAGTGTGTACTGCGAGGTCAAGCCCTACACCACCCCCCTGGCGGAACTGAAGGCCATGGACCCCATCGGCATCATCTTTACCGGCGGTCCCAATTCCGTCTACCTGGAGAGCTCTCCCCATGTGGACCCCGAGATCTTCACCTGGGGCGTGCCCATTCTGGGCATCTGCTACGGCTGCCAGCTCATGGCCCACACCCTGGGCGGCCAGGTCACCGAGGCCCAGGACGATTCCGCCCGGGAGTACGGCAAGACTGTCACGTACTATGATACCAACTGTAAGCTGTTCAAGGGCCTGCCCGCCCAGGGCATCTCCTGGATGAGCCACGGCGACTATATGGCCAAGGTGCCCGAGGGCTTCGCCCTCACCGCCCATTCCGACGCCTGCCCCAACGTGGCTATTGCCGATGAGGCCCGGGGCTTCTACGGCGTCCAGTACCACCCTGAGGTCAACCACACCGAGAACGGCATCAAGATGATCCGCAACTTCCTCTATGAGGTCTGCGGCGCCAAGGGCGACTGGACCATGGAGGACTACAAGAAGACCGCCATCGCCGCCGTGCGGGAAAAGGTGGGAGACGGCAAAGTGCTGCTGGCCCTGTCCGGCGGCGTGGACTCCTCCGTGGTGGCCGCCCTGCTGGCCGAGGCTGTGGGCCGTCAGCTCACCTGCGTCTTCGTGGACCACGGCCTCATGCGGCTGAATGAAGGCGACGAGGTGGAGGCCGCTTTCGACAAGTGGGACATCAACTTCATCCGGGTGGACGCCGAGGCCCGTTTCCTGGGCAAACTGGCCGGAGTCTCCGAGCCCGAACGCAAGCGGAAGATCATCGGCGAGGAGTTTATCCGGGTCTTTGAGGAGGAAGCCAAGAAGATCGGCACCGTGGATTTCCTGGCCCAGGGCACCATCTACCCCGACGTCATTGAGTCCGGCGCCGGCGACGCCGCCGTCATCAAGAGCCACCACAACGTGGGCGGCCTGCCCGACTATGTGGACTTCAAGGAGATCATCGAGCCCCTGCGCCTGCTGTTCAAGGACGAGGTCCGTCAGTTGGGCCGGGAGCTGGGCCTGCCCGAGTACCTGGTCACCCGCCAGCCGTTCCCCGGTCCCGGCCTTGCCATCCGTATCATCGGCGAGATCACCAAGGAGAAGGCGGATACCCTGCGGGAGGCCGACTTCATCTTCCGGGACGAGATCGCCAAGGCGGGCGAGGACAAGAATATGAACCAGTATTTCGCCGTCCTCACCAACACCCGCTCTGTGGGCGTCATGGGCGATGGCCGGACCTACGACTACACCCTGGCCCTCCGGGCTGTCACCACCTCCGACTTTATGACCGCCGACTGGGCGAGAATCCCCTACGACGTGCTGGATAAAATCAGCACCCGCATCGTCAACGAGGTCCAGGGCATCAACCGCATCTGCTACGACATCACAAGTAAGCCCCCCGCCACAATAGAGTGGGAATGATTTCAGAGGCCCGGAAAAGCCTGATATAACTGGGCTTTTGAAGGGTTAATGCCCTCCGTGGCAACGATTTGGCAACACTTTTTCATTATTCATAAAAAGAGAGCTAACTGATTTTGATTAGTCAGTTAGCTCTCTTTTTCTTTTTATTATTACTCTGTGCAACAAACGGCCTCTCCCGTGGCCTACAAGTGAACAGGTCAAAAGAGGTCCTGGGGCGGTATCTTCACATAGGTCTGGGAGTTGTCAAACTCCGGGTAATGGTAGCGCCACTTATCATAGTCCTCTTTGGAGATTTCGCCCGCCTCCAACATGGCGGCGGCCTGTTGCCAGGAGCAAAGCATCTCATGCAGCCGAGCAGCGTCCTTACTCTTCCGCACATTGACCTTCAGGCAGACTTCTCCATCCATCTCACTGATCTTGAGCCCGTAGTTATCCTCCAGGGTAAACAGGGTGTGCATCAGCCCCACATAGGAGTCTATGTCTGGGACAGAGAGCGCATGGGGAGAGACATCCAGTACCTGAGCCAGGGCAGCAGTCAGGTCCGCCTTAGGGGTTCTTGATCCTGTTTCGTACTGAGCAAGGCGCACATCGGCGGACTTTTCCGGAAAGCCCAGCGCCATGCCGAGATATTTCTGAGTCATCCCCCGCAGGAGACGAAAAAAGTGAATCCGTTCGCCAATCGCCATATCATCAACTCCAATCGTTGGTTGTCTTTAGGAAAAGCGTAGCAGAAATGCTTAGTAAAGTCAAGAGAATCCTAAACAATTTTATTTAATTTATTTTGCGTGCTCCAATTGACACAAGCTATTATGCTTAGTATAATGACAATATACTAAGCATAATAGCTTAGAATCAATAAATGGAAAAGAACTGCCGCAATCCCCCGGTTATACATCCGGGAAAAAAGTGGCGGACGAAAGTGAGGAGGCATTTATGGAACACAATATCCAGCCGCAGCAGCCATCAACGAAGAAAGGAAGGTATTTTCAATGCAGGCACAAAACTTTATGCGCGTGGAGGAAGTGGCCCAGGAGCTGGGCATCTCCAAGTCCCACGCCTACAAGGTGATCCACAAGCTCAACGCCGAACTCCGTGAGAAGGGCTATCTGACCATCGCTGGGCGGGTCAATCGTAACTTTTTCATGGAGAAGTTTTGCTACGGCAAGACGGGAAAGGAGGGCTAATCATGGCAGTCTATAAGGAAGAAAAGACAAACACCTGGCGGGCGGTCTACCGCTATACTGACTGGAACGGCGAGCGCAAGCAGACCCAGAAGCGGGGCTTCAAGACCAAACGGGAGGCGCAGGCCTGGGAGCGCGAACAGCTCAACAAGACCAGCGCCGATCTGGATATGACCTTTAAGAGCTTCGTGGACCTCTACACGGCGGATATGAAAACCCGGCTTAAGGAAAACACCTGGGCCACCAAGGACCATATCATCCGTACTAAGCTGCTGCCCTACTTCGGCAGGCTGAAGATGTGCAACATCACCGCCCAGCAGATCATCACCTGGCAGAACGAGATGCTGAACCACAAAGATGAGAACGGTAAGCCCTACTCGCCGGTGTACCTGAAAACGGTCCATAACCAGCTTAGTGCCATCTTTAACCACGCGGTTCGGTACTACAATCTCCGAGAGAACCCCTGCAAGAAGGCAGGCAGCATGGGCAAGAAGAAAAACCGGGAGATGATGTTCTGGACCAAGGAGCAGTACCTGAAATTTGCGGAGGTGATGATGGACAAGCCGCTGTCCTTCTACGCCTTCGAGATGCTCTACTGGTGCGGTATTCGGGAGGGGGAGCTGCTGGCTCTGACCCCAGCGGACTTTGACTTCGAGAAGCGCACAGTATCTATCAATAAGTCTTATCAGCGGCTGAACGGTCAGGATCTGATTACCACTCCCAAAACCGAAAAGAGCAATCGGATCATCACCATGCCGCAATTCCTGGCCGAGGAAATCCAGGATTACATCAAGATGCTCTACGGGATCGGGCCGGATGACCGAATGTTCACTGTCACCAAGAGCTATCTCCATCGAGAGATGGACAGGGGAGCCAAAGAAGCCGGGGTACCGCGCATCAGAATCCACGATGGCTCTGTTAAAATAGGACTAAATCGGCAAACCCTTGTGTTTCAAGGAGTAGCGCTGATTTTGTCCTGACTATATAACACATTTTCGACTGGAGGTGATATGTTCAGATTATCAA
>Ga0129308_1001077_pt1 | contig 31741 bp, 30 predicted proteins | sample L827metagenome_FD_94440 | JGI IMG/M metagenome (GOLD analysis project Ga0129308, IMG submission 94440) | Ring-tailed lemur group fecal microbial communities from Wisconsin, USA - L827 metagenome | ecosystem: Host-associated > Mammals > Digestive system > Large intestine > Fecal | place: USA...
GGACAATGACCATAAAAGAAAGTGGCATGGTCAGTAATCTGCCCAGCGAAGCTATCATTGGCTATCGCATTTATACTGGTAAGGAAGGACAAAGGTAGGTCAAGTACACAGCCACAATCTTTGCAAATAAAATGATAATGAGAGTCTGTCCTAGCATCAAAATGTTCTACCTTACTATCGCAAGTAACTTTTGAAATAATGCCAAAATCCACTAACAATGATAAATTGCGGTAAACAGTGCCAAGACTGATGTTAGGGTATTCTGCTCTAAGATCAGTATAAATGGTATCAGCAGTAGGATGATCGCAACGACTTCTTAAATTCGCTAAAATAGCATCTCTTTGTCTACTCTTTTTTGTTATGACTGTTTTTTTCATTAATTAGATGGTCCTCCTTTCTGAAAAATGATAATAATTATTATTATTTATATAATAATTCAAAATAAGAAAAATGTCAAGAAGGAAGAAAAGACATTTTTATAGAAAGGACATATTTTTAATATGAAAGTAGTAAACTTTAGTTTTTTGTCAGAAAGATAATAGTTGAAAACATTGCATATCTAAAGCATGAATTTTCTATTTAATAATAAATGATTACAATATGTAAACAAATATAATATAAATATTACAAAATTATTAAATAAATATTGACAAATAATACTATTCATATTATAATTTTATTAATGAATGGATGAAAAAGAGAATAAATAATAGATATCTAGGAGGTATTATGATAAAGAGAGTGAAAAAGATAGCCGTATGTCTTGCGTTAGCGATGGCAGTGACACAGGCTGCTCCAATCAGTCAACAGATAGGTACAACGATAACTGTGGAAGCGGCACAGAGAAAAGGAACAGTGAACAGTGCAGTATATATGAGAGGATCAGCGAGTTCAAGCTCGACTATTGTAGCAACATTGCGTACAAATCAGCAGATTATTGTTTTAGATTCAAGCAGTGGCTGGTATAAAGTACAGGCGAATGGAAAAACTGGATACGTATGGAAGACATTTATCACCCTCGGGGCAGTGGTAACAGGAAATGAAAGTTCTGCTGACCAGCAGGGAAAGGTATCTGCACTTTGGGTTGCAGTTCGCTCTAAAGCAAATTTTACGTCTAGTATTAGTAAAATACTTGTGAAAGGCTCTAAAGTTACAATTAAAGCGACAAGCGGAGATTTTTATAAAGTAGAATCTGGTGATAAGACAGGATATATTGCGAAAAAGTACATAAAGATAGTAAAAGATGAAGAAGCAACAACACAAAAGCCATCAGAGACGACAACGGCAAAACCGTCAGATACGACAAAGAATCCTACAACTAAGGTAACGGGACAGGATGTTGTAGATTATGCAGTGAAGTTTGTGGGAAATCCATATGTGTACGGCGGAACAAGTTTGACAAACGGAACAGACTGTTCAGGATTTACAATGAGTGTATATAAATATTTTGGATATACAATTCCTCGTACTTCCTATGGGCAGAGAACAGCTGGAACGAAAGTATCAAGTCTCTCTCAGGCAAAGCCAGGAGATTTAATCTGCTATAGTGGTCATGTGGCATTATATATGGGTAATAATAAGATTGTGCATGCATCTACTTATAGTACAGGCATTATTATAGGTAATAATGCAAGTTATAGATCTATTGTAGCAATTCGAAGAATTATTAATTAAAATATAAAAGAATGAATAGGGGGGATCAGGAAAATCTGGTTTCCTCTTTATATATATGTAAATATATAGTAAATTTATTATACTTTTTACAAGAATAAAGATAGATTGTAGATATGTAGGGGAGAAATAAAAATATTGAAAAAATTTAGGGAGAAAAGAAAAATGGATAGAAAAAAGATTTTATTGAGAGTAATAGGTTGCTTTCTTGTGGCAAGTATGTTAGTACATAATGTGAATATAGGAGATTCGACAGAGCAGATATGTCAGGTGGAAGCGGCATCTAAGACAGGAACGATTAAGTATCCAGCATATATGAGAAAATCTGCAAGTGATAAGAGTAAGATTTACTATATATTGCTTAGAGGGAAAAAAGTAACAGTTGTAAGTAGTGTAGGAAATTGGTATAGGGTAAAATATAAAAATACATATGGATATATTAGGAAGCTTTATGTATCTGTGAAAAGTACTAGCACTAAATCTAGTTCCTCATCAAAGACAGGAACAGTCAAGGCTTATTATTTAAATATGAGAAAGTCAGCAAGTACAAAAGCTAAAATTATTAAAGTCTTAAAAAAAGGTGCTAAAGTTACTATTTTAAGCAATGGAACAAATTGGTATAAGATAAAGTATGCAGGAAAGACAGGATACGTAAAAAAAGGGTATATTTCCACTGGCTCATCTAGTAGCTCTAGTAAAGTGACAAGTTCTTCTTCTAAGACGACAGGATCGAGTGTTGTTACCTATGCCAAAAAGTTTGTCGGCAATCGATATGTCTGGGGTGGAACAAGCTTGACAAAAGGGGCAGATTGTTCAGGATTTACAATGAGTGTTTATAAACATTTCGGATATACAATTCCGCGTACTTCTGCCGCACAGAGAACGGCGGGAAGAGCAGTGAGTAGCATAGCGGCGGCAAAGCCAGGAGATTTGATTTGTTATAGTGGTCATGTAGCTATTTATGCGGGGAATAATAAAATTGTACATTCAGCGAATCCTAGAAGGGGAATTGTGTATGGAGATTCTGCTACGTTTACAAGAATCTTGGCGATACGAAGAATTATTTAGTTATATAATTTATTATGAAAGTCCCTGTCAGCGGGCGGGCAAGGGCAAATTTATTTGCCCTTGTCTGCACATTTGACAGACTATCCTGTATGATAAATAGAGCACTTCGTGAGGTTTTTTCGAACGCTGCGAATTTCGTTCGAAGGAACTTGGCGAAGTATTTTCGGGTCTAGTGAATCGAACTTCCTTGTGATTGCTTGGAGTGCGAATACAGGTGCGATTTCCAGAGTGCCTTGGCACGGAGCAATCGGACTTTCCTTCATAGTGGTGTCTGCGATGGCAGGCATGTCAGTTTAGAGTGTGTACATATGAACAATAGAGAATGGAACGTCTTAAATAGACGTTCCATTCTCTATTGTTGTATTGTAGAGTAATTTTTATAAGTTAGTGGCAAAAGAGAAGCGCTTAGCTGGTAAAGTTATTTCTAATAATTTTATGAAAATGTTAAAAATATAATAATAAATATTACAAAAATATTAAGAAATTCACAAAATAGACACAAATATATAGTAATATAGGAAATGTAAAAGAGAAGTACTCTTGGGGGAGTACATAGTTTAAGGAGGATTTTATTATGAAAAAAGCGATTGCTAGAGTAATGAGTGCTTTTTTTGCAGCTTCATTATTCTTCCAAACACCGACTACGAATATTACATTTATAGATAATATAAAACAGGTAGAGGCAGCGACGACGAAGGGAACGATTAAATCTGCTGTGAATTTACGGAAGACTGCTAGTAATTCAGCAAAAATTTTAAAGGTGTTATCTAAGGGGACTTCGGTTACAATTACAAGTACAAGCACAGTTGGCTGGTACAAAGTAAAAGTAGGGACAGTGACAGGATATGTTGGAAGAACTTATGTGACACTTACTAATTCTTCGAGTAAAACAACAACTTCTTCAAGTAAGACATCAAGTTCAAGTTCTAGCAGTAGCAGTGGCACAGGAAATGTAATTGCTGCATATTTAAATTTTAGAAAGTCAGCTAGTAATTCAGGCAAGATTTTGAAAGTATTAACATATGGAACGAAAGTTACGATTCAGGGAACAACTGGATCATGGTATAAAGTAAAAGTTGGAAGCACTACAGGATATGTGTCAAAGGCTTATATTAAGAAGACATCTTCTAGTTCTAGTAGCAATAAAACAACAACTACTACAAGTTCAAAAGTGACAAGCTCTTCCGTGGGAAATTCTAAGACGAAAGGACAGCAAATTGTCAATTATGCGTTGAAGTTTGTAGGAAATAAATATGTATACGGTGGAACAAGTTTGACAAAAGGAGCAGATTGTTCAGGATTTACGATGAGTGTATACAAATACTTTGGATACAATCTTCCTAGAACATCGGCGGCGCAAAGAACAGCAGGAAAGAAAGTAGCAAGCTTATCTCAGGCACAGGCAGGAGATCTTATCTGTTATAGCGGTCACGTGGCGATTTATATGGGCAATAATAAGATTGTACACTCAGCAAATCCTAAAAGAGGAATTGTATCGGGAGATGCTGCTACAAGTATGACAATTTTAGCGATTCGAAGAATTGTATAGATTAGTACATAAATCCTAGGAGTAAAGTTAGTTTTACGCCTAGGATTTTTTATGTTTTGGTCAGCTGTTTATTTGATTATCGATCACTGTACGGTCATGATTTTAGCTTTAGCTGCGAGCGAGAGTGTTTTTTTATAATGTGAGATTCCTGGCTTTAAGTGTGAGATTGTAAAAATAATTACAAATATTACAGAAAAAATGGGGAAAAATATGGGAAAAATGCGATAAAATCAAAAAATAGTAAAAAAAGATATTAAAAACCTTAAAAAAATATTACAAAAATATTAAAATAATGAAAAAAGTTCACAGAATGGACACAAAGTTGTTTTATAATCTTGACATAGATTGTTACATATAATATACTATTTGAGAAAAAGATGACAAAGAATTTAATACATACAGTTATAGTTAGAACAGTTTAGGAGGTTTTTCAGTGAAGAAATTAACGACAAAGGTTGTTGGATGCGTATTGGCAGCCATGATGTTAGTACAACCAGTATCTACAGTAGTTGGCAATGAGATAGCAATAGAAGCACAGGCAGCTTCTTCCACAGCATATATTAAATCAGCAGTAAATCTTAGAAAATCAGCAAGTACTTCTTCTGCAATAGTTAAGGTTTTAAAATCAGGTGAGAAGATTACTATTACTAGCACAAGTACAGTAGGATGGTATAAGGTAAAAGTTGGAACAAAGACAGGATATGTTGGAAGAACTTATGTTACATATACAAAACCAAAAACACAGACAACAACAACTACAGCAAAGAAGACAACTACAACGACTACAAAAACAGGTTGGGTGACAGCTTCTAGCTTAGCAGTTAGAAAGACAGCTTCTGATTCAGCAGCAAAAGTAACTACATTAAAGAAAAATGCAAAAGTTACGATCACTGGAACAACTGGTAGTTGGTATAAGATTAAAGTTGGTTCTGTTACAGGATATGCAAAGAAAGCATATATTTCAACTTCTGCTCAAGTAGTATCTTCTAATGTTACAGCAAAGACAACAGGACAAAAAGTTGTGGATTATGCACTCCGGTTTGTAGGAAACAGATATGTGTATGGTGGAACAAGCTTGACAAGTGGAGCAGATTGTTCAGGATTTACAATGAGCGTATACAAAAACTTTGGATATACTCTTCCTAGAACATCAGCAGCACAAAGAACAGCTGGAACGAAAGTAGCAAGTTTATCTCAGGCAAAGGCAGGAGACCTTATCTGCTATAGTGGTCATGTGGCAATTTATATGGGTAATAATAAGATTGTACATTCAGCAAACCCTAGAAGAGGAATTGTAGCAGGTGATTCAGCTACAAGCATGAAAATTATAGGAATCAGAAGAATTATAAAATAATAAAATATAAACATATACGGATTGGCTTTGTCAATCCGTTTTTTTTTGTGAATAATAAGGAAAATATTTGGATTTTACGATAGAATATTGGAAAAATAAAAAAATTATATTATAATTAAGGCAGCAAGAGTGAGAGGGGTGTTTGTTTGGAGAGTAATGAAAAGACAAAATATAAGATGGCAGATTCTATTAAGTATTTAATGGAAACTACGCCCTTAGATAAGATTACGGTAAAGAGTATCGTAGAGCATTGTGGCATGACAAGGCAGACTTTTTATCGAAATTTTCAAGATAAATATGATTTAGTAAATTGGTATTTTGAAAAATTAGCTCAAAAATCATTTAAGCAGATGGGAATTCAATGTACGCTAAGAGAGGGCTTAATTCGGAAGTTTGAGTGCATTGCGGAGGATGGATGTTTCTTTTCTGCTGCATTTCAATCACAAGATCATAATTCCTTAGTGGAATATGATTATGAATGCATTTTAAAATTTTATACGGATATTATTACAAAAAAGACGGGAAAAAAATTAGAAGAGGATATCGAGTTTTTATTGAAAATGTATTGTAGAGCGTCTGTCACAATGACAATTGAATGGGCTACAACAGGAAGAAAAAAGAGTCCAGAAAAATTGACAGATTTACTTATCGAGGCAATGCCAGATCGATTAATGGATTTATTATGTGATTTATCGTTTGCTCAGAGGGAACCAGTTATGTCTATTTAGATTTTGATGTCGGATTATCATATATTTGTAGCTTTCTTTGATTAGCTCTCACTAATTTGAGAAAGCTATGCTCTTTTTTTTATAAATTGAAAGTGTAAAACCTATTTCTTTTAGGTGATGGGTAGTTCACAATCGTGAAAAAAATGTGAAAAATTGCTCAAAATTTACACAAGACAAAGAGTGTAACTTGTTTTTTGACTGCATAATTGTTAAGATTATATCATAACTAAGGCAGTATTAATAAAATATATAGTCGGATTACATATGATTTTATTAATATTGTCAGGTGAGTTCGTATATAAGAAAAGGAGAATGTAATTATGGCAAACAGAATTGTATTGAATGAAACATCTTATCATGGAGCAGGAGCGATTTCCGAAATCGTAGTAGAAGCTAAGGCTAGAGGCTTTAAGAAAGCTTTCGTATGTTCTGATCCAGATTTAGTAAAATTTAAAGTTTCCACAAAGGTTACAGATCTTTTAGATGAAGCTGGATTAGATTATGAATTATATTCTAATATTAAACCAAATCCAACAATTGAGAACGTACAGACAGGTGTTCAGGCATTTAAGGATGCAGGAGCTGATTATCTTATCGCAATTGGCGGTGGCTCTTCTATGGATACAGCAAAAGCTATTGGTATTATCATCGCTAACCCTGAGTTTGAGGATGTTAGAAGTTTGGAGGGTGTTGCACCTACAAAGAATGCTTCTATTCCTATTATTGCAGTTCCTACGACAGCTGGAACAGCTGCTGAAGTTACAATCAACTATGTTATCACAGACGTTGAGAAAAAACGTAAATTCGTTTGTGTAGATACACATGATATTCCTGTTATCGCAGTAGTAGACCCAGAGATGATGGCTAGTATGCCTAAGGGATTGACAGCAGCTACAGGTATGGATGCTTTGACACATGCTATCGAGGGATATATTACAAAAGGCGCTTGGGAATTGACAGATATGTTCCATATCAAAGCTATTGAGATTATTTCTAAGTCTTTAAGAGGTGCTGTTGATAATACACCAGAAGGAAGAGAAGGAATGGCTCTTGGACAATATATCGCTGGTATGGGATTCTCTAATGTAGGTCTTGGAATTGTACATTCTATGGCTCATGCTTTAGGTGCTGTATATGATACACCACATGGTGTTGCTAATGCTATTTTACTTCCAAGTATTATGGCTTATAATGCTGATGCAACAGGAACAAAATACAAAGATATCGCTATCGCTATGGGTGTTGAGGGCGTAGAAAACATGACTCAGGAAGAGTACAGAAAAGCAGCTGTAGATGCAGTTCAGCAACTTTCTATCGATGTTGGAATTCCAGCTGACTTAAAAGAAATTGTAAAAGAAGAGGATATTCCTTTCTTAGCAGAGTCCGCATTTAATGATGCTTGTGCTCCTGGTAATCCAAAGGATGCTTCTATGGAAGATATTATTGCATTATACAAGGCTTTAATCTAGTTTTAATAGATAGGCAATGATTGGTAATTAATGCTTAGATTAAAAAAATAAAGGGAGAGGCTGTTGCAAAATGTAAATTCCAACAAGATATACTGCTAAAATATTTTGGCAATATTGATATCTTGGATGAGAAATTCGTTTTGTGGTAGCCCCTTCTTTCATTATAAATATATTAATATAGATTTTAGTTGAGATATTGCTAATATTAGAACGTGATTGTATATTTGAGTGATCTCAAATATTTGTAATTTTAGCTGTGTGAGGCTTTATATAGCATCTGGTAGCATTGGATTTAGTGGGAGAGACGTACATGGTGTATATTACTATTATTTTTTTGATTATTTTGGTAGATGCAATATTGAAGGAATATACAGAAAAATATATAAAAAAAGGACAGGTAAAACTTATTTGCAAGGATAAAATTATTGTTACAAAATCTTATAATGAAGGAGCTGCGCTTAGATTATTAGAAGAGCATCCACTTCTTTTAAAATGTATTTCTGGCGGTATTCTTATTTTTTTATGTCTTTATTTTATTATTCTCATGAGAGGAAAAAAGAATAGATCTTTGAAGATTGCGCTCAGTTTCATCTTAGGTGGAGGGCTTAGTAATTATATTGACCGCTTTATAAGAGGGTATGTAGTAGATTATTTTACATTTGCGAGAAAGGATAAGAAAATTGGGAAGAAAATTATTTTTAATCTCTCTGATTTTTGTATCTTTTTTGGCAGTGCCGTAGTTGCTCTTCGAGAAGGGATACAATTTCTCTCTTTATTATTAAAGAAATAAAAGGGGTTATCGTAAAACAAATTTTTCATATAAGATAATGATATTGCTCAAATGATTTAGCGGCTATCTTATTGAAATTTAATATTTTGCGATGACCCCTTTTTCTATATAATTATTTGATTTCAATAATCTGAGAGTTAGCTTGACCTGCAATTGGACGAGAGACAAAATCAATAGCCTTCTCCTCACCACTATCGAGAAGCTCTTCTAACTGTTTGATAATTTCTTCATCATATACGAAAAATGTTTTTGTAGAACCGTCTGGCATAATCATCTCAACAGAGTCGCTGTCGTTAAATCCACTGAGTGTTCCAGAAGTAGCCCATGTTTCTTTTTCGCTTTCCTTTGTGGCAGTTGTTGGCTCCTCAAAGTTTTCATCGCCCTCTGCTGTTATTTCTTCCTCGTCAGAGATTGTCTCGTTATTCTTTGCTTCTGTGTTGGAGGCAGAAGTGGTAGAATTAGCCTCTGTGGAAGAAGAACTACTAGATGAGTCTTGCTTTGAAGTAGTAGAAGCTGATGTATCTTTTTCAGAGGAAGAATTCTTCTCTGTTGAATTTTTGTCGTCCTTAGAAGAAGCTTCAGAGGAATCTGTTGTATCCTCTGTCGTTTTTTCCATATCAGATACAGTGTCATTATAAGCGGAAGTTGTCAATTCTTCTGAATTATTTTTATTACATGCAGTGGCAAACATAAGGCAAGTAGCCATGCAAAGTACAAAATATAGTTTCTTTCGCATCTTATATCCTCCTATCATTATATTTGGTATTTTTTATATTTAACTTAGTAAATTATAGCTTATAAATGGGAAGAATACAAGAGTAAGAATAAAATTTAGATTTATGAGGGAAAAGAAATATATTCCAGTATTTAGGGAAATTTAAATTGTCTAAAAAATCTAAATTTTTTGAAAGATGTTGAACATATTAATTATGAAGAGAAAATCTAAAATTTGTGAAAAATGTCAAAGAAAAAATTAAAAAATCGAACATGCGGAGATAAAATAAAGTTATCCACATTATAAACAAAGAAAGAAATGGCATTTTTTCAGTTGTCCACAAAGTTATCCACATTATCCACAGTATTGTGGATAACTTATTGTGGATAATTGTTCGATAAAAATGACGAAAAATCGAAAATATAAGGTTATTAGACAATTAGATTAGTTAAAAACTAATCTGAAAATAGTGGAAAAATTTCAGATAGATTCTGAGAATCTTATTCGGGAATCATGAAAAAAATGTGTAAAAGAGTAGTAGAAGAAAAAAATTGATTGAAATTTTCTGAAAATACTGCTATACTATTTACATAAGATAGGTTCTAGATAGAGAAAGAGGAGCCTGTCAAATTCTCTGTAATGTCAAAGAAAGAGAACAGAGAGAAAGAAAAGGAACAAAGTTCCAATAAATAAATAAGAAAAGGGAGTGAATCGTATGAAGTATATTATTAGCGGAAAAAATATTGAGGTGACAGAATCTCTAAAAAATGCAGTCTACGATAAACTTGGAAAATTAGATAAGTTTTTTGCCGATGAGACAGAAGCTCAGGTGACATTAAGTGTAGAGAAGTCCAGACAAAAAGCAGAGGTTACAATCCCTATGAAGGGAAATATTTTAAGAGCAGAGCAAACTAGCACAGATATGTATGTTACAATAGAGCTAGTAGCTGATATTTTAGAGCGTCAGATCCGCAAATATAAAACTAAAATTGCGAATTATAGCAAGGGCGGTAGTCATTTCTCAGAGGATTTCTTAGGACAAGAGCCAGAGCAATTTTTAGAGGATGATGAGATTCGTATTATCCGCAGTAAGAAGTTTGCGATTAAGCCAATGGATGCTGAGGAAGCTTGTATTCAGATGGAATTATTAGGACATAATTTCTATGTGTTCCGCAATGCAGATACTTTTGAGGTTAATGTAGTTTATAAGAGAAAAGATGGAACATATGGATTGATTGAGCCAGAGTTCTAAATTAGAATTTTTAGCTAGGGAGCGGTATATCAGAGCATATATTTTTATCTTAATAATAATGCAGATGATATTTATAGAAGAATAAATAGAAAGATATTTAGAGAGACTATGCAAAGTTGTGTAGTCTCTCTTTTTAATTAGGAGGTTTTTGGGAAGAGACGCCGAGAGAGCAAGCAGATATCTGCTTGCTCTCTCGGCGTCTTTTCCCATTATTTCAAAACCTATATTTCCTGATGTATAGGATGTATAGAACGTAGTATGTCTAGAAAGTACAGGAAAAAGAAAGCATATGTTCACAATAAAATCATAATATTTTTCTCATTATGAAAATAAATAGATTGATTCCTAACTTTAGAAATGCTACAATAGAGCAGTAATTAGGCTTTTTTCTATAGGAAATATTTGTATGTTAGACAAAGAATAATGATAAAGAAAGACTGCTGTCGAGTAAAAATTTCTTTTTTGTAAAGCAGCAAATATTAAGTAGAGTAAAAAATTAAAAGAAAATTTTAAAATATTTAATAGAAATAGTAAAAAAAGAAAGGAAGTGTGCCATATGGGGCTTTTTGATAAGATATTTGGAAGCCATAGTGATAAAGAAATTAAGAGAATCACAAAGCTTGTAGATAAGATAGAAAGCTTAGACGAGGCAATGCAGGCATTGTCGGATGAAGAGCTTAGAGCAAAAACAGATGAGTTTAAGGGACGTTTGGCAAACGGTGAGACATTGGATGATATTTTGCCAGAGGCTTACGCTGTAGTAAGAGAGGCGGCAGACCGTACTCTTCATATGAAACATTATAGAGTGCAGTTAATCGGCGGTATTATTCTTCACCAAGGTAGAATTGCCGAGATGAAAACTGGTGAAGGTAAGACATTGGTAGCGACTTTGCCATCTTATTTGAATGCGTTGGAGGGAAAAGGTGTTCATATCGTAACAGTTAACGACTATTTGGCGAAGCGTGATGCTGAGTGGATGGGACAGATTCACAATTTCTTAGGGCTGACAGTCGGCGTAATTTTAAATAGCTATGATGGAGATGAGAGAAGAGCTGCCTATAACTGTGATATTACTTATGTCACAAATAATGAGCTTGGATTTGATTACTTAAGAGATAATATGGTAGTTGAGAAGAGTGAGTTAGTGCAAAGAGAGCTAAATTATGCTATCGTCGATGAGGTTGACTCTGTCTTAATTGACGAGGCTAGAACACCCCTTATTATTTCTGGTCAGAGTGGAAAATCTACGGACTTATATCGTATGTGTGATTTTCTTGCAAGAAGAATGGAGCGAGGTACTGCAAGTGCAGAGCTTAGCAAGATGGATGCACTTATGGGAACAGAGATTGAGGAGGACGGAGATTTCCTCGTAAATGAGAAGGAAAAACAGGTTGTTTTAACAGCAGAGGGTGTGAAGAAAGTTGAGGAGTTCTTTAAGCTGGACAATTTGGCTGACCCAGAAAACTTAGAAATTCAGCATAATATTATTTTAGCACTCCGCGCGCATAATTTGATGTTTAAAGACCGCGATTATGTTGTAAAAGATGATGAGGTATTGATTGTAGATGAGTTTACTGGACGTATTATGCCAGGTAGAAGATATTCTGACGGTCTTCATCAGGCGATTGAGGCGAAGGAAAATGTAAAGGTAAAGCGTGAGTCTAAGACATTGGCGACAATTACGTTCCAGAATTTCTTTAATAAATACACGAAGAAGGCAGGTATGACAGGTACTGCCCTGACAGAAGAAAAAGAGTTTAGAGATATTTACGGGATGGACGTTATCGTCATTCCTACGAATAAGCCAGTTATCCGTATAGACCATGAGGATTCTATCTATGCCTCTAAAAAAGAGAAATTTAATGCAGTTATTGATGAGATTGAGGCTGCTCATGAAAAGAGACAGCCAGTCTTGGTTGGTACCATTACAATTGAGGTTTCGGAGGAACTCAGTAAAATGCTCACAAGAAGAGGAATTCCTCATAATGTCTTGAATGCGAAGTTCCATGAGAAAGAGGCTGAGATTGTCGCAAATGCTGGTAGATTAGGTGCAGTTACAATCGCGACGAATATGGCAGGTCGTGGTACTGATATTAAGCTTGAGGACGGTGCGGCAGAGGTCGGTGGTCTTAAAATTATCGGAACAGAGCGTCACGAGGCGAGACGTATCGATAATCAGCTTCGCGGTCGTTCAGGACGTCAGGGAGATCCAGGAGAATCTAAGTTTTATTTATCATTGGAAGATGATTTGATGAGACTTTTCGGTTCTGAGCGTATGATTGCCCTTTATAAGACGCTTAAGATTCCAGAGGGCGAGGAGATTCAGCATAAATCTATCTCTGCCACAATTGAGAAGGCTCAAAAGAAGATTGAGGGCAATAACTTTGGAATTCGTCGTAATTTGCTTGAGTATGATCAGGTTATGAATGAGCAAAGAGAGATTATGTACAAAGAGCGTCGCCGTGTATTAGACGGTGAGAATATGAGAGAGTCTATCTATGGTATGATTGATTCTGTAGTAGAGAAGATTATTATGGGATATATCGGTGAGGAGGCTTCCTCTGAAGAGTGGGATATGAAGAGCTTAAAAGAAGCGTTAGCTCAAAAGATTCCAATTAAGACAAGTGAGATAGAGCTGACAGAGGAGGAGAAAGAAAACTCTGATAAGGAAGCATTTATCGCTCGTATGAAGGAGAAAGCCAGAGACTGTTACGAGGCAAAGGAAAAAGAATTTGATGAGATCGATCCTAATATGATTCGTGATCTTGAGCGTATTTTCTTGCTGAAAATTATTGATAGAAAATGGATGGATCATATCGATGATATGGAACAGCTTCGTCAGGGAATTGGTCTTCAAGCTTACGGTAATAAAGATCCGCTTGTACAGTATCGTTTCTTGGGATTTGAGATGTTTGAGGAGATGACATCTAATATCCAAAAGGATACAGTCGGAGCTTTGATGCATGTTAAACTTGAGCAGAAAGTAGAAAAAGAGGAGGCTCCTAAGATTACAGGAACGAATAAGGATGATACTGTAGCAAAGGGCCCATATGTGAGAAAAACAGCGAAGATTGGGCGTAATGATCCTTGTCCTTGTGGAAGTGGCAAGAAATATAAACAATGCTGTGGAAGAAATAAATAAGGAGCGAAGACTGTGGTTGAATTAGATCAAATTAAATATGACTTGGGTCAGTATGAGCAGCCCATGAAGGATTTAGAGGAATCACTAAGCTTAAAAGAAAAGAGAGAGCAGATAAAAGAATTAGAGAAACAGATGGAGTCGGCTTCTTTTTGGGATGATGTAGAGCATTCTCAGGAGGTAATAAAGGAATCCAAAAACTTAAAGGATATTGTAGCTTCCTATGAGAATTTAAAGGAGCAGATGGAGGATGTTGAGACGATGCTTGAGATGGGCTATGAGGAAAATGACTCAGAACTAGTTCCAGAGATTCAGGCGATGATGAAAAGTTTCCAGAAAAAGTTTGATGAGATGAGAGTCTCAACACTCCTATCTGGAGAATATGATGAGAATGATGCTATTTTGACTTTACATGCAGGAGCAGGTGGAACAGAGTCTTGTGACTGGGCAGGAATGCTCTATCGTATGTACAGTAAGTGGGCGGAAAAACGAGGCTATAAGACAGAAGTGCTCGATTTTCTCGATGGAGATGAGGCTGGAATTAAGTCCATCACGGTTCAAGTTAGCGGAAAAAATGCGTATGGATACTTAAAATCCGAGAAAGGAGTGCATAGACTTGTGCGAATTTCTCCTTTCAATGCGGCAGGTAAGAGACAGACATCCTTTGCGTCTTGTGATATTCTTCCTGATATTGAGGAAGATGTAACCGTTGATATTGCGGAAGAGGATTTAAAAATTGATACTTACCGGGCAAGTGGTGCGGGTGGTCAGCATATTAATAAGACAGATTCTGCAATCCGAATTACTCATATTCCTACTGGTGTAGTTGTGCAGTGCCAAAATGAGCGCTCACAGCATAAGAATAAAGATAAGGCGATGAAGATGTTGAAGGCCAAGCTTTATATTATGAAGCAGCAGGAAAATTTAGAGAAGATTTCAGACCTTCGAGGTGAGGTGAAGGAAATCGGCTGGGGAAATCAGATTCGATCTTATATTATGCAACCTTATACACTTGTGAAGGATCATAGAACAAATGAAGAGGTTGGAAATGTACAAAGCGTTTTAGACGGAAATTTAGACCCATTTATGAATGCGTACTTAAAAAGTTTAGTTGGAGCGCAAAATTAAAAATCGCTTGGTGATAGCTAGAATATAAGGCAAAAATAGTTTCTAACTGGAAATTATTTTTGCCTTTTGTATATAATCTTTTTTTAAAAATGCTTGCATATATGGAAGAAATATGCTAACATCTTTCTGGTGAGAACAAATGTATTTCTACCACGAACATATCTTGGGATGTTTTCCAAGGAGAATTTCGTGAGAATGGAAAGCATCTATTTTAGTAGCTATTTTGTATAGAGATGGGAAAATAGATGTGAAAGGATAAGAAATAATGGAACAAGATACAAAGTATTATGTAGTAAAAAAGAGAGCGTTGCCAGAAGTTCTAGTTAAGGTAGTGAAGGCAAAGCAGCTGCTTGAGTCAGATAGAAGGATGAGCGTGCAAAAGGCGCTTGACAAAGTGCAGCTAAGTCGAAGTTCTTTTTATAAATATCGAGATGATATTGCTCCATTTCATGAAAATACAAAGGGAACAACCATTACCTTTGTACTAGAGATGAGAGATGAGCCAGGAATTTTGTCGAAAATTTTGAGTTTGGTGGCAGAATTTCGGGCCAATATTTTGACCATACATCAGAGTCTCCCAGTGAACGGAACAGCTCTTATTACAATGAGCGTGAAGGTGCTCCCGACGACAAGAGATGTCTCTAGGATGCTTGAGGAGATGGAACAGACAGATGGAATACAGGAGTTAAAAATACTAGCGAAGGAGTAAAAAATATGAATGTTGCAGTTTTAGGATACGGTACAATCGGATCAGGTGTTGTAGAAATTTTTGATCGAAATAAGGAAGTAATTAAGAGTCGTGTTGGACAGGAAGTAAAGGTAAAATATGTATTAGATATTAGAGAATTTCCTGGAAGCTCCATTGAGGATAAATTGGTGCATGATTTTAGCACGATTGAAAACGATGCAGATGTACGGCTCGTTGTAGAGACAATGGGTGGAGTAAATCCTGCCTATACATTTGTGAAGAAGTCTCTAGAAGCAGGAAAGCATGTGACAACTTCTAATAAAGAGCTTGTCGCAAAACACGGTGCAGAGCTAATTAAGATTGCGAAAGAGAAAAATGTAAACTTTTTATTTGGTGCAAGTGTTGGCGGCGGTATACCAATTATTCGTCCTTTAAATGAGGCGTTGACAGGAGATGTCATTCAAGAAATTACTGGTATTTTAAACGGTACTACAAATTATATCTTGGATAAGATGGAGAATGAGGGATGGAGTTTTGAGCAGGCGCTAAAGGATGCTCAGGATAAAGGATACGCTGAGAAACATCCAGAGGCAGATGTGGAAGGATACGATACATGTAGAAAAATTGCGATTTTAACTTCTCTTTCTTATGGAAAACAGGTTGACTTTGAGGATATTTATACAGAGGGAATTACAAAGATTACAGCTGAGGATATTAAGTACGCTACAGCAATGGGCAGAAAAATTAAATTACTCGGTATGAGCAAGAAGGTTGACGATGATATTTACGCGATGGTTTGCCCGATGATGCTTCCAATTTCTCATCCACTTGGCGGAGTAAACGGCGTATTTAATGCGATATTTTTAAACGGAAATATGGTTGATAATTTGATGTTCTACGGAAGAGGAGCTGGAAAGCTTCCAACAGCGAGTGCGGTTGTGGCAGATGTTATTCAGGAAGCCAGAAATATAGGATGTAATCTTGAAAATATTGTTTGGAGCGAAGAAAAGCTTGAGTTAACTCCAGTCAGTGATTTTGAGAGAAGATTCTTTATTCGTCTTCCAAAGACAGTGACGAAAGAAGAGGCTACTACAGTGTTTGGAGAGATTGAGCAAGTTTGTGTGGACGGAATTGATGAGTTTGCATTTATCACTTCTAAGGTAAAGGAGCAAGTAATTGAGCAAAAACTTGCACAGTTTGAGACAGTAATTAATCGTATTCGCTTAGCTGACTAAAAATTTTCTTGACCTTTTTGGGGAACTGTAATAGAATGTCAGATTGTAGAGATACTTAATACAAATAGAGTAAAGTGGTTTATGATAAAAATAGGTAAAAACAGAAAAGCAGTCGATTTTTCTTTGAAACTTACGTATCATGACTGTATAGGAAACAGATAGAAAGGCTTGGTTAAAAAATGTTAATAGTAAAGAAATTTGGCGGAACATCCGTTGGAAATAAAGAGAGAATTTTTAATGTTGCAAAAAGATGTATCGAAGATTATAAAAAGGGAAATGATATTGTTGTAGTACTTTCTGCTATGGGAAAATCTACAGATGAGTTGATTGCGAAAGCAAAGGATATCAATCCAAATCCATCTAAGAGAGAGATGGATATGCTTTTGACAACTGGAGAGCAGACATCTGTTGCACTCATGGCGATGGCTATGGATGTACTAGGTGTGCCAGCTGTATCCTTAAATGCATTTCAAATTGCTATGCATACAACTCATAAATACAGTAATGCAAGATTAAAGAGAATTGATACAGATCGTATTCATAATGAATTAGAGCAGAGAAAAATTGTTATTGTTACAGGATTCCAGGGAATCGATAAATATGACAATTATACAACACTCGGCAGAGGTGGCTCTGATACAACAGCCGTTGCTCTCGCAGCAGCGTTAAATGCAGATGCATGTGAAATTTACACAGATGTAGATGGCGTATTTACAGCTGATCCACGTATTGTTAAGACAGCTTATAAATTAGATGAGATTACTTATGATGAGATGCTTGAGCTTGCCACACTTGGAGCTGGTGTTCTTCATAATCGTTCTGTAGAATGTGCAAAGAAACACGGTGTACAGCTTGTTGTTCGCTCTAGTCTTAATACAACAGAGGGAACTGTTGTTACAAAGAAGACAAAGAATAAAGATACAGTAATCAGCGGTGTTGCTGGAGATAGAGATGCTGCTAGAATTGCTGTTGTAGGTTTAAAAGATGAGCCAGGAATCGCATTTAAGTTATTTAATGCCTTAGCTAAGAGAGGAATCAATGTTGATATTATATTACAATCTGTAGGACGTGAGAACTCTAAAGATATCTCCTTTACAGTGACGAGAGAAAATGCAAAAGAGGCTGTCGAGGCTATTGAGAATGTATTTGACGAGTCCGCATATGATAGAATTGACGTAAATGAGACTGTTTCCAAGGTGTCTATCGTAGGCGCAGGAATGCTTACAAATGCTGGTGTGGCTGCGAAAATGTTTGAAGCTTTATATAAAGCTGGAATTAATATCAGAATGATTTCTACATCCGAGATTCGTGTCACAGTATTGATTGATGAGAAGGATATTGAAGCTGCTATGAATGCAGTTCACGATGCATTTTTGTCAAAATAATTCGTGAAAATTTATGGAGCCGATATTTATAAATACGATACAGAGAATGAGAAAGCTGGATACATAATACCAGCTTTCTTTTTATTGCATAAAGTTAAAAGATGCGGTACAATAAACAATACGGCAAAGAGCGTTGTTGTTTTGAGAGAAAAAGGTTAAAATCGGAGGAGATATGCGATATGAAACGCCAAGATTACATATCATGGGATGAATATTTTATGGGAGTTGCAATATTGTCTGCGCAGAGAAGTAAGGATAATAATACACAGGTTGGTTCCTGTATTGTAAATGAAGATAATAAAATTTTATCGATGGGATATAATGGAATGCCGATAGGGTGTAGTGATGATGAGCTTCCGTGGGAGCGCGAGGGAGATCCACTTGAGACAAAGTATTTATATGTATGTCATGCGGAGCTAAATGCTATTTTAAACTATGGCGGAGGTTCGCTAAAGGGAACAAGAGTGTACACAACTTTATTTCCATGTAATGAATGTACAAAAGCTCTTATTCAGGTAGGAGTTAAGGAAGTTATTTATCGCTCTGATAAATATGCGGGTACTCCTTCTACTAGGGCGGCAAAAAGAATGATGGATATGGCGGGTGTGAAATATCGTCAGTATGAGGAAAAACATATTAGAATAAAAATAGATTTGTAGAGGTAAAGATGGACATTATAAAAGTATTACAACAGGAATTAAATATTAAGAGAGAGCAGGTTGAGGCGGCAGTACAGTTAATTGATGAGGGAAATACGATTCCTTTTATTGCTAGATATCGAAAGGAAGTGACAGGCTCTTTAAATGACGAAGTACTTCGTAATCTAAATGAGAGATTGATTTATCTTAGAAATTTAAATGACAGAAAAGAGCAGGTAATTAAGAGTATTTCTGAGCAGGAAAAGCTGACTAAGGAATTAGAAAGACAGATTCTAGAAGCGAAGACGATGGTTGAGGTAGAAGACCTGTATCGCCCTTATAAGCCAAAGAGAAGAACAAGAGCTACGATTGCCAAAGAAAAGGGATTAGAGCCACTTGCTAATATATTACTTCTTCAGATGACAAAAAAGTCAATGTTAGAGGAGGCCAAGGCATATATTTCTGATGAAAAAGAAGTAAAGTCGGCAAAGGAGGCACTCGCGATGGCGATGGATATCGTGGCGGAGAGTATCTCGGACGATGCACAGCATAGGACACGTATCAGAAAAGATACTGTTCAGGAGGGGCTTATTGTCACAGCAGTTGGTAAATTAAAAGAGAAAAATCCAGTCTACGAGATGTATTATGATTTTCAGGAGAAAATAAAGACGATACCAGGCTACCGCATTTTGGCGATTAATCGCGCGGAGAAGCAAAAAGAAATTACAGTAAAGATAGAGGCACCAGAAGAAAAAATTTTACAGTATCTGGAAAGTAAAATTATTATCCGAGATAATGAAAACACAGCGCCAATTTTGCAAGAGGTAATTAAGGATAGCTATAAGCGATTGATTTCAGGTGCAATCGAGAGAGAAATACGAAGCGAGCTTACCGAGAAAGCGGAGGAAGAGGCGATGAAGGTTTTTGGAAAGAACCTCACGCAGCTTCTTATGCAGCCTCCAATTGCAGGTCAGACTGTTCTTGGCTGGGATCCAGCGTTTCGAACGGGCTGTAAGCTTGCAGTTGTTGACCCTACAGGTAAGGTGCTTGATACAGTAGTTATCTATCCGACAGAGCCTCAAAAGAAAATTGAGGAGTCAAAAAAGACGTTGAAAAAATTGATCGACAAGTATGACATTACGCTTATTTCACTTGGAAATGGAACAGCATCTAGAGAGTCAGAGCTTGTTATTGTAGAATTACTAAAAGAAACCAAGAAAAATGTGCAGTACGTTATTGTAAATGAGGCGGGAGCTTCTGTGTACTCTGCAAGTAAACTTGCGACAGAGGAATTTCCAAATTTTGATGTGGGACAAAGAAGTGCCGCGTCCATTGCGAGAAGATTACAAGATCCGCTATCAGAGCTTGTAAAAATTGATCCTAAGTCTATCGGTGTTGGTCAGTACCAGCATGATATGAATCAAAAGAGACTCGGAGAGGTGCTTGGAAATGTAGTCGAGGATTGTGTAAATAAAGTCGGAGTAGATTTAAATACAGCTTCCGCTACATTACTCATGTATATTTCTGGCATTTCTAAAGTAATTGCCAAAAATATTGTTGTCTACAGAGAGCAGAATGGTTCTTTTACAAATAGAAGGCAGTTATTAAAGGTTGCCAAGCTTGGTCCAAAGGCGTACGAGCAATGTGCAGGATTTTTAAGAATTAGTGGGGGAGATAACCCACTCGATCAGACAAGTGTGCATCCAGAATCTTATGAGGCAGCGACTAAGGTGTTAGATATTTTGGGATATTCTGTGGATGATTTGAGAAAAGGTGGTATTGGAGCCATTTCTAAGAAAATAAGAAATAAAAAAGAGATGGCAAAGCAAATCGGTATCGGTGAGGAGACTTTAACGGATATTTTAAAAGAGCTCGAAAAGCCAGCTAGAGATCCTAGAGATGAGATGCCAAAGCCAATTCTTCGAAGTGATGTCCTTGAAATGAAGGATTTAAAAGAGGGAATGATATTAAAGGGGACAGTGAGAAATGTCATCGATTTTGGTGCATTTGTAGATATTGGTGTGCATCAAGATGGACTCGTTCATATTTCTAGGATGTCAAAGAAGAAGTTTATTAGGCATCCACTTGAGGTAGTGAGTGTGGGAGATATTGTGGAAGTTGAGATTATAAGTGTCGATACGAAAAAACGAAGAATTCAGCTTGCTATGAAAGAAACGGTAAGCGGTAAGTAAATGGATATGCCTGCTAAGCAGGCAGCCATAGATGAATAGAGGTAATGAGAGATGTCAAACGAAAGAAAATCTACAAGTACAGTGAAAGCGGTTGCCATGATTGGTGTCGCAGCCGCAATTGCTACAGTTTTAATGTTTGTGAAATTCCCAGTAAAATATTTGGGATTTTTGGAATTAGAATTAAGTGATATTCCAGCTATTTTTATGTCGCTTGCAATTGGACCAGCGGCAGGTGTATTGGTAGAGTTAATTAAAAATATATTACATTTAACAGCGACGAGTACAGGGGCTTCGGGAGAACTCTCCAATTTTCTTGTATCAATTGGATACATTTTGCCGTTATCCCTCACATATCATCATACGAAGGGAAAGCATCGATTGATTTTTGGATTTGTACTTGGAACGATTGGAATGGCGATAGTAGGAATTTTTGTGAATGCATTTATTACAGTGCCACTTTACTTGGCAATTATGGGAAAAGAGGCGATTATGGGAATTGTGCAGGCGACAATTCCAGCAATTCACTCAGTGACAGCATTGATTTTGATTGGAATTACACCATTTAATATTTTTAAAGGGATTGTGATGTCTGTGATTGGATATCTTGTATTTCGAGCACTTCAAAAATATGTTGTGTTATAAAATATACCTGCAGAACACATCGTATGCTAAATTTCTCTGGGATATGAGACGAAGGAGAATGGGGACAGACGCCGAGAGAGCAAGCAGATATCTCCTGCGCAAACACGTTCGTTCCCACGATTTTTCGATATACGCTGATTTATGCTGCTTTCGTGAAACTCGCTCCGCTCAGACAGTCACTTTCGCAGCAAAGCTAAGTATATCGAAAAATCGCTCCACTCTCTATTGTTTGCGCAGGAGATATCTGCTTGCTCTCTCGGCTGTGTACTGGCAAAACAGTAGGGAATAGAAGATATCTAAAATCGTTTTACATTTCTATAACGAGATATTCTTTAACGTTTCGCCATTACACAGCCACCAGTTAAAAGACGGTTCTTTCCCTGGTCAACGATAGAGAAGTGGAGACATTTTTCGCTGCGGAAGCTTTGAGGTTCTGAGCGTGTCTGAGTGAAGCGAGTTTGCGATGAACCTCATAAATAGGCGGAGTAGTGAAAAATGGCGGGAACGCAACGTGTTGGAAAGGGAAAGAACCGTCTTTTAACTGGTGGCGTCTCCCACCAAATACTCTTTCAAAAAAACATTCCACTTTATCTGTTTCACAAAGTATAGTATTTTCAACAAAATTGATTGTATAAATTCACAAAAAATGATTGTGTAAACCAACAAAAAATAGTTGTGTGCAAAATAGAGAGAAATGAAATATAGTAGCTTTTCTGAAAAAATATTTGGAAATTCCACTTTCAGAATTGGATTCTCAGTAGAAGCGAGGTTAGATTAGAATGGAAGAAAAAAAACAAGAAGACTTAAATCAGCGGGATATGCCTCAAGATATAGCAGATGTTGATAGCAAAGAGAGTGTGACTCATAATTTATCTGATAAAGAGATTGAGACTGAGCTGACAAAGGAGAAAGCAAGAGACGAACAAGAAGATTTAGATGACGATGATGAATACTATGTAGATGAAGAGGAATTTCAGGTTCAGGAAGTTGAGCCTGCTGTCTATGAGTTAGAGACAAAGATTACAACAAAAGAATTATATAGTTACTTGATGATGCATACTTATTCTTCTTTTAGTGGAAAAGTATGTGTTATACTTAGCATCCTTGCTTTTATTATGCTTTTGCTCGGAGCTGGAAAGGGTGATATGACTAAAACTGCTATATTAGGTATTGTGGCAGCACTTTATACGGTTATAAATCCAGTGATGCTTTATCTTAAAGCTGCGAGACAGGCAAAATTAAATCCTGCTTATAAGGATTCCATGAAATTTGGATTTCATGAAAAAGGAATAAATATTGCTTTTGGTGGCAATGAGGGAATGATTCCCTGGGATAGGATTATGAAGGGGAAGAAGACGAAAAAAGTCTATGCGCTTTACACAGATCCGATTCATGCCTTTTTGATTGCCACAAAAGATTTGCGAAAAACTGGAACTGAAATTGAAGATTATATTAAGGGGCATATGGCTCAGAAGTAGTAAGCAACAAAATTGAGGTAAAAAAGAATGATAATAGAAAGTTTTAGTGAAGAGCAAACCTTCGCGCTTGCGAGGAAGCTTGGAGAGAAAGCAAAGAAAGGTCAAGTCTATGCTCTGGATGGAGATCTGGGAACTGGAAAAACGGTTTTTACAAAAGGGTTTGCCGCTGGACTTGGTGTAGAGGAGCCAGTCAGCAGTCCGACCTTTACGATTGTACAGGAGTACGACGATGGACGACTTCCCCTCTATCATTTTGATGTGTATCGCATCGGCGATGCGGAGGAGATGGACGAGATTGGGTTTGAGGATTATTTATACGGAGAGGGTGTCTGCTTTATTGAGTGGGCGAAGTTCGTGGAGGAATTACTCCCAGAGTTTTGTATTTGGATTTTAATAGAGAAAGATTTAGAAAAGGGATTTGACTATAGAAAGATAACGATAAAAGGTGAGGAAAGATGAAAATATTAGCACTTGATAGCTCTGGGCTTGTAGCATCTGTAGCTGTCGTGGAAGAAGATATATTAATTGCAGAGTATACAATCTGTCATAAGCTGACACATTCTCAGACGCTGCTTCCAATGCTTGATGATGTGCAGCAAAGAATAGGACTTAATTTAGAAGAAATAGATGCGATTGCGGTATCTTGCGGACCTGGTTCTTTTACAGGGCTTAGAATTGGTTCTGCCACAGCGAAGGGGCTTGGATTGGCTCTAAAAAAGCCGATTATTTCTGTTCCGACAGTGGATGGTTTGGCTTATAATTTATACAGTACAGATAAATTGATCTGTCCATTAATGGACGCGAGAAGAAATCAAGTTTATACAGGATTTTATAAGTTTGAAGGAGAAAAAATGGAGGTAATCGAGAGGGAGCGAGCAGTTTCCATCGCTCAGGTTATCGAGGAATTAAACGAGCGAGGTGAGGAGGTCATCTTCTTGGGAGATGGTGTTTTAGTCCATCAGGATATGATTGAGGAAAATATAAAGGTAGCTCATTCCTATGCTCCAGCTCATATGAATAGACAGCGAGCTTCCTCTGTGGGAATGCTAGCACTCGCTTATATAAAAGAGGGAAGAGAGGTTTTGGAGCCAGCCAAAGCTCATAAGCCTGTCTATCTTCGAAAATCTCAGGCGGAGCGTGAGAGAATGGAAAGAGAAAAACAAAAAGAGGCAGCTAAGAATGCATAAATATGAAATTCGTCCGATGGAAAAAAGAGATTGTAAAGCTCTCTATGAGTTGGAACAGCAATGCTTTTTAGGTTCCAGTGCCTGGGATTATAATAGTATTTTAGAAATTTTAAACTATGATACAAATATATATTTTGTATGTTATGAAAAAGAGGAGCTTGTCGGTTATATTGGCTTAATGGTGGCCGCAGACGAGGGAAATATTACAAATGTCGCGGTTTGCCCTTCAAAGAGAAGAAGAGGAATTGCGGATGCTTTGATTGAGAAGACGATAGAGATAGCAAAAAGAAAAAATATAAGTCAAATTTTTTTGGAAGTGCGAAAAACAAACGCCCCTGCCATCTCTCTTTATGAAAAGCATGGTTTTTCCTATATAGGATGCCGAAAAAATTATTATGATGAGCCAAGAGAGGATGCCAATATTATGTGTATTCTCCTTTAATTCCCACTGTTCAAATGAATACAAATCGATTATCATAAAGACAGATAAAAAAGAAGGCCTTGATTTTGACCTTTATACTATGTATCTGTTGATTTTATATACGTGATTGGTTTTGATACGAGTCTTATACTATCGCAAATGGATACAGAGATATCCTTGGTAGTGGAGTATCGGCGAGGAGGATAAAAGATGAAGTGTAATATATGTGGGAAAGAATTCAGACAGGAATTAGATATTATTAAAGAAGATTATATTTTCGTGAAGAAAAGTTGGGGATATTTTTCCAAGAAGGATGGACAGACACATCAGTTTTGTCTCTGTGAGGATTGTTATGATGAGTGGATAAAATCTTTTAAAATCCCAGTGGAGATTAAGGACACAACAGAGATGATTTAATGTGATGTCTTATTCATGATATTCTTCGAAATATGGCGATTGCCAATGGAGGAAAAGAAAATATGTTAGATATTTGTTTATTAGGAAGCGGTGGTATGATGCCGCTTCCTTATCGCAGGTTGACAGCCCTTATGGCAAGAATTGAAGGAAAGTCAGTGCTTATTGATTGCGGTGAGGCAACTCAGCTTGGAATTAAGGAGTCTGGCTGGAGTTTTAAGCCGATTGATGTCATTTGCTTTACTCACTATCACGCGGACCATATCAGTGGACTTCCTGGGCTTTTACTCACTCTTGGAAATGCGGGGAGAGAGGAGCCTGTCACAATGATTGGACCAAAAGGATTGCAAAGAGTAGTAAATGCTCTTAGAGTTATTGCACCAGAGCTGCCTTTTGAGATTATTTTTAAAGAAATCGAGGAAAAAGAGCAAGTATTCCAGATGGATGGATATCGTATTGAAGCGTATAAAGTAAATCACAATGTACTTTGCTACGGATATTCCATTGTGCTAGATAGAGCGGGTAAATTTGATGTAAATAAGGCGAGAGAAAATCAGATTGAGCAAAAATATTGGAGTCGTCTCCAAAAAGGAGAGACGCTTGAGGTGAATGGAAGAGTACTCACAAGTGATATGGTACTCGGTGCTCCGAGAAAGGGAATTCGCTGTACATATTGTACGGATACGAGACCGCTCGATGTGATTGTAAAATACGCAAAAGATGCAGATTTATTTATCTGTGAGGGAATGTACGGGGAAGAAGGTAAGGAGAAAAAGGCAGTAGAGTATAAGCATATGACAATGTACGAGGCTGCGAGAATGGCAAAAAAAGCTAATGTAAAAGAAATGTGGCTGACACATTATAGCCCTTCTCTTGTAAAACCGGAGGAATTTATGGATAAAGTACGTGATATTTTCCCACGAGCGAAGGCCGGAAAGGATGGGAAGAAATGTACGTTAATGTTTGAGGAAAGTTAAGAGGCTTTTCCGATGAAGGATAGAAAGAAGGAAAAAAATGGATAATAAAAAAGAAGATGTATTAATTTTAGCCATTGAGACTTCCTGTGATGAGACGGCGGCGGCGGTGGTAAAAAATGGACGAGAGGTATATTCCAATGTCATTTCCTCTCAGATTGATTTGCATACATTATACGGAGGCGTTGTGCCTGAGATTGCCTCAAGAAAACATATCGAAAAGATAAATCAGGTCATTGAGGAGGCGCTAGAGAAGGCTAATGTCACTCTAGAGGATATTGATGTGATTGCTGTAACTTATGGACCAGGGCTGGTCGGTGCACTTTTAGTCGGCGTGGCGGAGGCGAAGGCAATTGCGTTTGCCGCAAAGAAGCCGCTTGTCGGAGTGCATCATATTGAGGGACATATTAGCGCTAATTATATTGAACATAAGGATTTGGAGCCTCCATTTTTATGTCTGGTGGCATCTGGCGGACATTCCCATCTTGTGCTTGTCAAGGATTACGGTGAGTACGAGATTATCGGAAGAACGAGAGATGATGCGGCAGGAGAGGCGTTTGACAAGGTTGCAAGAGCAATCGGACTTGGATATCCAGGAGGTCCTAAGATTGATAAGGTTTCCAAAGTAGGCAATCCAGATGCTATTGTTTTTCCAAGAGCAAAGGTAAGTGATTCGCCAAATGATTTTAGTTTTAGTGGACTGAAATCTGCTGTGCTTAATTATCTCAATCAATGTAAAATGAAAGGCGAGGAAATTAATCAGGCGGACGTGGCAGCCTCATTCCAGAAGGCTGTTGTGGAGGTTCTAGTAGAGCATACAATCAATGCCGCAAGAGCGCTTGGTTGTAAGCAGGTAGCTATTGCAGGTGGAGTGGCCTCTAACTCTTCTCTTCGCGCGGCGATGAAATCAGCCTGTGAGAAGGAGGGATTTGCTTTTTATCATCCGTCTCCAATTTTATGTACAGATAATGCGGCGATGATTGGGGCGGCTGCTTATTATGAGTACGAAAAGGGTGCGAGAGCTGGATGGGATTTGAATGCAATTCCAAATTTAAAGATTGGACAGAGATAGCTGGCTAGATAATTGAATTACGGATTTGTTTACTATTATCTGAGAAATAGAGAGATGTCTATAAGGAGAAAGAAAATGAAGCAGGAAAAAATAACAGCCATTGTCCTTGCAGCAGGCAGAGGAAGCCGTATGAAAAGTGAAGTACAAAAACAATATATGACTTTAGCTGGCAAACCAGTTGTGGTACATTCCTTAGAACAGTTTGAAAAAAGTGATGTAGATGAGATTATATTAGTGACAGGTGCAGATGAGATACAATATTGCAAAGAAAATATCGTTGATGCCTACCATATCACAAAAGTAAAAAAGATTGTGGCGGGTGGAAATGAGAGATATGAGTCGGTTTATCATGCGCTAGAAGTGATGGACGATTGTCAGTATGTTTTTATGCAAGACGGCGCGAGACCTTGTATTACTCAGAAGATTATTCAGTCTTGTATAGAAAATGTAAAAGAATATGGAACCTGTATTATCGGAATGCCAGTAAAAGATACAATAAAAATTGTAGATGAGGACGTATTTGCGAAAGATACTCCAAATCGTGCAACTCTTTGGCAAATCCAGACTCCACAGTGTTTTATCTATGATGAGATAAAACTTGCCTATGAAAAAATGATGGCAAGTGGAGTGAAGAATATTACGGATGATGCGATGGTAATGGAGCAGTTTGGACATAGAAAAGTGAAGCTTGTATGCGGGAGTTATGAAAATATTAAGATTACTACTCCTGAGGATATGGAAATTGGCGAGTTTTTTTTAAAGCGAATTTCTGAGAGTAAAAAAGAATAGTTTTGGAGTAATCCGTATATCATGGGGTTGTCGGAAAATGATGTTTCCATACAATATATTGCTGTAAATCATAGAAATCATCGGCATATATTGTGAGAATTTATCATTTCCCGACAGCCCCTTCATCATAATATTAGAGAGCTGTCTAGCTGGTAAAGAAATATTTTATAAATTTTTTTATCAGCTAGACAGTTTTTTTAGTGGAGCAGCTCCCAATAAAAAATATATTGTTGCATTACTCCTTGGATTTTGCTATAGCGTTCCATAGGAAAGCCCTCCTTGTAGTATGCGTTAAGTGCCTGCTTAATATGGGTATCGACTGGAAAAGCTTCCAGATGATGCAAAGCATAAAGACAAATACAGTCCGCAACCTTTACTCCAACTCCGTATAGCTTTAATAATTCCTTTTTTGCGTCCTCATAATTCATTTTCTTTAATTCTTCAAGTGAAAAATGACCAGAAGCGATATCTTTGGCGGTTTTTAAGACATATTTTGCGCGGTAGCCAAGATTACATGCCCTTAATTCTTCCTCCGTGGCTTTGGAGAGAGCGTCAGGGGTTGGAAAGCTATAGTATGTTATATTGTTTTTTGACAGTAGTCTTTCTCCGTATTTTTCACAGATGTTTTGGATACAGCGGCGAATTCGGGTGATATTATTTTGTTGAGAAATCAAGAAAGAGATGATGATTTCCCATAAATCTTGTTTTAAGATATGCATGCCGCTTGCAAGCTTAGAAGCCTGCGCTAAATATGTATCAGCTGGGTCAACTTGATTGAGATAAATCTGGTAATCGGTTTTTAGGTCAAAGTATTCTTCCCAAAAAGGGAATTCATCTGTGGAGCAGAAGAAAGAGATTTCATTATCCTTTTGGGATAATTCTAAATAGTGGTTTTGAGTGATGACAAAGAAAAGGTTTTCTTTGTCATTTATTTTCGACATGCGGAAGCATTGACCAGAATTACATATTTGTTCTAGATTAAAATTGGGAATTTTTCTTGTTATCATATATAATTTAGGCTCGGATACTTATGACTTTAGCCGTAAGAAAAGAGCCATCCTCCTCGCTATTTTTTGTAGTTGAGTGGGGATTTTTTGATTTCCACCAAAACGATAAAAGTATGATAGCAGACTTTTTATGTGTTTGTCTAGAGAAAAATATATCCAGCTTGTTTTCAAGTGTAATTAAAAATAGTTAAGTGTAAAATTTTGGAATGTAAGTAGGAAAAATAGAGTTTCTTTGTTTAGACAGCAAAAAAGTTATATTATTAAAAAAGTTGTATTGAGTGTAAAACATTAACATGATATAATGGATGGAAAATATTTTTGGTGTATATTCTGAATAGAAGTTTTACTGTTGATAGTATGTATGATAAAAAATATGAAATAGAAATATTTACAAGGTTTATACAAGGTTTCATTAAAATTATTGATGTATAATGAAGAATAGTAAAAAAATTTTTAGAATATTATAAAGATATTTTGTTTTTATCTGAAATTTTAATTAGTTGAAAAAATAAAATGTATAAAAATTATTGATAGAGGGATAGTGTGAGGAAAAGATGAAACATAGAGTATTGATAATTGATGATGACGTGGAGTTATGTGAACTATTAGTTGATAGGTTATCTGAAGAAGAAATTGTATCGGATATAAGACATAATGGAGTTGATGGATTAAAAGCAATAGAGGAAAAAGAGTATGAACTAGTTATTCTAGACATTATGATGAGAGGGATTAGTGGATTTGAGGTATTAGAAAGAATTCGACAGCATTATAATATGCCAATCCTTATGTTGACGGCAAAAGATGATAGTGCCTCAAAAGTTAGGGGATTAAGACAAGGAGCTGATGATTATTTAACTAAGCCGTTTCGAATGGAAGAATTTATGGCAAGGGTATATTCATTAATTCGTAGGTATACTTACTTTGGAAATATAAATTCACAGAAGTTATTAGAGTATGATGGATTAAGAATAGATATAGAGAGTAGAAGCGTGGAGGTGGATGGAAAAGATATTGAATTAATCGGAAAGGAATATGATATTTTATTATATTGTGCACAAAATCAAGGGAAAATTTTAACTAAAAAGCAAATTTATGAAAGAGTGTGGGGGGAAGATTATGTGTATGATGATAATAATATTATGTCTGTAATTAGTAGATTACGTAAAAAGTTAGAAAAAGATACTTCAAATCCAAAGTACGTACAAACAGTAAAAGGAATTGGATATCGGTTTAGTAAAGAGGTATAAAATGATTTTTATTAGTATCATTTTGTGTATTATTATACTTGTATTATTATATTATTTGTTGGAAAGAAAAAGAAGAATTCGACAAATAATCAGGATATTAGAAGAAAGAAAAGAAGAAGAAAGCAAACAACTATTTTTAATTCATTCAAATGATGATATTGCAAAATTACAACAATTATTGAACGAAATGATTTATGATTATGAAAAACAGTTGGAAAGTTTTTTGATATCGACAAAGGCAAATCAACAGTTAATGACTAGCTTGTCTCATGATATACGCACTCCAATGACTACTTTAATGGGATATTTGGATGTGATATATTCTGGTTGTAGTAGTGAGAAACGAAAAAAATATATAAAACTTGCCAGAGATAAAGCGTGTGATTTAAAAACATATATTGATGTTTTATTTGAGTGGTTTCGTCTAAATTCAAATGAAGAAGTCTTTAATATTGTTGAGATAGATATTATTGAGGCGACAAGAGATATATTAAAAGATTGGATTCTTGTGTTAGAGGAAAAGGGGATTGATTATGAAATTAAATTACCAGATGAAGAAATAGTTTTAAAAATTGACTGTTATTGCTATTTGAGAATTATTAATAATATTATGAAAAATATACTGATACATAGCTATGCGGATAATATTAGTATTATCGGGCAAAAAAATGGCGCTCAGTTTGAATTAAAAATAAAGGATAATGGGATAGGAATATCAAATGAGAAAATAAAATACATATTTGAGAGACTTTATAAATGTGATGAAAGTAGAATGGACAAGGGAAATGGGCTTGGACTTAATATTGTTAAAATGCTTACAGAGAAAATGGGAGGTTCAGTAGCTGCTTTTAGTGAAAAAAATGATGGTACTACTTTTGTTATTTGTTTTCCATTCGAAAAGAATAATTAAAAATAATTTGTTAAGTGATTGATTAATATGTTATGGAGAAGAAAAAAATGGCAAGTACATATGTTGTAGAAACAAGAGAACTTTCAAAAAAATTTGGAGAGGGATTTCGTATATTGAATATGAATTTACATGTTCGCAAAAATAGTATTTATGCTTTATTGGGGCGAAATGGAGCGGGTAAGACAACAGTTATGAAATTATTATTAGGACTACTGGAACCAGATTGTGGAGATATATGTATATTTGGAAAAGATTTCAAGAGAAACAAAAAAAATATATTACCAAGAATTGGATGTATGATAGAATCGCCAGGATTTTATCCTAATCTGACAGGGACGGAGAATCTTGAGATTTTTGCATCTCTTAGAGGATTACCGAGAAAAGGTGCCATACAAGATGCATTAAAAGTGGTTGGTATTCCGTATAAAGATAAAAAGTTATTTTGTCAGTATTCTCTTGGTATGAAACAACGTTTGGCGATTGCACTTGCAATTATGCATGATCCAGAATTATTGATTCTTGATGAACCAATAAATGGACTTGATCCTGTTGGAATAGCAGAAATGCGAAGCTTTATAAAAGAGTTATGTGAGATAAGA
>Ga0129308_1001078_pt1 | contig 31734 bp, 35 predicted proteins | sample L827metagenome_FD_94440 | JGI IMG/M metagenome (GOLD analysis project Ga0129308, IMG submission 94440) | Ring-tailed lemur group fecal microbial communities from Wisconsin, USA - L827 metagenome | ecosystem: Host-associated > Mammals > Digestive system > Large intestine > Fecal | place: USA...
ATTGACCACGGCATCCTTCTCCAGCGCGATCCTCTTCAGTTCCACCACCATACGGTCGAGGTATTTCCTGCCTTTCTTCAGCCAGTTGCGCAAGGTGTTCTCCGATACGGTCATGCCCATATCCACTAGCCATTGGTGCAGCAGGCCGAAGGTCACGTTCTTCACGTATACCTCATAGGCGATGGCCTGAAGGAAACCGGGGCTGATCTTGGTGCCGTCAAACCTGGTCACCACCTGCGGGTGTCCTTCCTTGGGAAAATAACCCCAACGTGGCTTGCGGCCCTTCTCCACGTACTGCACCATCTCGAACTGTTCCTCTACAAGGCAGATGTCCAGACGGAAGGTCTTCACCATCTTGCGGTCAAGGATACGCCCGGGAACCTTGGAGAGATCCGACAAGTGCCTGACAGGAGTTCCGTTAACGCCCATGGTACGATAGGTGTCCGGACGGTTGCAGAGATCCCTCGGATTCGGAGAGGAGGGGTGGGATTCCTGTGTTTCCGACTCCGGTATGGAACGGGTATCCAACGATTCGTCCGTACCATCAAAGCCATCTTTCTCATTCTCACGGTCAACCGGATCATCATCACTACCGGAATCATCCTTCTTTACGGACTGTTTCTTCGATCCGAAACGGTTCTTGCGGGCGGATTTGAGTTGCTCCTTCAGTTTTGTAATCTCCTGTTCCAGCGATTTACGCGATTCGCGTTCTTCCTCAAGAAGGGATTGCGACTCATTTAATTTTTCCAGCATCCGGTTGGAGCGGGATAACTCTTTTGTCAGATCCTCCAGAACCAGTTTCATCGCCCGGTTATCCAACTCAGCGTTCTCCAGACGCTCAATAAGGTATTCCACATATCGGTTTTTCATTTCATCGGACATATTCTCACAGCGGTTAAAAGCACGACGCGAGAAGGTCTCCCGAGACAGAAGCTCGCGTTTCTGAACTATAAACTGTCGTAATTCGTCCGTATCCATATCCTGCTTTTTGTGATATAAATATACAAAAAAAACTTGATACAACCATATAAATACGGAACATAATCATCTTATTTTTAACGATTTAATTACGGGATTCTCCAACAGGAGGACCACGTCCTTCCAGTCTATCCGGTAGGCAACCTCGTTACCTTCGCCATCCTTGATTATACGCATAAACTGATAGCCCGAAACAAACTTTTTCTCGAAAAGACTATAAGAACGGTTATCATAGGCGAACAGCCGAACGATACGCCGGTCTTTAGACATGACGATATAAATGTCACCGTCTGAGGGCTCACGGTGCAACTGTTCACGGATGACGGACAGAACACGGGAATGCTTACAACGCATGTCAGTAAAGCCACGCAGGTAATAGAAGCGGTTCATGCCGGTCACACTCAACATAGCACCTCCAGCTTTTGAATCAGACGGTACAGACCAGGATAATCCAGATCTTTTTGGAGGATATGCAGACCATTGCTCAAGGTTAGATCCAAGCATATACGCACGGGAAGCACACGCGGACCTTGGCACGGATTCCGGTGATTGTTCCCTGCCTGCGGGGAAGGAATGTCCTTCTTGACCGGGTTTTCCACTGAAGGAGAAGACGGAACGGAATCCGAGGGCGGAACCGGGGGAACACCATCCACCTGAACTTCTACTATTTTTCTGCGGGTATCCTTGTACCATTTATGAAAAAGGTTGTAAGGAACGTTATGCGTTGAACAGAATGACTGAAGAGACACACCATGAGGGACGGCCTCTGTTTGGTACTGAAAATAAAATCTTTCAAGATCTTCGCTGCTATACATAATTGTTGGATGTTGATTTCCAACAAAGATAGAGATAGCATTTTTTAGCCCTAATTTGAGGGCTTACTTCCGGTGCACCCAAAGCCTCTTTGAAATCCACACGTGCCAGATCCAGTTTCCTCTGTACCTTTTCTTTTCGTCCTTTTGAACAACCGCTGCGCTCCAGCTTTCTTTGCAGCCGGTCCAGTTCGTTGTCCAGCCCGTAAGCACTTTGTACCAGGACCGGAACCGGCAAGATATTGTAATACCAAGCCTGCGGCAAGGTAAGCTCATAAAATAAATTCCCTTCGAAATAAAGATCCACCGTATCGATCATTCCCTCCGGACGGATCGGTGTTGCCGACGTTCCCAGAACATAGGCACAGGGATTGTTTTCTATCACTTCCTGCAAGGCGCTTCCCCAAATTTCCGCCCCGAAATGGTGGAACTCGTCGATCAGGATATGCTCCACCCGTAACAGCCCATTGTCCTTTCTGTTACGGGTCAGTGACTGGAATGTCCGGTACGTCACTTGCGGGGCAGAGAATCCGACGGCTTTCCAGATCTCATCCAGGATCGTGATGTTCGGAGCAAAGACCAGTATCTTCTCCTTTGCATGATCCGCGATATAGCGTGCCAGCAAATAGGATTTCCCTGTTCCGGTAGCCTGCACGACCGTACCGATACGGTGCTGTTTGAATCCCCGTGTGACCGTCCTGTAAGCCGCTTCGTTATGCGGATAAAGTTCCACATGTCTTCCGGACAAGAGACTTTCAATATAGCTTTCATCCGAAACGGTCAGCCCGTGCAGTTCAAAGTCCAATGCCTCCGACAGGAATCCGCCGTGCGCCACGATCCTGAAATAGAGATTTCGATGCCCTTTGTTTTGGGAAGAGAACTTCTCGTAAAAAGTTCAGCATCCGAACGGGTCAAAGGACGTTCGTTCCAGACCTCCTTCACTATGGCATGAACCCTCCCCGCCTTGAAGCCAACCCATAGTAGGTCCTCGGATTCTGTCACCTGAAAGCCGAGATGGCTATAACAATCTGTCAAAGACGGTTTCATTAAATCAGTCTTACTTTAATACTGCATGATCAAAACAGATTGACACAAAGACATAAGCCTCCTGAGCAATACTTCCCATTCTGCAAAGTGGCTTGCAAAAAGAGGTGTTTCCACAACAGGCAGTCAGCCCCCACGTTGACTTCGTTTCCCGTATATTCCACGATGACACGCAGGTTGGGTACCCATCTGGGCTGCCAGGTAACGCCCCCCACGACACCTTCCCATTTCTCGTTATACACCTTCGGGCAATAACGATAGGCAAGGTTGATACCGATATCATGTCCGGCCGGTTTGAGATGCTTGGTGGCGACGATATAATAGTTACAGAAATATCCCGCGCCGCTTCCTCCATGACCGTGACGTTTGGAGGGAGAACCTAAAAAATCATTGGAACCGATGGCGATGGACGGATGATAACGCCCTTCCCGCAACGGATTTAGCTTGATGGAAAAATAGCGATCCTTCTGGTTGTATTTCGGCTTGTCATATCCTTCTATCAACGTTTTAAAGAGTGTAAACGTATAACTCAGTTCTATCCATTTGAATGGGGTTACCGACAGATAAAAGTCCATCGTGTTATATTTCTCTCCGTCATAGATGAAGCCATACCGCCCGTCATCCTCCGGTGTAAAATGGCTGTTCATGAAATAGCAACCTATCCATGCGTTCCCCTCCTGGTTCATATCCGCCGAAGGCGTGTTGATCAGTCCGGACGTACCCGTATAAAGCTGCGCATCCGCATTTCCTGCAAGGAGCAGCATCACGATCAGCAAAATCAAGTCACGTGCTTTCATCGCACCGCCTCCTTTCTTTCCTTATAGGTAAAATCCGGTGTCATTGTGTCCGTACCCCACGGCAGCAAATCACGGTCGAACCAACCCGTCCGTTCGTTCTGTTCGGGGTCAGTAAAATAGGTGGCGTTGGCATAGCCGTTCCCCTCCACGCTATAGGTCAGGCGAAAGTTGCTGGACGGACGGATATTGATTTTCCGTGCCGACCGCTTGTAAGGCGGCAACATCACGATCACCTTGAAACCGGCATCTTCCTTCCCCTTGTTGCTGTACGATGCATAAATGCCTACACTGACATGCTTGAAATGGCGGTAGCCTTCACCCGTCACGCCATAATCGCCATACAGGTAACGCCCGCCACGGACAGATATCTCAGTGTTCCATCGGTGCAGGTACACTTCCGGACCCGCTTCAACCGTAAACTTCTTCATCGTGCTGGCCTCCCAATCTACTGCCATGGAACAATATCCGGTCCATCCCATCTGAGCCGTAAAGGCGAGCCAGGGATTGATGACAAACATGTTTTTCAAATCCAGCCCGTAGCGTTCCGAACCGAACAAGCCTCCGGAGAGTTTCATTTTCCAATGCTCCCCTACGGCAAGTTGCTTGGAAAGGACCGCCATGTTCAGGCGTACTTTCTTGTACCGGTCTCCATACTGGTTCACCACCGGGACAAGGGCTTGTGCGGCCACTTCCCACCGGTGTCCCATGTTCCATTTGATTCCAGATGTCAGGTTCAAAAGCACGTCATAGACCCGGTTGTTGAAATAGATATCCCTGTAATTGAAATCTGCTCCCATGAATATATCCACCGTCCCCGACCGGGGCTGTGAGGACAGCCGCATAGGGGCGGCGATCATGAGAAACAGGCATGCTGCCAGCAAATTCTTCTTGGTCATATTTTCTGTTTCAATTTATATGTTGCTATTTCTGCCACCTTATACAGATAGCGCAGACTGTCCAGCAAGGCGTTCGAACGCACGTGGTTCTCACGGTAAGCCCGTACATGATCCGCAAGTATCTGCCTGTGGCTGGCCAGTCCGGAGGTGGAAGCCCCGCCGGTACGCATGGTCACGCAATCCTTGGGGATGTATTTAACAGAGATTTTTCCCACATAGATCAGTCGCAGCAGGTTCTCGAAGTCCGCCGCCACCTTGTAGGAGGTGGAGAACAGTCCGAAACGTTCATACACCTCTTTCCGGCAATAGAAGGAAGGATGGGCGGGCATGAAACCCAGCAGCATCTTCCACCGTCTGAAACCGGCGGACGAATAATAGCGGACGCATTTGTCCAAATCCTTGTCATCCACATAGTGAATATCACCATATACAGCGTCCACATGATTTCTTTCCAATTCACCGGCCAGTGTTTCCACCGTGTCCGGCGATGTATAGAAGTCATCCGAGTTCAGTATACCGATAACCTCACCTGTAGCCATCCCGATCCCTTTGTTCATGGCGTCATAGATTCCCTTGTCCGGTTCGCTGACATACCGTAGCCTGCCGCCATAGCGTGGCTCGTATTCCCGGACCAGTCGCATGGTCTCGTCCGTGCTTCCTCCATCCACGATGATATGCTCTATGTCGGGATAGGTCTGGCTGAGTACGCTCTCCATCGTGTCGCATAACGTGCCCGCACTGTTCCATGTGGCGGTAATGACTGATATTTTCATTCGAATCAGATTGTGATGTTGTATTTGTCTTGCAGGAAATGCCGGATCTTTTCCTTGTCGTTCCCACAAGCCTTTTTTATTTCGTATATCTTGGCATCCACGAGGGTACGATACCACCAGCCTTGCAAGAAGTCCCAAAGGAATCCTTCTTTCCCGTCAAGGAATCCCAGTTTAATGACATAGCGGTAGACAAAGTATCCGAAAGCCCTCCAGAACAGGGGCATCCGGGCATAGCGGGCTTTCTGCGCCCGTTTTCTCTCCACTTCCTTCCCGTGGTCTTGCGGCATAGCTCCGGTATCGGTCAGATGATATTCCGCGTCCAGCAGCAGCGCCGCCTCGCGGGCGGCATACCCGTTATGCTTGTCAGTGAACTGGCCGAGCGACATACGGTTGTCATCCACGAACCGGTTCTTCAGCTCGACAGTCTCTCCCGACAATACGGACAGGTGTTCGTCCATCAGCCGCTTCTCGTATCTCGCTTTTCCCTTACGGAACAGACGGATGATCTTGATGTTGTTCACGATGCCGTGATGCAGTATCTTTCCACAGAAAGCGCGCGCGAGAGAGAGAGAGAGGGCCGAGACGCCCTCGGAGATTGCGGGCAGTTTCTCCCGCAATTCCTCTATCAGTCCGGGCAGCAGATACTCATCCGCATCGAGGCGGAGAATCCATCCGGTATTTATCTCCAGCGTGTCCAAGGCCCAGTTGAACTGTTCGGCTTGGTTTCCCGGCCATTCATGTTCCACGACCTCCGCACCCAGTTTCCTCGCTATCTCGACCGTCCTGTCCGTAGAGAAACAGTCCACGATATATACCTTTTTAGCGAATTGGTTCACATTCTCCATACATCTGCGGATATGTATTTCCTCGTTATAGGTGAGGATGATGGCGGTAATGTCAAGCAAGGAGGAGTTCATGCTGCCTGCTGCAGCCTCCTGTCTGCTTTTCGGGAGAAGATACCCCTAAAAATTACCCCCCCGGTTTGATTGTATTCAACAATTCGGTTTCTATGCCATATTCCTCTTTGAGCAGTGTCCTTATCTTTTCTCGGTCGTTTCCGCAGGTTTTCTTTATCTCATAGACTTTGGCATCCACAAGCGTACGATACCACCAGCCTTGCAGGAAGTGCCATAAGAAGCCTTCTTTTCCTTCCATGAATCCCAACCTGAAAAAGTAACGGTAGCAGAAATAGGCGAAGGAACGCCAGAACAAAGGCTGGCGGGCGTATTTATGCTTTTTCATCCGCTTGGACTGTGCTTGGCGACTTATGTTCTTATTTCCATCCGTTTCGGCAGCACCGGTCAAATCGAATTCGATATCCAGCAAGTCCACCGCTTCACGAATGGCATATCCGACATGTTTTCGAGACCACCAGCTCAAATTGTTCAGATTATCATCAGCGAATTCATTTCTGAATTCAATCGGCTCTCCTTCTGACAGTTGGATATGCTCATCCATTAAACGCACCTCGCTTCGTGCTTTCCCGTACTGAAACAAGCGGAGAAGTTTAACCTTGGGCATTCCTTTCCTTATGGTTCTTCCTAAAAACACACGGCGTAAAGGGAAAATCACCCCCGTATATCGGGAGGGCAAGCCGGGCAATCTGTCGACCAACTCTTTTTTCAGCTCATCGGTCAGATACTCGTCCGCATCCAGACGCAATACCCATTTTGTCCGTATAGGGGCATGTTGCAGTCCCCAGTTGAACTGTGTGGCGTAGTTTATCCATTTGTTTTGTAAGATAGTTACATTGTCATAGTTTCGGGCTATCTCCACGGTCTTGTCCGTAGAGGAGCAATCTATGATAAAGACATCCCTGACGAAAGGGGAGATACCGTCCAGACAACGCTTTATATGAATCTCTTCATTGTATGTCAGGATGATGACTGAAAGATCAAGCATGGTTTTGTTATTTTTATATGGAAAGGTTCTATTTGTTTTTATATATAACAGGAGCTTGCTGTTCAAACATTTCCAGCAGCATTTTGCTGTATCCGGATGCCGGAGGTTCTTTGCCGGCATATAATGCCGGGAGCACGATATTATATCCTCCTTTGTGCTTGGTTGAAGAATAGACGATTCCCTTATGGGATGTCTCCTTGTTCCCGGCCATCAAGATCTGGTGAAACAACAACTGGGGCATAAAATACTCCTCATTGAATCCCTTCCTCCTTGATTTTGCCGTACAGGCAGCTATAAGGGGATATGTCAGCAACATTCTGAATTTCTCATATCCCTCAGCTGCGTCAATCATCTCTTCCGAGGGAATGCGTAAATCGTACAGCAAAACATCCCTTTTCAAGCCGAACACACCGACCCACCTTCTGGTTTTATCCAGCGGTCCGAGTTCCGCTTCGCAGGTTTCCTTGCTGTCTCCCAAATACAGGCATGGATATCCCAACAGATTATATCTGCCGGAGAACGCAAACGCTCTTTTTTCATAAGGAACATGCCAGCAATTGTCCACAATCAGCTCATTACCTTTAGCATCACATTTATTTTCATCTCTCATTCGGTAGTATTCTTTTCCCTTTTCAAGGCAGAAGGAGAAGTGTTCTATATAATCCTCCACAAGGTACTTGCTGTAGCATCTTGAGCGGAGCAACCTTTTCAAAGTCCTGTCCGCATCCGTCAGATTGCCTTTATAGCATAAAGCAAGAATCTGAAGAAAATCCTTACAGACCTTCTTCATGCAATGAATGAACCGGAGCTTGGTATATGGCTCGACAAAATGAGCTATCGCATTGTCTGATTTTAATATTTCCTGTAGGGAGTCGGTATCTATTTGGGTGACAGTATCAATGAAAGCCTCCAACTTTTTGTTTATAAACTCATAAAAGAGGCCATCTCCGACATTGGTGCCATTTTCTAACGGCACTTGGGCATACAGCGACTTTATACACTCTTTTACTTCCATCAATGGGAAATGACTATTTGATTATACGCCTTTTAATAAATTTGGCAGGATTTCCACCGACTACTGTCCACGGCTCCACATCCTTGAACACAGCGGTACGTGCGCCTACTACCGCACCCTCGCCAACAGTCACTCCCATACCAACAAAAGCATCGGCAGCCACCCATGCACGGTCTTGAATGATTATCGGTTTCGTGGTCAGCGGATGCTTCGCTTTTGTGATGTCATGAGAAGCGGAGCAAAGATGGGCATATTGCGATACGGCAACTTTATTGCCGAGACGAATCCTGTCCGGATTATAGATAATGGCATATGGGCCGATTGCTGTTCTGATGCCCATTTCTAAATTCCACGGTGCCCATATCTTCGCGCTGCTATGGACAATGGAGCCCTTTCCTATTTTCGCGCCAAACAATCTGAGAATGGAGTTTCTCCAATTTTTGAATACAGGCAATCCGAAAGGTCTAAACAACAAGGCACAGCAAACATTCCACAACAACCGATGAAGCTTGTTGCTTTTGGACAACGCATCCTGATATTTTTCGTATGTTTCTACTTTATCCATTTCGCCAATAATTTAACATGTAATAGCAAATGGGGGGGTAAATTTCTTTATACCGTAAAGTACCAAGTCTTTTTTGTTAAACCTCATGTACTTATCAGCCAACGCATCCCAACTCATTCGTTCGTAATCATCCCGAAATTCATTTCTTCTTGGCGAAGGTACGGCAGACTTGTAATATTGGTGATTAGAGATGGATGCTTCCTTATAGGACCGCTTCTGACAATTGAGCCATACTGAAATATCAGGAAACAATGCTTTGGCCTTTACCGAATTAAGTGCCAACATGGAAATGCCCAATGTTCTCTGTTTATAATCATTGAACGGTTCCACTTTACCCAATCCCCAAAAGTCCGCTACCGTAAAGTCCGAAAAACGTTGCTCCCCGTTCGCCTTACAATCATGACAAGCCGAACGCAGGAAGAGGTTTCTCTGAAAGCCCACAAAGTATGAGTTATCTAAACGTTCCATCTTTATACATCCACCATTCTCAGACTTTATCAGAGAGTAGTAGCCTAACTCGTTCCCGTCATTTCTTTTAGGGCGAGGAACAAAGTCCGTCATCTTTATATCATATTTTTCTTCCGCCCATCGTTTGTATTTTTGGAACACACCTTGTCCCGGAACTCCATGACAAACTAAATCCAATGTGTACAACTTGGGGTAATTTTTCTCCAAGAACGACCGCAAGCCTTTTACGTGACATCCTGTTCCTGCAAAAAGTACATAGTCCCCATTGTCCAGTTCCTGCTTTATCTTCTGAAAAGCCTCTCCAACCGCAGACTGCACGTACTTGGACTTTTGTATCGGTTCCAATTCTTCCAAGTTGTTCGCTTCCGTATATCTGACATACATATCCTTATCGTAAGCAGCCCCCCAAACATGTCCTCCTTTCTTGATAATCGCAGCGGATATGGCGTAGGCCGCACCTCCTGACGTGCTGTTTCTCCGAACATTAGCGTCCTTCAGCCAACAACAATACACTTCGGGCTTACCATTCCTCTCTAGTCTGTCTACATTCATTTCAGGACAGACCCTCTCACATTTTCCACACCCGATGCAAAGAGATTCATTCACGATTGGAAATATCTCTCCATGCGTATCTTCCTGCATGGTTATCGCACGCTTAGGGCACACATTATAACAAGCAGCACACGCCGTACAATGCTCCTGGCTACATAAAACAGGTATTTTCTTATTTTCCATTGACAGATTCTTCTAAAAAATGAATTGATTTGGCTCTTTCCCTTACAAGAATATTATCGACTGATGTATAGTCAATCATCAATTCGGTAGCTTCAGGAAAACTATCTCCTTCCACTAACAATCGGTCTGTCAATCCGAACAACTTCAACAAACTGCGTTGTCGGCTGTTGTTTTGCTTGCGCAACGGAAGAACCGTATAGAAAGTTCGTTGGAAATTGATAGAGAAAGCTGTTCCATGGAACGAATTGGTAATCACCATTGAAGCCTTCGAGAAAAGGTACAGGAATTCGGCCGGCCCGGCATCCGTAATATTTATGATGTCCGCTTCCTCATCTTCCCTGACAGCCTGTTTGCAGATTCGGACAATTGTTTTTCCTTTCAATAGGCCGCTCAGATGCAGAGCTAGTTTCTTTATATAGGGACAAGGAGTCAACTCGTACAGAAGAATATATCCTCCTTCGGGAACATCCGTCTTTTCGGCGATTTTCCGCCAATCGGCAGCGTTCAGCAACAATGTGGGGTCTAACACCCATTCCGCCTTCTTGCCAGACACTTCCTTGACTAATTGTACGGCCTGTTCTTCCCGTACTCCTATGGTATCCATGCACTTCAAACGCTCCGCATAAAACGGGACGCATTTTTCCGGCAACTTTGAGACTCCGAAACTCGAAGCATAGGCTATGCGCTTTTTCCCTTTTGGTGCAAAAGTGAGTAGGTAAGGCTCTAAAGAGGAATAAATGCCCGGATTCCACACTTGGTCGCTGCCTGTCATATAAATGTCATAGTCAGACGCATTCATGTATAAATCGTCCACGGTCTTATAGGTTCGCGACATTCGTGTGTTCGTCCGATGGAATTGTTCAAAACGTTCCGTTCGTCTTCTTTGGTACTCGCTACTCTTTCCGGTTTTCAACTTTTCCAGTTTCGGGTAAAGCCATTCTGCAATCCTCTTTTTCCATCCGAACTTAAATACCGGTTTTGACAATTCTGTAGCCTCGTGTTCCGGATTCTTATAAAAGAGGTAATCAATTATTTCCGCATCATGCCCTAATCGGCGAAGAACAGCTTGTGTGGCGTAAGCCTGCAACTCCGCGCCGTAATTGTTTACTTTGAGTATGGTGATAATTCCTATTCGCATGCTATGCCACTCCTTTCTTTATGAAAGAGGCAGCATTAAAGACTATACGTTTACCCCCTCCTATAAATATTAATTTTCTCATTTTTATGAATTTAGCCGGATTACCGCCTACTACCGTCCACGGTTTCACGTCCTTGAATACGGAGGCTCGTGCCGCCGTACAGAGATAAATCTCTTGCGATACGGTAGTGTTCGCTCCGATTTTTACCGGATCGACATTATAGCAGGTCACATCCGAAGCCAGACAACTGTTTGCTTCCATCTCCAAATTAGCCGGATAATAGACCTTTGCGGAAGAATAGACCACCGCCGTAGGATGTATCCTTGCTCCGAACCTCCTGAGCAGAAAGCGTTTCCATCCGCTCCCCATGTTTCGGGGCAGTGGGTGGGCAAACACACCCCATACCATATTCCAAAGCAGACGGATTATCTGATGTTTCCGTCCTAAAGAGTTGTGGTACTTGGATAAATCAATTTTCGTTTCAGTCATATAAAATTTATTGAAAGATATCGTATTGTTAATCATAACTAACAGAACTGGCTTTTTGGCTACTTTTATTTGGTACGATTAACGGAGTGCTGTATATTTGCACTTATTATAAATCATACCAAACAATACTTCCAAATGAAAAAAATAATCAACCGACCGGAATATACCGAACGCATCGTTCCCTTTATCGGTAAAGACATCATCAAAGTACTTACCGGCCAACGTCGTGTAGGCAAGAGTTGCTTGCTGCAACAGATTAGCAACCATATACGGCAAAGTCGCTCTGCAGCCCGCATACTTTATATCAACAAGGAACTGTCCGCTTTTGCTCATATCCGTACCAGCGATGACCTCTTGGCTGAAGTGTCCGCTACTTTTGATGGTTGCGATGCCGACGAACGCTACCTGTTTATTGATGAAGTACAAGACATTCAAGGTTTCGAACACGCTCTTCGCTCTTTGCTGGCCGAAGGTACCTGCGACATCTATGTCACCGGTAGCAACGCCACCATGCTTTCGGGCGAACTGGCCACCTACCTATCGGGACGATATGTAGAGTTTCATGTTCATAGCCTTACGTTTACCGAGTTCCTTCAATTCCATCGGTTGGAACCGAACAAGGAAGCCCTGCGGCATTACCTTACGTTCGGCGGATTGCCCTACTTGGCCAATCTTCCCCTCGATGCCGATATCAGCTTCGAGTATCTTCGCAATGTCTATTCCACTATTCTGCTGAAAGACGTGGTGAAACGTGAGGGCATACGCAATGTTGATTTCCTGGAGTCGTTGGTGAATTATGTAGCCGACAATGTGGGCAACCTCTTCTCGGCCAACAATATCAGTCGTTACCTCAAGTCGCAACGTATCAATATATCCCCTTTGCAAGTCATTAATTACCTGAAGTCGCTTTGCGATGCGTTTCTCGTAAACCGTGTGCCTCGCATAGACATTGCCGGGCTGCGTAAGTTCGAATTGGGCGACAAGTATTATTTCGAGGATCTGGGACTTCGTAACTGTTATCTCGGTTTTTCCTTTCAGCGTGACATCCATAAGCTTATCGAAAATGCCGTGTACCTTCATCTCCATACGCTCTACTCCAAAGTGTTCATCGGCCAGCAGGGGGAGAAAGAAGTGGACTTTGTCGCCTTGGACGGTGATACACGCATTTATGTGCAAGCCACCTTCCAGATGGGCGACGGACAGACTCGGGAACGCGAGTTCGGCAACCTTCTTGCTATCCCGGACAACTATCCCAAGTATGTGGTCAGCCTCGATGAATGGACTAGCGGCAGCAACTACGAAGGCATCCGCCACATCCATCTGCTTGACTTCCTGCAAATGAGCCAGTTGTAACCCCATTCCAATCCTTTCAATCTGACTTGTAAATCAGATTGAAAGGGACAAGTTAATACACAAACGCAGGTTTTTCCCCTTCACCTAATATCCATTGGTAAAGTTGCTGCATTTTCAATCCAAGAACCTCTACCGAATAATTATCTCGCATTAATTTTTTGCCATTCATTCCCATTTTCAAACGTTCTCTGTCAGATAAACATACCGCCTTGAGTATCGTTTGATTAATGCTCTCCTGGTCATTATCAATCCACCACCCACAATGAAACGTTTCTAATTCCTGCCATGGCATACCTTTTGAAGATATTACAGGTATCCCTCTCACTAATGCTTCTGTCACAATGTTGCCAAAGTTCTCAAAGTCGCTTGGCACCACAAGCAAAGACAATCCCATGATGGCCTCATCCTTTTCCCTGCCTGTGAGGAAACCTGTAAACGTCACGTTTTTCACATCCAAACGATTTGCTTCCGCTTCAAGAAAATCCTGGTATTGCGCATCACCGCCACCTATTATCTTTAATTCGCAATCTCCCAGTTCTTTTTTTAATTCAGCAAAAGCATAGATCAGTCGTTCCACTCTTTTACGGGGGTGTAACCGACCCAAGTAACCTATCTGAAAAACCAGTTTGTCTGGTATATTACGATTTACAATTCCATTAATGTCTATCGGATTAGGAAGTATGGCTACAGGATTCCTGAATCCCAAAGCCCGGTAATGTTCCATTTCCTCCCTACATGTAGCTTGTATACAAGCCGCTCCTGAGAATATCTTTCCTTGATAAAGAGCCATCATCGTTTTTTTCAGCAAAGCATGATGTGCCAAAGCCTGTGGATAAAGCATTCCACGTGGGGATACCAAATAAGGCTTTCCCTGTTTTCTTGCAAACCGGGAAACTGCTATGCCGTGATACATCCACGTCCCATGAATGTGATAAATATCTATGCCTTTTTCCTGTCCAAGGCATTCATTAATATTATCCACGTAAGCAAAAGTTCCGAATTTATTCCGATGAGTAAAGCATATATCCAGTTCAGGAGCAATCAGCTTACCGTTCTCTGGTATTTGCTCACACAAGGCAACAGTCTTTACCCCAGCCTTTTCAAGTCCCTTTAAAGTCAAACTCATACTTAAGGCCGGGCCGCCTGCATTCACGTTAAGTGAGCCGGAATGAAGTGTTTTCATTTTATTTTCTTATTACTATGGGGATTTTTCCACCCCGATTTTTATTCAATTCGTTTACTTGCTTAATAGATATCGGATAGTTTTTAAGGTTTGGTACAACAGCATTTAATTTAAGTCTGACACTATCAAAATCCTCTTTAGAAAGTTCGCAGCAAGCAACCAGCAATATTTCCAATTGTGAATCCTTCACAATAAGCTGATGAGAAATAATACCTTCTATATGCTCCACACAAGCCTCAATCAACATCGCAAAAAAAGAAGTCCCATTTTTCAATGTTATTATATCAGTCGGACGCCCTACAACTTCATTAATTTTCAAAACACTCGACAAATCTGTATTATCATCTACATCTAGATAATCACCAATGTCATAACGTATTAATGGAAAATACTTCTCATTTATGGTAGTTACTATATTTTTTACTTTACCAATATCGTCTTTAACTCCTTGAATAATATGTGTATTCCAAAAAACATTATAATAACTACAGTCCTTTACACTATAAGCCATAACTCCACATTCTACACTTCCATACTCCATACACAAGGGAGCATGAAAGAACTCTCTGATTTCCTGTTTTTCTTTGGTTGTAAGAGGACCAGCTGTACATAAAACTGATTTAGGAGGAGAAGATATGCAACAACCTTTATTACATCTGACAAATGCAAGAGTGCTTGATGAATATCCGATAAAAAAATCAGGTTTATACTCCTCAAATTTTTTATAAGCCATCTGCATAGCTTTAATCGAAGTATCATACGCAGAAACTCTCTTATAACCAAGAATATAATCTTTAACTATTCTAATAAATCTGTTTTTTACCCTATTAATACCTGTACCATAAAGATGATGATGTCCCCATATCAAGAAAGTCTTCACTTCCGGAGTTATACCATTAGCGGCTCTACCTATCCACATATTAATCGTTGCCTGTGTATCATGCCAAGCAGGGAGTTTCAAAGGTATTCCGGTGGAGCCGGAAGTTATTACATATGATTTCGGTGGCTTTTCACGCAACAATATTTTTGAGTCATTAGTCAAATCTTTCTTTGTAAGAATCGGCCATTGCTGTAACTCAGAAATATGTTTAATTTTATCGGGTAAACCATTATTCTCTTTCCATTGTTTATAAAAAGGAATATTAGTATATGCGTCTTTCCAGATCTCATTAAAACGCCCTACCTGATAGTTTATGATATATTCTTTCCTATTTATTTTAAAGAATAAGGAAGATTTTTGAATGATCCTATTGTAAACCGAATGCAATAATAAAAATCTTATTGTTTTAAGCATAGTTTATTGGAATGTACGAAAATGTTTAAATTGATCATATTTTTTGTTTTTAGAAATCCAGTCAACCAAAGGTTCTGTATATTCTCCAAAGAAAGAACCAAACGAAAATTGATGGATATCTGTTCCTTCGCTTACTAAATTAACTTCCAATATCTTGATTTCTCCATCTTTATCAGCAATTACATCCCAACTAATCAAATTAAAATTGGTTATTTTCTTTGCACACCTAATAACGACATCCGACATTTTATCATAATAAGGATGTACTTTCCCTTTAAAAGAAATATGCGTCAATGGATGAGCATCAAACTTTTCCATTCCTTTCCAGGAATATGCAACCGGGCCGAGTTCCCCCCTTTTCCCAACTCCTAAAGCGATACCACCAGATGCCATATTATCTACAACCGCATCACCTACTCCAAACCTCATGGCAGCCTTAGTAACCACAATTTCCCCATTCCAAGGGCAACGAAGAGTCGTTATTCTACATGTATTTACAGAACGCGGATTGAATTGGGCTCCAAAATCACATTGTATAAGTTTCTCCTGTACGATATACGTCTGAAAATTTGACTTAATCCATTCAGCAGACAGAACTGTTCCATCTTTTGAACGGTATTTTCCCTCCTTGAAAACAAAAGCATTTACTCCATGTCCCCCCAAAGAACCTGAAGCACTTTTACCAATCATATCACCTTTATCTGATGTTAGTAAATTGTCTACATCCACAGCAGAAAGATAATTATTATCTTCATCATAAAAAACGCCTCTGACAAATCGCACGTATGTTTTTGGCAGATACTCTTTACCAACAAAAAGTCCTAAATAATTTTTATCCTCAATATCCCCATCTGCCCTGTTGCAATCATTCAGAACTCTTTCTATTACACAAAAGAATATATCTTCCGGCAAATATCTGTAATCAACGTGTCCAGTAAGATTTGAATAAAATCTTAGCCATCTGTCGCTGCACGGCAAACCCAATTTTGAATATAGTTGAATATGCTTAATAGTCGTCTCCTTATCAACAAGTGCAGCCAAATTAGGACACTCTTTAAACTTACCCTCAATCTTTTTAATGTAAGCCCGCTGTGCATACTTCACCATATAAGGATGAAGAAAACTATTAATTTTTAGAGAAATTGTCATATAGTTACATTTATAATGTTATACTAATCATTATTAGGAGAATCTTCTATATCATACTTTTTATCATAACAATGACCTATTATTATCCAGCATAAGAAAGCCGTAGGGCTTCCTGCTGCAAACACATATCCCTCAGCCAAGAAATGGACAAAAAAGAATAATAAAAAGCCAACAAGAAAAACATCCTCTATGTTTGTAGTAATGAAGAATGTCTGCCACATAAGATATACAAAAAATAAAAAGCCAATCAATCCTGTCATCGAAAGAACACACAACCATGAAGAACCGGGTTCTATTGTACCGGTTTTCTTATTGAACTTATCTTTCCCTGATTCATCAATTGCAGCAAATCCCACACCCCATATGGGACTTGAGACAAATTCTTCAATACGCGCTTTATATTTCACTGACCTTGAATCAAATAATTCAGTATCATTTTTATGCATAGTATGCTTTTTCACCAATGCCACAGTTGCCCCTTCCCATAATGGGAGCGTAAGCAATGTAACCAAAACTATATAAAACAAATGTTTAACAAATAGTTTCTTATCCGCATATGCATAGAAAAGAACACCCAATAGCCCGATTATAGTAGCTCCAAAAGCCGATCGAGACGCAGAAAAAAGAAGACTTCCCATACATGGCAAAAAGAAGATCCAGCACCATCTCTTTTTTCTTATCACCCCCTGATAAAATAAATATATGGAAGAGAGTCCACTAATGGGAGCCAACATCATAGATTGTTTGGTCAAACCTGAAAAAATACCCGGAACACCGGAAAGATATTCCAACTCATCGGGTCTAAATAAATTGACACCTAAAAAGTATGCAAAAAAACTTCCAAAACTTAGGACAAAGGCTATTAACATTGCCATATTAAAACACTTCTCCCGAAAATTGATTGCTTTTTCTGAATGTATCACAGGTGACATCGCTAAAAATAGCAACATGAACAATGCTAAACGACTCCAAGATTTGAATACTCCATCAGGTTGAGCTAAAATTATTGTAAACGGCAAATACAACAAATAATACAACCATTTTTTATCAAATGAAAAGTTGAGACTATATGTAATAGAGAACAATGATACTATATATACTATGACGAGAAATACATTCGAAAGCACTGTAATGCCTCCTACCATATAATGCATAGCTATAAGTGCAACAATTGATGGAATCAATCCAAAATTAGCTTTCAAGAAAGAATATATATCACCAATCATTTCTTGAGATATTTTCTGATATGTTTTTTGTAAAATAGAAGTACTTTATAAAGGCCCTTTCCTGTCAACTTATAAGACAAAAAATCACAAATACGATACAACCTCCACAATGGGCGACTTGGCAGTTGTTTATGATATGCCTCATCCACCCTCTTGTCATACATCAAATTTCCAGCTGGAGGGATAAATTCCAGTGACTCATCGGTTAGGGCATACATTTGTATATTTTGCCTGTTTTTATTACTCCCATGTTGTCCAGTACCATCTGCACCCCAATTTCTAACCATTGACAATTTGGGATGTATTGTATATAAAATCCTGTCCTTGTCTCTATACACAAGTCCATCACCATGATGTATACCTGTTTCGAGTGAATGAACCATAGAACTTGGTATCCATACATCTCTCTTAAAAATTAAAGATAAAGGACAATTCTTAATATAGTTTCGCAAGTATTGTTCATCAGTAACTTTTTTTCTCAGCGCATCACTTTTTTCAAACCATACGCCTACACCCCATGCACTATACCATGTAGACTTAAATACATTTTCTTCAATGAAATCATCTACGTCTATTTCATTATATCCAGCTATAGAATAAATTGATGGATCTTCCCTATATTTTTGAAGTCCCCAATTCATATATTCTAAAAAATTAGGAGAGAACTCATTATCATCTTCAGAGAAAATCATACAATCAGATACTTTACGTATTTCATCTTTAAGAACCTCAAAGTTTGAATTCGGGCCGGAAATTCCCAAATTATATTCCCTGCGGAAGACTTTAAGTTCCCGGAATCTGTTATTCTGTTCTTTAACCTTAAGATATTCGTCTATCTTTTTCCATCCCCCAATATACTTTTCAGCCGGAGGATAGTCAAGTCCCACATAAACCACAGTTTTGTCTGCTCCTGTACATCTCTCCAAAGATTCGAGACAACGTTTGAAATGTTCATACCTGTTTAAAGTTGGAATTGATATGGGAGCATATTTTTTTACTTCTTCTGTCATAATCACTGGAAAACAAGTAAGCACTCAATTTAGGGCATCCCCCTTTGAAAGGGCACTTTTCAGTACCTTAAATCAAGTTTTGCTAATTAATTAGTTCTGAATTTAACATTGGCTGGTAGCCAAAGTGATTTTGTCAGGAACCATGTTAACATAATCCCTGCACCCGTTAAAGATATTTTTGAAAAAAGTTCCGATGAAGTTCCAGACAGAACTGCCATGAAACTTTACCGCTCCTATCACACAGTGATAGGTTGCAGCCATCTCTGCACCGGCATCGCTACCATAATGAAGTGAATTGTTGCGTTGAGTAGTCAGTTTCCGAATGTTTCGTTCAATCTCGTTATCAAAACTTTTAGATATAGGACTTTCAATCAATAGCCTTTTTTTGGCTGCTTACGCTCAACATGACAAAGTGATAGTGTTTTTACATCTCAACGCATCCCGTTCTTTTTTTAAGGTGCGCAAGAAATCGCCTCCCGACTGCTTGGGGCAAGGAGGAGAATAGATGCCTATAACCGATATATTCGAACGAGTAACATTACAGATGACTCGCTTCACCGATTTTTTTATTAAAATATTGTGCTGCTTTTTCATACGTAAAAATGGGACCACACATCATTTGAGAGTCGCTTAAATCGGGCAATGTATTTATCTCACAGATTTTCACACCTTCCTCCGTAATCATGATATCAAATCCAAAATATTCCAATGAAGAAAAATAATCACACACAGAATAAACCACATCCCTGACAATTTCCCAATGAGGAAGTTTTTCTCCTCGTAATGAAACTTTTGTATCCGGATGAACGGCAGATGTAAGACATCCATTGTCTGCATATTTCAAATGCTGATAAAAGTTTTCACCGAAAATTCCATTATCAAAATTATAGGGTACTCCTACCCCCCCCGAAGATAAATTGCTAGCTCCGTGAGACTTATTCGTTCCGAAACGGGCATAGGAAGCTATAACGTCAATCCTTCCTCCATCGAAAATATCTTGTCGATTCTTCAAAGCAATCACCCTAAGCGTGCAAACACTGTCTTTCCACACTCTGTCAAGCAAAGGATGCTGGTATATATATTCTGTAACAATGTAACCATTCAAACCTTTTTCGAATTTCTTAAAGGCCTGTTCATCCAATACTTTTCCATTGGCACGAATCATCCCGTCGTCATATTCCAACCGTACAAAACCATATCCGCAAGTACCTCGGGAAGGTTTCAAGGCCAAGGTCTTTTTATCTTTCAGTAAATTCAATAAATAATCTTCGTCTCTCGGAAGCTGCTGGGGAGAATCCATCAAATAAGAATAATAACCATCATTCTCTATATACAGATAATATTCGGGCATAATGGACAAATCACGGCCTTCCAATGTCCTGAACATCGATGGAATCGTATATTTCAATGTCACTTTATCGTTTATCCATATAGCAAAATGATTGTTGAACGGATGGACACGGAAATAATCGAAATCAGAGATATAATCAGTGTAATTTTCATCTGTCAATCCATATAGAGAAACCCTACCCGGCATAAACCCATGCGCCAAAGCCCAATACTTTACAGAATCTGATTCTTGACACAAGTTCCAATCTTCTTCCAGCAGGGTCACAAAAAAGCTACATTGCCTGTCCCGCATTCCCTTAGACTGTAATATGGATTCTAACTTTTTCCTATCCTTCCCTATGTATGGGATTACTTCTGTCAATGAAGCATATTTTTCTTTATCACTCATAAAATAAATGAATTTGGTTGTTCAATTGCAATCTTAGGCTTTCCATAAGACCTCTTCCACATATCTTTTTGTCATAATCTGCTCACCATACTCAACAGGAGGCAGAATAGGCTGGTGACAAAAGCAATTCAAATGTCCGATAACCATATCATAACCAGTCGCTTTCGTAAAAGCCACCCCTGCTGAAAAACGGGGATTAATGTCAATGAGATAAAAGCCGGAAGTATGATGAATAAATTCCATATTGACGCACCCGTTTATATTCAAGCAATTGCCGATATACGACACGGTTTCTCGCAACTGTTGATGAGGCACAATGCGCACTGTAGTTCCTGCACCGTTCTTTGTACGCAACAATTCCTCGCGCGGAACGGCAAAGTCGTTTCCCGACAGCGCATTACGCACATAGTCTACTGTAAACACATTCCCTTCTAAAAGTTCTTGAACAATATAATTGTCGGCATCTTTCAGGTGCATCAACTCTACCTGCCGGTAGATTTTCATAAGTCCCTCACTACTGCGTCCATCAATGGGCTTTGCCACAGCCGGAAGAGGAAAATTATCTGAAAGTTTACGAGAACGAACTGATTGCGGAACATTCACCATTGCATCATCCTTGAATAAGGAATACATCTTATATTTGTCACGAGCCACAGCCAAACAATCTTCCGACTGGATACAAAGTTCTATGCCTATCCCTTCAAATTCTTTTCGATGCTTGTTCAAAACATCTATTTCCAAATCAGTCAAAGGAAATACATATTGTACCTCATTTTTCTTACATATATTAAGAAGAGAAGCAATATATTCTTTCTCCTTTGTTGCAAAAGGCACCTGATAAACACGGTTGCAATCCTTTGAAACCGCATGCCATTCAGAAGGATAAATATCACACCCAATAACGTAATGATTATTCTCCTTCAATGTATTAATCACACAATCGGCAGAAAATGAACCTATCGCTGTTACTAATATATTCATCTCAATCGTAATTCTAAATAAGTTTCTTTCAATTCATCACATAATTCTGTACGATACTCTATGAAGCCACAAGATTTGTATAAACATATGGCTATCGGATTTACCGAATCACAATGAATCTTTTTCATTTTATTAGCCTTACAAATTTCAATCATTTTTTCCACTAATCTCCTAGCATATCCCTTCCCCCGTATTTCTTGTTTGCAAGACAAAATAGAAAAATGAGCAATCTTATTAATTTGGTCATTACAATAAAAGCCATTTATTCCCATGATAACATTGTCCTCAATCACAGCAAGTACATGACCTTTTGAAAGTAATTTTTCCGTAAAAATGTACAAATCAGTTTTCGAGCTTAAAGGAACCTCGAAGTCTGAATCAACTGCCATCAAGTACTTTGCCAACCTAGTTACATCAGAAGATATATATTTCAATTCTTCTATCATCATATTCCAAATACTTCTTTCTGTGACAGTAAATTAATAAGTCCTCCCGTATTCCAGAACAGTATCTTTCTGCCACGATATTTTTTATCTGTCAGCAAAGAAAGCATCCCATAAAACGCTTTGCCTACATAGGTAGGATCTATCACCATCCCTTCATTGGATATGCACTCTTTTATTATCATAGCTTCCTCTTCACACGACTTTGCATAGCCGCCGCAAAGGAACTCATCGTGGAAATCCAGCTTGGAAAAGTCATAACTTGTGCCCAAGTACTGATTCAACAGTTCCATATCCTCTACCAACACCGGAAATTCTGCCTCGCAACTTCTTGCCACAGAAATGCCATGCACAGTAGCATTAGGAAAAAACGCTTGCATTCCGGCACAAATACCGGTCAGTGTAGTACCCGTGCCACAAGCCACAAACAAATCGTCTATCACATCTACTTGCGCTTTCAATTCCTTAACGGCCTCATAATAAGCGTAAATTCCCGGCAGGGATTTCCCCCCCCCATATACAAAATATGTTAAATTTTCATCCGTTTTATCCATCACTTCAGCTATTGTCTGAGGCACATTGCTCTTTTCGCAATAGATATATTCGCAATGGGTCAAGCCTACAAGATAGTTATTAAGAGAAGTTTCATATTCCTTCGGATTGTCTGTATAAGAAACTAACTTCAAATCCATTCCGTGCTCTGCACACAACAAAGCGATAGCCCTGTTGAAATTGGAGCACGGGCCTCCAGCAGTGACCACTGTTTTTATCCCTCGCTGCACTAACGGATAAAGAATATATTGAAGCATACGCGCCTTATTGCCGCCCAAAGCAGATGGAAAAAAATCATCCCGCTTTACCAATAAATCCACACCATACTTACGAGAATAATAAGGCAGACGGATTACCGGAGTCGGAGTAAATTGAAAATGTTCCATCATAATTACAATTCTAATTCCAAGTAAGTTCTTCCATTTACTGTTTCCACGCTTTTGAATCCCATTTTTTGGTAAAGAGCCAAAGCCACAGGATTATTGGTATGGATGCCCAACACTTGTATTTCACCTTTCAATGTGTTAAGATATTGCAATGATTCACCCAGCAATTTATAAACAACGCCCTGTTGCCTATAAAGAGGAGAAACGGCTACCAAAGGAATATAGGCATATTTCTTTTCAAAGTCATTGGCATACATGATAACCAATCCTTTTATATCTCCCGAATCTGAAAGTTCATAAAACAGCATTGCTTTTTCCAATATTTTAGCTACATATTCCTTTAAATCCGTTTTCTCGGAAAGAGTTGGATGGAAATCTTTGTCCACCTCTCTCAAAAACCGAACTAATGATTCTTGTGTCAGTTCCATCACTTTACAATTTCACCTATTATCCGTTTCACATCTCTCTCACTCAATGCATGGTGCATCGGCAAACAAATCACCTCATCTGCCATCTTGTAGGCATTCGGCAGATTCTCACGGGTGGAACTCTCCAATCCGCGATAAGTGCTAAATGTGCTAATCAAGGGATAGAAATACCGTCTACCCAGCACATTGTGTTCCTTCATCTTGAAATAAAGTTCGTCACGGGTCATGCCATACTTCTCAGCATCAACAAAGAGAGGAAAATAAGAATAGTTATGTCTCACTCCTGGCATATCATCAAAGAATGTTATTCCCTCTACGTTTCGTAATGCCTCACGGTATTTGATAGCAACTTGGTGACGCGCTTCAATAGCAGCATCAACTTGCCGGAGGTTTAACAAACCGTAAGCAGAACGCATCTCGTCCATCTTACTATTGATACCTGGAGCCACAACTGTTGTTTCTCCGGCAAAACCAAAGTTCTTCAAATAGTCTATACGTTTCTTGGTTTCCTCATCATGCATGACTAATGCCCCCCCCTCAATGGTATTATATACTTTTGTAGCATGGAAACTAAGGGTCGACATATCACCCTCATTGAGGATGCTCTCTCCATTAACCTCCACACCAAAGGCATGGGCTGCATCGTAGATGACCTTCAAACCATACTTGTCGGCAATTTCTTTGATACGCACCGTGTCACAAGGTTTGCCATATACATGAACAGGCATAATGGCCGTGGTTCTTGGAGTAATAGCCTCCTCTATCCTATCTGGGTCTATATTACCAGTCGTAAGATCAATATCTACAAATACAGGTTTAATACCGTTCCACCACAACGAGTGGGTCGTAGCCACAAAACTATATGGAGTAGTGATTACCTCACCTGTAATGCGCAAAGCCTGCAATGACGTAATAAGCGGAAGAGTCCCGTTTGTAAACAGACTTACATATGGTATTTTCAGATACTCACACAAGGCTTTCTCAAGTTCCTTATGATATTGTCCATTATTGGTAATCCATTTACTTTCCCAAATCTTTTGAAGTTCTTTATAAAAAACATCAAGATCCGGCAGCAATGGAGCTGTCACCGTAATTAGTTCGTTCATATTTATGTATATATGTTATTATGATAAATTGAAAAATCTCTTATCATACCACCTGAAAAATGGTTCTTCAATCAGTCTTATTCTTACACGATCAACCAATATGCATGTAAAAAAAATGGTCAAGACAACTCCTATGCAAAAAAGTATTAACTGCAATAAAGAAAGATTGAAATAATGGTTTATGCAATCTACCGTGTCTTTCCACAGCCATTGACGCATGGCATCGGAGTTGGCATGTATAAGAAGTACACCGAATGTTGATCCTCCAATTATATTAATGCTTTTTCGATAAGCCATTTTTAAATTTTTAAACAAAATGAATGAAGAAACGGCTATCACCACTGCAAGAATTCTGTTACATTCACCAACAAAATAGAAACCTCCTCTATTAAATTTGTAATATAAACAAATCCCACCAATACTTGCCAAAACTATAGAAACAGTCATCACACCAATCCATATATTCTTATTGTCAAAATAGTTGTTGGGATACAGACGTATATAAGAACCTATCAGATAGATTATGCCAAACCAAGTCACATAGTTCATTGCCACATAAAAATCAGGAATAGTACCTAACACAGAATACATTCCCAAAATAAGACAAATTAAAGCCAAATGTTGCTTCTTTGTCATATTCTGAATAAGAATGTTCCAAAAGGGGATTGTCAGCCAAAAGCCAATGTAACAGCTTAAAAAATTGGTATTGAATCCCCATACCGGTATAACCAGCTTAAATATCCTCATCATGGAAAGCGACTCATATCCAATACAGAGAAGTATAATATAGAGCAAAATCCTATAGGTATATATCCAAAGTATGAATTTGATAAATTTCTTGAGGGTAATACTACTTGTACACATAAAATACCCAGTAATAAGCAAAAAACAATTAATGCCAGTCTTACCCCACATTCCCAAAAGATTTAGAAATACACTCTTAGACTCTACGGGCAAATCGTTGATATAAAAAGCCTGTGCAAAATGATGAGACAAAATCATCATCATGCAGATGATGCGATAAAGTTCTAAATTTGAGGTACGCCCCCCCTTAATATTGATCATAACTATTTTATTACCAGTGTATTACGAGCATATTGGCCGTATGCTGATTATTTATATATTTTCTGTTATTTATTTTCTAAATGATAAAATAACCTGTTTCGCATATTTAAAAGCATCAATTTTGAATGTCATTCCCATTGCTAAAAACAACAGCAAATACAATACTACAGCCAAGAAAGCTGAACTATAAATATCATACTGTAAGGTTTGTAACAAACAGAAAGATGGAATAAAAGACAAGGCAGCAACCATCAATATAGGCAGAAGATTTTTAACCTGTTCATGCAATGTATATCCAATATATTTTGACACCAAATATCCGTTAATGAAATAAGAGATATAACTTTCAAGGACAACAGCTATCAATAATCCGTTTATCCCTCCAAAATACAATCCCAGCAACAACAATGTAATACTGACGATTCTTTTTCCTAATGTGTAATTCATCATTTTCTTACTCTTGCCAATAGCAGCTATAGCCAAACTATTAATGCCTTGCATAGATACGGCAATACCAGAAAGGCAAAGAACTTGAAAATAAAAAACACTGCCTAACCATTTCTCTGAATAAAGGATAAGAAACAGAGGTTTGGCAGTAAGAATAAGAACGAAAGCAAAAGGCATCATGACAACAGATACAGTGAGAGTAAACACCTTTATGAGTCGACATAACTCCTGTCTATTGTCTTGATATTGTGAATAAAGCGGATATGTAACTTGGTTAAGAGCTTCGGATACTCCTGTCATAGCTATGCCTTCAAGACTTTTTCCTTTGGTATATATCCCCAATGTCGATGCATTATAGAATCTGCCGATTAGCAATCCTTCTATATTCCGTCCAATATTGTTAATCAGCTGGGTAAACATCATAAACACACCAAAGCCAAACAGTTCTTTGAATGATTTTACAGAAAAAATCAAACTTGGAAACCATTTATTGGTAGTCCAATATAACAGCATAGGTATGAGAGCCATGGATATATATTGTGCTACTAATGCCCAAACACCATATCCATTATATGCCATCAATATTGTTATCGACAATGAAACTATGGCTGCAATCATGTTGACAATTGATATTTTCCTGAATTTCAATTGTCTTTTGAGTAAATTAATCTGAACAACAGTCAATGCGCCAATAACTATTATCAAGCTTTGTACGCGAAGTACCGAAGACAAAATCGGCATCCTGTAAAATTCTGCAATGGATGGAGCTGATACATATAATACAAAGTAACAAAGTAGAGATACAGCCAAATTCCAATAAAACACAGTAGAATAATCACTTTGAGTAGTTTCTTTTTTTTGAATCAAGGCCGATCCCAATCCTCCACTTATAAAAACATTGGAGATACTGGTAAAAATCACTATCATTCCAATACAACCATAATCAGAGGGGGACAACAATCTTGCTAGAATAATACCTGAAACAAACTGAATTCCTAAAGAGGAAACTCTTTCGCCTATTGTCCAAATAACACTACTAACCGCTTTCTTTTTTATATCCCTTGGCATCTGGCTTAAACTCCTAACCATGTATATGCAATTCGACCACTCAAAAATCCTGTAATATTAAAAATATCTCTACTCTACTTAAAGACTTCTTTATGTATTCACTTAGGATAGTTAATACGAAAATTGAACATATCCTTTTTATAACAAGATATAGATAGAATTTTTGAGCACTAACGTCCTTTATACATATCCTTATAATACTTTTCGTATTCTCCAGAAGTGATGTTATCCATCCACTCTTGGTTATTTAAATACCAGCGGACAGTCTTTTCAATCCCTTCCTCAAACTGCAAGCTCGGTTCCCAACCTAATTCTTTTTGCAACTTGGTGGAGTCAATGGCGTAACGAGCATCGTGCCCTAAACGGTCGGTCACGTAAGTGATTAAATTCAAGTCTTCTCCATCTGCACGTCCAAGTAATCGGTCAACAGTCTTGATAATGACTTTGATGATGTCGATGTTCTTCCACTCGTTGAACCCGCCGATGTTATAAGTTTCGCCAATCTTACCTTGATGAAATATCACGTCAATGGCACGGGCATGATCTTCCACAAAAAGCCAATCGCGCACATTCTCGCCATTACCATAAACAGGTAATGGCTTTCGGTGACGAATATTATTAATGAAGAGAGGTATCAACTTTTCGGGAAACTGATAAGGGCCGTAGTTATTGGAGCAGTTAGTAACGATAGTCGGCATACCATAAGTATCATGATAAGCACACACAAAATGATCACTACTTGCCTTGCTTGCTGAATAGGGGCTGTGGGGATTGTACTTCGAAGTTTCATAGAAGAAATCATCACCGTATGCCAAATGATGCTCTGAAGAAGATGCTGTAGTGGTGAACGGAGGCTCGATGCCTTCGGGGTGGTTTATGGTCAGTGCACCGTATACTTCATCCGTGGAAATGTGATAGAATCGTTTCCTCTCGTATTTTTCAGGCAAACTTTCCCAATAGAGTTTAGCAGCCTGAAGCAATGACAATGTTCCCATCACGTTAGTACGGGCAAAAGTGAAAGGGTCTTTGATACTACGATCAACATGACTCTCTGCAGCCAAGTGGATGATACCGTCAACACGTTCATTCTGCATCAACTTGTAGAAAGCCTCAAAGTCGCAGATGTCCATCTTGACAAAATTGTAGTTAGGATTGTCTTCGATGTCTTTAAGGTTTGCTAAGTTACCTGCGTAAGTCAGCTTGTCTATATTGATAATACGGTACTCTGGATATTTGTTCACGAAAAGACGTACCACATGGCTGCCGATAAAACCTGCACCGCCTGTGATAATAATGTTGTGTATCATATTTATTTATTCGGTTGATTTGTTCGTTCTAGTTCTTCTATGACTTGCAGTAGATATTGACCGTACTGATTTTTCAACATCGGTTGTGCCAACATTCGCATTTTGTCAGTAGTAATCCATCCCTTTCGGAAAGCAATACCTTCCAAGCATGCCACTTTCAATCCCTGTCGTTTTTCAATAATCTCAATAAAAGTAGATGCCTCAGAGAGTGAGTCATGCGTACCCGTATCCAGCCAAGCAAACCCTCTACCCAATGTCTGCACTTTCAGCTGTCCATCCTCCAAGAAGCGTTGATTCACGGATGTGATTTCATATTCTCCTCTAGCAGAGGGCTGAATCTGTCGAGCTACCTCCACAACTTTATTAGGATAGAAATAAAGACCGGGAACCGCATAATTACTCTTGGGATGTTTCGGTTTTTCCTCTATGCTCAAGCAATTACCCTCCTTGTCGAACTCAACCACACCATAGCGTTTGGGATCATTCACCCAATAACCAAAGATCGTAGCTTTCTGTTCTTCTTCCGCTGTACAAACAGCCATTTTTAACATGGAGGAAAAGAAACTGCCATAAAAGATATTATCACCTAATACCAAACAAACCGAATCATCCCCAATAAAATCAGCTCCAATGGTAAAAGCTTGTGCCAATCCATCCGGCGATGATTGTTCTGCATACGAAAACTTCACCCCAAAATCAATACCATCTCCGAGCAGTCTCTTGAAACCGGGAAGGTCAAAGGGTGTGGAGATAATCAATATCTCCCGAATACCTGCCAACATCAAGACAGATATGGGATAGTAAATCATCGGTTTATCAAAGATCGGAATTAACTGTTTACTGATTCCTTTCGTGATGGGATATAGACGGGTTCCTGACCCACCGGCCAATACGATTCCTTTCATGCTATCTGATTGTTCTATTTGTAAATATCATTAACTTGGATTTATACCATTTCTGAAAAATGTTATAAGATAGCTTAACACAAAACGAAAGGAGAGATTCTCCATGAGGCAAAGCATCGGTCTGATACTGAAAATAAAACCTTTCAAGAGCTTCACTACTATACATAAACTCTAAATTTTGTTCACAGCGAAGATAAAACTTTCAATCAATAACTATTTTTTGACTGCTTACAATATTGTTTATTGAATCGTGTTGTCAGTAATCCTATAACAATACACAAAGGTTGAATCATCTTTTCCTCCACCAGAATCCCCCATAAAACCAGAAACGGTTGTTAAGACACTCTCTGCAATTCTAGCCTCTATGATATTTTTTGCTTTTAAAATGGTAACACAATCTTGTGGTTTAACATTATGCTCATTCAAACGGCGCATTAAGTCATTGGTTATCCCAACATAGTAATCTGATGAATTGAAATTTCCAATACTTTTTTATGTTGGCTACAATTAAAGCAGCATCATAAGATTTTTCTTCTACCATCGTATTTTTGTTTTTTAGTCTCTCCTAAAAATATCCCTTGTATAAACCTTTCCCTTTACATCATCCAAACAGGCATCGTAGCGGTTGGCGATGATAGCATGGCTTTGCGCCTTAAATACAGCAAGATTGTTCACCACACGGCTACCGAAAAAAGTACTTCCATCTTCCAAGGTCGGTTCATAAATAATCACTTCCGCTCCTTTCGCCTTAATCCGCTTCATCACCCCTTGAATTGAGGATTGGCGGAAATTATCGCTATTTGATTTCATTGTCAGACGATATACACCTATTACGCATTTTTTTTCATCGTTCGGATTGAAATCACCACGGTTATAATAATCATAATACCCGGCTTTGTTCAATATCCTGTCAGCAATGAAATCCTTACGGGTACGGTTGCTGTCCACGATGGCCTGTATCAGGTTTTCAGGTACATCCCCATAATTGGCAAGCAATTGCTTCGTGTCTTTCGGCAGACAATAGCCTCCATAACCGAATGAAGGATTGTTGTAATGGATGCCGATGCGGGGATCGAGGCTCACACCGTTGATGATGGCTTGCGTATCCAGTCCTTTCATCTCAGCATAAGTGTCCAACTCATTGAAATAGCTCACTCGCAGTGCCAGGTACGTGTTAGCGAAAAGTTTCACGGCTTCCGCTTCTGTCAAACCCATAAAGAGCGTATCAATATTTTCCTTGATAGCACCCTCTTGCAACAGAGTGGCAAAGATACGGGCAGCTTCGTCCAAACGGATATCACCCTCCGGCCTGCCTACAATGATGCGGTTAGGATAAAGATTATCGTATAAAGCCTTGCTCTCGCGAAGGAACTCCGGAGAGAAAATCACGTTTTCAGTATGTAGTTTTTTCCGCACGCTTTCAGTATAACCTACGGGGATGGTACTTTTAATCACCATGATAGCGTCAGGATTCACACGCTTCACCAATTCTATGACTTCTTCCACGTGAGAAGTATCAAAATAGTTCTTTACCGGGTCATAGTTGGTAGGAGTAGCTATCACCACAAAGTCTGCATTCTTATAAGCCGCCTCGGCATCAAGTGTCGCTATCAGATTCAATGGCTTTTCAGACAAATACTCTTCAATGTATTCATCTTGTATAGGAGAAATACGATTGTTTATCTTATCTACTTTTTCTGGTATTACATCTACAGCCATCACCTGATGATGTTGTGCCAAGAGTGTGGCAATACTCATCCCAACATAGCCCGTTCCGGCCACGGCAATCTTATACTTTTTCATTTTCTGTCCTGATTTGGATGATTAACATTAAATTATCGTTCTTCGGCGTTTGAAGATGTTTATCATGTCGCCCATGGTCAGACGACTTTCAGTATCTTCCGTAATGATTTGGTTTAAAAGTTCGAGATCCGCTTCGATTTGGGCACGGAGGCGAGAAGCTTCAGCATTATTTCCCTTGACCGTCTTCATGGTTTCATCCCAAGAAGAGACCGGCAGACGTAGGCGAGAGGAGAATTCCATACGCCGGTTATGCCCCTTGTAGATACGGTAATAGACCGTACCGCGACCTGTATCTTTCTTACATGGCTCAAATCTTGCAACGACAGTTGACATCAGTAAGTAGTCATTTTAGTCCCGTAGCAGACCTAAAGTTTTGTTTTCTTAATTTAGCATTCACAGATGACGCTTTTTATCTTTCTAAAATATGACTTCATTTATCCAAGTAGCATATCTTATGTTTGCAAGCTGTAATAAAAGCGTCGAGAGAATGAATGTCATTACCTCTCATTTCATACATTTTTGCTTTCAGTAGGGCTTCGGCCTTTTCCTGCACGTGTCTGCCATACATCCCGGCCAACGAGGGTACGTTGAGCTGGAAAAAGATGTGTTCTTCCTTCAAGGCCTTGTAGTCCTTCTTCTGCATGTATTCGTACCGTTCGGGATGTGCCAGCAACGGG
>Ga0129308_1001079_pt1 | contig 31688 bp, 27 predicted proteins | sample L827metagenome_FD_94440 | JGI IMG/M metagenome (GOLD analysis project Ga0129308, IMG submission 94440) | Ring-tailed lemur group fecal microbial communities from Wisconsin, USA - L827 metagenome | ecosystem: Host-associated > Mammals > Digestive system > Large intestine > Fecal | place: USA...
AGCAAACGTCACCAATCGGGACATTGCCGCTGTAGAAAGCCTCGTCAACAAAGTCAAACGGAGGAAGGAGGTCAGTATCAATTATATGAAATCTTGGGAATGGGAACAAATGATTCGGGAAGAAGGTAAAGAAGAGGGAATTGCCCAAGGCAAAACCGAAGCCAGGAAGGAAGACATCAAAATCTTAATTGAAACCTATCAGGAATTTGGCATTTCTAAAGAAGATGCCCTTTCAAAATTAACAGACAAATACCCTCTCTCCACAAGAGAGGCTCAAGGCTATATAGAAATCTACTGGACTTAAAAAGAAAATTACCACTTATCTCCACAGGAAACGCAAGCCTATATGAAAAACTACTGGACTTAAAACCTAAGCAGGGCGTCCATCCGCTACTCTCCAGCCGACAGATGCCCTGTTCTTCTTAATCCTCAATTTTTAACACTCCGGGTCTGACATTCAAGTAAATGCTTCCCCTGTCCACTTTGTACATATCAAACAACAGCACCCAAAGCTGATGTATCTGCTCCAACAGCACATTAGATACCTCAATGCTGTAAGGCAGCAGAGTACGCAAATCAAAAAAACGTATCCCAAGAGGCGGTAAGAATACCATATTGGTGGTAACCACCCGCTCTCCCGCTGTCTTTATCATCTCATAGGTAATCATGCAGAAATCTTTCCCCTTATATTTGCAATAATAGGAAACATAGCATTCATCCACGGTCCACGTAACGCCGTCCTCTACCTCTACCGGTTTTTCCTCCGGCTCGTTTCCCTCGGTGGTCTGCACCTCCACGCTCCAGCGAAGCCCTTTTTCCCTGGTTTCTTTCATCAGCTCCGTAATTTCACGGAATAATTCTTCCTGTTTTTTCATGATAATTACTCTTCCTTCCTTATTTCCTCACATATATCTCAGAAAGGTTCTCTAAAATGGCTCCTGCAATATCCGGTTTATTCATGGTGTAAATATGTACATGATTGACGCCATTGGCAATCAAATCAATAATCTGCTCTGTAGCATAGGCAATCCCCGCCTGCTTCATCGCCTCAGGATTTTCCCCGAAACGGTCTACAATCGCTAAAAATCTTGGCGGAACCATGTTTCCCGACAGAGAAACAATCCGCTTTATCTGGCTGGCGTTGGTCACCGGCATAATTCCTGCCACCACCGGAACATCAATGCCCCGTTTCAGGGCTTTGTACATAAAATTGTAAAGAATATTGTTATCAAAAAACATTTGTGTAGTCAGAAATTCACAGCCTGCCTCCACCTTTTCTTTCAGATGGTCTAAATCCTCATAGATGGTATCCGCCTCCGGATGCCCCTCCGGGTAGCAGGCGCCGCCAATGCAGAAATCCCCCTGTGCTTTGATATCTGCAATCAATTCACTGGCATGTTTGTACTGGTTCGGCAGCGGAAAATCTGCGTTCTGCGGAATATCTCCCCGCAGCGCTAAAATATTTTCAATTTTATGCTCCTTTAATTCCTCAATCACAGACGCCACCTTCTCCTTAGTGGAGGACGCACAGGTCAGATGTGCCAGCGCCGGAATGTGATTGACATTGCAGACCTCATTGGCAAGCTCCACCGTATAATCGGAGGTTCCGCCTGTGGCTCCGTATGTAACGCTCATATAAGCCGGTTTTACTGCCGCCATATCCTTTACAATCTTTTTATAATTTTCTAACTGTGCTCCCTGCTTCGGCGGAAAAAGCTCGCAGGAAATTGTTACCTCATCGGATTTTAATAATTCTGTTAATCTCATATGTATCTCTTATCTCCATTTTCTTTCAAATACTATTTCTGCTCCCAGTGTGCTGACACGTTACTATTTGGGTAGCCCCTAAAAACTTCGCAGCTTATCCGTGCCGTCATCCACCGTATTTTCAATTTTACGGATGACCACATAATAGGAATAATTCTCATTTACTACCACTTCCACCCGGTCTCCTACCTTGTGCCCTAACAGCGCCTTTCCTAAGGGGGACTCATTGCTGATTAAATTCTTTAACGAATTTCCCCGGACTGTGGTGACTAATTTATAAACCTCTTCCTCGTCATCCTCTTCAAAATACACCGTAACCGTATTATTCATTCCCACCTCATCCTCTGCGGATTCTGTGGAAATAATCTTTGCTGTCTTTATCATTCGCTCTAAATACCGGATACGGCTCTCATTCTGGTTTTTGTCCTTCTTTGCCGCATGGTACTCAAAATTTTCACTCAAATCCCCATGGGCTCTCGCCTCTTTTACCGCTTCAAGCGCCTGCTTGCGCACCACTAATTTCCGGTACTCAATCTCTTCTTCCATTTTTTTTATGTCCTGCTCGGTCAATTCGTCATACATGAATTTTCCCTCCTTCACAGGTATTTATTATACTGTTTTTCCCCCGCCCCGTCAAACCGATATCTATGAAAACTTCTTTGTTGTCGCCTCTATTGGCATTCTCTCCAAACCGATAATATTGAAATCTCCTTCGGTTCCGTCTCTATTGGCATTTTTCCACAGACCGACAGGCAATATCCTTCCGGCAAAACATAAGTCCGCAGAAAAAATCCTCCATCTGCTCCAACATTTTCCTTCCCCCTGACATTTTCCCCGCATAATTCTTTCTTCTGTTCCTCTCCAAAATCGCTTATGACCCTGTCTTCCAACACTGAAAAAGAATGCAGCGGAATTTTCATACCGCCTCCCACCGCTTTGATATAACTCTCTTTTCTCGTCCAAAGCTCCGTGAATTTCTGCTCTCTGCAGTTCTCCCATTGCTCCCTGGCTAAATATCTCTGCTCTTCCTCCCGGAAAAACCGCCTTGCAACCTTCTCCCCGTCCTGCCTTATCTCCTCAATATCGATTCCTGCCACAGAGGAATCAAACACTGCCGCCACATAATCCCGGGAATGGGACAAATTAAAGCAGATATCCTCCCTGCCTGCCACAAAAGGCTTCCCGTTTTCCCCTGTTTCCAGAAAAACCTGCTCATATCCTTTTCCCGGCAAAAGAGTAAGTCCCAGACGATTCAGCCCATATTCTAACAGCAGTCCTGCCCCAAGCCCCCGGATTTTATCCTCCAGCCTGCGGCATTTTTCCATAGACCTTCGCCTTTCCTCCGTTATTTTTTCCTGCATGGCGAAAAAAACATTTTCATCTTTAAGTCCACTGACCTTTGCAATATAAATTTCCATCTGTTCCTGCCTTCCTAAACTGCTCCTGCCTTCCTAAACTGCTCCCGCCTTCTTAAGCTGTTCTCCTGCCTTCCTAAACTGCTCCCGCCTTCTTAAGCTGTTCTCCGCCTTCTTAAGCCTTGCAGGATAAAAATTTATCCTGCGTATATAGTCCCGTTATTTGGAAAACGTTATACTGGTACCTGCCTTGCCTCATACCGCTTACTTTCCATCCAGTATCTTCTTCAAATACTCCTTCGCCTGCACCAATTCCTCATACACAGGCTCTAAATTTTCTATCCGTCCCGCCCGCAAAGGCTCCACAATCCGCACAATAATCTCAAGCATAGGCGTCAGCCCCATATTTGCAATCACCCCTTTTAAGGTATGGGCGCAGTCAAACGCCGTCTCCACTTCTCCCGCCTCCAGTTCTTCTCCCAGTCTTTTCAGCCCCTCATCCTCTGTCACCATTCTAAGACAGCTATAATATAATCCCTCGTCCTCCAAAAAGCGCTCCATAGCCTCTTCCACATCACATCCCCACGCTCTCAGTTCATTTAACAGCCTTTCCATATTTTCCCCCTTAAAGTTCTTTCCTAAATAAACCAATCGAGTAGGGGCATGTCCTTCTCCTCTACTCGCCGTGCGACCCGTGCGCCGCTTCAGCGGCATATTTCCCCGGCACGGGTCTGCACATAAAAAGCACTGGCTTCATCATACCAAAGCCAGTGCCCGATTTCAATACTTCAAACCTTACTAACCAACGCTCCGTTCCAACGTCCCAAAGCCGGTCCACGGCTTCCATACGTCAGAGTGAATAGCGAATACTTTCTTTCAGGAAAATATCCCTTGAGGAAGTCCCCGCCTGTATCTCATAAGTTCCCTCGCAGACTGCGAAAGCATGTTTCTCCACATCATAATGTGAAAAATCCTGTTTTGTCAGAACCAGAGTAACCTGTTTTTCTTCCCCTGCCTTGACAAATATTTTTTCAAAGGCTTTCAGCTGGTGGGACGGCTCTTTGGTTTTGGCATCCTTCTCTGCCACATAAATCTGAACCGTCTCTTTTCCGTCCACCGTGCTGTCGTTCTTTACTGTCAGCGAAACCTTCACCTCTTCCCCATCCTTTTGCAACTGCAAATCCTTGTATACAAAATTACTGTAGGAAAGCCCGTGTCCGAAACAGAAATTAACCTCTGTTTCTTCCGTATCGTAATAGCGGTAGCCCACCATTCTGCCTTCTTTGTACTCCACCTTATCCTTCTTTCCAAAGGTGCCGATGGTGTGTGCCGGACACTGCTCCGCTGTCTTAATAAAAGTCTCTGCCAGTTTTCCGGAGGGATTCACTTTTCCAAACAGTACATCGGCAAGGGCTGTTCCGCCCTCCATGCCTGCATAGTAACTCCATACTACAGTTTTTGCCTCGGAAAGCCATGGCATTTCCACCGGAGAGCCTGCAAACAATACCACAACCGTGTCAGGAACTTCTTTTAACAGTGCCGCAAGCACCTCGTCCTGTCCGTAAGGCAGCTTCATATCCGCCCTGTCCTGTCCCTCCACATCATACACGTGGTTTAAACCTCCCACGAAAATAACGGTATCGCTTTCTTTTGCCAGCGCAATCGCCTCTTTTAAGCAGGCAGCCTTTTTCTCCTCTGCCTTTTTCATTTCCTCAGCGCTTAAGACTTTCTCTTTCTTCTCGCCGCTCCAGTCATGCTGGGTGCTTTCTGCCTGCCAGTTAGTGTCGTCCGCTTTCTTTTTCTCCGGCAGCACATAGCCCGGCGCATAGGAAACCTTTGCATTTCCGCCTAAAAGTTTTTTAATGCCCATCAGCGGGGAAATCTCATACAGTGCCTTAATTTCCGCACTGCCGCCGCCATTGGAATGAATCGCCGCCGCATTGCCGCCGATTACTGCCACTTTCTTCACCTTATCTGCATTCAGCGGAAGTATCTGCTTCTCATTCTTTAAAAGAATCACAGACTCCCTTGCCACGTCAAGGACTGCCTGCTGATGTTCTCTGGTGTTGTAGGAGCCGCGTTTTCTCTCGTCCTTCTGCCCTCCAATCATCTTAAGGCGCAGCATCAGGCGTAAAATGTTGCGGACCTTTTCATCCACCAAATCCTCGGACAGTTCACCCGCCTTGATTTTTTCCAGCAACGGTTTTGCAAGATTATGTTTGTCAAATTCATAGGTCACATCCATCTCGATATCCAGACCGGATTCCGCCGCCTCTGCCGTATCATGGACGCCGCCCCAGTCGGAGACAACCATGCCGTCAAACTTCCAGTCCTCCCGGAGTGTTTTATTTAACAGGGACTTGCTGGTACAGCAGTGCTCGCCGTTGAGCAGATTATAAGCTCCCATCAAGGAAAAAATGCCCCCTTTTTCCACCGCCGCCTTAAAGCCCGGAAAATAGATTTCCTCTAAGGTCTGCTCATCCACAATGGTGTCCACCCAGAGACGCTCCGTTTCCTGGGAGTTTGCTGCAAAATGCTTGACGCAGGCTGCGGTATCGCTCTTCTGGATTCCCTTTACCATGGGAACTACCAGTTCTTCAATCAGCCTTGGGTCCTCGCTCATATATTCAAAATTTCTGCCGCAGAGAGGGCTTCTCTTGATATTGATGCCGGGGGCTAAAATCACGTCTTTGCCCCGTGCTCTTGCCTCTTCACCTAACACTTCGCCCGCTTTTCCTGCCAATTCACGGCTCCAGGTGGAGGCAATGGCGCTGTTGCAGGGAAGGTAAGAGACAAAATCGTCTGTCGTGCCTACGCTGCGCCACTCGTTGTCTGCAAATTCAGCGCGGACGCCCATGGGACCGTCGGACATGGTGAGGGACGGGATACCAAGGCGTTCCACAGCTTCCGTGCGGAAAAGTCCGGCGCCGTGAATCATGCCGATTTTTTCTTCCAGGGTTAGCTGGGAGAGAAAATCTTCTATGTATTTTTCTGTATTCTGCATAAAATTTCGTTCCTTTCTATAAAATATTTCATTTTTGCTGCTAATAGGACGCCGAGGAGAGCAGGCATTTTCTGTCAGACACGCTCTCGCTCCCCAAGGGCGCAGCGGATACTAGGCTCGAAAACACCTCGCCAAGTACCGGCGTCCTTGGAAGGGTCTGCCTGAAAACACCTGCTCTCCTCGGCTGGTATTGGCAGTTTTAAACGTTAAATGATACTTTATGGAAACTCACTTTGGTCGGTTGGTGCTTGGAAAGTTTTTATTTTACTTTCTAAAGCTCACTTTACTCTCCTGCTGGAGACTATTCTTTTTTCTAAACTCTCAAAAGTGCTTCTATTTCTCCATCAAAATATCACTTTTACGTTCTAACTGCCAAAAAACTATTGTGTGCTTTCAGAATTTCGTTTCTACATTTTAGTTTCCTAAAAAAAACTATATTGTTCTCTTTCAAAATTTACCACATTCTGGCTACTGGTAAAAACGCTATTGGTGTGCTCAGAAAATTTTACTACATTCTGACTGCCAAAAGGTTTATCGCTCCCTAGAATTTCACTTCTACGCTCTGGCTGCCGGTAAGCTCTAATACGAGGTTGTTCTCTTCCATATGATAAGCTGCTCCGGTTACTTCTGATGGAGTTCCGGCGTTTACTAATTCTACTTTGCTGCTCTTGGAGCTGTCTACGGAAATTTTGTAGGCGGGTCCTTCGTGGGTGATGGAAACGGAGGCTTCGGGCTCGTTTTCGGTGTTAAAAACGGTGGTCTGGGCTGTGCTTCCATCTTTGATTGCATAGGCACGGAAGGTTACGTTGTCGGCGTAATCATATACGGCGTTATCGTTTTTCGCGCCTACGGCTACAATGCTGTTTTCTCTTACATAGAGAGGAATGCTTAAGTAACCGTGTTTTTCGGTGTACCATTTGCCGCCTTCTTTGATTTCTCCGGTGAGTAGGGAGGTCCAGGTGCCTTCCGGCAGGTAGTATTCGGCGATGCCGTCCTCACGGAAGATTGGAGCTACCAGCAAGGAATCGCCTAACATGTACTGGTCTGCAAGGTAGGCGCAATTTCTGTCCTCGGTAAATTCTAAGACCATGCTGCGCATCATTGGAACGCCTGTCTTGGAAGTCTCAATGGCGTTGCGGTACAGGTATGGCATCAGGGAGGCTTTTAACTGGGCGAAGAAACGGACTACGTCTACAGCTTCTTCGTCATATGCCCAGGGTACACGGTATGAGGTAGAGCCGTGCAGTCTGGAGTGAGTGGAAAGCAAGCCGAATGCGCACCATCTCTTGTATACATCCGGTGTGGAGGTACTCTCAAAGCCGCCGATGTCATGGCTCCAGAAGCCGAAGCCTGAGCTGGTTAAGGACAGACCGCCCCGTAAACTCTCTTCCATGGACTCATAATCGGACCAGCAATCGCCTCCCCAGTGTACCGGGAATTTCTGACCGCCTGCGGTAGCGGAACGGGCAAAGAGGATTGCCTCTTTTTCACCTTTTTTCTTTTTGATAACCTCATATACGGTTTTATTGTAAAGGTATGTATAGTAGTTGTGCATTTTTACCGGGTCGGAACCGTCAAAGTATACGGCGTCTGTTGGGATTCTCTCGCCGAAGTCGGTCTTAAAGCAGTCTACGCCCATATCCAACAGGGCTTCTAACTTTTTGCCGTACCACTCGCGGGCTGCCGGGTTGGTAAAGTCTACGATAGCAAGTCCCGGCTGCCACATATCCCACTGCCATACGTCGCCGTTGGGGCGTTTTAAGAAGTAGCCGCCCTTGACGCCTTCCTCAAACATACTGGATTCCTGACCTACATAGCTGTTTATCCAGACACAGATTTTTAAGCCTTTTTCTTTCAGGCGCTTTAACATGCCCTCCGGGTCAGGGAAAACTCTGGAATCCCAGGTGAAGTCACACCAGTTGAAATCCTTCATCCAGAAGCAGTCAAAGTGGAATACGGATAATGGAATCTTCCGCTCTATCATGCCGTCCACAAATTTATTGACGGTTTCCTCATCATAGTTGGTGGTAAAGGAGGTGGAAAGCCAGAGTCCAAAGGTCCATGGAGCAGGCAGCGACGGTTTTCCGGTAATGTCGGTGTAACGCATCAGCACCTCTTTCATGGTCGGTCCGTTAATTAAGAAATAATCCAGGCTCTCCCCCGGAACGGAAAATTCTACCTTGGTTACCATCTCGGTTGCCACCTCAAAGGAAACTTTTTCCGGATGGTTTACAAATACGCCGTAGCCTTTATTGGAAATATAAAACGGAATATTTTTATAGGACTGCTCTGTGGAAGTACCGCCGTCCTCATTCCAGATATCCACACTCTGTCCATTTTTTACAAAAGCAGAAAAACGCTCGCCAAGTCCGTAAATCAACTCTCCCACAGACAGGGAAAGCTGCTCTCTCATATAAGCGTCCTCCGGTCCCTTATCATAGGCAAAGCCCTTCCAGTTGGTTTTCATGTAAGCTAAATCCCGCCAGCCGCTTGCGGTAATTTTTTCCTCCCCGCGGAAGAAGGTAAGCGCTCCGTTGTCTTTCCCCACCTCTAAACGCAGTGTACCGCTGGAAATGATTAATTTTTCCTCTGTTTCCTCTGCTTTTAAGTTTCCGGTCTGGGGAGCTGCGATTTCAAAAGACGGCGCTTTCTCCTGCACTCCCATATGATGATAGGTCTGTATCCGCAGTACCTCCGGATAAGGCGCTGTTATTTTTATGGTAAGATTGATACCTCCTAAGGTGTCCCCTCTGTGGTTGATACGGGCAGTGGGCGCGCAAATCGTCACCATATTTTTCTCTAATTTTGAAAAATACACCTGCGCCGGTGAAAAACATTCATAATTTTCTTTCTGAAGCCAGCATCCGTTACTGAATTTCATAGTATCTCTCCTCTTCTTTCATAAATAATGGTTTTATTTATTTTGTTCATCATACAATATTTTTCTTTAAGAAAATACCCTTGAAAATGCAGATAAAACACCCTACAAATTTGACAAAAATCACAGAAAATTTTATACTTTATTATCAGAGAGCATTACTTTCGTATTTAAGAAAGCAGGAGCGTATTTTTATTATGTACAAATTATTTATTGCGGATGATGAAGCAATCATCCGGGAGGGTATCAAATGTCTTTTAGACTATGAAGCATTAGGATTTTCCATTGCCGGGGAAGCCTCTGGCGGAGATGCGGCTTATCAGGAAATCCTGTCAAAACAGCCGGATGTGGTGCTTCTTGACATCCGTATGCCGGGAATGTCCGGCTTAGACGTCATCCGGGAGGTGCGGAACCAGGGCTTTAAGGGAAAAATCATTATCCTCAGCGGTTTTTCTGATTTTAAATATGCCCAGGAAGCCATCCGCTACGGGGTACAATATTATCTCACCAAGCCCATTGACGAGGACGAGCTGCAGGAAATCCTCATTTCCGTCAAATCCCAGTTAGACGCTGAATTTGTTTCGGAAAGCTCCCAGGAAATTTTCCGCCAGCGTGCCAGAGAGACGATTATCCGCGACATTTTTTTAGGTCAGGCTGACTTTTCCCGTTTTTCGCCAAGGGAACTGCAGCTGACCGCTGACACCTATCAGGTGATTATCTATGAAAAATACAGCCACAGCCTTTCCGGCGCCGCCTACCGTTTTTCCGATTTGCTGCGGGTGACCAACCAGGACAACCATTCCTACGACAGCATCAGCGACAACGGCAGGGAAATTATCCTGCTGAAGGGTGATTTTGCCATTCAGAAATTCAATGATTTTTTGAACCGCTACCACCAGGAGAACCGTCCCCAGAAGGACTCTCCTCTTGACACCCTTTTTCTGACCTATGGAAAATGTGTTTCCTCCCTTTCCGAGGTAAACATTTCCTACCGCCAGGCTTCCCTGCTCCTTGAGCGCCGCTTTTTCTGCGAGCAGGAACAGCACACCATCGGCTGGACGGATTTACCGGACCCGGAAAAACTGTCCTATATCTTAAATGACGATTTAAAAAACAGCTACACGGAAAAATTATTCGGATATTTACAGGCGTTTAACCGCAATATGCTGGCGGAAACCTTACAGCAGTTAGAGTCGGAGCTTTACAATGCTGCAGATTCCATTGAATCTATCCGCCTGTTTCTCACGGATTTATTTTTGCAGATTAAGGAACGAATCAACCACCTGTACAATGACGCAAATATTCCGTTTCCAAGCAATGCGGAACTTATCAAGTCCATAAAAGAGCGGTATTATCTGTATGAGATTGTGCTTTACCTGACGGAGCTTTTTGAGCTTGTCATTACCTCTATCGGAAATTCTTCGCGGGAAAGTGTGTTGGACGATATTCTGCATTATATTAACCACAATTATTCCGGCAATATTACGCTGGAAAATATTGCGCCGCTGTTTGGATATAACAGTTCTTATCTTGGGAAGATTTTTTCGAAAAAGATGGGGGAAAATTTCAACTCCTATGTGGACCATGTGCGGATTGAGCACTCGAAGGAATTGCTGATTTCTTCGGATATGAAGGTTTACAGTATTGCGGAGAAGGTTGGGTATCGGAATGTGGATTATTTCCATATTAAGTTTAAGAAGTATGTGGGGAAAAGTCCGGCGGAGTTTCGGAAAGAGAATAGAGAGGGGTAGAGTTTTTTACCTGAGGGACGCTTGGAGGGGTCCGGCAGAAAACGCCGGACCCCTCCAAACCATTTACTTCTTCACTTTTACTTTCTCTGCCTTACTGTAGCTTCCCTTAATAGTTTCACCGTCTGCCGTGGTGTAAGCACACACTCTGACATAATATGTTTTTCCGCCTTTTAGCTTAGCTATGGTCTTAGAGCTTGTTTTATTTTTGGAAATTGTTACGGTTTTTACACTCTTCTTGAATTTCTTATCTGTGGAATACTGTATGATATATCCTTTCGCTTTCTTATCCACCTTCCACTTCACGGTCAGGGCTTTGGATTTCGTGGATTTCACGGAGGTTATGGCAGCCTTTTGCGGCTTCACTGTCAGGGCAATGTTCTTCGTTGTTTCCTTATACTCTCCCTTTGCAGCAGCGGTAATTTTAATCTGGGTTTTTCCGCAGCCTTTGATGGTTACTTTGCCCTTTTTATCAATCGCAGCAATCTTTGTATTGGATATCTTATAGGTCAGCTTTCCTCCGCCGTTGGTTTTAGCTCCAAGGGAAAAAGCTTTGTCACCATAGGTTTTGGTGATATCCTTTGCGGTAATGGTCTGCTTCTTTTTTTCCGGTTCTTTTTCTTCCTGCTCTTTTTCTTTTACCGTAAGGGTAATCGTTTTTTCCGCTGATTTATATGTATCTGTTTCGGATGCCGTAATCGTGATATGGGCTGTTCCTGCGCCTGTTAAAGTTACTGTTCCATTGCTGTCTACTGTTGCAACCGCTGTATTGTCTGATACATAACTCAATCCCCCATCTCCATCTGTTTGGGCGTTTAGGGAAAAGGCTCCGTCACCAAAAGTTTTCGTCATATCTGATGCCGTAATGGTCTGGACTTTTTTCTCTAAATACTGATACCTGATATTATTTTCTCTTGCATATGTTTCTGCACAGGAACCCACCGCACATTTAATAATTAATTCTTTATCGCAAGCGTAGAAGGCTTCATTTCCTATTTTCTTCACACTTTCCGGTATCGTAACACTTGTCAGACTAATGCAGCCTGAAAACATATTGTTGCTTAAAGCTGTCACACCTGATAATATTGTAACTGTTGTCAAATTCTTACAGCAGGAAAATGCGTACTCACCTATATTTATTGCATTTCCCGGTATTGTAACACTCGTCAATCCATTCATTTGAAATGCACCAACACCTATGCTTGTGACACTTTCCGGTATTGTAATATTCGTCAATCCGCTCTCCGAAAACGCCTCGCTCCCTATACTCGTCACGCCTTCCGGTAGTATAATATTCGTCAATCCACTCTCACGAAACGCTCCCTCCCCTATATCCGTCACACCTTCCGCTATTGTAATACTTGTCAGGTGACTTTCACGAAATGCATTTTTTCCTATGCTTATCACACCAATCGGAATTACTACTTCTCCCGTTTTTCCTGTTGGACAGCAAATAAGTACACTCTTATCTTTATTATATAAAATTCCATTTTCTGATGTATAATATATGTTGTCTGCATCCACCTGTATATTTTTTAAATTTCCACAAAATAGAAATACCTCATCTCCTAAATCTGCCACATTTTTCGGTATTGTGATGCTTGTCAGATTAGAGCAGTTACAAAACGCCGCCCTGCCTATATTCGTGACGCTTTCCGGTATCATGATGCTTATCAGACTGCTGCAGGCAAAAAATGCATTCTCGCCTATATTTGTAACACCTTCCGGAATTTCGACACTTATTATATTTTCATTCCCAACAAACGCGGCAGAACCAATACTTGTTACTCCCTTTGGGATTACAATATCTCCCCCTTCACCAACATAACCAGTCAGCACGCCGTTCTCATCAATCGTAAACCCATTCTCGTCTGTCTCGGCATTTTTTATTTCTTCTGACACTTCCATATCATTCATCACAGAATTCTCCGTTCTATCTTCTGCTGATACTTCCGCCTCGTTCATCACAGCCATTTCCATTCTGACTTCTTCCGGCAGTTCTGCCGCTGCCATTCCCACCGGACTGCCGCTGCCTGCTAACAGTGCCACAGTCAAAATTCCTGCCAGTAATCTTCTTCGTTTCATAAACATTCCTCACTTTCCTTCGAAAAATAAACTCCATTTTCATAGCAGAGACATTTCATATAAAAATTATCACTCAATCTTGCGGTAGTTTCAACTAAAATAGTCAAATTATACTTCAAATTTAAGTTCAAAAAAAGAAGCTCTATAAAACACGTTTCATAGAACTTCTTCCTTTTAAAGCATATTCAATTTTCATAATGTCCCTTACAGGACGCTATCACAACCGCTCCATCTTTTTCCCTATAAACAATTCGATTCACTTCATCAATTCGTCTGCTCCACCAGCCACTCAAGTCATTTTTTAATGGCTCTGGTTTTCCGATACCTTCATAACAGTCCCTTTGTATATCCTTAATCAGCATGTTAATTCTTTTTAAGGTTTTCTTATCCTGCGTCTGCCATTGAAGGTACTCATCCCAGGCTCGTTCATCCCAAAGTATCTTCATAAGTTAATCCTCAATCAATTCGTGCTCAGAAAGAATCGCTTTCCCCGTTTCAATATCCTCTACTACTTTTTTCAAATACATCATATTACTTTCTGAGTAAAACGGGTCTACAGATACTTCAAACGGGATTCTTTTTTCCCTGGTCATTTTTTTTGCAAATATGGTAAATGCCGTTGTCATACTCAACCCCAGTTCTTTACAGGTTTCTTCCATACTTTTCTTTAATTCTTCATCCATACGAAAGTTTATCATTGTCTGTGCCATAGTGACCACTCCCTTTCTGTAACATAATTTTATCATGCCCCTCATTTATTGTAAAGCATTTGTTCATATTTTGCTTTACATAAATATATTTATACCCTACGAACTTCTATAATATTGTTATTTCTATATTATGTGATAAAACAGCTAAAACAAACTATATTACAATTTCTGTCCTTCCTATATTCACAAAATTATTTGGAAATACGTTTCTATACTCCGTACTGTTACAGGTTTACTCATCTTCTATGCACAAAACTACTAGAAAATCTAATTTTGCATTCTGTGCTGTTACATATTTACTCCACTTCTATGCGCAAAACCACTGGGAAATCTGACATAATGTTCTCAGATTTTACATGCAGACCTTCTCCGTCGGTATTCCACCGGATGTTTCCTTCATAGCCTAAGATTTTTACATTTTTAATGATTCCGTGAAATTCCGGGACATTCTGGTCTTTGCTTTCGGCTAAGGATTTCACGTGGAATTGTCCGTCTGTCGGACAGGACAGGGCTATGGCGTAGATATTTCCGTGGTTTACGGTGAAACGGTAATCTGCGCTGGTGTAGGTTTGTTCGGTCTGGTCGGAAAACTGACCTTCTCTGGGCTTTGTGGGGCCCTCGGAGGATTTTCGCCATACTTTTGCGCCTTTGACTGCCTCGCCGTTTATTTTCATCCATGCGGCTAAATCTTTCAGGATTTTTCTGTCTCCCTCCGGGATGGTTCCGTCTGCCTTGGGACCGATGTTTAGTAACAGATTCCCGTTTTTGCTGACTACATCTACCAAAGTACAGATGATTTCATTGCTGGTTTTATAATCTAAGGTGTCGGTGTAGCACCAGGAATTTCTGGCAACGGCGGTGTCGGTCTGCCAGGAATAAGGCTTTGGCTCTGCGAAGCCGCCCCGCTCCACTTCCACAATGCCGCTGCCGAACATCATCGCGTCATGCTTGTAGCAGATGGCAACGGGCTCGCCCCATTTTTCTCCGCAGTTATAATAAAACGCCGCCAGTTTTTTCAGGTATGGCTTAAATGCCTCATGCTGAATCCACCAGTCAAAATACAAAAGCCTCGGCTGGTAGTTTAAAATGATTTCTGCGGTTCTTGCCAGCCAGTCCTGCAAAAATTCTTCGCTGGGGTAAGGCTCTGAATACAGGTCTTCCGGGTCAGGCTCCGGCATTGCGGGCCAGTAGAAATCTCCTTTTTTCAAGGGCTCTTTGATATCGCTGTCAAATTCCTTTCCATGGCTCATGAAAAACCAGTGCTCCGCCCGGTGGGAGGACGTACAGAAGCGGATATTCTGCTTCTCCGCCTCTGCCTTTAATTCCCCTAAAATGTCGCGTTTCGGTCCCATGACTGCCGCATTCCAGTCCGACAGCTCACTTTTGTACATCTGGAAGCCGTCATGGTGCTCCGCCACCGGAAACACATAGCCTGCCCCCGCTTCAGAGAACAATTCCATCCATTCCGCCGGGTCAAACTGCTCTGCCCGGAATAACGGAATAAAATCCTTGTAGCCGAAATCCTTCTGTGCGCCGTAGGTTTTGATGTGGTGCTCGTAAGCAGGCATTCCCTTGATGTACATATTTCTGGAATACCACTCATTGGAGTTTGCCGGGACGCTGTAAAGCCCCCAGTGGATGAAAATACCAAGTTTCTCTTTGGAAAACCAGCGGGGCATTTCCATCTCCATCAGAGAGTCCCAGTCCGGCTTGTAGGGACCCTCTGCAATAATTTGCTCTACTTTTTGTAAAATTTCCTTCTCTTTATCTGGATTCATCATTTCTCACTTTCTATCTTCATCAGCGCCACGCCTTTTGCCTCTAACACAAGCTCCGCTCCGCTTTCATAGCTTTTTCCGGATAAAAGGTCCATTCCGCCCTCTTTCAGCGTAACCTTTTCTTCTTTTTCCCCGTGATTTAACAGGAACAGGAAACGTCCGTTTTCATTTTCCCGGAGGGTCGTTTCTACCATAGTCTGCAATTCACCGTTTTCTGTACCGCAGTCCTCTGTAACCGCAATGCTCTCCAAACCGCAGTCCGCCGCAATTTTCTCAAAAAGTTCCCGGTAAAATGCAGCGTCCGAACGGGTTGCCACATAATAAGCCACGCCCTTTCCGAACGGATGCTTCGTCACCGCAGGCATTCCCGCATAGAAATCGTTATCGTAAGTTCCCAGGCTCTCCGCTCCCTCCAAGTGCAGCAAATCACATAGAATTTCCGCCGGATAAGTTTTCCCCTGATAGGTAAAGGTATGTTTGATGCCGATATCCTCCACCGGAATAGCGTCGGATTCCTCCACCCAGATACCTAAAATATCCCGCAGTCTGCCGGGATAGCCTCCGGTAATGACTAAATCGTGGTCCTCCACATATCCGCTGAAATAGGTGGTGAGGAAGGTTCCTCCCTCCTTTACAAACTCACGGATTTTCTCATCAAAGCCGTCCTTGCACATATAAAGCAGCGGCGCCACAACCAGCTGATAACCGGAAATATCATCCGTCACCCCAATCATATCCACCGGAATGTGCATTTGCATGAAGCTGCGGTAATAAGTAAACACTTCATCATAATAGTTGATTGCCTCGCTTGGTCCTGCGGACAGGCTGGTTGCCCACCAGTTATCCCAGTCAAAGACAATGGCTGCCTTTGCCCTGCTTCTTCCGCCTAGGGTCTTATCCCCTAACTGCTCTAACTCTTCGCCTAACGCCGCCATTTCCCGGAAAACTCTGGTATTCTCCGTCCCCACATGGTCAATCAGTGCGCCGTGGTATTTCTCACACGCCCCAATACTTCTTCTCATCTGGAAAAACATCACCGTGTCCGCACCGTGTGCCAACGCCTGATAACTCAATAACCGCATCACGCCCGGACGCTTTAGGGCACAGTATTTATGCCAGTTGCTGACGCTTGGGGTCTGCTCCATCAGCGCATAGGGCATTCCCTGCTTCAAGCCCCGCATCACATCATGGCACATGGCATTATGCCCGTACTCCGCACCGAACGCCGGATAGCTGTCCCAGGAAACAAAGTCCATCTCCTTCGCCCATTTCTGGTAATCCAACGGCTGGTAGCAGCCCATGAGGTTCGTAGTCACCGGTATCTCCGGCGTATATTTTTTCACCACATCTCGCTCTAACTGAAAGCACTCCAACATACTGTCCGAATTAAATCTCCGGTAATCCAGTGAAATTCCCTGGAAATTCGTCCTCGGTCTGCCGTCCCAGGAAAATTCCTCCGTCCGCAAATCCGGCAGCACCACATCATCCCAGTCATACATGGTATGTCCCCAGAAGCTGGTATTCCACACACGATTTAATTCCTCTATGGTCTTATATTTCTTCTGCAGCCAGACGCGGAACGCCTTCTCGCAGTTCTCACAATAGCACTCTCCGCCGTACTCATTGGAAATATGCCATGCCACAATATTGTCATAATCTTTATAGCGCTCTGCTAATTTTTCCGCTAATGCCACCGAATATTTCCGGTAAGTTGGGCTGTTGGGGCAGGAATTATGACGGCTGCCGAACTTTCTTCTCATGCCGTTATACTCCGTCCGCAAAATATCCGGATATTTTCTCGCCATCCATGCCGGATGCGCCGCCGTGGAGGTTGCCATGCAGACCTTTAACCCGTTTTTCCGCACGCATTCCATAATCTTATCCAGCTTTGAAAAATCATAGGTGCTCTCGTCCGGCTGCAGCGCCGCCCAACTGAACACATTCAACGTTACCACGTCCACATGCGCCAGCTTGAAAAGACGCATGTCCTCCTCCCAGATTTCCTCCGGCCACTGTTCCGGGTTGTAATCACCGCCGTATAAAATTTTGTTTACTTTTTTGCTCTCAATCATATAAGAGGCTCCTTTCTTGGGTTTTTGTATTCCTTGTGTAAAAAATTTTTTTCTTTATAAAATTGACATAGGGGGGGATTGGGGGGGTGTGGCTGGTTACGCAGGCGGATAGACGGGCGGGGGCTCCTTCTACTGTCCCCCAATCTACGCTACTGTTGATTTTTATTTTTGTTGGTAGAATGTTATTTTACTGGTTTGGTACATACTTCAAACAAGGGGCGTCGCTGTATGGTGTGGCTGGTTTTCATTATACCATGCACCACTACATTCCTGCGATAACATTCACTCTAAAAAAACATATTTTTAACCCTATCCCATTTTCCCGGTATCATTCAAAACCTGGAAGCGGCATATCGGGCAAAATGCGCCTGGGGTTCTTCCGGCGATAGCTGAGATTGGCATATCGGGCAAAGCGCAGGCTGCTTTTGTGACTTTGGAAAGAGCTTAGAAGTTCTTAACAGCCTGTTTCGTAAACAGCAATTCTCAAACACGATGTTTGAGAAAGACATATCCGAGCCATGGATGGCGAGTATATGTCGGTTGCGTCCCTCTGCCACTGCCTGAATGACAGGCTGTTTAGAACTTCTTAGCTCTGCACAACGGAACAAAAGCAGCCTGCGCTTTGCCCGGTATGCCGCCCCAGTTCCTCCCCTCCGGAAGAAACCCAGGCCGCATTTTGCCCGATATGCCACCCCACCGCCCCCCACAAAGCAGAAAAAAGAGCCACCACACAAACCTCACGTGCAATGGCTCCCCTCTCATTTTTATTCAATTATAACCGCCGTTCTCCATCCGGCAAATCCTTCCTTCAAAGGTCACCCTCAGGAAACTGTCAGCTATGTATCTTATTCAGCAGCCGCAACCTTCTCCTGAATAATCTGAGTCAGCATAGCCTCAGCGTCTGCCACGCCTACGTTGTCAAGGTCGGAAAGCATCTTGTCATAGGTAGCGTCAAAATCACTCTCGCTGCCAATCACTGCTTTTACTAATGCAGGCCAAGCAACTTCGTCTAACTGGTCAGAAATTTGAGTAAATTCATCCGGCATTGTGTAAGCCCATACAGGAGAATACATCGGTGTTTCAAACTCGTCTGCCTGTGGGAAGATATCTACCAGAAGCTCTACGCCCCATGCCTCACATGCTGCCTTCTGCTCTTCGTCATACTCTGCGATAACAGAATCTTTGCTTGTTGTGGTATAGGTGCTGCCAGTTGGGTCTAACGTGCCGTCGCCATAGTATGGGAATGGATATCCGTGGAAACCAACACCTGTCTTTTTGCTGTAATCTTTGTCTGTGTTTGCGTAATCAATTTCTTCCTGGGTTCTGTAACGGTGTCCCTCTTCATCAATTTCGTAGTTGACACCTTCAATTCCCCATCTTGTCAGTACCTGACCTTCGTCAGAACAGATATAATCAAGGAATTTAATTGCTGCAACCGGGTCCTCACAGTCTACAGAGATACCAACGCCATATCCGGTGGTAAGTCCCTGATACATTAAAGCTGCACATTTGGTATCTGCATCCATGGTCAGAGGCAGCGGAGCATAGGTTTTCTCATATTTACCGTCTGCTTTTAATACTTTCTCACCATCCTGGTAGTCCCAGTCAGTATCAAACAGAGCTAAAACGCGTCCTGACGCAATTTTGGAAATATAATCCTCATGAGTCTGGGTTGCAAATTCTTTGTCTAACACACCTGCATTGTACATTTTACACATCCATCTGAAGTACTCTTTTTCTTTCTCAGAACGGAATTTGTACATTGCCTCGTTATTTTCATCAATGAGCCACTGTCCGTTATCCGGTGCACCGTCAGCAATAAAGCCTGCCGGGTTTCCTAAGGTAATCATCCAGTGCCAGTCAGCTGCGGATAAAGTAAATCCAATGGTCTCAAGTCCGTCATCCGTGGTAGGATGCTCTTCCATGTATGCGATTAACATGTCGCCGAACTCATCTAAGGTATCCGGGATTTTATAATCGTTCGCTTTTAATACTTCCCACTGTACCTGTGCAGTACCGGAATGTTTATATTTCTCTCCACCTACTTCATAAGAAGACAGCTGGTAGATAGATGGGTCATCTGCAGAATATTTTAATTTGCCATACTCATCTCCATAAAGCTTCTTAATATTCGGACCATACTCTTCAATCAGGTCTGTCATATCAATCAAAGCGCCGGCTTCAATCAAGCTTCCTGCATCACCTTTTGCAAAAATCATATCAGGATAACTCTGCTCTGCAATCATAAGAGCAACTGTCTCGTCGTCTGTCTGAAGCGGATATTCTGTTTTCAGCTTTACGCCTGTTGCCTCAGTCAATGCTAACGCTACCGGGTCTGTCCAGGGGTCTTCCTGTCCATCTGCGTTAAAGAATGTTAATTCTGTCACCTCTCCGGAATTTGCTGCTGTTCCTGCATCTGAGGAAGCTGTCTCTGTTCCTCCTGCTGTGTTGTTGTCTACAGTTCCCTTGTTAGAAGATGCACTGTCATTTCCACATCCCCCAAGCATTCCTACTGCCATTGCGGCAACTAAAAGCACTGAACATATTTTTTTACGTTTCATAAGCCTTCTTCTCCTCCTTTTCTCTCAGCTTATATCTATCAGTTATCAGTCTTTGACTGCACCGACCGTCATACCGCCTACAAAGTATTTCTGTAGGAACGGGTACACTACCAAAATAGGTACGGTAGCGATAATTGTAACTGCCATTCGTGTGGAAAGCGGTGATACCGCATTCACCAGCTGATCCGCCGCATGCGGGTCAATCTTCATTTCCGCCTTCTGCATAATCTCATATAACACATACTGCAGTGTGGGAAGGTCCTTTGCGTAAAGGTAAGTATCCATAAAGGAGTTCCACTGTCCTACTGCGTAGAATAAAGCCACCGTTGCAAGTACCGGAGTACACAGCGGCATAACGATTTTTGCCCAGATAGTAAAATCATTGGCTCCGTCAATTCTCGCCGCCTCCTGCAATGCGTCCGGCAGTCCGTCCATAAAGGAACGCATCAGGATAATGTTGTATGCCCAAATCATACCGGGTAAAATGTAAACCCAGAAGCTGTTTTTCAGATTTAAGGTTCTGACCATAAGTAAATATTCCGGAACCATACCGCCGCTGACATACATGGTGATTAAGAATAAAAAGGTTGTAATTTTGTTAAAGTAAAAATCTCTTCTGCTGAGCACGTAAGCAATCATGGAGGTACTCACCAGACTGACCAGCGTTCCTACCACGGTTCTTACCACCGACAGCATAAACGGCTTAATCAAGTTATTATCCCGGAACACGCTGATATAGTTGTTAAGTGTAAATTTTCTCGGAATAATAAAGTTAATATTACGCATGGTATCAATAGGGTCATTGAGTGAAATTGCCAATACGTTCAAAAACGGGTAGAGGGTAATAATCAAAACACCGATAAACACTACCACCAGGATGTAGTCGAGAATTTTCTCCCGGCTTTTTACTTTACTGCTTGAATTTGTCTTTGCCATGATTTTCTCCCTCCCTTATAATAATTTACTCTCGCCGAGCCATCCGGAAACCTTATTAGCGATTAACATCAGCAAGACGCCTACTACAGACTGGAAAATACCAATGGCGGTACCAAGACCGTAATCATTATTTCCGATACCTCTTATGTATGCAAACCAGGAAAGTACCATCGCATGGTCCTGTACAATACTGTTGCTCAATAACATCTGGCGCTCCATGCCGACATTCAATGCACTTCCGACACCCATAATCAAAAGCACCACAATCGTTGGCTTAATTCCCGGCAGTGTGATATGCCAGATTCTCTGAAGACGGTTTGCTCCGTCCACCTTTGCTGCTTCATACAGTCCCTGGTCAATTCCTGCCATGGCGGAAAGATAAACGATGGCGTTCCAGCCGCATTCTTTCCAGGCTTCTATCAGAACGACAACCACCCAGAACAGCGCCGAGTTTGTTGACATCAGGTGCAGGTTCTTTCCAAACAGCGTATCAATCGTACCGCCGTCATTTAACAGCATCTTCGCAATACTTGCGATAACTACCCAGGATACGAAGTGCGGCAGATAGGAAACGGTCTGGGTCACTTTTTTAAATTTGTTAAAGCAGATTTCGTTTAACATCAATGCAAAAAGAATTGCTATAAATGTCCCCAGGACAAGACCTAAAATACTCAGGCAAATGGTGTTCACCATAGTCTGACCGAACAGTCGGTCCGTAAATGCCCTTTTAAAATTTTCAAATCCTACAAACTCTCTCTCCCAGATGGGAAGTGCAAAGGATTTGGGTTTTACTTCCTGGAAGCCCATGGTCCAGCCCCATAACGGGATGTACTTGAATATAATCAGCCAGATGACAAATGGAATTGACATCATCAGCAGATATCTCTGTTTCCACATCAAATTCCAGCTAAATTTTTGTTTTACCTTCACAGCTTTGTTTGAATTTTTCTTTCTCTCTTTCATACTGCTGTCCCCTCCTTTATCTAAACTGATTATAAATTTTTTCTGAAAATTTTAATACCTAATTAATTTCATCATTTTTACCATAAATTTTTTACATTAAATTTTCACCCTCGGATTTTTGCTGTAAAATTCTTCTAATTTTCCTGTATTTTCCATAAAAATACCAGATATAGCTCCGTTTCTTCTCCGAAATCTATATCTGGCATACCTTTATTTTTCCATATCACGTCTCCCTGTCTGAAAATCTGCTGTTTTTTTCTCCGATTCCTGCAATTTTTACCTTAATTTTCCGTCATGCCGTCCCAGTTAACAGGAAGCCGGATTTCCACTCTGGTTTCTTCTCCCGGTTCGCTGTAAATGGACACGCCGTATTCCTCCCCATATTTCAGTTTAACTCTCTGGTTTACATTGCAGACGCCGATATGCTCCCCCTTAAACCTGCGGCTCTCTAATTCCCGTCTGATTTCCGTTAATTTTTCCGCTTCGATGCCGTTCCCGTTATCCGCCACAGAAATCACCATCTCCTCCTCTGTTCTGCTCTCTACCTGAATTGTGATATGACCATTCTGCTCCCTGCCCTCAAGACCGTGAATAATAGAGTTTTCCACAATCGGTTGCAAAATCAGCGGTAAAATCATTTTATCCTCCAGCTCTTTTTCCACAGAAATGTCATAGGTAATGCGCTCCCCAAAGCGGTATTGCTGAATTTTCAGGTAATATTCCACCAGCTCTACCTCGGATTTTACGGAAACCTCCTTCTCCCCCGCCTGAATGCTGCTGCGCAGAATCTTACCTAACATTTTGACCAGCTCCTCAATCTCATACTGCTTATTTACCCTTGCCTTCATGCGGATTGTTTCTAACGTGTTATAGAGGAAATGAGGATTTATCTGGCTGGTAAGCATTTTCAGTTCTGCATCCTTCTGGCTGGTCTTTAACTGCTCTGCATGGATTTTTTCCCGGTATACCTCTGCTAAGAGCTTCTGGATATCGTGAATCATGCTGTTCAGATATTCGTACAGCTGGCTGATTTCGTCGTTTCCACCAATTCTCTTCTCCAGCTCAAAATTACCCTCCGCCGCCTTCTGCATCTGTTCCCTAAAATGCTCCACCCTTAAGGAATAGGAATAAGAATATGCCAGAATAATCAGCAGTGCCGCCGCCGCTGCAATTCCCGAAATCAGTATACTCTTCCTGCTCTGCTGGTTCGCTTTTTCCAAAATATCACTGTAAGCGCGCACGCCCACCACCTGCAGATAATCCTCGCTGCTGCTCATTTTCAGCGTCTCACAGGTCATAATATAGAGTTCATCCCCCACCGTTATCTGCTGCTGCCACTCTTCCTCATCCTTTCCCGGCAGAAACTCCTGTATTTCTGAGAACTCCACCTCGTCTCCCATGCTGGCAGCCACGCAATCGCCGTCTAGTATAATGAAGGTGTCTCCTGCCCGTTCCCGGATATATCCCTCTAAAAGCTCCGGTCTTAGATAAACCACCAGCGCCCCCACATTTTCCCGTTCCTTCGTCTTAATCATGCGGATAAGGGAAAGGGCATAATCATAGCCGTCCACTTGGTGGTACAGATACGCCCACACAATCCCGCTCTTTTCCTGACTCACCCGCTGATACCACTCTAACTGCCTCACCTCATCATCCACCTTGACGAATTTTGCATTTCCCTTGATACTGTCATTTTCCAGGTAAATGCTCTCGAAGGATATCATGTCATTATAATACTTTCGTGAATCCTCGAAACCGTTATAGTTGGAATAATCGTCCACCATTTCCTGATAATCGGTGTATTCCTTCTTCGCCATTTCCTCTAACTTCGGGTCAAAGAAAAAATATTTTGATACGTTGATAATGGTGCTCTGCATTTCCGTCATCTGTTCTTTGACTTTGCCCAGCTCCTGGATTTCTTCCTTCTCCGCCTGCTGTATCAGCAGCTCGTTGGTTCCGTTAATCAGATAAATACATATCAGCACCAAAGGCAGAAAACCGCCGATAAAATAAATTAAAAACATGCGGCTCCCTAGTTTTGTCTCCAGCAGCCGCTCTGCAAACCGCTGCCATCCCCATTTTTTTTCTTTCATTTCTCTGTTTTCCTCTTTCTTACTGTTTTTCCCGGTGCACTGACCTGTTTTTATCTGACAAAGCTGCACAGGAGCCTGCCTGATAGAAACGTGCCACTACATCAAGCATTCTTATCTGCCTTCCAAAAACTGCATATGTTCCAGATAAGTTTCTTCAAATTCCTGCCGCAGCGCCAGATTGATTTCCTGCGCCGTTTTTGCAAGCGCTGCCATCTCTTCCCCGGTATCCGGCTCTAAAATACAGCGCTTTGCCCCTTCAAGGGCGCTGTTTCCCACAGGAGCCACCCTCCGGCGCAGTTCCCGCGGCAGCAGCCCAATGCCCGCCGCCTTGTCCACGTCAATGGCTGTCCCAAAACCGCCCGCCAGAAAAACCTGCTCCACCTGAGAAAGCTGCATTCCCGCTTCCCTGAGCAGCAGCTCTATCCCTGCATGGATTGCCGCTTTCGCCATCTGTACCTGCCGGATATCCTCCTGGGTAAAAAAAACACGGTCTTTCACCACCGGATAGCCATTCTCAAAAAATTCCGGCTGCAGGGTTCCGTTTTCGTCCACAAGGCGGTGCTTCACCAGCTCGTATACCACATCGACAATTCCACTCCCGCACAGCCCCTCCGGTCTGGCATTTCCGATGGTTTTCACCACCATCCTGTTTTTCCCGAAAAGCGCCGCATGGGAAATGGCGCCGGGAATCCCCGCCATACCGCAGCTGATATTTCCGCCCTCAAAAGCCGGACCTGCCGCCACGGAGGTGACAAAAAGCCTGTCCCCTGCAAAAAGCGCCATTTCTCCGTTGGTACCGATATCAAGCAGCAATGCACAGCCTTCCCCGCCATTTTTCCGCGGAAACTCTGCACCGCTCCCGCGCTCCCCCGTTTTTTCCCGATTACTGCGGCATAAATCCGTGCTGTAAATGCCCGCAACGATATCCGCCCCTACAAAGGCTGAAATTCCCGGCAATACCGTAATCTTTGCCCGGTATTCCTCATTGCCGAAAACCTGCTTCCAGCTCTTTTTCTGCAGGGAAATATCCACCGGGGTAAAGGGCGCCTTTCCCAGACCCTCACAGGAATATCCCAGCAAAAGGTGGCACATGGTGGTATTTCCCGCTATCACAAGAGTTGTTATCTGCTCTCCTGCAATCTGTGCCTGCTCTGCGAGTTTTCCCATCAATGCCAGAATATCTTCTCTGATGGAATTTTGCAGTGCTGCCGCTTTTCCTTCGTTCGCCGCTTTTATTCTGGAAATCACGTCTGCGCCATAAGCACGCTGGTGGTTGACGGAAACAGCATTCCCGCAGGTTTCTCCGGTTGAAATTTTAATGAGTGCCGCCGCCAGGGTAGTGGTTCCGATATCAAGGGCTGCGCCGTAGTTCTCCGTCTCATCTTCCCCCGTTCTTTTCCCGTCCTCATTTTTTCTATGTATGGGCTGTTTCTGTGCAAAAAAACCTCCGCCCTGGGACTTTCCCGTTTCCACCTTCAGATTTTCCTGTGACCAACGTTCTTTCCCTGACGGACTTCCATGGAAAAATCCCGATTTCACCTTTAGATTTTCCTGTGACCAACGTTCTTTCCCTGACGGACTTCCATGGAAAAATCCCGTTTCCACCTTCATATTTTCCTGCTTCTGTGCAGAAATACAGACCTCACACTCCTCTTTCGGCACGGAAAGGCAGGCAAGCCGCCAGCCCTCCCGCAGTTTTTCCTCCGTCAGTTTCTCTCTCTCCCGTGGGACAGGCTCCGGCGCACCGCTTCGGTACTGCACCAGGCATTTTCCGCAGCTTCCCCTCCCATTGCAGGGGGCGTCTATATAAATCTGTTTTTCCCGCAACAACTCCAACAGCGTCTTTTTTTCCTTATTCTTTTGCTCCTGTAATACTGTAATTACCATAATTGACTCCCGCTTTCTGTGCCTGTATCATCTGGTCTTTCCTATCAATATGATATAGCCGTTCCCCCTTTTTAAAAAGCGCCCCGGTCTGTTTAAAATAAAAAGGCACGTCCGCCGCCACGCACTGGTTCATCAGGTCTAACACCCATGCAAAATCGCAGAGCCTAGCCTCATCTCCGGATTCGCCGCCGCAAATCACCTGCTCTATCTGCCCGCTCTCTAAATAGGGGGCAAGATGGATTTGCTCTAACATGGGTTCACAGATAATTCCCTTGTGGCGGAAAGGCAGCTTTAACAGCACCGGAAGCCGTTCTTTCGCCTTTGCCTGGTTTTCACAGGTGCAAAAAAGCGTCACATTTTCATAGCCCGTACCCCAATCCTCCGGCAGTGCCGCCGCCACTCTGTGAATGCGCTTCGTAATTATGACAAAGGATAAATCCTGCCGCTCCTTTATCATGCTCCATGCCTCCTGCCGCCACTCATCCGCATCTTTGATGAAAAAATCCGAGGTCATGCAGGTATAGACCGGCTCAGCCTCCGGCTGCAGCTTGTATTCTTTTTTTCGGTTTTTCTGCACTGGCAAATCAAATTTGGCGGTTTTTTTCACCTTTGATGTATCTTTTCCAAATTCCGCATCCCGCCTGTATACATAACAGTGATAGCAGCCGGGGCTGATTTTGACACAGCCGTGCCAGGGGTTCCAGATTGCCATATTATCACCTCCAAAAACCGATAAATTCCTGATACCGTAAAGCGCCTGCTCTCTGGGCAACAATTAACAAAAGATTATCCTTTCTAAATTTTTAACATTTCTTTCCATTAATAATAGTTTTCTGGCATCATAAGCAATCGTCATAATCATATCCTTTATACTGCTATTAGCCATATTTTTGCATATCTTCTCTGCCTCCTTGTATTTTCCTTGTAATAAATTCATTTTAAATTCTTCCACTGTAATTTACTCCTTCTTTATTGATTTACCCAAAACGCCTGATTGTTTCTTTGTAAATTTTTTATAATATTCATCATTTTTATACGATTGCTCAATCTGATAAAACAAATCAACATCCTCTTCAGTGGACCAGACATCAAATCCGATATATGGCGAAGTACGATATTTAATGCAAATATTATATTCTTCAACATGAAACTCTCTTAACTTTTCCGTTTTTTTCAAATCAATGTGCAAATCTTTCTTTAAAGGATATTCTTTTCCACGCGAAGCAGTTCCCTTTTCTTTAAAAAAACTATCCTAAGCAATGGTTTTCACTTTTTAAATTTTAACATGCTTTTTTTGTCTTTACTACAAAAACCAAAGATACTTAACAGAGCTAATGCATCTACTGACTTTTACATAACAATCGAACATTTTTATGGTCTATATCTCATCCTCATATGGTAGACGAACCATATTTATAAAACGTTCTTCTGTGGCTCCAAACAACTTATAATTCTTCTTAGCAGTATTCAATGACACCTTATTTGCCCCAATAATTCTATCGGGCATATTTTGAGCCACTTCATCATATTGCCAAAAGCAAACATCACAAATATCTGTAATTAATTCATCTGTATCATCAATAGTTAAGTAACCACAACATGGACATCTTTTCATAAAACTCTCTCCTTAAAATTTATTTTGGTGCATATTTTTCAATTTGCTCCAGCCAATATGCCATTCCATTTTCGGGCTTAAAATAAGTGGATATTCCACCATACTCATTTATTATACCAAACTCATTAGTCGCTGTATCATATCTAAAATACGTTCCTTCATTAGATACAAAGGATTGTATAGTTGAAGTCGGTTTTTTCTCCAAAAAGTTTCTTGCATCTTTTAAGTATTCTTCTGGAGATGTATATCCATGTTTGCCCGCATGTTTATTTAATGTACTTTTCCCTTTACCATTTACAAAATCCATATCTGGATTTCTTGTCCCATTATATAATTTTCCCTTAAAGTTGCTACCACTCTCTATCGCCTCATCCACATATTTTCCAAGCTCTCCAACACGCTTTTCTGCTTTCCCCGCCTTTCCTGCTGCCTTCGCCGAATCTCCTGCCTTATCAGCTGCCTTTGCGATGTCCGCAGCGTCATCCAAATGCCCGATAACCTTACCGCCAGTCTTTACCGCTGTTTTTCCTCCGCCGACCGCTTCTCCTATTCCAGGAACAAATGCCAGCCCGGACAGCAATGCGTTATTCCAGTCTCCCTCCACTGCATACCATGCTGTATTCGCTCCATCAAAAGCCGCCCCTATTCCCGGAAGAAGCCCTGCCGCATCAAGAACCAAATGCCAGTCTATTTCCTGCTCCCTCACCTTTTTTTCCGCATTCTCATAGCACTGCACACAGTCGGAAAAAGTCTGTAACAGCTTCTCCACATCTTTTCTTTCCTCTGTCACCTCCCGGCATTTTCTGTCCAAGCGATTTACTATTTCTTTGTATTCAGACATGCTGCTGAGATTATCCTTTACTGCATATAATCTTTTTTCAAAATCCTTCAATTCCTCTATTATCGCGGTAAATTGTTTTTTTATCCGAATACTCTCTTTTAGGTCAATTCGAAATTCTGCCATCTTCTGTCTCCTTATGTAGTATTTTCTGCAAAAACCATACTAACATAAGTTGCCTGCAATTTTTCATTTCTGCGACGAACGACACGGGAAATGGGATGAATAACCAGTTTTGCCTACTTATAATTTCATTCACATATGATTTAGAAATTTTTTCATTTCAATACATTTTTAATATACTACTGCATATAAATTCTCTGCAATATAGCCATCAAACACTTTCTCGATTTCAGTCTTTAAATTCTCATTTTCAAAAAGAAATTTTAAGAAATCAGCTAATCCATTCGGTTCATCACATGTTGAAAAGCAATTTTTTCTAAGACAGAAAATCTCTTCTGAAATATCTTCTTTTTTTTCTTTTCCAGTTAATTTTAGAATGTACTCTTCAAAGTCAATTTTATCCGTGCAACAAAATTCATATTGATATAACTCCATTCGCCTATTACCTTGAATATAATACGGAGTAATTAGACACTCCTCCATTTCTATTCTAACATCTGCTTTTAATAAATTATCTAACTCCTGAAGATTAATATAAATCTCTCCACCATATTCAATAGATTTAATAACTGTATTAATTTCTGTAATTCTCATTTTATTCACCTCTATTTGGTATATACGGGTCAATTATACTTAAATCCGGTGCCCATGTCGATGGATTAATGTTATCGCTAATCTGAACTATCGCTTTTGTAACATCATCAACAATGCATCTGATTCATTAGTTTTTGTGTTGATTTTGTACTACTTCCAAATACTAAATCAGAACTCTTAATAGTTGATGTACCACTTTCTACCGCCTCATCCACATACTTCCCAAGTTCTCCGACGCTTTTTCCTGCTTTCCCCGCCTTTCCTGCTGCCTTCGCCGAAGCTCCTGCCTTATCAGCTGCCTTTGCGATGTCCGCTGCCTCATTCAAATGCCCGATAACCTTACCGCCAGCCCCTACTGCTGTTTTTCCTCCGCCAACCGCTTCTCCTATTCCGGGAACAAATGCCAGCCCGGAAAGCAATGCGTTCCCCCAGTCTCCCTCTGCTGCATACCATGCTGTATTCGCTCCGTCAAAAGCTGCCCCTATTCCCGGAAGAAGCCCTGCTGCGTCAAGAACCAAATGCCAGTCTATCTTCTGCTCCCTCACTTTCTTTTCCGCATTTTCATAAATCTGATAAAACAAATCAACATCCTCTTCAGCGGACCAAACATCACATTGCTTTAATCAATTTGAACTTCCCTACACTCAAACGTCAGTATAGAAACATCCTCATCATCTAATACTATTTTTACACTATTTTCTTCACAAGTAATATCAATAATTGAATCATAATCAATATCCTTTTCTGTTTTTTCCGAATTCCAATTATAATTTGTTGAATTTAGAAATTTCATAGTAACTTCTTTTAATTCTGGTTCACCATCTTGATATTCTTTTTGTTTCCACATACACAAATCTATATTCAGTATCACCATTCCATTTGCATAAACTAACTCATTTACACAGCTATCATTAAAATTTATTTTCTCTACTAATTCTGTTACTAACATTTTATTCTTCTCTCTTAATTACGATATGAGATGCCTTTGCCCCTCTTCCGACAGGCTTTCCATTTATATGCAAATAATAATCAACTTTTTTGTTTGTATAATTTGGATTGATTACATGATAATGGTCTACTGCCATTTTAGGATTTGTAACATCTTTCCATCCATCTGCAATTAATTGTTGCGGGGATTGGGATTGTATATTTTTTATTATAGAAGAATTACCACTCTTGACATAAACTCTTAACCATTATAATTATCTAAGCCGATGCCTTGTTTCTGAAAAAAGAGTACACTCTCAAAAGCCGACCGTCACATCTGCTTAAAATTTTACCACATATTTGTCATTCTTCCTGCATCTTTTCGCCAACGTTTTCTGCAGAAATTTCTGCTACTGGCATTCGGTACTCCGTACCGTTCTTTAACATGGGTTGTAGGTTATTAGATGTCCGAAAGTATAACCATAACAAATACTATACTACACTAATCTCTGTTAATGAAATACCCGTAATATTTTCCTTTTCGATTAAATCTTTAAATTTTTCAGATACAAATATTGGTATTTCTTGCCTATTTGACAACTTAAAAACATCTGCACCATCCGTTTTATCAGCATATATACCATATTTACTTACTGTATATATTGTGCCTATTCCTTCAATTTCTGTTTCAAAATACTTTGATTTATCCAAGCATAATGCGTCTACAACTTTAATAATATTAGCAATATAATATTGTTTAAAATCCTCTCCATTATTTGTTCCTTTTATGCCAACTTTCAGAAATTGTATATCTGTATTGACTAACTCTAATAATGTCTTCAACCTGTTTGATACCAAGAACCATCCTTTATCATTGGCAAGATAATCAGTCCAAACATCTCCTTCTTCTTTTGTATAGAAAAACTCAAATCTATCATCCCAGTTTTCAAAAACTTTCCCAGTATTTAATGCATTTTGCTGAATTCCATAATCATTTTGATAATGGCATATTATATCATTTTCTCTTTCCATATCCATAGATAATTTGTAATATTTCATCAATATTCTCCTTATTTCCAGTAATCTTTATACAGCATGTCAGGATTTGATTTTACGTTATTCTTTAAATTATCAAATAACTTAAGGAATATATCTTTGTTTCCTTGTGCAATGTTGTCAAATTGTTTCATACTATCAAGAACATATTCATGATAAGCATTTGGATGACGACCCTGATGTGGTAGCAAATCTTTATTCCATGCATCACCTAAATCTAATCCATACCTGTTTGCTATTTCCTCTAGCTGAAGGGTATATGTCCTGCTTTTATTTGTTGCATAGTGATGTACTTGATTAGGTTTAGTTGAAGTACCACTCTCTACCGCCTCATCCACATACTTCCCAAGTTCTCCGACGCTTTTTCCTGCTTTCCCCGCCTTTCCTGCCGCCTTCGCCGAACCTCCTGCCTTATCAGCTGCCCTTGCAATGTCCACAGCGTCATCCAAATGCCCGATAGCCTTACTGCCAGCCTTTACCGCTGTTTTTCCTCCGCCAACCGCTTCTCCTATTCCAGGAACAAATGCCAGCCCGGACAGCAATGCGTTATTCCAGTCTCCCTCCGCTGCATACCATGCTGTATTCGCTCCATCAAAAGCCGCCCCTATTCCCGGAAGAAGCCCTGCTGCGTCAAGAACCAAATGCCAGTCTATTTCCTGCTCCCTCACCTTTTTTTCCGCATTCTCATAGCACTGCAC
>Ga0129308_1001080_pt1 | contig 31684 bp, 24 predicted proteins | sample L827metagenome_FD_94440 | JGI IMG/M metagenome (GOLD analysis project Ga0129308, IMG submission 94440) | Ring-tailed lemur group fecal microbial communities from Wisconsin, USA - L827 metagenome | ecosystem: Host-associated > Mammals > Digestive system > Large intestine > Fecal | place: USA...
GCTGCTGTTTATGCGGTCTGAATAGACCTTTATACTGCCCTGCGTTTTTCTTTGCCCGCTGCTTTCGTACACCCTGCAGCGGCTGAAATTCCGTCCTCCATCCTGACTGACTACCATCCGGCTGACTGGAAGACGGATCACATCTGTGTTCGACCATACAATATTTTGGCAGTCCGGCGACATTGCCACCCATCCCGCATTCACATTAGGCCGCTCAATCAAATGCAGCGCTTCATCAATTTCTTCCGACAGCCCAAAAGGCATGGGCAGGCGCCTGAAGGTCTTTCCATAGTCTTTGGATAAAATCAGGCCGCCCTTCGTTTTCCCTTTCCAATTCCCCCGGGGAGTGACGATGATCCGTTCGGGATGCTCATCTGAAAAATCTGCGTTGATACAGGTAATGTAACGGTTATTCTCCTCATCCGCAAAGGAATTGTCACAGGGCTTATCCAGCTCTTCAAAGGCAAAGCCGCCCAGATCCCCCAAAATGTCGATCACCTTTGCAGGCCCCTTCGGAAGGCTGTAAACATTTAAATGAACGGTCTCCTCCAGACCGTCGCACCAGTCCGTAAAGACAGGATGTCCCGATGTCAGCCTATCAGCCCTGAAAACGCCGGTTCCCGTGTTAAACCACGCCTCATCCGCGCAGAAGGGATTGATCTTGATATCGCTTGGCCAATGCACAATGGAGTGTCCCCCGTTGCACTCCGGGCGCATATAGGGCGCGCGGAAGCTGAGCTCTCCCTCTTCCAGATCGTACAAAATCTGTTTCCAGCTGCTTCCGTAATCGTCGGATAAAAAAATGCTGTCTCCGTCATCCTTTACGATCGTAGAGGCGATCACCATTCCCGGCTTCTGCCTCGCCGCTGAAATGCCTGAAAATCCATACTCAAGTATCTGCCCGGGCAGAATTTTCTCCTGTCCAACGCCCGCTGCTTTTGAATAGCTTCCGGGAGTAATGTCCTCCATCGCGCCGATTGTACCGTCTTCATTCAGAGGATAACGGGCAATATGACCGTCGACCGTATCTCCTGAATCGCAGCTGTATCCGTTCTTAAGGATATAGGAACGGCGTCCGGTGGAGGCGAAGGTGATGTATAAATATTTGTCATCCGTACAAAAGCGCTGCGCCACCAGTCCATTGAGCCTGCAGCCTTCAATCTCACGGCTTTGGGGTTCCTCCAGAGGCCGGAAGGTTTTTCCTTCATCATAGCTGACATACAGGCTGTGCCCGCGCATTTGCTCCGATTTTTTCGTTGTAACTCCTGCGGAACCTATCAGCAGAGCTTTTCCGATCTGCCCTGCAAAGGTCAGATAATTCTCACAAAGAGCATTCAGCTTTGACCAGCTTTTCCCCTGATCGCAGCTCCTCCACAGCCCCTCCTGCTGGCTGGCAAAATAAAGTGTATTGGAATCGGCAGCATCCACGATCAGACGCTCTCCCGTTCCCCGTCCGTTTAAATTCCCGTGAATCAGCACGGGAATCTTTTCGTAACGAAAGTTTTCCCCGCAATCCTCTGAAATGGCAAGAATTCCCTTTCCCTCTTCGTTTATGCCGCAGGCTATGTAGAGAAGACCGGGGTTTTTCGCATCCAGTGCCAGTGCGATCGGATAGGTTTCGCTCAAATCCTCCATCGTGACATGGGAAATCAGGCTCACCCACCTCTTTTCTTTGGGATCATAGCGGTAAGCGCCTCCGATATCGGTTCTCGCATACAAAATTCCTTCCTTTTTGGGATGGAACAAAAAGCCTGTCACATAGCCGCCGCCCGGAATCGGCAGATTGCGGTATTGATAAGGAATGTGATTCATCTTTGACCTTCCTCCTTTTTCCTGTTTAGCTGCAGCAATTCAAAATATCACTTCACAATCGCTGCAATATGCGAAGTGATTCCGTCCCCCTGTACACTGAGGGTAAGTTAAGAATAAGAAGGAATCCCCAAAAAGGCAACCCCAAAAATTGAAGATGGTAACAGTAAGAATTAGTCAACATCGAACAAAAAAAGGACGGCCGCCATAAGCGCTGCCGCCCTGCTCTGATTCGTGGACAATTACTCAGGTTTATAAAATTCACAGCATCAGGATACTTTATCCCCCTGGTCTGCCAGTTCGCTGTCATGAATCGCAAAGGCGATATTGGTTGCATGATCCGCCACACGCTCCAGCCCGGATACCAGATCAGAGAAGATCATGCCCGCCTCAGGAGAGCACTCATTCTTTGTCAGTCTCTCGATATGAGTCTGCTGAAGATCTCTTTCCTTCTCATCGATCGCATCCTCCAGCTGCCTGATATCCTCCATGTGCTTCTCGGAGCTGGTGACAAACATTTCCACAGAATAACGGATGATCTCATTGACCATATCCAGCATTTCTCCCAATTCCTTCTGCGCCGATTTGGAAAACTCCACTCCGCTCTCCCGGCGCCGCACTGCCGCATCCGCCACATTCTCCGCATGATCCCCGATTCTCTCAATATCGTTCACCACATGGAAGAGCGCTCCGATGCTGCGCAGATCCTCGATCGGAAGGGTCGTCTGGTTAATCTTGACCAGATAATTGGTGATGGCATGATTCAAAAAATTAATATTCTTTTCTACCTGATAGACTTCTTCAATATCCTCCTCATCCAGCGTGATGAGCGCATTCATGGCCCGGTTTAAATTCTCGCTGGCCAAAGATGCCATGCGGTCCAGCTCTTTAATCACTTCAACCACCGCCGTAGCAGGATTGAAAACCACCTTGTCCCCGATATACTGCAGGGTAAAATTCTCCCGGTAGCCCACATCCTTGTCCTTGCCCGGCACGAGCATATAAGTCATCTTCACGATCCAGCCGGAGAAGGGGAACAGAATAATAACCTGGAACACCTTGAAAATGGTATGGGCATTCGCCACAACACGTCCGGCATTATCGCCGGACACCGCATACAGCAGGTTCATGACCGGAGTCATCGCGAGCTTTAATATGATGTACATGATGACCGTACCGATCACGTTAAACAGAAAATGGATCAATGCTGCCCGCTTTGCATCCTTCTTGCCCGCCATGGAAGCCAGCAGTGCGGAAGTACATGCGCCGATATTACATCCCAGGATGATGAACATGCAGATGGGGAGCTCCAGCAGCCCCTGATTGGCCATCAAAAGCACGATGCTGACTGTGACAGAGGAGCTCTGTATGATCGCTGTCAGCACGGTTCCCACCAGAATTGCAAACACGGGACTTCTGAGGGAATGCAGCAGATTCACGATCTGAGGCATATCCTTCATTCCGGACATCGCAGAGGACATGCAGTCAAGACCCATGAACAGCACGCCGAATCCCAGAATAATGTTGGCTATCTTCACGATATTCTGTCGTTTGCAGAACATGACCGTCAGCGCGCCGGCCAGCAAAAATACCGGGGCAATTTCGGAAAGGTTAAAGGAAACCAGCTGGGAAGTGACCGTCGTACCGATATTGGCACCGAAAATAACGCCCGCCGCCTGATACAGCGTCATCAGCCCGGAGTTAACGAAGCTGACCACCATGACCGTACATGCGGAAGAGGACTGGATAATCGCCGTGAAAACGACACCCACAATCATTCCGACAAACTTGTTCTTGGTGAACATTTCCAGGATTCCTCTCAGCCTGGCGCCTGCTGCCTTCTCAATGCTGTCGCTCATCATCTTCATGCCGAGCAGAAACAGTCCAAGACCGCCGGCCAATGACAAAAGCATAGTCCCAATGTCCATTTTATTTTCTCCTTTGTAAGCATCCTGCATAGTTCACGCGGATTTTTCGCGCAGTTCACTTTTATTTTACTTTAAATTCACAAAATTTACAAGATATTGTTTTCCAAAGGTCAAAACAGGCAGGTCGGCGCAATAAATACGCACACCTGCCTGTTTTGTTACGCCTCACCTGCGCCTGCCCGCTTCAATATCATGATCCAGCTGCCTTTTCAGGGCTTCCAGATTTTCAAATTTTCTCTCCGCCCGGCAGAACGATAAAAGCCGCACCGTAATGAAGCTGTCATAAATATCCTCATCAAAATCATAAATATAGGTTTCCACTCCCATCGGAGGGTTCTCCCCCTTTTCCACAGTGGGCTTCGTCCCCACATTGGTCAGCCCTTTAAAAATGCCCCGGCGGCACTCCACCTCGGACAGGTATACGCCGTTGGGCGGAAGAAGCTTGTCTGCAGGCGGGAGCTGATTCACCGTGGGAAAGCCCAGCGTCCTGCCGATCTGTCTGCCGTGAACCACCGTTCCCATGACCATATAGGGAGCGCCCAGAAGTCTGGCCGCCTCTTCCATCCTCCCGCTTTCAACCGCCGCCCTCACCCGGGTGGAACTGATTTCCTCTCCGCTGTCATAGACCTTCTCCATGATCTTCACCCGGTATCCGCAGCTGTCCGCATATTTCTCCAGCAGGGCACAATCTCCTTTTCCGCAATCGCCAAAGGAAAGATCCGTTCCGGCCACAATCAGGGCTGCATGCAGCTTTGCACACAGGATATCCGTAATAAAAAAATCCGGGGCGGTGGCCGCCGTCGTCTCATTCATCGGAAATTCCACGAGCACATCCACGCCCAGCTGCCGGAAAAAGCGCCTTTTTTCCTCCCTTGTGGTCAGTCCTTTCAATATTTTCTTTGCAAAAAAAGCCGCCGGCGGCGGATCAAAGGTGAAAACCACAGCCTGCAATCCATCCTCTTTCGCCTCCAGTATCTGTTCCAGCAAAAGCTTGTGTCCCCGGTGCAGGCCGTCAAATTTCCCGATCACCACTGCCGACCTTCCTTTCAGTTGAAACTTGGTCGTTCCGGAAATAATCTGCATCTGATTCTCTTTCCTTTCCGGGAGTATCTGTCTTGCCGCAGCCCGGTTTGGCCGGGCTGCCATATCCTCCACGCTTTAGTTACAGTTTGCTCCCCACATATGGAGTAAACTGTAACGGGCTTTATCCCAAAAACATTTTGACAGGCTTAAAACGCCGTTCTTCCTCCTGCCATCCGTATACGCCGTAAAACCGGCCGGCTTCATCATAAATCCGAATCCGGTCTTTGTCTCTGTCCGGGCAGCTCTGAAGCTGCTGTTCAAGCAGCGGGTTTCCGTTTTTTGCCAGCACCTCAAACTCCTTCTTTACCCGGTGGGCAGGAAGCTCTGCAAAAACCGTATCCGTGGGCATCACAATACAATCCAGTTCCCCGCGCTTTGCCAGCTCTTCTATTTCCGAAAGTCTGTAGGCTTTTTCCAGCACAAACTGTCCGCAGCGGGTTCTGACCAGATTTGCCATCGTGGCTCCGCACCCCAGTTTCTGTCCTATATCGTGACAGAGAGTGCGAATATAGGTCCCCTTGGAGCAGCTTATTGTCATCGTCACATAAGGCAGGGAAATCTCTTCGATTTCAATGGAATGAATGGTGATCCTGCGGCTTTTGCGTTCCACCTCTTTGCCCGCCCGGGCCAGATCACAGAGCTTCTTTCCGTTCACCTTCAACGCGGAATACATCGGCGGAATCTGATCATATTCCCCTTCAAAAGAAAGGATGGCCTGCCGGACCTGCTCCCCGCTCACCTTAACAGGATGCTCCTCAAGTATTTTTCCCGTAGTATCCTGTGTATCCGTCACACAGCCCAAAAGCATCACGGTGCGGTATTCCTTGCTCTTATCCGTCAGCATATCGCACAGCTTTGTAGCATTTCCCAGACAGACAGGAAGTACCCCGGACGCGTCCGGGTCCAGGGTACCAGTGTGACCTATTTTTTTCTGTTTACAGATTCCCCGAAGCTTCGCCACCACATCAAAGGAGGTAAAGCCGGGTTCCTTATAGACATTCAGAATGCCGTTCATCTGTCAAATCCTCTTCATTCTGCCAGCTGCTTATCAATATGTAAGGAAAGATTATTGATGCAGTCATGATAGGTGCCCCGCATCGTACAGCCGGCTGCACGCACATGGCCGCCGCCGCCGAAATAGGAAGCGACCGCCGCCACATCCACCTTTCCATTGGAGCGCAGGCTGACCTTATACTCCTGCTGTCCGGTCTGATACATGAAAATCGCACATTCCACGCCCTTGGTGCTCCGCAGAACGCTCACAATGCCGTCCATATCCTTGGGTGTCACATTATAAAAATCCATCGTTTTTCTGTCAATCGCGCTGACAATGCATCTTCCGTCCATAAAAAGGATGCTTTCCAAAAGCGCCCTTCCCAGAATCTGATGCTGTAAATAGGTTTTTTCGATGAAAGTCCTGTCCAAGAGGGCCGAAAAATCAAACCCATATGTGATCAGCTTCGCGCACACCTCAAGCGTATGCGGCGAAGTATTGGAATACTGGAAAATCCCGGTATCATGGGCGATTCCCATATAGATAGCCCTGGCAATCTCCTCATCAATCATCGTCTCATCCAGCAACTCATAGACCAGCTCACTGGCCGAGCTGGCCGAAGGATTGACATAATTCACGTTTCCGCAGCCGTTTTTGTTGCTGATATGATGATCGATATTGATCGTTTTAACCGCTGTGTCAAAGTATTTCTTCGATGCGCCCAGGCGGTCGCTGGCCGTATCAAGTGCGATGAAAACATCATGGCAGATGTCCTCACTGCAATCCGTTTTCACATCTTCAATTCCTTTGATACAGGAAAAAATATCTGCGGGTTTTTCCAGATAAACGCTCACCTGCGCCTGGGGCAGCGCCTTTCTCAGGTAAAGATAAAGCCCCATGCAGGATCCCACACAGTCTCCATCCGGCCTTTCATGGCCGCCGATCGCAATTTTGTCCGCGCTTTTAAGCTCATCCAAAATCTTCTTCATTCTCTTCCTCCGCACCTTTTTTCGCCCGCTGATCTGCCATAACCTGGTCGATCTTATGGGACATATCCACGCCGTAGGCGATGGACTGATCCATGACAAAATGAATTGTCGGTGTGTTGCGCAGATTGATTTCCTTTGCCAGACGGCCGCGGATAAACCCTTCTGCGCTGTTTAAACCCGCAAGCGTATCCTTCTGCGCCGCCTCGTTTCCGAGCACGCTGATATACGCCCTGCATGTCTTTAAATCCGGTGCCACCTCTACGGACACCACGCTGGTCATGGGGCTGATCCGCGGATCTTTGATTTCCCCGCGAATCACCTCCGCCAGCACGCGCTGCACTTCTCCATTGATCCTGCTGTTTTTCACACTGTTTTTTCTCATATTCATACCTCTGTTACGGTGCCCGCAGGAAGTGCCGGTTACCTAGCGCGGCACCTCAACCATAATATATGCTTCTACAATATCCAGTTCCTGCATCTTATCAAAGCCTTCAAATACGAGACCGCATTCAAATCCTGCCTTTACTTCCTTCACATCATCCTTGAAGCGCTTTAAGGATGCCAGGGCGCCTTCGTAAATCTGATCGCCTTCTCTGGTGATTCTCACCTTGCAGCCCCTCTGGAATACGCCGTCAAGCACATAGGAACCGGCGATATTGCCGATTGCGGACGCTTTGAAAATCTGACGCACCTCCGCATGGCCGATCACCTTTTCCTCGAAGATCGGATCCAGCATGCCCTTCATGGCCGCTTCGATATCCTCGATCGCCTGATAGATGACTCTGTACAGGCGGATATCCACGCCTTCCAGCTCCGCTGTCGCCTTTGCCGTTGCATCGGGACGCACATTGAAGCCGATGATGATCGCATTGGACGCGCTCGCCAGCGTGACATCGGATTCGTTGATCGCGCCTACGCCTCCATGGATACATTTTACCACTACTTCCTCGTTGGAAAGCTTTAAAAGACTCTGTTTCACCGCTTCTACGCTGCCCTGTACGTCCGCCTTGACGATCAGATTGAGTTCCTTCAGATTGCCTTCCTGGATCTGGTTGAACAGATCGTCCAGAGACATCTTGGACTTCGTCTCTTCCAGCTTCTTTTCCTTATTCTGTTCAATGAACGCCGCCGCATAGGACTTCGCTTCTTTGTCGCTTTCATGCGCCAGGAATACATCGCCGGCATCCGGCACATCGGAAAGTCCGAGAATTTCCACCGGTGTGGACGGCAGCGCTTCCTTGACGCGTTTACCCTTGTCATCAATCATTGCGCGGACTTTACCGCTGGAAGAGCCTGCGGAAACAAAATCTCCCACATGCAGCGTTCCCTTCTGCACCAGCACCCTGGCAACAGGACCGCGTCCCTTATCCAGCTCCGCCTCAATGACAAGTCCTCTCGCCATACGGTCCGGGTTTGCCTTCAGTTCCAGAACCTCTGCTGTCAGCAGAATCATTTCAAGGAGATTCTGCAGTCCTTCTCCCGTCTTTGCGGAAACCGGCACAAATACGGTGCTTCCGCCCCAGTCTTCCGCGATCAGGCCGTATTCTGTCAGTTCCTGCTTCACGCGGTCCACGTTCGCGTTGGGCTTGTCGATCTTATTCACCGCCACGATGATTTCAATTCCCGCCGCCTTTGCGTGGTTGATCGCCTCTACGGTCTGAGGCATTACGCCGTCATCCGCAGCCACTACCAGCACTGCAATATCTGTGGAATTTGCACCGCGCATGCGCATCGCCGTGAAAGCCTCATGTCCGGGCGTATCCAGGAATGTGATCTTCTGTCCGTTTATCTGCACGGTATACGCGCCGATATGCTGCGTAATGCCGCCTGCCTCGCGGTCTGTCACATTCGTCTTACGGATCGCATCCAGCAGGGAGGTTTTACCGTGATCGACATGACCCATAACACAGATGACCGGAGGTCTTGTGATCATATCGTCTTCATTTTCCTCATCTTCCTTCAGAAGCTCTTCGATCACATCGACCTTGACTTCCTTCTCGCAGATGATCTCAAAATCTATGGCAATGTTTTCCGCATCCTCATAGGAAATCTCCTGATTGACGGTCACAATCTTGCCTTCCAAAAACAGCTTCTTGATGATGGCTGCAGGCTGCATCTTCATCTTTTCAGCCAGTTCCTTGATCGTGATCGTATCGGGAACAGTGATCACCTTGATCACTTCTTCCGGCTCAACAGGCTTGGGTTCAGGCTTAATAAAGCGTCCTGCCTTGTTGGACCTGCCTTTGAGCTTTGCTGCGCTGTCATCTTCATAGATCGCGTCCTTCCTGGACTTCTTATCCCGATCCTGCTGATTTAAGCGCCTGTCGTCACGGCGTTTTTCCGTGTCCTTTGCCGGAGCTTCCGGCGTAAAGCCTTTAGACGCTGCCGGTTTTCTGAAGTTATTGTTCTGCCTTCCATCGCCTGTCTGAGGGCGTCCGCTATTTGTTCCAGGACGGCTATTGCCTGTGCCAGGACGGCCAGGGCCTGCATTGCGATTATAACCCTGATTATCCCTTGCAGAGCCGTTATAAGCCGGACGGTTCTGGTCTCTTCTCTGTCCATTGTTCTGTGTCCTTTCCTGCCCGGGCCTGGTGTTTGAATTTCTTCCCTGCGCGCCGTTTCTGTCTCCGCGGCCGTCTGCTCTGTTCTGGCCGGATCTTGCCTGATCGCCTCTGTTCTGATACGATCCCTGATCTGCCCTGCGCTCATTTCTGCCCTGATCTCTGCGCTCGCCTCTTGCTGCGTCTCTGTTCTGATCTCTGGACGCTGCAGCGGGGGCCGCGTTTCTGCTCTGATCATTCTGAGAGCCTGCTCTCTCGTTTCTTCCTTCTGCGCGCTTTTCCTGTTCTTCTCTTTCCAGCCGTTCCAGGCGCGCAGCATCCGCCTTTTTCTGCGCTTCAATCTCAGCCGCTCTTGCGCGCTCTGCCGCAGCAGCCTTTTCCGCAGCCTCCCTGGCCGCACGTTCTCTGCTTAACAGCTTTTCATCCGGCATCACCGGCTGACTGGGCTTGGTCAGCGGACGGATCAGAGGTCTGCTCTCTGCGCGGTTATTGCGGCCGCTGTTATTTCCGCCATTGCTGCCGTTTCTGTTTCCCTGACGGTTCCTGTTATCATTATTCCTGCTGTCATTATTCCTGTTATCGCTGTTTCTGTTGTCGTTTCCTCTTGCGCCGTTGTTCCTCCTGTCATTATTTCCGGAACCATTCGACTTCATACGGCTGTTCTGAGGATTGTTGACAACAATAATCGTCTTTGATTTTTTATGCGGTCTTGCCGCGGCTTCCTTCGTCTCCTGACCTGCCGCCGGCTGCTGCGCCGCCTTTACATTAGATTCTTCCGCTTTCTCCACCTGCGTCATCCTTTCTGTATGCCCTGCTTTTTCTTCCTTTTTCTGCACTTCCACCTGCGCAGCAGCCGCTGCGTTCTCCGTTTGCTTTGCCGCATCAGGCTTCCCATCCGATGTTTTGGAAGCTGTGGAAACAAATTTGTTCTTCACCCACTCTATCGCATCGCCCTCCACATAGCTCTGCGCCGCTTTGACATCCACACCTTTTTCCTGAAGAAAACTCAGAATGTCTTTGCTCTTTATTTCCAACTCTTTCGCAAGTTCATGTACTTTTATTTTTGCCATGCCGCTACCTCCGTCTCATTTACTGCGTCTTCCAGATGTTTCTTCAGGCTTTTCGCAAATCCATCATCTATCACCGCCAGGGAGGCGCGCATTTCCTTTCCCATCGCATGCCCGAGTTCCTCCTTGGTTCCGTATTCATAATATGGAACTTTGTAAAACCCGCACATATTTCGGAAATTTTTCTTCGTGTTCGCTGAAGCGTCCGTTCCCGCAATCACCAGACCGGCCTTTCCTTCCTTGACGGCCTTTTCCGTCATGAATTCGCCGCTCACCGTCCGTCCGGCTTTCGTTGCCAGCCCCAGCAAAGAAAATACTTTATTCGGTTTCACTCTCACCAAACTCCTTTTCCAGGCCGTCATAGACCTCCTCCGGAATACTCATTTTGAGAGAACGCTCCAGGCCCCTGTTCTTTCTCGCCTTTTTCAGGCAATCCAGATTCATGCACAGATATGCGCCTCTGCCGTTTTTTCTTCCGGTCTTATCCAGAACGATCGGTCCTTCCGGTGTCTTGAGGACGCGCATCATTTCCTTCTTTCCCTTCATCTCTCCACAGCCGACACACTGCCTCATGGGGATCTTCTTATTCATTCACTGCCCCCTCATTCTTCATATGACTCTTCGAAGGACTCTTCCCCGTATTCTTCGTCATATTCTTCCTCATAATCATCAAAGTCCTCATCGTCATAATCATTGACGTAATCCTCATATCTGAAGCCCGGAGCATCCTTGGCCTGGGTTTCTGACTTGATGTCGATCTTATATCCGGTCAGCCGCGCCGCCAGTCTCGCATTCTGTCCTTCCTTGCCGATCGCCAGGGAAAGCTGATAGTCAGGCACAACGACCTTTGCCGTTCTCTCTTCCGGGTCCGCAAATACCGCCACGATCTTTGCCGGAGACAGCGCATTCTGGATCAGGTTGCCAGGGTTTTCATCCCAGTTCACAATGTCGATCTTCTCTCCGCGCAGCTCATCCACAATGGCGTTTACCCTGGAACCGTTCATTCCTACGCAGGCGCCCACCGCATCTACGTTGGGGTTATTGGACCACACGGCAATCTTGGTTCTGCTGCCCGCTTCTCTTGCAATGCTCTTGATTTCCACCGTGCCGTCCTTGATCTCGGTCACTTCGGATTCAAACAGACGCTTCACCAGTTCCGGATGTGTGCGGCTCACCAGAATGCGGGGACCCTTGGGTGTATTCTTCACTTCCAGGATATACACCTTGATGCGTTCCGTAGGCTTAAATACCTCTCCTTTTACCTGCTCGCTCTCGTTGAGGATCGCATCCGCTTTACCAAGGTTGATGCTGATATTGCGTCCCAGATAGCGCTGCACCACGCCGGTAACAACATCCTTTTCTTTTTCGAAGTACTGATTATAAACAACGCTTCTTTCCTCTTCACGGATCTTCTGCAGGATAACATTTTTCGCGTTCTGTGTCGCAATACGTCCAAACTCCTTGGACTTGATTTCCACATGAATGATGTCTCCCACGTTCGCTCTTTTGGAGATTTCTCTCGCCTGTTCCAACGGAATCTGCAGGCAGTCATCCTCCACATCATCCTGTGTTTCCACCACTTCCTTTTCCGCGTAGCAGAGGAAATCACAGGTATCGCGATCAATCTCAACCTTCACATTATCCGCTTTGCCAAAGTGCTGCTTACATGCTGTTATCAGAGAATTTTCGATCGCCTCAAACAGGGTTTCCTTGCTGATCTCCTTCTCCTTTTCCAGTATATCCAGTGCTTCTTTTAATTCCTTGTTCATTTCATCCTCCATTATTGATTTAAAAGTCAAGAGCCAGCCTGATCAACGCGATCTCTTTTCTGGCAAATGTCATTTCTTTTTCCGCAGTTTCTATGATGATCTGCCCGGCATCAAAGCTTTTTAAAATACCGGTAAATTCCTTGCACTTTTCCATGGGCTTATACAGCCTGATCTCCACTTCCTCACCCAGGCTCTTTTCCAGATGCTTATCCTTTTTCAATGTCCTGCCAAGCCCCGGAGAACTCACCTCCAGAATATAGGCATCTTCAATAAAGTCTGCCTCATCCAGTTTGTCGGACAACGCCCTGCTCACTGCCTCGCAATCACCGATATTCACGCCGCCCTCCTTATCAATATAGGCCCGCAAATACCAGTCACTCCCCTCTTTCACATACTCGACGTCGTAGATGTCCACGCCCTGAGCCTGTGTGATGGGAAGTAAAAGCTCCTCTGTCCTGGTTTCGTATGTCTCCCTTTTTGACATTCCTTCACCTTCCTTATTTAATTGTAAATTGCGACGATCTTACAACAAAGAAGAGTGGGTTTGCAACCCACTCTTACTTCAGTAACATCCTATCATCATATAAACTCTACCACACTCCTGCACATTATGCAAGTGGGAAATTTAAAAAAAGGTTCACCTACAGAAATTAAAAAAAAGGTTCACCCCGGCGCATGCTCGCGCTAAGCCCGGTCGCTTGCGACATACTTCCTTGTCGCGCGAGTGCGCATCCCCCGGAGGGTTTTTGTAATATAGAGAACGAAGTTTCCTATATTTATTACAAAAAAATATCACAGATCTGAATCTGTGACATCTTCTCGGGTTGGGCTGTTATTATTAACAGTCAACAGCTAGTAGGGGAATCGAACCCCGCTGGAAAACTGTTCTTAAACTCGTCAAATCCTTATAAATACTGGATTTCTTGACCTTATCGCGAACATATATTCTGATTGGTTTTGATTGGCTTTGATTGGTTTTCATAAAAGTGTCAGAGAATCTATAACTTCTCGCTTCTTCTCTTCTCCTTTTCTGTTCCTATAATAAAAGCCTTTTGTGGTTTTGATATCAGTATGTCCCATTTGAGAGATAATAACAGATTCACTAACGCCACTATCAATCAAAATACTTGCATATGTCTTTCTAATCTTATGTGGTGATTTACTTACCACATTCGCGTTTTTACAGACAACCTTTAAACGATTTCTAAATTGATACGTTCTGATACGTTCGCCATCTATTTCCAATAAATATTCACCAGAACTTGTCTGCATTGCCTTTCTCAAATATTTCGCATACTTCTCTGGAAAGATTACATCTCTTATTCCTGCTTCTGTTTTGGGAAAATCTCTAACTGCAAAAATCCGCTTGCCACCTTCTTCGTAACATATCTCAGTCCGATGTACATGAATTACATTGTCAGTTATATCCTCACATTTAAGCGCTGCAAGCTCACCAACACGCAAACCACTTTTAAACATGATGAGTAATCCAATATTTACAATGTCATCATTTTTTTCCAAATAATTCACGATACTTGGAAGTTCATTTTCCATAAATACCGCTTCCTCATCAGTCTTTCTATTTTTTCTGTAGCTTTTCCGTGAAATCTCTATATCGTTGACTACTTCTGTTATACTATAATTTACATACTTTTTCTTTTTAGCAAGCTTAAATATTCCAAATACAAGTGTTCTAAAGTTGCTGAATCCTTTTGCTGTCATATTCTTCTCATGCAATGTTGACAACATAAAATCCTCAATATCACTTTCTGTGATCTCACGGATTTTTAGTCTACCGAAATCAGAAAAGCTTTCGTTGTATTGTCGCACATATCGATCCCTTGTTGCTTTAGAGATTTCCTCACGCTCCAATTTTTTTGATACCCATTCATTGAAAAGTTCCTCTATTGTTGGGTTCTCACTTTTATCTTTCCAAAACTCCACAATTAAATCTTCAATCTCTTTTTGACTATTTCTTTCCTTTTGCACTCTTCCTTTTTCAGCATCAGGAAGATATGTATACCATTTTCCATTTTTCCCTTGCCAAACTGAATATGGATGTTTGTTTAAATACTCATATCTTTTACTCATTTCAATTTTTTCTTGCAAGTCTGCAATGTCAATTATACCAAGATTGATTGCATAGTTCAAATCATAATTACTACCGCTGCTTTTTACCATTCTATTTCTATTAATACTCAATTTTTTACCACCCTTTTATCTTTTTTCGTCCTAATCAATCCATATTTCCACTCAAAAAGGCTATCAGCATCAGCCAATAGCCCTTAATAAAATTATCCAGAAATCAAATTATATAACTTTCAATTAATTTCACTATTCTTTTTGTTCTCTTTTTGCTATGTTAATAAAGGACTCTGCGACTTACAAATCCTTTTTAATCAATATCTCAATCTACGGTTAATATCATGTTCAACTTGACGAATTCCTTGTTGCACACAATTCTGCATCTGTTTTAACAGTTGTTCAGAATTGTTAAAATCACCATTAATGGTTATTAGTGAATCAAAGTTCATAGCCATATCAGGTTGTACCCTAGTAAACTCTGGTAACTTTGGCGGAACAAACGCATTTTTAAATATAGCACTTGGATCTTTTGATAACTCATATAGAGCATCTGTCTGTGCCTTGGTAAATATCTGATCTCCTTCTCCAAGCAGTTTATATTTCCCACTGGTTAACTTTTCAAGTTGTAATTCTTTACCTTCTTCGTCCACAACAGCAAGCCCAGCTTTAGCATTGCGTGTACCTTTAGCATATTTACGGGTAGCCTTGTATTTGTCTTCAGCAATATCCTTTCTGGTAATTGCCACAAGGTTTCCGGCGCTATCTGATACACGGACGATACCATTACCAACACCTGATCCGGCATCTTGATAAGTATACCCACCAGAACCAGAACTTCCACTGGAATAGCTGCCAGAAGATCCTCTTGAAACAGCGGCACTTTGGGCAGCCCCCATACTTGCTAAAGCAGAAGCGGCGTCTCTTGCAGCCGATGCTACATTATTTGCACCCGAAGCAATACTATCAAGCGCACTTGTAATTGAACTGATATTATATCCACCTTCAAGCGTCTGAATAAGACTATCGTGTAACGCTTGTGTCATGGCATTTACATTTGCTTCACTGTTATACGATGCAGTTAATTCATTCACCAACGTATCAGCACGTGTTGCAAACATATAAGCCAAAGAATTAGCAGTTGAATTTGCATCAGCCTGTAACTGGTATACTTCACCTTCAACACCAACAAGGTTCTGGATAAACGCACTGGATGTAGCGGCAGTTGTACCTAAGAAATTGCTTGCACTAGCATCAATTAATGTGCCAAATTGAATTGTCCCGTCTGATAACATCGTACCATAGCTTGCGATTGCATTTTCACCAGCCGCCCACGCGCTTGTAATGCTGTCTGTAATAACAACACCGTGTTGTAAGGCAATATTGGCAATTTCCTGTCCAACAATAGCGGCATTTGCCTTTACATTCTCGAAAGACTGGTAAATCAGCATTTCTTCATTTTCAAGGGTTGCCCTTAATGCTTCGATTTCAGCATTCTTTTCAGCTTCGAAAGCTTCATATTCTTTATCAAGTGCATCTATCTTTTGGTCATATGCGTGATCAGCTTCATAATCGGCAAGGTCGTGTTTAGCTTCCGCAAGTTCCTGTTCTTTCAACTTTCGTTTGGCTATTCCTGCGGCAGAAGTGTCATTCATCATGGCAGCTATTTGACGCTCAAGACTCTCTATATTACTGCCTTTTTCTTGGATGGATTTTCTATAGTCGTTTAAGGCTTTTTCACTTTCTAAAGCTTTCTTTTCTGCGTCTATCAGTTCTTTATATTTGTCAATTTCTTTCTCAATGCCATCAGCCATAATATCAACTCTGGCTTCATTTAAATCAACAATGGCATCCTTTGCTGCTTCGGCGGAGTTTACAGCTTCCCATTGTGCCTCTTTTAATTCCGCCAATTTATCTGCATATTCAGTGGCAGAGTACTTACCAGCAAGATAATCACTGTTCAACTGGTTAATCGCATCATTGTACTGTGTTACTTGATAAGTAGCAAGTTCATACTGCTGTGCGTACAAACCAAGCTGTGTTAAACCTTCGTCTGACCAGACTCCCTTTTCATCGGCCACATCAATGTCATCAATAAGACCAATGATATTTTTCAGTTCTGAATCAATGTTACCAAACTGATCTTGAATACGGTCAAAAACCTCCCAATGAAGTTCAAGGATCGCGTTATCAAATTCTTCAATAGATTTTTTGCAATCGAGGATAGATCCATCTACTTCACTAAGAGCGTTTACCATCTCTAAGAATTCATCAGTTCCAACTTGTACCCTTCCAGAATTGAGAGCAGAGTTAAGTTGTTCTACCAATTTTACTTTTTCTGCTTCGAGAACATTAAGCTGCTTCTGAGATTGTTCTTTTTGTTTGGAGTAGAAGCTTTCTCCAATTACCTGTCCAGCCTTTTCAAAGAGGGCAATTTGTTTATCAATAAGATCAATGGAATCATCGTATATATCGAATTGATTTGTAAAATCTTCGATGATATTATTGAATTTTTCTAACTCTAATTCACGAATTTCGGCCTTTAGCTCGGCAAGTTCCTGTTTACAGTCCGCAACCTTATCAGCCCACTGTTCATAATCCTTTATTGCTTCAACGACATCTTCATTGCCCTCACCAACAAAGGTAGTAAGGTCAACAGCACCATTCTTGATCTTTTCTTGTAAATCGCCATCAAGCTTAGAAAGTGCTTCGTTTGCTTTTTGAGTGTACATATTTACGGCATCAGAATAGTTTTTAAAGCGCTCCTCTAAAATACCCGACTGCGCATCGATTAGATTATTTTTAGCGGCTGAACCAACCACATTATTAATATTGGTTTTAAGAAGGTCAAATGCATTATCTAAAACATTCACCCTGCGTTCAAAGAAATCGATTAATTCCTCAAATTCTTCTTCAGCAGTTTTCAGTTCTTCACCAGACAACGAATCAATAGAGAAATCCGTCATTCCAACTAACTGTTTCGCATTGTTATAAGCTTGAAGAATAGTATCAGCAGCCTGTCCTTGCATTTCACCGCGCAAATGTGCGGCTGCAACTGCCTGTTGTAGTAATGCTTCCGTCAATGAAGTGGTAGTACCTGTTAATTCTGCATTTGCTCCCGCTAACCATTCCGCAGCTTTTGCTTCTGTGGTAAGCGTATTGATAAGGTCGATTGCCTGTCTTGCATAGGTGATCTGCATTTCCTGCACTTTGACAGCTGCAAGTTTGCGGAAGGATTCTTCATTGATAGAAATCTGTCCATTTTCATCGGAAAGCTGTGCGAGATATTGAGGTTCAAGCTGTAGCATTTCCTGTAATGTGTCAATAGAAACAGCACCGAATTTCCGAATCTGTTCCTGTGCATCCTGCAAAGTTTTTAAAGAGGACTGTAACTCATCCATGCTGGACTGTAAATCGTCCATGATTTTGTCATTAAGTTCTTTCTCGTAATTATAGACTTCAACCTCATATTTACGGTATTCATCTAAATACTTTTCCTTGCCCGCAAAATATTTCTCATTCAGCTCTTTAAGCTGCTGGTAATACTCGGTTTCAGATATAACATCTTTATCCCTAAGATACTGTAATTCTGCCAGTTCTTTTTCAAATGCTTCTTTGTATGCGTCAGTGCCAGAACTTCCGGAAGACGACTTTGTTTTCAATACACCGTCAACAGAACCTGAGTTGACTTTATTACGCATAGTGTCAATTGCTTTCAACTGTGCGTCCAACGTACCCATGACATTCCCGATATCTTCCTGGCTGACTCCTGCGACGGAAGCACCATCTAAAGCCTGGTTTAATGCTGATACTGCACCTGCGGCAGTAATGGCCTGTGTGGTCGTTTCTGACAATACAGCATTATAACCAGACATTTTAATCATTGCATTTTCAGCAGAAGCAGCATTCTGGTCTTTTGCCTGTGCATTAGCCTGTTCTGTCAAGGTATTGATCTGTTCAATGGCATTCTGGACTGCCTGTGCTTCTGCATCATCAAGACGCTGATTTGCCAGAGCAGCTAAAGCCTGTTCATTTAATGCAAGCTGTCCATTCTCTGTCATAAGACAGTTAAGATACTGTGGCTCAAGAGAAAGAAGTGTCTGTAATGTATCTAACGTAAATGTACCAGTACTGTTATATTCTTTAATTGCGTCTGAAAGGGTAGAATAAGCAGATTGTAGAGAATCGATAGAACTGTTAAGATCATCAGAATTCATAGCTTCAGCAGCTACATTCCTGACGAGAGTGATTAATTCGTCACTTGCTCCAGCTGCTTCTAAAGTCTCAACAAGGCTTTGTAATGATTCGTCTATCAGGTCATTGATTGCATCCGACAGGTTATCTGATTCATCTGTAAGCTGTGGAAATTCCTGTTGAAGATCGAGCAGGTCAGAATCAGAAAGATCACCTTCTTTTATCTTTTGAAGCGCCTCAGATAGTTTTTCTGTGGATGATTGGAAGTCGTCTATTTGGTCTTTGTAGGCGGAAATGTTAAATGAGGCAGAACCATCAGACATCTCCTCATGAAGCTCAGAAGACATCTCCTTTACTTGCTCCTTTATCGGATTAAAATATGTATCCATTCTATTCTTCAAATCATTCACGCGCTGATACATATCTTCGCAGCCTGCAATCACGTTACCGAAGGAGTCAACAAGTCCATCCGCATCTTCTTCAATGCTCTCATATTTTTCACTGATGATTTTTTCCGTATCGGATAGTGTGGCTTCTGCCTTTGATACATTGTCATTTAATTTCAGCCAGGACTTATCCTGCATCATCTGTTCAGAAGTACCTTTATAAGCATTTTCGTAATCTATAAGAGCCTGTTTCGCATTTTCCAGACTTTGTTTCTGCTTTTCGGCAAGGTTGAAATACTCATTGGCAGATTCCACAATATCAACTCTAGCTTCAAGCTCTACACCCTCTGCACCATAAGTATGCTTTTCTAAGGAAACATCTGTCTGTTTGGAAAGGGTATTTACTGCATTTTCACCGACTTCTTTAGATTTAATATTTGTCAAAGCTTCTTTGATGCGCAATTCCCGTTCCAGTTCATCATTGGTTTTCTTTAATGTATTGTATTCATTTTTTTCGACTACAGATAAATTGTTGTAACCAATCGCTTCTAATTCTTCTAAACGCTTTTGTGTAGTTTCTAACTCTTCGTTTAAGGTTGTTACCTCTGATGCAAGGCTTTCGTATTCCTGCTTTGCTTCCTGCATTGCTTGTTTGGTTTCTTCAATAGATTGCTTGTGCTTATTGATGATTGTAGTACCAATGCTAATTGCAGTTGTGACCGCCATTAAGCCAACTCCGATTGGATTACTGAGGAAAGCAGCTTTCATGGATGCACCAACACCTACAATAGAAGCTTTTAAAGAAGTTAATGCTCCCTGTAATACACCAGTCGTTGTTGCTTCCGTCACATTTGCCGCTGATTGAGCTTGTGTAGCTGAAATTAAGCCCATCTTTTCAAGTTTGGCTTGTGCTTCTTCTTCGGTAAGATTATGATTTGATAAAATTAACAATCTATCTTCTTCTGCCAATTGCTTTTGTGATAACAATAATTTAAGATTTTTCTCGGTCAAATTTTGAGTTTCTGTGCTAACTTTAGCTAATACATCTATTCTCTCATCATCATCCAACGGTAAATTCTTAATCTGTTGCAATGCGTTTCCAAGCATATTCATCTGTTGAGTAGTGCTTACAATTCCAGCACCGATAGCAGATATACCCTTACCAATATTAAGCGCCAAAACAGCCAAAATACTATGTTTCAATAAATCTGTGCTATTGACTAAATCCAATACCGCAGAACCAATATCGGCAGTATGAGAAATCATATCCCCATTCATGAATGTCGAATACATCTCAACTAATCTAGCCTGAAATTGAGCGATATGTGCTTCAGCGCTCTCTAAGTATGCATTATATTCTTCCTGTGCCGAACCTGCTGCATTAAGACTATTCTGTAAAATTTCTTCTGCTTCAGACATATTATTAAGTGTGGCACTAATAGCTGATGCACGATTTTTACCTGCAATTAATTCCAGAAGGGCGCTTTGGTCTACATCAGACATATCTTTATATACTTTAGAAATGTCTAGGAAAATATCATAAATGCTTCTAAATGTCTTACCATCAGCTTCAAGGATTTCTACGCCGCCACGACCATCTATATTAGTCAGTCCTTTAATTTTCTCTTCTAGGCTGGAAACGGATGTAACTACGGTATCGGTTTCCTCACCCATAGCTTCAAGCTCTGTTGTACATCCACGAATACGAAGGGCAGAAGTACGAAGACCTAAAGCTAGTGAATCCGCATTTTGGAACTGACGATTACCTGCCGCTAATAATGCAATAAATTCATCAACACTTGTATTTGCATCTGAGAAGACAGAACCTACAGACTGCACACCTTGGGCAATTTCAGATGTTAAAATTGCTGCTGTATTTCCAACTTCATTGTATTTATCAATCAATGCCTGTGCTTTGTTTACGGCATCCGCATAACCATCTATCACATCATACGCTTGAACACCGGAAATAATGGCTTTTGTAGAATCAGATGCACTCATATCACCTACGTTAGCAAGCACTGCGCTTTTGGAACTTAACTTATCGCTAGTAGACAAATCATATCCCGACTTTGAGAACTCTGTTGCCCCTTCAATAAGTCCCTTTTGTGTTGTAGCTAATTCTTTTGCCTTTTTATTTATTCTTGACAAATAATCACCATAATCATTACGAGTCAACTCATCATTTACCTTAACCAAATCCGTATAGGTTTTATCCAGATCAAGTGTAGTCGAGATTGCTTGTCGTACCTGTGTAAATGCAATTCTCACAAGAGTTGCCGCAGAAAACAGGTCTTTTGCACGGTCTATAAGCTTCTTCCATTTATCACTTGTTGATTCTGCCGCAAGCCCATTGGTTTTTAGCTCACTTGTAAACGCTGCTATCTGAGCGCGAACTTCCTGCAATTGCGATTTATCAGAAATAGAATATGCTGAACTAAGTAGATTTTCATATTTCTGAGAAGCCGAAACATTAGAAAACAGCTTTGAATATTTTTGCCCGATATAAAGAATATCGTTAATGGCCTTTTCTTTACGAATTTCAATATTAAATGCTATCGAAGCTTTATCCGCATACTGTTGTGCTGTTTTAGCAGTCGTCATAACTGATTGTATAGTATTCGCGGAGGCAGTTTTATCAATACCTACTTTTAATTGCAATTCTACAAGATTTTTCTGTAACTTCTCAATGTCATTTAATAATTCTTTCTTCGCGTTCTCATCTGTTTTAAATTTCGTACCAACTTGAACATATAAATCACCCAATTTTGCCAAATCATCTTTTAACTGCTTTTTAGAAAGTGATGTTGCAAGTTTCGCTATAACCTTTAAGTATAACGAATTGTCAATAGTCTTTAAGCCATTCTTTATTTGCGCCTTTGACAATCTCTTGTTCAAGCCCGCAAGTATATTTAAATTAAAATCGCTCAATAAAAAATCCTCCTATTTTTTTTGCATACAAAAAAGACAGCTCTTACTTTTGAACTGTCTTTCAATTAACATTCGTTTCAATATTCAGTTTTAAAATTTTTATTAATCAAAACTTAGCACCACAAGTATCACACTTATAGGTCTTGCTCACATGACCTGCCGCCAGAACTCCCCATGTTAAAGCGGAGACAGCTTTATTGGTCATACTGATTTTATGAATCTTAGTTGATGAACATATCGGACACTTAGGTACATTTTCATAATCTTTAACCCACATAGCACGGTTGCGCGGATCAACCCAATCTGCCGGACGTTTACTGAGAATGTGATTTTTCATTTCATTCCCACATCCATTACACTTGCCATGATACTTTGGACTAATAAGTATATAATCGCCAGTCTTCGCAATAGGATATGATAATGCTGAATGTGTACCGCATTTAGCACAAGTAGTAAATGTCATTCCACGACTTTTTTTAGTCACGTCTGGTTCTCTTATACTATACCACCAGAAGTCAATCTTATCCTCATCAAAAGAGTCATTCACACCTAATTCAACGCCATCACCAAAACAAGGGACTTCAATCTGAGAAATACTTTCTGACTCATCACCTAAAAGGGATTCGCCGCATACCAGACAAACATTTTCACTATTTCTTTTTTTCAGAATGTCTTCATTAAAAGTGCTTTTACAATGTGGACATAAAATTGTTCTTCCCATATCTTACACCCCGTACAAACCGTTATCTTATTTTCTTGCAACGCTTACATTGGAACATCAGCTTGCCGTGCTTCATTCCTACTACTTCAAAATCTGTTGCTCCACAAGAGCACCGCATCTCTGATTGCTTCTTAATCAGTTTATCCCTCTTATCTTTGGGCAAAGAATTAAGATAAGAAATATGGATATATTCAATTAAGAAAACGGCTCCAATGGAAACCACTAATAACAATAATGCTTTCATAATTCTCCTAAAAACAGGAATCTTCTTTTCTCTTAACTTGTATCTATTATATCATCACCCATCCTTCCGCACAAGCAAAATGCATCAAAACCTCGAACATATTTTCTATCCATCTTAATACTTCCCATGAGATACTTCTAACATCATCTTCATTCTGTCAATGGCATCACAAGCCAAAGTAAGTCTGTTAATACTTTTCTCAATTGTTTCTCTAACACCCTTTATACTATCTTTGCCACTATTCAGTATATTTAGGATATCATCTAACGTATAGGTTTCTCCAAGAGCTTTCCTCTCATCTTCTGGTAAACTGTAAAGTGTTATAAGCAAATCCTTGTATGAGTAGCAACCGTTTGTTGTTATATTTTCTGTCACAGTAATATCCTCCATCATTTCATAACTTCTATCCTATATTCAATTTTCTCGTCCCACTGGTAGGCTTGTTCTTGCTTTAATTGCATCAATTCTCACTTTCTTATCGCTAACTATATTCTTAGTAGAATACGCTTCATCAGTAAAATGGATTCTTCGACAGATTGTGTCGATTGATCAATGAAATATAATTGAATTAATTATTTGTAAGATACGCTTCCAATTTTTCAAAAAGATATGGGTATAAATCAATTCTTCCTAACTTAAATCGCGTTAGTACATCCTTATTAATGCCAGTAACAGAACTTATCCAACACTGTTTCTCTCTTTTCAACCTTTCAATATACATCGTTCTTAATTCTTCCTGTGTCAAATTCTTCACCTCTTTACTTTTTATTTATCAATATATTTTTATGTAAAAAAAATTTTAATAACATTCAGTAACGGTTGTAGTAGAAACTGCCACTGAACGACCTATAATATATTCGGAATATCCATATAAAGCCAGACGTTGCTATCATCTGACTCTATATTTCCATTCCATTTTATAATGAACCGCTCCACCACAAGCAGTTATTACCTTACCGTACAATGTTGGCGCATTGCACGGCATTGTTATTGTGATTCTGTATACCTAGTGGAGTCGGCATACATAATTCTGATATCGGCTATGACCCCGATACCAGACTGACACAAAGGACTTTACATGATAACTCCCACACTGTTATCAAATCTTTTGTGCCGATAGTATGATATTTATAACAATTTATGAGAAGGGACTACTCAGCTTACGATCCTTTCATCCCCTTCTTTACTGATATATATGAGATTATATAAATAAGTGCACGATTCATTTAATATTATAGATAAAATTTTTATGGTATTTATCCATCTTACTGATTATGCGCCTATTTTTCGGAACCTTATAACACAACTTCATTTTTGTATCGCAAAAATAATAATTCACACACCCACGATAAACCATTACGTTTTCTCTACTCCAATTAACGCGAATAGGATTTTTTACATTTTTACTTGAGAATAATTTGATCTTCAAAACTTCATTGTTCAAATCAGCTTCCCAATATCCATTTTCCCAATCTGCAAGTCCCTTTATCTCATAACCCACTAATGCATTTTTTATATAATCTCTCTCTGCCTGTTGGAAATATCCTATTAAAGTATCAGCAACATTTATTAATGCTCCCCATTCATCTTTCACCAAATCAGTATTTTCTAATATTACATTGACCATGTCATATTTCTTTTTTCCTTTTTCAGATGAAAGAATGGGGATGATAATATCTTCCTCTTTCTGCAATATATTCAGATAATCATTCAAATTCTCTTTGTCATCAGTAAAAAGTACACTTCTTTCATAAATCTGATATGTTGCACGACTAAATATCTGAACATAAGCCTTTCCCAAACGTTCATATAAGAATCTGCCAGATTCCCTTGTATATACACTTTCATTCTTCGGTATTTCGGGTGCCTCATCAATTTTATAATTAAACGAATATAATAAATGGTCTAATAATCGCTGTTCAATGAGTTTCATATCCTTAGAGATATTTCCCTGTTCAATTTTTATCCCATATCTGAATTTTATTTTTTCCTGTAATTCCTCCTGAGTTATCAATCTCATGCACTCACGGTTCCCCGCCCATTCTTTTCTAAAGGCATCTTCATAGTCCATTATCAATCGTATAATTGCTTTTATATCGTATGAATTTGTATTAAAAAGATTATGTATGTCATTCTTTTTTATCCATTCCAGGCACTCCGCATATAATAATAATCGTGATGAACCACCATCTTTTTCCAAAAATTCTTTTTCTGCCACTTTATCAAAAAGAGAATAAAATAACTCAACATCATCACATCCCTCACAATAATGTCCTATGTCCGATACATCCAAATAAGTTTTTTTAGCCCTCTTATTTACCGCTATTATAGTATAAAAAGATATATTTTTTAGTAAAGATACCCCATCGCATATTGGATATTTAGTATTTTTTCTTCCATATAATGTAAGGCAATTATTTTCGTCCGTTTTCGCGTTGAAGATCTCAATAACTATTTCGTATATAAACTCATTGAGATCAGATACATCATATTCTCCCTCGTAAAACTTTTTACTTCTACTATCTGCTCTCCTTTCGCCATTCTCATATCCCGTATACTTTGCATTGGATAAAAAGTCTCTCTTATTTTTTGAAACTATTTTATTGAGACAATCAAAATTGAAAATCACAGAAGAACTAGCTGAGCCAATCCATTCTTCTTCCTGTCTATTCTTTTCTGTCTCTAAAATAATTTCTGAATCAAGGATATTATCCATATGTGATAACCTATACTCCCGATTCATTTCATCCACTTTACTAATCTCCTTGTTTTCTCTTTTTACAAATAATTCATCTAATGCTGACTTATCACCAGATTGCACCCGTAAATATATATCATACAACCTTTCAACTTCATCATGCCTAACAACAATTACTTTTTTCTTATCTGTATTACTCAATAATCCTTTTCCTCCACATTAAAAAATCATCACCACAATAACAACCAATAAAAACTTCTTTAAATTAATTTACTTCTTCATCCCAAAACCAAATTTCCACAAAAAACACATTTCCACCACCACACACAACAATACTCGTTCCCCCAAAAAAGCATCACGAACCAAAACCTTAAACAGTTCACCACTTTTGTTTCAGGCTTGTGTACTCAATTATTCAGTTTCTAATTATGAATTTTTGAATCTGTGTGTTGTATGTGTGTTTTAAATCTTCGTATCGCCAAATACGAATATTTATGCCATTTTTCTCGTTTAAGTTAAAGTTACCAACCACTTTTTCTATTGATGGTTGGTAACTTTCTCAATTTAATCCCACCGTTGCTTCAATTCTTCTATACAATCGTTCTTCCAGATCATTTTCATCCTTCCATACGATTGTAGATTTTTGTGCAATATCAAAATGTGGCTTATTCTCTCCATTAAACTCCTTGTCACGGCAGCAAATTATTACTTCTTTCCCTAATGCCTCTGCATATCCTGCTTCATAATAGGCTCCGTAATTAGGATATGTAATGTCTACCACGACAAATTTACTTCTTGAAATCTCAAATAAGATTTCTGGTACGATCTGATTATTATGTTCCTTTTCATCAATTCTTCTAGGAAGATAGCCGCACCTGTTTATTGCCTGTTTAAATGCATCACTTATTCCTCTAGTTTCGCTTCTAAAAGCCATTGCTATAAAACCTTGACTGTTAGATTCTGACCTTTCCATTTCAGAAACCTTTTCCCAACCTTTAGCAGAAATACAGTAATTTGATAAATCATATGTTAAATATCCTAGTTCGCATAATATATCTAATGTTCCGGTTGCTTCCGTTGCGTATTCTTCATATTCCACTCCCTCACAATAGAGTAAATGTGTCATTTCAAAATCGGCAGAGAATTTATAACCAAACATCGGATATTGTTTGCTTAGGTTATACAGTGCTCTTTCCATTTTGTCCATAAAAGTTTTGGGATAATTTTTCATTAACTCTGCTACATTTATTTTCTGAAAATCATCAAGTTCTTGTCCTACCAACCTTTCATCATAAAAGAAGCGATATATATAATCATTTTCATCCCTTGTTATATATGGAGATTTCTTCATCAGCAGATACATCTGATGAAATCTCTTTTTAATTTCCTTATCATCATTTCCGCTCCAAACATTAGCATATATTGTACAACGAAATCCTTTTTGACATTCGAGATTAATCGCATCTCCTCCAGCCCAGCTCCCTATCACAGCTATAGTTCTTTTACAATTATTTCCACCACAAAACGGACATTCTGTATTCCTGGTCATAATGTACCTCCATATTTTGATACTAATATTTTACCACAGAACTATCAACATTCAATTATCAACGTCCAAAAACCTCGCCACTTATTAAATCACAAAAATCCCCTTACTAAACCAATATCAATTCACCCAAATCAGCCACAAAATTCACTCACCTAACCAAATTATCAAGCAAAACAAATTCGTCCCAAATCGCCATTAGTTCCTATTTATTTACTAAGGAATTTTAAACACTTATACGTCATATTTACCTGCAACATGAAAGAGGAATTTTATTGGCAAATTTAATGGTATATTATTGGTAAATTTAAATCTATACACTTTTTTGTAACATGTATTATAATAAAGTTCAGATTATAAAATATGGAGCGTATAGAAAATATGAAAAAACAAATTAACAATATTATTAACTTTATTAAAATGAATACATTCAAGTTCAACATTTCCTGTCTAATTACTGGACTGATTTATTTTATATTTGCTCTCTTACAGCCAAATGAATATTCATATATTGCCAATATTTTTGCTGCTACATCTGGATTTTTTTTGAGTTTCTGGCTAATTACTATAAAAGATAAAACTTCAAGGTTTGAAATTATAATAGAGATTGTTTTATTAATACTATTTATTTTCGCCTCTATTTTTTCTTTGAATTTTACAATAAATACAATTTACAATACTTATGGCATTAAACTAATTACCAATTCAGCATTATCTTGTATTGGAATATTTTATTGCATCTTTTATTTGATTTCTAAATTTTCTGATATATATAACTTTATAAAAAATATATTTAATAAATTAAAAAATAAACTTTTTGGCTCTAGTAATGAAACTAGTAAAATTAAATCAGCCATTCAAAATATAACTGCTTTATTAGTAGCGATAAGCGGGCTTGCTGTTGCAATCAAAGCAATTATAGAACCCCTACTAAAACTTATAAATGATTATTTTTCATAGTATACTTAGAAGTCTTAATATTTTGCCCTTTTATTCAATAGTCCTATTTGTGCAAAATATTAAGACTTTCGCTTTTGATAAAATCACTCCACAATATGAATATGACTACCCTTCTTAATCTTCCCGATTTCACCAGTCTGGTTATTCTTCATAATCCCTGTTTCCTTATCGACCGCATATGTAGGCACTCCCATATCTTCACAGAACTGCTCCGCTATTCCTTTGCCAGTCTTTGACCGATAAATAGCACTCATGGCGGTAGTAAACTCCACATAAGCGTGTCGTAAATCGTCATTCTCATAATCCCATAGTAACTCTGAAATAGCGCCACGTCCTATCGGCTTGTTCCAATCCATTTTAGAAAGAACTTCCATTGTATAGAAATAATCCTTACTTTCCCATTTATGACCGTCAAAATCTTTTATAATAGGAAAGGTAATAACCAGATTTTTCAGTTTGACATAGCACATAACTGTAAAAATAGCATCTATCAGATTGAATGTTGCTTGCGATTCCTCTAATGACTGCTTATAATCTGTACCTACCCTTGCATTTTCTCTTCTAATCTCACGCACAGAATTGATATATTTTATGCCAGCTAAAGCAATTTTCATCAAATCATCTTGCGGATAATCAGCAATTTGTTTTCCTTTATTATTTGACATTGCTTTGTAGATTGCATTGTGATACTGCCTTTCCCAACAATCATGAAGTGCAATCGTCCTCATGATTCTGTTTGTATCTACTGCATTTGCATCACCTTTTATTACTGTAAATTTATTATCCATATATCTTTATTCTCCTTGTGTTCCATTGTTGTCCAAATGGACAATAAGCACTTTACGCAATTTTCTTTTTCCTGGCACCATAAATAACCGCTTCTTCTGTTCCATCAATTGCACCAGCCGTTATAATAACTTTCTTTACTCCCGTCATATCAGGAATATCAAACATAATTTTCTCCATAGATTTTTCAATAATGCTTCTTAGACCTCTTGCACCAATTTCTTTCTTAATGGCAAGCTTTGCAATTCGCTTTAAAGCATCATCCTCAAATTCCAGTTTCACACCATCCATAGCAAGCAACTCTTTATATTGCTTTGTAAGTGCGTTCTTAGGTTCTGTTAAAATCCTAATCAGATCAGCTTCAGATAATGGCTGTAACGTAGTTACAATCGGCAATCTCCCAATCAATTCAGGCATAAGACCGTATTTAACTAAATCTTTTTGCTGTACATCTGATAAATCTAACGTATGGCTCTCACCCATACATTTAATATCAGCACCAAAGCCAATAGGTTTACTATCCGATTCCTTATGGATAATTTTCTCTAACCCCCCAAAAGCTCCACCGCAAATGAACAAAATGTTTGATGTATCTATATTTACGCATTCAGCTTGTGGGTGCTTACGACCACCAGACAAAGGAACTCTTGATACTGTACCTTCCAGAATCTTTAAAAGTGCCTGTTGAACACCCTCACCGGAAACATCCCTTGTAATGGATGTGTTTTCACCCTTCATTGAAATTTTGTCAATCTCATCAATATAAACGATACCTTGCTCTGCACGCTTTACGTCATAATCGGCAGTTTCAAGAAGTCTAAGAAGAATATTCTCCACATCCTCACCTACATATCCAGCCTGTGTTAATGTGGTTGCATCTGCGATAGCAAAGGGAACTCCTAAGAATTTTGCAAGCGATTGAGCAAGATATGTTTTACCACTTCCAGTAGAGCCGATCATAAGAATATTGCTTTTCTGAATCTCAACATCTGATTTCTTGCTCTGGTGAAGACGCTTATAATGATTATAAACTGCAACTGCTAAAGTCCTTTTTGCTTCTTCCTGACCAACAATATATTGATTTAAATGCGCTTTAATCTGACTGGGCGTAGCTAATTGTACATTGTCTGAAATTGCTTCTTCCTCTTGCTCATTTAATACCTCATTTGCTTCTTTGATACATTCGTCACAGACGCATCCGAATCTACCTTTTAATAATTGATTTACTTCTGACTTTACTTTCCCACATAGGAAACATCTTTCTTCGTGTTTGTTTGCCAATATTTAATATCTCCTTTGATTCTGTATAATTATAGTAGAGATAAGCAATCCACTTGTAAGTCTCTTTATCTATCAGACTGATTGACCATAATTATTATTTCTCTCATGTCTCGTGAAAAATTGCAGATTTATTTTTCCTCAAAATAGGAGTGCTTATCATCGGATGCCCGATAAGGGCAGACGATTATACTCTCTACTTTTGAGATAAGAAAAATCAATGTGATTCATATTTTGAACTACTAAGTTTACGCTCAAAGTATTTATCAAATTATCATCTACAATATATATTCTCCTTCTAATAATCATTTTCTACAGTCTGATTTACACTTGTCTACACCGCAAGGTGTAGACAACGGTGTGGGCTTGCGTTTTTTGCAAGCACATACCGAATAACTGTCAGAAACTTCAATTAAACGTTTCTCTTGAATATGTGGGGATACCCCACACCCCCCTTGACAACGCATCTTGTCTCCAATCCAATTAGTAAAAATCATCTGTTTTAATTGGGGTCAGATTCACAAAAATGCTTATATATACATAATTGTGGATTTGCCCCCAAATATTTTCATGTTAAAATTAAGGTCATGTCAGCTCAGATTCCGCAAAACCAATCCTATTCTCCAAAATCCAATATCTCTTATCTCTGTTAGGATTATCCAGTCCATTAACAAGTTTCCTGCGCTTATCAATATAAGGCTTTCCATCTATACTAGCATTATAAAATCTGCAATTATATAATTCCTTATAATTATCGTCCAATGCTCCATTGAAAGTATTAATTCCTTTATATCTCAACTTTAATCCAATAGTTTCAAATTCTTCCTTTATACATTGTTGGCCATCTGTATATAACCTCTTTCCTTCTATGGATTTTAGGAACTGAATAAACATATCAAGCTGCTCAACATTACAAACAACATCTTCTGCATTTTCAGTCAAGCTACTTTCAAGAATACATTCTAAATATCCTTTATGCCCCAACTCCTTCATAAGCATAAACATATCGTAATCCTGATTGTACTTTCTGTATTTGCACTCATTAACCTTTATCTTTCCGTAATTATTTTTCTGTTTAAATAAGTTATAAAAAATAGTAGAATTTTTCTCTCTGCCGTAAGATGATTTTAGGTCGGTTGAGGGATTAGAAAACGCCGGGAACCCGCATAAACACTATGTTTTTGCGTGTTCTCGGCGTTTTTTTTGTCGCCTGTGTTAGTGGTGCTTTTTCGGTAAATGGTGCCCAAATGGTGCCCAAATCCCACGCGGGGCTATAAGAAGCTGTAAGAAGCAGTAAAGAGATACAGTGGTTAAAGCTCTAAATCGCTGCTCTTTTTCTTTGCCGCGCTCCTTGCTTTCTTCGGCTCTGCTTTCTCTGCCTTTGCCGGGTCAGCCTGTTTGACCGCTCCATGATAAGCGTCTAAGACTTCCTTTTTGCGTTCAAGCCGCACGTCCACATAACGGGCGGTAACAGCTTCAAAGTTCATAGACAGCCCAAGCGATACACCGATACCCGCAAGCGTATGTCCTAACACTTCGCCTACGGTGTAGAAGTCGCCCGTCAGTTGGTGCATATTCGTAGCCGCCGTATGGCGTAAATCGTGAAAGCGGATATGCGGCATATCCAAATCTTCAAGCAGCTTGCCAAACTGGGAAGA
>Ga0129308_1001082_pt1 | contig 31653 bp, 28 predicted proteins | sample L827metagenome_FD_94440 | JGI IMG/M metagenome (GOLD analysis project Ga0129308, IMG submission 94440) | Ring-tailed lemur group fecal microbial communities from Wisconsin, USA - L827 metagenome | ecosystem: Host-associated > Mammals > Digestive system > Large intestine > Fecal | place: USA...
CTGCGGCTATGGCGTTGCAGTCAGGGACTTTCAGCACCCGGTGATTGATTGGGACCGAAACAACACCTACATCCAAAGCGGGGATATTACACAGGACTTCGGCGTGTACGACAGTCCGGATGCGCTGCTGATAGAACATGGTCAGCAGATGTCACTATGGAAGGAATTTCTTTACCGCCATTTGGGGCGGTATCTGATGAACCGAAATGTCAGGCGGATACGGGATGAACAGGGGAAAACAAATACGTGAAAGAGAATACTAATAAAAGGTCTTTGAGGAGAGAAAGGTATGAACATCCATGAATTTGGGCAGGAAAACCGGGAATGCGTTCTGTTTCTCCACGCCTCCTGCACCGGCTGGGACTTCTATGAGGAGAGCATCCGGCTGCTGGCTGATAACAAAATCCAATTTGACAAGGCTGTGATTGACGCAGGGATCACGCCTTATCAGCTTCCGTGGATTCTGACCCGGTTTATCGCTGCGCGGGACTTTCTCATGGTAGAATTGGGCAAGCACAGCCGGAGGCTGCTGGAGCTGGCTTATCCGCCGGAGAAGTACGGAGCGGAGGATCTGGACTGGATGGAGCGAATGCTGTAGCACATGTCAGCCAGGACCATCTGGAGGGTGTTTGACTCCTGCAATAACTATTCCATGCCGAATACGCGCTGCTCCATCCGGCTGAATTTGCTCAGCGGCTGATTGCTTTTGGGGAGGATAGGGAGCTATCATGAAATACAACGGATTCTATTTTGCACTGTTCCGCGGCACGATGAAAAAGGTGCTGTCGGAGCATTACGGCAAGGCGTTTGCCCGCGATACCATGAAAAAGTCGCATCCGGTTTATAAAGAGCTGGTGACTGAGGCCGACGATATCGGGGACGGCAATCCCATGGCCTATAATGAGTTGTTTGCTTTGGCCTTTGTGGCGCCTTACATAGCAAGCGGCAAAAAAATCGCGCCTGAGGTCATTCAGGAGATGATGCGGCGCAGTCTTTACCATGTGAAGTTCTATTTCTCCATGGTTGATCTGAATACGCCAAAGGGCAAGCTGGCAAACCAAAAGAGTATTCTGAAGTATGTGAAATGGTACACCCCGGAGCGGGAGCGGCAATATCCCGGCTCCTTTCAAGTGGATTTTGTGGGCAAGCCCTATGAGGGCGCCTGCTACTACCGTATCACCCGCTGCCCCATCTGCACCTATTGTGAAAGGCTTGGCGTCAGCGAGCTGATGCCGCTGCTGTGCGAGTTGGACTCTGTCATGATTGGCCTTCAGCATGGCGTACTGCATCGTCAGCAGACCATCGCCTCTGGCGGGGCCTACTGCGACTATTTCATCAGGGGAGACAAAGAAGATACCCATGGAACGAGTACATAAAACTTTGCTTCTGGTGGGTTTGGCTGAGAGGATTGCTGCATTGAGAGAGGAGAAATTCAAATGCTGGAGATTACAACGATGCAAAAAGCAAGAAAATTTTTGTTGATTGGAATGTTTGGTGCTTTCCTGACTCTGATTGGAGATTTTCTGATCGGGTACATAAAATTCCCGGAAGGAGCAGGGATGTTGGAGGGCTATTTTGCTGCAGCGCTGGAGCTGCCCATTTGGCGCCCAATTCTGGGCGGAATGATCGGCTTTCTGGGAATTTCATTGGAATTTCTCGGATTGATGACCCTATATCCGCTGCTGAAAAGGAAAATGCCCAAGGGAGCGGCGTTCTATAAGCTGTCCATGTATGTATATTTGGCGGTGGCAGGCGGGGCCGTCCATCTGCCCTGCGGCGTATTCATGTGGCTCTACCACTCGGTCACGGACGCTGCCGGTCAGGAGGCCGGATACAATATTGCACTGCAGTATGTTCTGTACTTTATTCTGCCGGTCACTATTGTGTTTTTTGCCTTTTTTGTAGGAAGCAGCGTTGTACAATTCCTTGCAATCATTAAGGGGTATACGCCACTTCCAAAGTGGTACGCCCTGTTCAATCTGCTCATCGTGTCAGTATTCTTCAATGCATTCAGAAAGATTGGCAACTATGCGATTGTAAACGGCATAGGCACATCCAATAAGAGCCTTGGGGCAATCGTTCTATTTATTGCCCTGTTGATCGGTTTTAGGAAATATGTCAAGCAAGAGGATTTGATGTGAAGTTTTAAATGCAATGAATCTCAGCCGGCGGCCATTGGGACGCCCGTTTGATAATGGACTTTAACGGAGAGACAACAAAAGCGTAAGGGAGACTGAAATATGATTCAAGAAAAGCAAAAAACATAATTTTCGATGCGGTATTTGACCGCTGCGGCATCTGTTATCTGTTTCAGCAGCTGGACATTGCGGAGGTGATTCCGGCATTGTGCGCCTATGACTATTCCATGGCGGAACGGACCGGGACCATTTTCACCCGGAAATTTACCATTGCAGGCGGCGGGCCGCACTGCGACTGCCACTATCAAAAGGCGCAGAGAAATGGAGGTAAATCAGTATGAGCTTTTTATACAGCATACTAAAACCCATTGTACGGAAACTGGTCAAGGAACGAGGCCGCCAGGAGGAAAGTTACGAGGATTTTGTGCGGGTATCTCATGAAATACAGGCAAAGTTTCGATTTGCGCTTCCGAAAATCCGGGGCTATGAATTTCGGGATGAGATGATCAACGGCTGTCATTGCATCGTTGGTCATAAAGCAGGTACTGTACCGGAGAGAGCCCTTGTCTACTTCGTCGGCGGCGGGGAGCGCAGGTGGCAGCTTCCCAGCAAGAAATCCATGGCCAGATATATGGATGAAACAGGCAGAGAGCTTTGGATCCCACTGTATCCCCTTTACCCTGACCACGATATCCTTGAAGAAGTGGGGATGCTCTGTGAGCTGCATCGCAGCATGTTGGAGCAGTATACTGCGGAAAATATTGCGTGGCTGGGATTTTCCGCCGGGGCAGACCTTATCATGTCCACAGGCCGCCATCTGATTCAACTGGGAAATCCGCTTCCCATGCCGGGCCTCATGATTCCGGTTTCCTGCTGTAATCTGAGTATTTCCGGGGAATCCTACGCGAGAATGGAGGAGATCGAAAAACGGGACATCATGATGTCTGCCGCATCCATGAAGCAGTTCCCGAAATGGTATGACCCGGACGGGAAGTTCCCCAAATACCTCTGGGGGTGTGCTGCAGAGGATGACTACACGGGCTTCCCGAAAATCATCATGTACTTCGGCGGAGATGAAATTTTCGCCGCCGAGGCGCCGGAGTATGAGAAGGCGTTCCGGCGCTGCGGCGTTGAGGATTACACCGTGCATGTGGAACCCGGGCTGTTTCATGGGTATCCCATGTTCTCCTTTGTAAAAGAGGGAAGACAGGGCGAGGATGAAATCATAGGGTATCTGAAACAGTGATTGGATTTAGGAGGACACGGAAGAAAAGGCACGAAGCGTTAGTCTGCAAAAGCAAATCCGGAAGTGAGGTGGGAGTATGATCATATTTCAAATCATTCTTTATTTGATCCTGTTTACCGGGATGGTGGTGTTCGCTGCTCGGGGTGGAGCAGTGAATGCCCTGTTCTTCTATCCTAAGCCGGTGCAGGAACGGGCCTTTGCCATCGGGCTGGCAGACAGGGCGGTCATGGCCAAGAGAAGAAAACGGTTCATGATGCTGTTTACGTCGTCATGCTGGGTGCGCTGCTGTTCATCATCGGCGGCTGGAATGGGATCCGGGACTTCAAGACCGCATATTGGCAGGCGCTGTTGTTCCTGGAAGTCATGAACTGGTACGACGGCATCGTGATCGACAAGCTATGGGTGGGACACAGCAAATTCTGGATTCTTCCCGGTACGGAAGATATCCCGTTTGTACAGACATGGAAACAGATACTGAGAAAGCGGGGATTCTTAACCTTGATCTGGATCGTGGGATCAGCAATCGTTGGAGGGCTGGTCGTTCTGATTTTTTGATCATAGTCTAATTGATTTGCCGAATAAAGAAGGAGGGCATATTGGATGAAAAACAAACAGCATTTGCCTATGTATGGTGTGGGGCCGGTCTATGTTGCCGTCATTCTCGCACTGACTGTAGCCGGAATTGTACTGACCACTGTCGGATATATACCAACGGTGCGGGTGGAGTTCATACGGATTCCATTGCAGATCATTGGAATTCTCTTGATCGTGCTGGGTGCCTGGTTTTGGTGGAGCGCGGTGTTTCGTTCCCGGGTAGACGTTCACATCAAGGGCAATACCCTGGTGACCACAGGCGTGTACGCCTGGGTGCGCAATCCCATCTATTCAGCGTTTCTGCTGGCCTGTACCGGGGCGCTGTTGCTGGCAGATAACCTGTGGTTACTGATTCTGCCGGTGGTGTTCTGGCTTTACTTAACGGTGTTAATGAAACACACTGAGGAAAAATGGCTGGCGAAGCTGTATGGGCAGGAGTACGAGGATTATTGCCAACGGGTCAATCGATGCATCCCGTGGTTTCCGGGAAAGAAATGAGCATTTAACGTATCAACCAGGATGAAAAGAAAGGCATGGAAATGATGGATAAGATCAGAGTCAAACCCGCTGGTATTTTATGTTCTGTTGAAGCCGGTAACGATGCTGATGCCGGACTGCGCTTTTCGGCTTGCCTTTACCAACGGGCTGATGAGCGAGAGTATGGTGATCTGGTTTGCGATTATGGCATTGTGGAGCACTCGCCATAGGGGAAACCGCTACATTCCATAATCCCGGAAAAAGGAGAGCAAGGAACATGGAAAAAGTAAATATTCAGGGCGTGCCGGAGACCATGCTGCAGACATTGTTTGCCCGTGCAGCCCATTCTCAGAAGAGGGAACATAAATTCTATGATATAAAAGCCATAGAGATCGTAAAGCAGCTGGACTATGACTTTTCCGGGGCGGAGAAGGATACCGCCATGAGCAGCGGCGTCATCGCCCGCACCATTCTGCTGGATCGGATGGTGGGTACCTTCTTGGAGGAAAATCCGGATGCAACTGTTGTTAATATTGCCTGCGGCCTGGATACACGGGTCTACCGGCTGGATAATGGACAGGTTCGCTGGTACAATCTGGATCTGCCGGAGGTAATTGAGATCCGGAGGCGCTTTCTGGATGAGCAGGGGCGTATCTCCATGATCGCCAAATCCGCTATGGATGAAAGCTGGGCGGCGGAAATCGAATATCCAACGGGTAAGGTACTTGTTGTGATAGAGGGTTTAGTCATGTATCTGACTGAGACAGATGTAAGGAAAATTCTTTCGATTATCTGCAGTCGGTTTGAACACGCGGAAATTATTATGGAGACCATGAATCCCTTCGTCATGCGGCATATGAAAGAGAAATCTATTGAAGCCAGTAAGGCTCGCTTCACCTGGGGGATGAAAAGCGGCAAGGAACTGGAGAGTATGGTACCGGAACTGACCTGGATAAAGGATGTAAGCCTGGTGGAAGGGATGAAGGAGCTGTATCCGATTTATCATGTGCTGGGGCGAATACGGCCTGTCAGAAACATCTCCAACAAGCTGGTAATACTGAGAAAACAGGCTGGAGGAAATGCGATATGTAACCTTGATCCAGGGAGGTATGTCAACTGTGCAAGAATTGAATTATCTAAAATGTGACAAAAAAATGCCGGGCCGGGAATCCTTTGAGACCTATGTGGATTTTCGGGTACAGGACGGCACCGCCGATATGTGGCTGTATGACATCTTTCCGGGTGTGCAGCTTATGGTTGTGGATTTTGCAGCCGAGAGCTGTTTCCGAAGCGGTGAAAGACAGAACGTGATCGGGATCAATCATTGCAGGAAAGGGCGGTTTGAATGCGCATTTGACAGCAGAAACTATCTCTATTTAGGAGAAGGGGATATTGCCCTGAACAGTCAGATGCACCCACCGATCGCTTCTTCTTTCCCGCAGAAATTTTTTAGTGGTTCTACTATTATTCTGTTTCCGGAGATCATGAACACTGTGCCGGAGCTTCAGTCGTTTCAGATCAGTGCGGAAAAAATAGCGGAGAAATATTCGCTGGAAACAAGGTCTCCGGTATTCCGCCGCAATGCGGAAATAGAGCATGTGTATCAGGAATTGTATACACATTTGGGGCATCCATCCCTGACCTTTTTGCGGCTGAAGGTATTGGAACTGCTCTATCATTTCCAATCCAGACAAACCGTTTTTGAGGAAAACAGGGAGTATATTTCCGGTGCTACTGTGGATCGGATCAAGCATGTGCGGGAGCATTTAATACAGGATATGGAACACCGGATCAATCTGAAGGAATTGGCATTGGAGCATAACTTAAGCCTGACACAGTTAAAGGACGGCTTCCGGCAAATTTATGGCGAATCTCCGTATGCGTATTTACGCAGTTATAAAATGCATCGGGCAGCACAGCTCTTGCGTCAATCGAATCGAAAAATCAGTGAGATTGCTTTGGAATTGGGCTATCAAAATCCAAGTAAATTTTCTGAGGCGTTTTATGCAGTGACAGGGCGCAAGCCAAGTGACTATCGCAGGGAGAATAAAAAGGATGGTACAGCGAATAAACAGTCATATCACAAAACGAAATGAAACGATAAACGAATCTGCGTGATGCTGCCGGACAGGCGGCATCACTTTTTTGGCTTTTTGGAGCATTTTACGCGATGCGTGGCTTTTCAGAGTGGCAGGAGAGCAGTTTTCATGGTAAAGTTTCCAAAGTTAGTGTAGACTAACTGAATAATACGAAAGGAAAGAACGATACATGAAAACAAAACTTACGACAAAGGACTTGATCACCGCCGGTGCCTTCGGTGCGATTTATCTGGTATTGCTCACGGTATTATCTTCCATTCTGACCATTGTTCCCATACTTTTTCTTGCTACGCCGCTGATTGCCGGCATTGTGTTGGGGACGGTGTACATGCTGTATGCGACCAAGGTGCCGCGCACCGGCGCTATCCTGGTGCTGGCTGTTCTGGTGGGACTGATTACCTCTATGGCAACGATCTATCCCCTGATTTTTGCTGTTGTATGGGGGATAATTGCCGAAATCATTACCGCAAAGAAACACAAATCCGCAGGTGCGCTGGCCGCCAGCTATTGTGTGTTCAATCTGACTTCCATGGGCCCCTTCTTTGCGCTTGTTCTGGCAAAAGACGCCTTCCTGGAAAGCTGCTCAGCTTATTATGGTGCTGAGTATGTGGCCACGCTGGATGCGCTGACCCCCAGCTGGATCATCGTTGTGCTGATCGCTTTGGCCTTGGTGGGCGGCCTGCTTGGCGGCCTGTTCGGCAGACGGGTACTGAAAAAACATTTTGTGAAGGCTGGTATTACGGCGTGAACGGCAGGATTGCTTCCGGCAGCCTGTTGGATCCGAGAAGCAAGCTGGCGGTGTTTATCGCCGCTTGCTTCTCAGCATTTTCCGGGCTGACACATCCACAGGAATTTGCACTGCTTGCCCTGTGTGTGGCGGCAACGCTTCTGTGTCAGGAGTGGAAGAAAGCCTTTTTTACCTGCCTTACTTTTGCTCTCATGTTTCTGAGTGATTTGCTCCTGGTGCCGCGGATGTCCGGTATACCACAGAATATTATCATGCTGCTGTGCCATCTCTGCCGGTTCATTTTACCGCTTTTTACTGCCTTTTATCTCATCACTCATACGTCCAGGATCGGGGAATATATCAGCGCATTTACTCAGATGCATCTGCCAAATGAAGTGATCATTCCTCTGGCGGTAATGCTGCGTTTTGTTCCGACCATCCAGGAGGAATGGCAGACGGTCAATCAGGCACTCCGCCTGAGAGGGATGGCACTGACGTGGAAGAACATCGTGCGGCGCCCCATGCAGATGATGGAATACATGCTGGTTCCCTTCTTACTGCAGTGTTCGCTCATTGTGGATGAGATGTCGGCTGCAGTGATGGCCCGGGGCTTTGACAGGAATATGCCGCGCAGCAGCTATGCGGAGGTTCAAATGAAGGTCTTGGATTGGTGCATTGTAATGATCTCCGCCGCACTGATGACCTGGAACTTATGTTTTTGAGGAAAGGAGAGGATATTTTGATTGAACTGAATCATGTTTCCTTTGCCTATCAGACCGGTGAAGCGAGCGAAACACAGGTGCTGTGTGATGTGAACTTTCAGGCATCGCCCGGAGAGTGCGTGGTGCTCTGCGGGAAAAGCGGATGCGGAAAGACAACCATGCTTCGCCTGGTAAATGGCCTTGTGCCTCATTTTTATACCGGTAAACTGGAAGGGAGAGCCTTTGTAGGCGGTTTGGATGTGCAGGAGGCACAGCTTCCTCAGATGGCCCGGGTGGTGGGCAGCGTATTCCAGAATCCCCGTACCCAGTTTTTTCATCTGGATACCACAGGTGAGATGGCCTTTAATCTGGAAAATCAGAATATGCCCCGCTCCCGGATGCAGGAGCGTCTGAAGGAAGCCGTTTACCGGCTGAATTTGCAGGAATTGATGGATCAAAATATTTTTGAACTGTCCGGCGGTGAGAAGCAGCAGATCGCCTGCGGCTCCGTCTATGCGTCCCTGCCGCAAGTTATTGTCATGGACGAACCATCCTCCAATCTGGATATGGAGAGTATCCGGAAGCTGCAAAAGCTGATCCGCATTATGAAGGAAGAAGGAAAAACGGTTCTGATCTCAGAACATCGTCTATGGTATCTGGAGGGGATCGCTGACCGTTATGTGCTGCTGGAAAACGGTCGGATCAGGCAGGAGTTTACGCCGGAAGCGGCAGTGAAGCTTTCAGAAGAGAACCGTGATACATTGGGCCTTCGGGCGGTCAGACGGGAGCAGCTTTATGAGCTGCAGCCCGGTGTGCGGCCGATAGAGCAAAAGGATATTGGTCTGGAGATAGACGGCCTTCAGTTTGGCCGCCAGATGCGCCAGGTGCTGAACGTGCCCCACTTAAAGATTCCCAAGGGAGCCATTGTAGCGGTGATCGGAGAGAACGGCGCAGGAAAATCCACTCTCAGTCTTTGTCTGGCGGGGCTTTTGAAGCATTCAGGTACAGTACGGATTGAAGGGGAGAAGATCGCCCATAAAAAGCTTCCGGAGCAGACCTATCTGGTCATGCAGGAGGCGGGGCACCAGCTGTTTGGTGATACCGTGCTGGGAGAACTGACCTTAAACAATAAGACGCTGACCGGGGAGCAGGCCAAAGCAGCGTTGGCCAATCTGGGGTTAACCGGTATGGAAAACCGGCATCCCGGTTCCCTTTCCGGAGGTCAGCAGCAGAGACTTTCTCTGGGGACAGCTCTTTGTACGAAACGAAGGCTGATGCTCTATGATGAGCCGACCAGCGGACAAGACGGGGAAAATCTGCTGCGAACAGTGGAGATGATCCGTGCGGCGAATGAGCAGGCTGCCTGTACCCTGATCGTGACCCATGACCCGGAGCTGATTCTATGCTGTGCCACACATATCCTGCATATTCACGCAGGGGAAGTAAAGAAATTTATGCTGTTTGATGAGAGAGGGGTAAGCTATATGAAAAAAGTATTCGGAGAGGATGCGCAGACAAAGAAGCCGCGGAAAACCGGTATTCCACGCTTGTTGGAGTTTGCGGGACGACACCGGCCGCTTCTTAGCGCGGCACAGCTTTTGTCCGGAATCAGCGCCCTGTTTCTTTTAGGGCCGTTTGTGTGTGTTTATTTTGCCGCCTGTGAGCTTTTGACCGGCCTGACAGGAGGAGGGTTTGACACGGTTTCTCTGGTCCGGTGGGGCGTGTGGGCATTGGTACTGGAGCTGGCCGGTCTGATATTTAATTTTGCAGCACTGCTGTGCTCCCATACCGTGGCATTTCATACGGAAAAGAATTTGAAGATGGCGGTGCTTCGCCATTTATCCGGGATGCCCATGGGGTATTTTGAGGAAAATCCCAGTGGGAAGTTAAGAAAGATCATTGATGAAAACAGTGCCCAGGTGGAGACTTATCTTGCGCATCAGTTGCCGGATCTGGTGAGTGCTCAGGTCACGACTGTGGCCAGTCTTGTGCTGATGCTGGCAATCGACTGGCGCATCGGCCTTCCGCTGGTCGTGCTGCTGATTGCCAGCTTCGCCTGCCAGATGAGTATGATGGGCGAGAAAACCATGAACTTTATGAAGCGTTATCAGGACGCACAGGAGGAGATGAACCATGAGGCAGTGGAGTATGTCCGCGGGATCTCCGTCATCAAGGTATTTGGACAGTCTGTGCATTCGATCCGCCGGTTCAAGGAAGCAATCAATGCCTATCGGGATGACGCGTTAACCTTTACTATGGCCTGCAAGCCCGGATATGTGGGCTTCAACACGGTGGTCAATGCCGCCTTTCTGGTGTTGATCCCCGCTGCACTGATCGGCCTGACGGCAGCAGGGAATCTGACCGTTTTTACAGAGAACTTTTTATTTTACCTGATTTTTGCCCCTGCCTGTGCCTCTGTGCTCAACAAGATCATGTACATGAGCAACTATAAGATGCAGGCCATGGAGTCCATGCGCCGGATCGACACGATTCTGCTGGCCAGGGAACAGCCGGAAGCGCAGGAGCCGCAGACGACGAAAGACAGCGACATCTGCTTTGAGCATGTGACCTTTACCTATCCCACCGGGGAACAGCCTGCGATTTCGGATGTCAGTTTTACTGCCAAAGCCGGGACAGTCACGGCGCTGGTGGGACATTCCGGCTCCGGCAAGACCACCGTCGGAACTCTGGTTCCCAGATTTTATGATGTGCAGGAAGGACGTATTACGCTGGGCGGCGTGGAGTTGTCCCAGCTCTCCAGGCGGGAGTTGATGGAAAAGGTCGCTTTTGTATTCCAAAATCCCAAATTATTGAAAGCAACTTTGGAAGAAAATATCCGCGGCGGATGCAAAGCTGCCAGCAGGGAGGAAATCCTGCGTGCGGCCCATCTGGCACAGTGCGATGACATTCTGGCAAAGCTGCCGGAGGGTATTGACAGTATCGTGGGCGGGAAAGGAGTCTATCTTTCCGGCGGAGAGGTACAGCGGGTGGCCATTGCCCGGGCGATCCTGAAGGATGCACCGGTGATCATTTTAGATGAGGCCACGGCATTTGCCGATCCCGAGAATGAGGCGCAGATCCAGGCGGCGTTGAAGGAACTGACAAAGGGAAAAACAGTTATTATGATCGCACACCGGCTGTCCACCATTCAGGATGCGGATCAGATTTTGGTGATGAAAACAGGACGGCTGGCGGAACAGGGAACACATCAGGAACTGTTAGGGCAAAATGGCGAGTATGCCCGCATGTGGGCGGATTACAATCAGGCGATCACCTGGAAGATCGACAGTAAAGAGGAGGTGAAACCATGCTGAAGAAATTGTTAGCATTGAGCGATCAGGGAGCGCGTGAACTGAAGCGCGGGATCGCGGCCACCACGATAGGACATCTGTGCATCATGGCTCCCATTTCCCTTTTGATGCTGGTGACCATGGGACTTCTTGACAGGCTTTGCGGGAATGCCGGGCTGACAATGCAGCCATGTGTGATCCTTCTGATGGCGGCGGTGCTCTTACTGCTGATTTTCCTGACACAGTGGATTCAGTACAATCTGACTTATAAAGTGGCTTATGGGGAAAGCGCCAACCGGCGGATCACGCTGGCGGAAAAGCTGCGTCGTTTACCTTTATCATTTTTTGGACAGCGCGACCTGTCTGACCTGACGACGACCATGATGGGAGACTGCTCCAAACTGGAACGAATTTTTTCCAATGCGGTTCCCGGCTTATTTGGCACGGTCATTATGTTTGTGATCGTTTCAGTGGGCCTGCTGGTCATGGACTGGCGTATGGGGCTGTGCATCGTCCTGCCGGTGCCTGTGGCAGCGCTCATACTGGTAGTAGCCAGAAAAGCCCAGACAAAAGCGGAGAGCAGTAATTATGATGCCCATCGTGCCGCTTATGATGGGGTACAGGAATATCTGGACGCCATTGGGGAGCTTCGTTCTGCCGGACTGGAACAGGAATATTTGGATGGGGTTGAGAAAAAGCTGGATCATGTGGTAAAGTGTGCGTTTCGCAATGAACTGGCTCCGGGTACCGCTGTGACACTGGCGCAGCTGACAGTACGCTTTGGCCTAGTGGCTGTTCTGCTGGTCGGCGGAATACTGGTAGCACAAAATGCGCTGTCCGTCAATATGTTTATCCTTTATCTGCTGGTAGCCGGCCGTGTTTATGAGCCCTTCAGCTCCTGCTTTATGCTCATGGCGGAACTGTTTTCCGCATTTGTCAGCATTGAGCGCACGAAGCAGATGGAAGCAACTGTGGAACAGACAGGGCAGCCTGTCTGCGAGAACAATGGGTACGACATTGAATTTAAAGACGTTGCTTTTTCGTACAATGAGGAGCCTGTACTGTGTGGTGTGTCCTTTGTGGCAAAGCAGGGGCAGATTACCGCGCTTGTAGGTCCTTCCGGCAGCGGAAAATCTACAGTTTCCCGTCTGGCAGCCCGGTTCTGGGACGCGGATGCCGGTCAGGTACTATTGGGCGGCGTGGACGTGACGACCGTGGAGCCGGAAACGCTGTTTAAGAATTATGCCATCGTCTTTCAGGACGTGACGCTCTTTGACAATTCCGTCATGGAGAACATCCGCCTTGGCCGGGCGGGCGCAACAGATGAGGAAGTACTGGCGGCAGCCAGAGCGGCCCAGTGCGAGGAGTTTGTTTCCCGTCTGCCTGACAGTTATTACAGCAATATCGGGGAGAATGGCTGTGCCCTCTCCGGAGGCGAGCGGCAGCGTATCTCCATCGCCCGGGCGATCCTGAAGGATGCGCCGGTGGTCATATTGGATGAGGCAACGGCTTCCATGGATGCGGAGAATGAAAATCTGGTCCAGCAGGCCCTGTCTGTACTGCTGCAGGGAAAAACCGTATTGGTCATTGCGCACCGTATGCGGACGATTGCAAACGTAGATAAGGTTGTTGTCCTGGATCAGGGCCGCGTCGTAGAGATGGGAACGCCGGAAGAACTTCTGGAACAGAACGGGTTGTTCTGCCGTTTGGCTGCGGCGCAGGAATCAGCGGCAAAAACAGACGGACATGAAGCGGACACCGGATGTTGACGGGTTTTGCAGGCAGATTTTCAGAATAAAGCGATAAAGAATAAGAGAGAAGCGGGTCTCCTGGCAAGAGGCTCGCTTCTCTTATTTATGTTCTCTGTGCCATTTTCCGGTATTCGCCCGGCAGCATTCCTGTACTCTTGCGGAAAAGCTCCGCAAGTCTGCTGGCATTGGAATAGCCGACTGCCTGGGCAATCTGGCCGATCGGAAGGTCTGTCTTTGCCAACAGGCTTTCCGCCTGACTCATGCGCCGCTGCTGGATATATTCTGTGATCGTGCAGCCGTGATACTCCTTGAAAATGATCTGGAGCCGCCTTGCGCCGATAAAGGAAACCTTTACAATATCGTCCAAAGATATATCCTGTAAGCAATGATCATTCAGGTAAAGGGTAATATTTTCTAAATCCTTAATATCCTGTTCTGACAGTCTGCTTCTGATTTCTTTGTGCTGTTTACTGCGTTCCACAACAAGGGAGACAGCCTGCGCGACTTTACTCTCATAAAAGAGTCTTGCAGAAATACCATCTCCCCTGTATTCTTCGACTTCCTGAAGCAGGCGTGCCATTTCCGGAAAATCCATAGTTTGTCCCACGGCCGCAAATGCTTCCAGCGGATTTGCATATTCGCCGGGATACTGTTTTTGCAGATAACCCTCATAGTAAGCAGGCATGATTTCAATTCCGACACAGTGTATCGGAATTTTTTTATGAATCAAAACCTTGTAAGGCTTATAACCGCCAATAAAACTTTTTACGCAGCCGGCTTCCAATCTCCTGTACGGGGAAAGCTCTTCTCCGGATATGGAATCATACCGTGAGATGCTTAAGCATTCGTGCCATGAAAAATCCATAACAGTATCCTGATGAAAATAAAAATCATGGATCGTGATATCGTACAGGTCTTTTTGCCCATAAAGCCAGTAGCTGCCGGCGCCAATCTTATCAGACAGTTTCCATGTTGAGCCAATCTTGCAGAAATTTCGGTTGTCCGGATCAGGCACAAACCCTCTTTCTAAAAATTGTTTTTGAAAATATGCTTCAACTGTATTCATAATATGATCCACCTTATCAATGCCTCGAAAACGAAAATCAATACCCCGAAAACGAATTTCTTCGCCGAGCCCATTGTAAAAAAGGAACGGGAATAGTATGGTATCCATATGGGTTAGTAGTGCCTAACCCATATACTAGCACATCGGACTGGAACCGTCAAGAAGGTACGGTCCCAAATAAAGGAGGATACTTATTTTATGACAACACAATCATCCTATCTGGATCAGAAAGGCTTAACGGTAAAAGACCTTGTGACCATCGGCATTTTTACTGCTTTGTTTTTCGTTTTCGAGTTAATCGGTTCACTTCCCTTTGCACCGAATCCGGCGCTGACTTTCTATCAGCCCTTTGGTATCGCTCTGCTTTGTGGGCCGGTGTTTTTGCTGATGGTTGCAAAAGTGCCGAAACGCGGGACAATCGCAATTCTTGGCATTATCAATGGCATTGTGTGGTTCGCGCTTGGGATGCACTGGGGCATGGATTTGGGGTATATCATCATGGGTATTGCTGCAGAGATCGTTGCAGGAATGAAAGGGTACAAAAACATCAAGTGGAACATCGCTGCGTACTTACTGTTCTGCCTTGGCCCTGCCGGTGTTTTTGTCGCTTATTTTTTTGATCCCACAGCCTGGGCGCAGACGATGTTGGAAAAAGGAACGGCACAGGAATACATAGATACCATGACAGCAGCCGCACCTACGGGGATGCTGCCGGCTATTCTGTTGGGAACCGTTGTGATTGCTGTGATCAGCGGTTTGGTAGGAAAGAAATTGCTGAAAAAACAATTTGAGCGTGCCGGAGTAACGGAGACACGCACATGGGCAAGAAGCGAAGCGGATTGCGAATGTCCGCTGGCTGGAATTACAGCATGAACGGCAGAAATGTGCGTGCCGGCCTTTGGATTGACCCTCGCACCAAAATTGCCATTCTGCTCTTGTGCGTTCTGTCTGCAATAATGGCTCCGTCTATGCGCTACGAAATGCTTTTGGTTCTGCTAATTGCCTGTTTTGGAATAGCGTGCCGAGAGGTGCGCTATTCCATGATTGGCGCACTGGTCTATGCTGCTGTTTATTTTATTACAACCGCTGCATTGAAAACACACGGTTCGGTTCAGGTTATGTTGGTTGCCTTTTTAGGACTTGTCCACAAAGTCTATCCCTGTGGGATCTTATCAGGCATTATCATCTCTACCACCAAAGCAGGAGAATTTCTCTCTGCTATGAATCGAAGCCACGTTTCACGTAAAATAGTGATTCCTGTGGCCGTTATGCTGCGGTATCTGCCAACGGTCCGGGAGGATTGGCATTTTATTAAGGATGCTATGAAAATGAGGGATATTTCCCCCTCTTTGAAAAGTTTTCTGATGCACCCCGGTATGACAATCGAATGTATCTATGTTCCCTTGATGATGGCGGCTTCTAAAACGGCTGACGAATTAACGGTTGCGTCTGTGACAAGAGGAATTGAGAACCCTAAAACTCGCACTTCCATCGTGCGGATTGGTTTTGGCGTTTGGGATGTTGTTGTCACGGTTTGTTTCCTGGCACTGTTTTTGGTTGGGCAGTTTTGTAAGGGGGTGTTTTGATGATCGAATTAAAGCAGATCACCTTTTCCTATTCAGGACAGGAAAAGGGAGGCTTACAGGATGTCAACCTTACCATACAGGACGGGGAGTGTATTTTACTTTGTGGGCGCAGCGGCTGTGGTAAAACCACAATTACCCGCCTCGTGAATGGACTGATACCGGGATTTTATGCAGGTGACTTGTCCGGGAAGGTTTTGATCAACGGACAGGACATAGCAGATCTTCCGATGTATGAAATTGCGGAACACATTGGTTCCGTATTTCAGAATCCGCGCACGCAGTTTTTTAATGTGGACAGCGACAGCGAGATCGCTTTTGGCCTGGAGAACGAAGCCTGCCCGCCGGAAGAAATGAAAAAGCGGATCGACATTACAGCAAAGGATCTGGATATCGGACATCTGCGGGGACGTTCTTTGCATGAGCTATCTGGTGGGGAAAAGCAGAAAATCGCGTTTGCTTCTGTTTATGCCATGAATCCCGATATTTATTTGCTGGATGAACCATCCTCTAATTTGGACATGAATGCCATTCAGGATTTGAAACGGCATTTGGCATTGGTAAAGAAACAGGGCAAGACTATTCTGATTGCAGAACATCGTCTTTATTATCTGATGGATATTGCTGATCGAATTGTGCATATGGAGCAAGGGCGGATTGCCGGAATTTTTACCCCGGAACAATTCAGGGAGATTTCAGAAGCTAAGCGCGAAGAGATGGGCTTGCGGGCAATCGATCTGAACGCGGTTCATCCAAAGGCCGCTTTTCAGGTTCCATCTGCGTCAATGCTGGAATTAACTGGCGTGTCTCTGCACTATCAGAAGCACCACGTATTGGGGGGAATCCGTTTGAAAGCCGGAGCCGGTGAGGTCATTGGGATCATCGGACACAACGGGGCCGGAAAAACAACCTTTTCCAGAGCTTTATGCGGGCTGCACAAAAAATCAGAGGCACAGTTTATATGGAACGGGCATCCGCAAAGCTGTAAAGATCGCCTGAAACGCTCCTATATGGTTATGCAGGACGTAAATTATGAATTGTTCGCAGAAAGTGTACGGGCCGAGTGTTCATTTGGCATTCGCAAAGTGGAGCCGGGATTGGTTGACAGCACAATGGAAAAGCTGGGACTTATCCCTTATCAGGATAAACACCCCAACACACTTTCCGGTGGACAGAAACAGCGGGTAGCGGTGGCCGTGAGTATGATTTGCGGAAAAGAGCTGCTGGTATTTGACGAACCTACAAGCGGACTGGATTTTGACAGCATGGTGCAGGTTGCAGAACTGATCCGGGAGCTTTCAGCAGCAGGGAAAATCATTTTTATCGTAACGCACGACTATGAATTTATTTGCCGCACCTGCTCCCGTGTGTTTCATGTGGATCAAGGGGAGTTATGCGATGACTTTCCTGTATCCGGAGTGACGGAAAATCGGATCAGGAAGCTGTTTTCAATACAGCAATCCGCAAAGGAGGATTGATGATATGCCAAAAAAGAAAAACCCAATAAAACTCCTGCTCAGTTGGGCGGGAAATGAAAAATACTGGATGTACTTAGCTGTTGTACTGTCGTTTTCCAGCGGCCTTTGTACGATGGTTCCCTATTATGGCATCTACCGGCTCATCGACGCCGTGTATACTCACACCTGTACCGCAGAGTTTATCCGGCAAAATGCTGTGATGATTGCCATTGCCATATTGATACGTTTCCTGCTGTTCGGTGCATCCGGCGTGGCATCCCATAAAGGGGCATACCGGGCTTTGTTCAAAGTGCGCTGCATGGTAGCAGATCACATGGCAAAAGTTCCGCTGGGCGCATTGAATGAGCGAAGTACCGGGGAAATCAAAACGGTGCTGAATGAGGATATTGAAAAACTGGAGCTGTTTCTTGCCCACAATGTGCCTGAACTGATTTGCTATATGATCGGACCTGTCGTGATTTTTCTTTATCTTATGACTGTAAATGTGCCTTTGGCCCTGATCTCCCTGATACCGCTTATATTGGCTGTTGTTATTATGTGTTTTATGTTTATGGGAGCTTCCGGCATGATGGAAAGGGCGAATCGTTCTGTGGCAAACCTGAATTCTGTAATGGTGGAATATATCAGCGGCATGAAGCTTATGAAAGCTTACAATATGGGAAGCAGATCGTTTCAAAAATTTGCAGGTGCGGTAAAAGAGGAAAACGATGTCTGGAATTTGATGTCAAAGAAAATGGGGCCGTTTTATGCAGCATTTATTGTTGCACTTGAATGCGGCATGGTTATGTTGGTGCCGCTTGGCGGTATGTTCTTCATGAAGGGCTCCATTACTGCCAGCGTTTTTTTGCTGTTCGCTTTTGTCGGCTCTATGTATTTGACAGAAATTCGCCCTCTGCAGGAGATTTCAAGCAGCTTTGCACAGGTTCTTACCGGCATCGCCAAAACAGATGAGATTCTGAGCATCCCTACTTTTGAGAGCGGTGGCTCATTCCCGAAAGACCATGATATTGAGCTTCGCGGCATTCGGTTTTCCTATAATGGAGAAACGGATGTTCTGGAAAATTGCAGCCTGAAAGTAAAAGCCGGGGAGCGTGTGGGCCTTGTGGGACGTTCAGGAGCAGGAAAGACTACCGTTGTGGAGCTTATTTCCCGCTTCTATGATGTACAGCAGGGAGAGGTGCTGATCGGCGGAAAAAATGTAAAGGATATTCACTATGAAATACTTCTGCAGAATATAGCTATCGTATTCCAAAAGACCTTCCTGACCCGTGACAGCGTTCTTGAAAATATCCGTATGGGCAGCAATGCCACATTGGAGCAGGTTCGGACCGCGGCAAAAGAAGCGCAGATTGATGATTTCATTATGTCGCTGCCCGATGGTTATGATACGAAGGTTGGCAGCTTTGGTTCCCGTTTCTCCGGCGGGGAACAACAGCGTATTGCGATTGCAAGAGCGATTCTGAAAAACGCTCCTATCCTGATCCTGGACGAAGCCACGAGTGCGGCTGACCCTGAAACCCAGTTGGAAATCGACAAAGCCATTGAAAATCTTTGTAAAGGGAAAACGGTTATTATTGTCGCCCATCGTCTGAGTGCGCTGAAAATGTGTGACCGGGTGGCAGTTGTAGAGGATCATACGATTACTTCCATAGGTACACATGAGCAGGTGCGCAGAGAAAGCGAATATTATAATCAGGCATGGACGGATTATGAAGTTGCCCGAAATCTGACCTATCAGCTGGAAGGAGGTGTGCAGGCATGAATACAACGGAAAACCCAATGAAAAAAGGCCGTAAATTTTACATTGGCATGATCCTGACGGTCATAGAGGGTATGCTTTCGGGATGTAACTTCTTTGTCCTCTATGAAGTGATGAAAATGCTGTGGAATGGAAGGGCCGACCTGGCCCACATCACAAGATTGTCATTGTTCCTGGCCGGCATTTTTATACTCCGCATTGTGATTTACAGCATTGCCTATACCGACAATCAGATTGGCGGAGCTGCTGTCAGCAGGAATGTACGCCTCTTTCTTGGCGACAAACTGAAAAAAATCCCATTGTCAAAATTCACGCAGGGACAGACCGGGCAGTACATAAATGTCGCTACCAGTGATGTGAATAACTACGAAAAAATATTGACCCATACGATCGGCGATCTGGTCAAGAATCTTGCTTTCTCCGTTATGCTGATTCTCTTTGTGGGCTATGTCTGGCTGCCCGGCGGCATGATTCTGGCGTGCATGGAAGCGCTGCTTATCCCGTCCCTGTGGCTGGCCTTTCGGGTCGTGAAGAAGTATGGCACAGAGAGAAACAGCGTGTGTGCCGAAAATGTGAGCAGCATTGTGGAATATGTTACCGGGATCCAGACATTCCGTGCCTATGGCACCGGCGGAACCAAAAATAAGACTGTCACATCCGCAATGAGAGAATTTTGCGATGTAAGCTATGCCTACGAAAAGCATGGCATTCCGCTGAATGCGGTGCAATGTATCTGCCTTTGGGCAGGACTGCCGATTATGATCACAGCCGCTTCTGTTCCTTTTTTGAACGGTACGCTCGACCCCGTTTCCTATTTGCTGATCAGCATTTTACCTATGATTCTGGCGAAACTGGCCGACACGATCTCGAGAGATCTGATAAGCTACAAGAATCTGATGATTTCCAAAAACAAAGTGACCGGCATTATGACCGCGGAAGAAGAAAACGGCGTCATGGAGCCGCTGGCAGGAAAAGACCATACAATCACATTCCGGAATGTGGATTTTTCTTATGTACCGGGAGAGCCTGTTTTAAAAGAAATCAGCTTTACGGTTCCTGATCAGAAGCTGACTGCTATTGTAGGCGATTCCGGCTCCGGCAAATCCACGATCTTGAATTTGATTGCAAAATATTATGAAGTGAGGTCCGGTACGATCACGATAGGAGGTCAGGCCATTGAAGACATTGCCGCAGAAAAGGTTTTGGAGCAGATTTCAATGGTAGACCAGGATGTATTTCTGTTTGATGATACGGTCCGGGAGAACATCCGCTATGCCCGTCCAAGTGCAACAGACGAGGAAATTGAAGCAGCTTGCCGGGAGGCCAACTGTGATGGATTCATCCGTAAGATGGAAAAAGAATATGATACTCCCATCGGTGAAAATGGCAATCTGCTGTCCGGTGGGGAACGTCAGCGGCTGTCCATTGCCCGCGCCATTCTGAAAAACAGCCCGATCCTGTTGCTTGATGAGGCCACGGCATCCCTTGACATTGAAAATGAGCTGGCAGTGAAACAGGCCATTGCAAATCTGCTGAAAGCGAAAAAGACAGTCGTGATGATTGCCCACACGCTGTCCATTGTAAAAAATGCGGACCAGATTTTAGTTGTGGCAGACGGCAAAATTGCCGAGAATGGCACACATGAGGAGCTTTTGGAAAAGAACGGAAAATATGCTGCCATGTGGAACGCAGAGCAGTCCCTGTCTGATATCTGCCCGGCTTAACAACAGGAAAGAGATATAGAGATGAATAAACGAGATTTAAGGAGGCTTCCGGTTGCGGAAGTCTCTTATGTTGATGAGAATGTGTATCCTAATGAGAAGGTGGGGTATGGGGCGCTGTGCGCCAGTGGAAGTCTGCCGGAGTAAGTTTTGATTTTAGAAATCCTAAAATCTGCCTTTTGAGGAATTATTCAGGATGATTAAAATGCCTTTTAAGGAAAATAGTCATTGAATAAAAGTGCCTTTTGTGGATATAATGATATCAGAAGGAAGGAGAGATGGAATGAAGAGGAAAATATATGCCCGGTTGTTAGAATGGAAAGAAAAGGATAATGGAAGCTGTGCTCTTCTGCTGGATGGGGCAAGACGTGTAGGAAAAAGCTATATAGCTGAGCAATTTGGAAAAAATGAGTATAAGAGTTATCTGCTCATTGATTTCGCTCATTTACCGCATGAGGTAAGAAACATATTTGAAAACGATATTGATGATCTTGATTTGTTTTTTAACAAAATTTCTGCTTATTATCGGAGGATATTATACAGGAGGGAATCACTTATCATTTTCGATGAGGTACAAAGATATCCGCAAGCCAGGGAATTGATTAAATATTTAGTGGCGGATGGGCGATATGATTATTTGGAAGCCGGCTCGCTGATTTCGCTCAGAATGAATGTTGAAAATATCGTAATTCCTTCAGAAGAAGAGCATATCGAGATGTTTCCGATGGATTTTGAGGAGTTTTTATGGGCGATGGGGGATGAAACCACAATACCGTTTTTAAAGGACTGCTTTGAAAATCTTAGGCCGTTGGGTCAGGCTATGCATAGAAGGGTATTGAATGATTTCCGACAGTATATTTTGGTTGGTGGAATGCCGCAGGCCGTGGAAGCGTACCGAAAAAGTAAGAATTTTGAGGATGCAGATCGAATTAAGAAAAGAATATTGACTTTATACAGGGAGGATATTACAAAGTTTGCAAAAGGATATGAGGCAAAGGTCCTTTCAATTTTTGATGAAATGCCATCACAGCTTGCGAAAACAGAAAAAAAATATAAATTGGCAAGCATTGAAAAAGGCGCAAAATTCCGTGATTATGAGAATGCTTTTCTGTGGTTGACAGAAGCTATGGTGGTCAATGAGTGCTACAATTCAACAGAGCCAACAGTAGGTTTGTCCATGAGTGGTGAGCATACGACAAGAAAGTGCTATATGGCTGATACAGGGCTGCTTGTCACACATTCTTTCATGGACGATAAGTTTACAGATAATGAACTGTACAGAGATATTCTTCTGGATCGTTTACATGTGAATGAGGGAATGCTCATGGAGAATATCGTTGCACAGGAGCTTCGTGCCAACGGGCATAAGCTGTTTTTTTATTCGAGATCGGATACAGATAACAGAGAAAACCATATGGAAATAGATTTTTTAATCCGGAAGGGGCGAAAAATATGTCCGATTGAGGTGAAATCAGGAGGATATAGAAAACATTCCTCGTTGGATAAGTTTATGAGCAGATTCAGGGGGAAAATAGGACAGCCTTATATTTTATATACGAAAGATATTTTAATAAAAGAAAACGTAGTTCACCTCCCCATATATATGGTCATGTTTTTGTAACAACTGGCCAAGAGGCATCTTCCTTATGAATATAGAAGCATATAACCTTGACTCCCTTCGCAAACTGTGGGTAAATGAGTGCCTGCAGTGATATTGTATATTAAAAATATCCCAGGGTTTTATGCCGGCCGGTGCCGGAAAACGCAGCTGCGTCATTCCCACTCAATCCCGTGCGACCTCTCGTATTTTTGAAACAGCCAGAGATAAACCGCTGTGAGAACGAGCAGTTCAATGGCCATCATAATAAAGTATCCCCAGTTTGTGCCAATCTGTCCGGCGAGGGCCGGTATCAGTGTTTTCTCGAAAAGAATCAGAATAAATGCTCCTGCACAGCACCGCATAACCTTTTGCGGCGCAGTAACGTCCAGGGAAAAGCGGACAAATCGGCGTTCCAGAAACCATCCCAGTGTCAGGCCGAAAAATCGTCCGGCATCTTTATAACCATCCAGAACCATTTTGGCAGGGTTTACAATGAGCACTCCGTCTGCATAGTCGGTCGGATATGATTTCAGAGATATATAAAGCAGAATGAAAACGGACAAAAGTATTCCGGCCGCCAGGATGATGTAATCCCGTCTGGCATCTTTGTCGACCCAGTCCCAGAGCCTTTGTGAAAAAAGCACAACAAGCGTTCCGAGCAGAGTTCCAGCCAGTACATCCTGCGGTGTGTGGACACCGATATAATTTCTGGAAAAGATTGTTATTACGATCATAAAAATAAGGAAAATTACGATCGGACGGTACTTTTTGTAGCATTTGGCCAATGTGCCGTAATTCGCGGCGGCAGTGACACTGTGACCGCTTGGGAAGGAATATCCGCTTGCCTGTTCGAGAGGCAGCAGACTGTCGCAGCGGACATACGGACGGTACACGCAGAAGGTCAATTTCAGAAACTGCATCAGAAAGCGTGATAACCCCACATTCAAAAACAGTAAGCTTCCGTTTCTTTTATTAATAGCCCAAAAGAAAATGCATGCCGTAAGCCAGATGAAAATTCCGTAAGACAGGTCGCTGATCTGGATGGCAAGTCCATTGAAAATTCCGCCTGTAGCTTCTCTGAATTTTTGAAGAAACAGCAAATAATTAAGATCCATTATCGTTCACCTCGTTATCGGGATTTATTGTTTTCGTCACAGATTCAATACTATTGATACACAGAACATCTCATCTTCCGTGGTTGTTTTGAGGACACCGTTATAGCGGTTTACAATGTTTAAGACGGATTCAAGACCGATGCCGTACCCTTCATGCTTGGAAGAAAGAAATTGGCTGTTATCCTTCCGAAGGGGCTGCCCGCAAAAGGTGTTGTCGAGCGTGAACACCACAGAACCCTGATTTGGCATCAGCATATTAAGGTGGATGAGGCGTCTGGCTTCCGGCATAGTCATGCAGCCGTCGCAGGCGTTTTCAATCAGATTTCCTAACAGGACGCACAGGTCTGTGTTCCGCATGGGAATATCCTTTGGCACGGAGATGTTTATGGAAAAATCAATTTTGCGGTCTGCAGCAATCTGTGCATAGTAAACTAGCAGGGCGTTCAGAGTGAGATTATCGCAGTAGACAATGGGGTGATCTGTAGAGGTCTGGCTTAAATAATCCTGAAGGTAAGCTGTCAGCTGGTCATATTCGCCTGCCTGGCAGAGTGAATGCAGCACGGTCATGTGCTGTCTGAGATCGTGACGTGCCCGTCTGGTTTCATTCATACGTTCTTTCAGATTTTGGTACTGCAGATTCTGAATGGTAAAAAGATCGTTTTGCCTGCGCAGTTCAAGATTCATGCCGGATTCCTGTACGGTTTTTGAAGTCACATAATAGACAAGCAGAGCGCCGCTGTTGATTATTATGGCAAATATGGTACAAACAGGCGTAAGCGCCAGTGGAATGCCGGAAAGAGAATTGAAATAAGCAAGATAGAACCAGAACAGATAAAAGGTTCCGGGAATCAGCCATAAGTAGTTCCATATTTTATTCTGGGTCTGAAGTGCGACGGCCTCCCGAAACTGTTTTTTAAGAAACAGGAAGAAGGGGGAAGAAATACGATCTGGGCAATGACTGAAGTCAGGGAATAGGACCAGCGTTGACTCTGCAGTGCGAGAGAGGGGAACAGGACTCCTTCCGGACATTTGGCAGAAAAAACAATCTGGTTTGCCATGTTGGATACCATGAGCAGAACGAACAAAAGCTTTCCCGGATGTACTTTTACAGCGATAAAAAAGATCAGTGCATAGACAAAAGTATTCAGAAAAGATGTAAGTACATTGCTGGGAGCCAACAGGGAGGCCCATGCGCAGACGATGACCTCAAACAGAGCCAGAGCTGTGAACAAGCAGATATTCACAGCTTTCGGGAAACGGAACTTTTCGCGGAAAGGATATAAGGCCAGAAAAAAATAAGGCAGGAAATTGATAAAAGTATAAAGTACAATTTCAAAGGCACGAAAAGGTGTGATCCCCATGATTTTCCCTCCTTCTGGCTTTTTTAATGAGAAAATCAGAATAGGTCTGTTTGACCGCCCGGTATTTTCTGCGGCTGATTGGAACATAGTCATTATTATTCATTACAAACAGGGTTGCTTTCAGCCTTTTCACTTCGTTGAGATTGACAATGATTCCCTTGGTACAAAGGATAAAACCCGGGAATGCGATGAGAAGGTTTTCCCAATCTCTTTGGGTGTACCGTATATGTAACTGTTCGCCGGATATCAGGTGTATCGTTACATAATGACCGGAAAAAGAGGTGTAAACGATAGATCTCAGGGGAAGAATCTGGCCGTTTGGCAGTGTAAGTGTCTCAAGAGTTACCTGTTCGGTGAGGTGCAGCCTTGTGATCATCTGCTTTATGTCCGCATGGTCAAAGGGCTTGCGCAGATAATAGGATGCTGCGACAGCGTAGCTTTCGCTGGCAAATTCATTGCTGACAGTAGCAAATACCAGTTTGACATTGCTGTCAGTTTCCCGGATTTTCCTTGCGGTTTCAATGCCGTTATTCCCCTCCGGCATATAGATATCGAGAAAAATCAGATCATATTTGCCCTTCTCGTAATCCTGCAGGAACAGTTCACCGCTGTCAAATGCTGTGATGAGGCTGACAGAAAGGTCAGATTCCCTAAAACAGTTATATATCATTTCAGACAGGTATTCGCTGTCCGTTTTTCTGTCGTCTATAATTGCAATACGCAAATCTAAAACTCCCTTATTGTCAATTTTTAATATTGTAACAAAAAACTCCTTTTTGAGGGTGCATGGAGATACAGCGACCTTGAAGTCTGGCTGAACGGAAGTGATTTTTATGCAAGCAGTTCTGTATTTTCAGAGCTTGAGAAAAAAGCCATTGCGAGCACAAAACTGATAGCCGGTGTGTATGATCAACTTCTTACCGATGATGCAGTGTGGCTCTGTTTGGATTATCCGGCGGCAGATTATGTTTTCCTGTTAAGTGCTGCAGAGGTAAGAGAATTATATACAGAAAAGGCACAAGAAATATCCAGGGATTCTTTGGATGATGGTTTTGGGTTGAGTTTTACGCGGACGATAGGGGTGGGAGTGGGAAAGAGCAACGAAGTTCTTGCAACCCCAAGCGGGAAATATTTCGATTTGATTCCTTGGAATGATGGTCCCTGGGCCGGACCATCCCCTGCTTTGAATGTTGATCTGTCATCTATCCTCTTCGCATCCGAGAGTGGAATGACAAAATCATCTGCCCTTGCGCCGGTGACGGATATGACATCAAATGCGTGGAAGCTGACACTGCTTGACGGCAGCAAGACAGTGGGGGTGACAGACGGAAAGACCGTGACAAAAGCCAATGTGTCGGGAAAAACAAAGTATACCGTACCATATACTTATAGCGGAAAAGATGTAAGCCAGATCTCCGTCATGATTACGGATAGGGCATATGATGAAAGCGGTGCACAGATACTCTATTATGGGGCATTGCAGGATGTAAATATAAATCAAACTACCGGAACCGGCACCTTTACTCTGCCGGACAATTTGCCGGAGTGTTATAAGATATATATTATCGCAGAGGATGTAAACGCAGCGAAAAAAAACGACTATGCAGGCCCCCCGTTCCTGATTGAAAGTGCAAATATGTTAGGCGGCAATAAAGCTTATACGGTCACTGTAAATAACGGAAGCGGCGGAGGGGAATATAAAGCCGGGGAAACCGTAACGATAACCGCCAGGGAACCGGAAGAAGGGGAAGAATTTGCAGAATGGATCGTGAAAGACGGTGAGATAGAGCTGGAGGACGAATGGGAGAGTACGACTTCGTTTACCATGCCAGCCTATGATGTGGAGGTAACAGCGGAATACGAAGCGGATGACCCGGAGGATGGTACGGAAACCGAAAATAACGGAAACGGCGGCGGAGAGCAGAAACCTGCGGAAACCATAACCGCAAGTGAACCGGAAGAGGAACAATGCGTCCACAGGTATGAATGGAGGGCGGAAAGGGAAGCGACCGAGATCCGGGATGCGGAAGAAGCCTATGTATGTAAATTCTGTGGGAAAGTAAAGTTCAGAATGAATGTGGCCAATTCCGCCTATGCGCTGTTTAATAAAAATGCAGTTTCCGCCATTGACAGGGCATCGAAAGGGGCGGAGGTCACAATAGAGACAACGCAGTGGGTAAGCTTCCAAAGTTCGGTAATAGAAATGCTGAAGTCCAGAAGTGACGTGACGCTGGTGATTAATTACCTGTATAATGGGGTCTCCTATACGGTCACGATCCCGGCGGGAGCGGATCTGAAAGCACTGGAGGAATCGGAAGGTTATTACGGCTTCCGCTACCTGGATCTGGTCTTTGCAGGGCATAAAATAAAATAACCTGTCTTTATAATATTATTGTTGAAAAACATCCATCTAAACATTATAATGAAATTGCGCCAGTCAATTATAGTTGAAGCAGAGGAGCGCAATATCTGGACCGGGCATTTTCTGCCCGGTCTGTTTTTCAATTACTGAGGGTATGATTTGCATAAGAAATCCGTTGGTATAGCGGTCAAAGTCATGAGGGCGGAAAGGAATGAATTGGATGAAGAAATATATTGCGGCGGTATGTATCGCGTGTCTTGGCAGCTTTTTTCTGTGGGGGTGTCAAAAACAAAATACTGACCGGCAATCAGACAATATGCCGGAACTGATCATTGGTCTGGATGGCAACTATGAGCCGTATACATATGTAGACGAGGACGGAGAGCTGGCGGGACTTGATATAGAGCTGGCAACGGAAGCGTGCAGAAGAATGGGAATGAAGCCCGTGTTTCAGGCTGTGAAATGGGACGATAAGGACACCGATCTGGAAAACGGAAGTATTGACTGTATCTGGAGCTGTTATACGATGACAGGAAGGGAAGATATGTATTTGTGGGCGGGCCCTTATATGAACAGCAGACAGGTGGTGGTTGTGCGGGATGACAGTGAGGTTTGGAAGCTGGAGGATTTGACCGGCAAAAAGGTGGCCGTTATGTCCAGCACGAAGCCGGAGGGGATCTTTCTCGAACATGGGGAGGGAATCCCGGCGGTAGATGAGATGTACTGCATGGAGGATATGGAACTGGCCTTCGCTGCCCTGCAGGAAAACTTTGTGGAAGCGACGGCGGGGCACGAGACAGTGATACGGCAGTATATGGATATGGCGCCCGGACAGTATCGGATTCTGGAGGAGAGTCTGATGACTGTAAAAGTCGGCGTGGCATTTTATAAACAGGGAGCTGCAGATACGGTAAAACGTTTGAATGATGCCCTGCAGGCTATGAGAGACGACGGAACGATATACGGCATTCTGGAACAGTATGGGATCTATTCGGAAAAAACAGATGGAGGTGGCGCCTTTTGAAAAGCAGCAGAAAGAGGTTTGGATTTCTGAAAGAAAATATGATAGCTTTGGTTCTGGTGTTTGGAGTGCTTCTTCTGGCTGCCGTTTTCGGGATCCAGACAACGCTGAGTAAGAGAAATGTAAAGGATATCATGGATCAGACTCTTGCATTTATGAAAACGCAGTGCATCAGGTATGACAATTATCGGGCATTGGATAAGACGAAGAGCCAGATCTGGCTGATCGATAAGACAAAAGAACTGGGCAGGTGTCTGGGAACCTATGACCGGATCAGCGAGGAAAGCCTGGAACGCTATGCGGATGAACAGAGGCTGTCCGGTATTATCGTTCTGGATGAGGATCAGCAGGTTGTCTGTGAATACAGCAGTGTTGGAGACAGTTCTGAAGAATGGAAAGAAGTGATTCAGAATCAGAATGTTCAGGATATTTACCGGTACCCCCAGAAAGTATACGTTGCAAGAACCCGGAAGAGTGACGGCGATGAATATGATTATGCGGCGGTGAGCCGCAAGGATCAGCCGGGAATTATTTTTGCATATACATATCAGTATCCGGAGTTTTCTGATGAAAAACAGATTGCGATTGAAAACCTGCTGACAGGCTATAAGATGGAACTGGATGGGACCATTTTGATCACGGACGGGGAAAAAGTGTTAAGCTCCAACAATCAGTCACTGCAGGGGGAAAAGGTTTCTTCCTGTGCGTTCATTGAAAATGCCGAGTTACATCAAAATGCGGAGGATCTTGTTCATGTCAGTGTAGATGGAAGGTCTTATTATGGCGGCAAGGCGAGGATGAAAGGATATTATCTGTATGTGTTTTATCCCTCTTCCCAGGTATTTGCACAGAGGGTTATAGCATTGCTGTATACGCTGCTCGTATATATTCTGTTCTGGCTGGCGGCCCTTTTTATCCGGCATAAATCGACCAGAAAATATGTGGCTGAATTGAATAAAAGATACGATATGGAACTGGAGTATCAAAAAAAGCTGGAGCAGGCGATCAGGGAGACCGAACGCGCGAATGCGGCAAAGACGGATTTTCTGCGCAGAATGAGCCATGATATCCGGACGCCGATCAATGGAATCCGTGGAATGATAGAAATCGGAAATCATTTTCCGGGCGATATGCAGAAACAGTCTGAGTGCAGAAAGAAAATATGGGAAGCATCAGGTTTTCTCCTGGATCTGGTCAATGATGTGCTCGATATGAATAAACTGGAATCGGGAGATATTCAGCTGGAAGAAAAGCCGTTTAAGCTGACAGATGTATTGCATGAAGTGGAGGTAATCGTAGAGACACAGGCGAAGGAGTACGGTATCGCATTTCACGTGGTGGAATACAGCGGTGAGCATTGGGATCTGATCGGAAGTCCCCTGCATTTGAGGCAGCTGCTCATGAACGTAGTGAGCAACGCGGTGAAATATAATAAGAAAAACGGTTCGGTGTCGGTATCCTGCCGTGAGGTATCCTCTGATTCAGAAACCGCAACCTTTGAATTTGTCTGTGCGGATACCGGGATCGGCATGGGAGAGGAATTTCAGAAAAAGATATTTGAGCCGTTTGCACAGGAACATGAGGCCGGGCGCACCTCCTATACCGGAACGGGCCTGGGGCTTACAATCGTAAAAACACTGATTGAAAGAATGAATGGATCAATCAGATTTTCAAGCGAAAAGGGAAAAGGCACTACATTTTATCTCACCGTTCCGTTTCAAATTGACAGAAATCCGCCGACATCATCGAAGGCAGCGGAAGAAAAAAACGGCGAAAACAGTGTGCTCCGGGGTATGCACATACTGCTTGTTGAAGATAACGAGCTGAACATGGAGATTGCGGAATTTATGCTGGAGGCTGCGGGTGCTGCAGTAACAAAGGCGTGGAACGGAAAAGAAGCTGTAGAATTATTTGCGCAGTCTGAACCCGGAACATATGGGGTGATCATGATGGATCTCATGATGCCGGTGATGGACGGGCTGGAGGCAACGAAGCTGATTCGCGGGATGGAGCGCAGGGATGCCTCTTTGGTTGTGATTATAGCCATGACGGCAAATTCATTTTCGGATGATGTGGAGCGCTGTATGGCGGCAGGCATGAATGAGCATCTTTCAAAACCGCTGGATTTTGCGAAGATCGGGGAAACTGTGAGAAAGTGTTTAAAGGCGGGCGGTAACTTCGAGGAGAAAAAATGAGTGAGATATTGATTCCGGAATTTATGGAAGCATTGGACCGGCATGAAATACAGGCATATTTTCAGCCGCAGTATGATGCGCTGACGAATAAACTGACAGGAGCGGAGGCTCTTGCACGATGGGTGAGGCCCGACGGCACGGTGGTGATGCCGGGAAGCTTTATCCCTGTATTGGAGCAGAGCAATCAGCTGCTGGATCTGGACTGGTATATGCTCCGGGAAGTATGTGCTTTCCTGCAGAATCAGAAATCAGAGAATGCAGAGTCTGTTCCGATTTCCATTAACTTTTCCAGACGGCATGTGTATGAGGGGAGGTTTGTGGAACAGCTCTGTGCGGTTGTGGATCAATATGGCGTTGACCGCAGGCTTATTGTCGTGGAAATCACAGAGTCGGCCCTGGTGGAGCGGGCGGAAAAAATCGTGGAGCTGATCGGACAGGTTCGGGAAGCAGGGTTTCGTGTGGCCATTGATGATTTTGGAAGCGGCCTGTCGTCTCTGAGTTTTGTAAAGGATATTTCGGCAGATTTTTTAAAGATTGATAAATCGCTGCTCAGCAAAAACTGCGAGGACGAAAAAGAACGCATTGTTCTGGAAAGTATTTTCCTGTTCGCACACCGCCTGAAGCTGACTACGGTGGCGGAAGGCGTTGAAACGCGGGAACAGCTGGGCTTCCTGCGGACATGCGGCTGTGAAATCATTCAGGGATTTTTATTCGCCAGACCGATGCCTGTGGCGGATTTTGCCAGAGTCTGCCTGGAAAATCCCGAAAAAGGAGAAGACATTCTGCTGATACAGGCTCCTTCCTGTGCGACACAGCTTTTGCTGGAAGCAGTATTTATCTGTTATCCCCTTGTAATTTTTTCAAATCTTACAAGAAACAGTTTTTATATGATGGCATACGAAAACTTTTCCGCCCGTTCCTGTCCATCCACCGGAGTGTATGAGGAGCTGATTCAGCATGGCGCCCGGACGATGCATCCGGAAGATCAGGAACTGTTCCGCAATACTTTCGATATCGGCAATCAGCTGGCGGCTTACGAAAGAGGGGACAAGTTTATCCGTGTGGTTACGCGGCAGCTGGAGGACGACGGAGTTTACCGGAGGGTGGAAACGACGAACTATTTTGTGAAGAATCCTTCTGTGGACGATGTGCTGGTGATCAGTCTGTGTCATAATCTGGAGGAATAAAAGCGATAAGCGGCATGGGAAGATGGACTGTGGAAGTTGATGCAGTCCACCTTTTTTTGTGTTATAGGAAATTCCTCCTATCGGAGGAACCATAAATTAAAATAGCCCGCCAAAGGCGGGCACGCAGACAAGACGAATGCTTTTAGAAGATATAAAAACCTTCTTCAAATTCGTCATCACCA
>Ga0129308_1001084_pt1 | contig 31605 bp, 30 predicted proteins | sample L827metagenome_FD_94440 | JGI IMG/M metagenome (GOLD analysis project Ga0129308, IMG submission 94440) | Ring-tailed lemur group fecal microbial communities from Wisconsin, USA - L827 metagenome | ecosystem: Host-associated > Mammals > Digestive system > Large intestine > Fecal | place: USA...
AAGAACTATTACCTGATTGACACTAGGACAATTATATCATGGGTTTAACAAAGCCTATTGAACAAAGTAACTATTAAATTTATATAAGAAAATAATATCTAAAAGATATTATACGAGGAGATTTAATAATGAAAGAACGTGTTGTAGTCACAGGAATGGGTGCAATTACACCTATTGGAAATAATATCGTAGATTTTTGGAATGGAGTTAAGGCAGGAAAAATCGGATTTGGAAAAATCACAGCATTTGATACTTCAAATTTTAAAACTTCTCTGGCAGCAGAGGTGAAGAATTTTAATGCTGCAGATTATATGGATAAGCGTGTGGCACGCCGAATGGAACTCTTTTGTCAGTATGCGGTGGCTGCTTCCAAAGAAGCTATTGAAAATGCCGGACTGGATATGGAAAGGGAAGATCCATTCCGTGTGGGCGTTTGTGTCAGCTCCAGTGTGGGAAGTCTCCAGATTATGGAAAAGGAAGAAAAGCGTCTGGTGGAAAAAGGACCGGGAAGAGTCGGTCCGCTGCTTGTACCGATGATGATTTCAAATATGGCTTCCGGAAATGTTTCGATTGCTTTTGGGTGTCGTGGGAAATCTCTGAATGTGGTAACAGCCTGTGCTACAGGAAGCCATTCTATTGGTGAAGCTTATCGGAGTATTCAGTCCGGTGAGGTGGATGTTATGCTGGCCGGAGGTACGGAGGCCGCTGTTTGCCCGATTGGTATTGCAGGTTTTGCAGCATTGACGGCTTTGTCGTCTGCTTCTGACCCGGAACGGGCCTCTATTCCTTTTGATAAGGAACGTAAAGGCTTTGTCATGGGTGAAGGCGCTGGCGTTGTTGTTTTGGAAAGCCTTTCCCATGCAAAAGCACGGGGAGCAAAAATCTTGGCAGAAGTTGCCGGATATGGAGCAACATCAGATGCATATCATATTACATCCCCGTGTGAGGATGGCAGCGGTGCGGCAAAAGCTATGGAACTTGCAATGAAGGAAGCCGGGGTAAGTCCGGAAGAAGTAAGTTACATTAATGCCCATGGAACAGGAACCCATCACAATGATTTATTTGAGACACGGGCAATTAAACGTGCCTTTGGTGATGCAGCTTATCAGGTGCCGATCAGTTCGACAAAATCGATGATTGGGCATCTTCTTGGAGCCGCCGGAGCAGTAGAATTTATTACCTGTGTGAAATCCATTGAAGAGGGTTATATACATCCAACGGTTGGTCTGAAGGTTCCCGATGAAGAGTGTGACTTAAATTATGTACCGGGTCAGGGAATTCATGGTGATGTCCGGGTGGCCCTGTCCAATTCCCTTGGATTCGGCGGCCACAATGCAACACTGGCAGTGAAAAAGTTTGAGGAGGCTTAAAATACATGGAATTTGAGCAGATACTTCGTCTTGTTGAAACCGTAGCGAAGTCAGGGCTTACCGAATTTGATTATGAGGAAGGAAATTTAAAAATTCATCTTGGAAAGAAACCGCCGAAAATTTTACAGGTTACTGAAAAGGACAGCACGGTAAGCAGCCTGGAGGTTTCGGAGAATTTCAGAGAATATGAAGAGAAAGAGGCCGGGGCGGAAACCGAAGCAGCAAAAGAGCTGGAAGGAACACCGGTAGTTTCTCCGATCGTCGGTGTATTTTATGCAGCGCCGGGGCCGGAAGCCGACCCCTTTGTTAAAGTCGGCGACCGGGTTGAGGCCGGTCAGGTCATTGGTATTGTGGAAGCCATGAAGCTGATGAATGAAATTCAAAGTGACGTATCCGGTATTGTCACGGAAATTTGCGTACAGAATGGGGAAGGCGTGGAATACGGTCAGCCTCTGATTCGTGTAGAGAAATAGGGGTGCGGTATGATTTTTGGAATTAAAGAGATTATGGAAATTATTCCCCACAGACAGCCGATGCTGCTTGTTGATAAAGTGGAAATTTTGGAAGAAGATACAAAGGCCGTGGGATACAAAGGGGTTACTTACAACGAACCCTTCTTTGCAGGACATTTTCCTACAGAACCGGTTATGCCGGGGGTTCTGATTATGGAAGCTATGGCTCAGACAACGGCGGTTCTTCTTTTGAATAAAGAAGAAATGCGAGGTAAAATTGGTTATTTCGGCGGAATTAATAAAGCGAAATTTCGTAAAAAAGTCGTGCCGGGAAGCTTGCTTCGCATGGAAATTGAAGTACTCAAACGCCGCGGTCCTGTGGCCGTCGTCTATGGAAAGGCTTATACGGAGGAAGGTCTGGCGGCGGAAGGCGAAATGACATTTATGATTGGTTAACGAGGTGACAGACTTGATAAATAAAGTATTAATTGCCAACCGGGGCGAGATTGCTGTCCGGATTATCCGGGCTTGCCGGGAAATGGGTATTGAGACGGTGGCTGTCTATTCAAAAGCAGATGAAACAGCCCTTCATGTTCAGTTGGCCGACGAAGCCGTGTGCATCGGACCGGCAGCATCCAGGGACAGCTATCTGAATATGGAAAATATCATCAGTGCGACAGTTATCAGCGGCGCGGATGCCATCCATCCCGGCTTTGGATTTCTATCGGAAAATGCCCGGTTTGCGGAAATGTGCCGTCAATGTCATATTACATTTATTGGACCTTCACCGGAATTAATTCATAAAATGGGCAATAAATCTGAAGCGCGCAAAACAATGATGGAAGCCGGCGTCCCTGTAGTTCCGGGGACAAAGGAACCGGTATACACGACGGAAGAGGCAAAGACCATTGCAGACAACATGGGATATCCGGTCATGATTAAGGCATCTTCCGGCGGTGGTGGCAAAGGCATGCGGATTTCCTACAGCTCCGGAGATTTTGAAGAAAATTTCCAAATGGCACAGATGGAATCAATCAGCAGTTTTAGCGATGATACCATGTATATTGAAAAGTATATTGAATCTCCGCGGCATATCGAATTTCAGATTTTAGGCGATGCTTATGGTCATGTCATTCATTTGGGAGAAAGGGATTGCTCCATTCAAAGAAGGCATCAGAAGGTGCTGGAGGAATCACCGTCTCCGGCCATCGATGAGGAGCTTCGGGAAAAGATGGGACGCACGGCCGTTCAGGCCGCCAAAGCCGTCGGCTACGAGAGTGCAGGAACGATTGAATTTTTATTGGATAAGCATAGAAACTACTATTTTATGGAAATGAATACCCGGATTCAGGTAGAACATCCGGTAACAGAATTTGTGACGAATGTGGATTTGATTAAAAGTCAGATTCGAATTGCCGCTGGAGAACCTTTAAATATTCGACAGGAAGATATTGAATTTAAGGGTCATGCCATTGAATGTCGGATTAATGCGGAAAATCCGGAAATGAATTTCCGCCCGTCACCGGGGAAAATTGAGCGTCTTCATCTGCCGGGCGGCAAAGGCATACGGGTGGACACGGCGGTTTATGCCGGTTATACCATTCCGCCCTACTATGATTCGATGATTGCAAAATTGATTGTTCTTGGTAAGTCCAGGAATGAAGCCATTAAAAAGATGAAAAGTGCGTTGAGCGAATTTATTGTAGACGGTATCGACACGAATGTGGATTTTCAGATGGAGATTATGAACCATCCGAAATTCCAGAGCGGCGATTTTAGTACCGACTTTATTGAGCAAATGGAAAGGGAGGGTGAATGATGCCGAAATTAAACAGTATGTTTAAGAAAACGACCTATATCACCCTGTCCAACCGCCGTCAAAGTATTCGCCAGGATGCTTTGGTAACGGAAAAGGAATTGAATCCGGCAGAGGTGTCGGAACAGCCCAATGTTCCGGAAGGACTCTGGAAAAAATGTGAAAAATGCGGTGCGATTCTTTATGACAGAGATTTGGAGAAAAATTTCTATGTGTGTCAGGAGTGCCATCATCATCAGCGCATTTCGGCCTGGACGCGCATTGAGCAGATTGCCGACGCAGGAAGCTTTGAAGAACTGGATGCTGTGATGGAGGACAGGAATCCACTGGATTTTCCGGAATATGAAGGAAAGCTGGCGGCCATGAGAAAGTCCACCGGATTAAATGAGGGCGTCATTTATGGTTTATGTACGATTCATGGAGAACAGACCGTGCTGGCTGTCATGGATTCCCGGTTTATGATGGGAAGTATGGGGACGATTGTCGGTGAAAAAATCACCCGGGCCATCGAAACAGCCACACGATTAAAGCTTCCTGTCATTATTTTTACGTGTTCCGGCGGCGCACGGATGCAGGAGGGCATTTTATCGTTGATGCAGATGGCAAAGACCTCGGCAGCGGTGGAAGCCCACGGGAGGGCCGGTCTGCCTTATTTTACAGTGATTACCGATCCAACGACCGGCGGTGTGACGGCCAGCTTTGCCATGCTTGGTGATGTGATTCTTGCGGAGCCGGGCGTACTGATTGGCTTTGCCGGTCAAAGGGTCATCGAACAGACCATTGGGCAGAAGCTGCCGGAAGGCTTTCAGCGGGCGGAATTTATGCTGGAACATGGATTTATCGATAAGATTGTGGAACGCAAAGATTTAAAACAGTGTTTGTTTCAGCTCATTCGAGCACATCGTTTGGTGAATAAGGAGGCGTAGGACAAATGGAATTTACAGCATGGGATCGGGTACGGATTGCCAGGGAAACGGACCGTCCGACAAGTCTTTATTATATTGAACATATTTTTGAGGATTTTATGGAGCTTCATGGAGACCGAAATGTGAAGGATGACCCGGCCATTGTGGGCGGTATTGGTTTTCTGGACGGGCGTCCGGTGACAATCATCGGACAGCAGAAGGGCCGTGACTTGAAAGAACAGGGGGAGCGGAACTTTGGTATGCCAAATCCGGAGGGTTACCGCAAGGCATTGCGTCTCATGAAGCAGGCGGAGAAGTTTCGTCGTCCCATTGTTTGTTTTGTAGATACTTCCGGAGCTTTTTGCGGTATCGAAGCGGAAGAGCGGGGACAGGGCGAAGCCATTGCACGGAATCTTATGGAAATGGCCGGTCTGACTGTGCCGGTTTTATCCATTGTTATCGGTGAAGGCGGCAGCGGCGGCGCATTGGCTATGGCCGTAGGCAATGAAGTCTGGTGTCTGGAGAATTCCGTCTATTCGGTACTTTCACCGGAGGGCTTTGCCGCCATTTTATGGAAGGACGGTAAACGGGCCGATGAGGCGGCCGAGGTTATGAAAATGACATCAGAGCATTTGAAAGCATTGAAAGTCGTTGACAGAGTATTTGCTGAACCGGAGCCGGTTCATGTGGATAATGGTGAAGCGTTGGCAGAGAAAATGAAGCAGGCCATGATTGAATTTTTTAAGCGCTATGATAAGATGGCGCCGGAAGCTATTGCCGGGGAACGTTATGAGCGGTTCCGTCATTTTTAGGAGAAAATCATGAAATCAAAACAGATTAAACCATTAAAAATCGGGGAGTTAACGGCAAAACTGCCAATCATACAGGGAGGCATGGGTGTCGGAGTCAGCCTTTCGTCTCTGGCAGGCGCCGTGGCAGCAGAAGGTGGTATCGGCGTTATTTCTACGGCTCAGATTGGATTTTATCGTCCCGATTTTGAAAAGAACCCTTTAGAGGCCAATTTAAAAGCTATCAAAGAGCAGGTTGCTTTGGCGAAAGAAAAAGCCAAAGGCGGTATTATTGGTGCTAATATTATGGTTGCTACAAGAAATTATAAAGAGTATGTGACAGCGGCTGTTCGGGCCGGTGTGGATGTGATTATTTCCGGTGCGGGACTGCCGAGAAATCTGCCCGAATACGTCCGGGATTCTGCGGTCAAAATTGCACCCATTGTTTCTTCAGAGAAAGCTGCAAAAGTTATCTGTCGTCTCTGGGACAGAAATCACCATCGCGTTCCGGATATGGTCGTGATCGAAGGACCTTTGGCGGGCGGTCATCTGGGCTTTTCGGAAAAAGAGCTGATGCCCTTTGCCAAGGGCAGCGATGCTGATATAAACCATATGATGGCCGATTATGATGAGGAAATCCGGCGGATTATCCATGTGTGTCATGAATATGGTGAAAAATACGAAAAAGAAATTCCTGTCGTTGTAGCAGGAGGTATCGACACAGCGGAGAAGACCAAACATGCCCTTTCACTGGGGGCTTCCGGCATTCAGGCCGCAACACCTTTTGTGGCAACGGAGGAATGCGATGCCCACAAAAACTTTAAAGAAGCTTATATTAAAGCAACAAAAGAAGATGTTGTCATTATAAAAAGTCCGGTGGGGATGCCGGGCCGGGGCATCAAAAATGCTTTTCTTGAAAGAGTTGCCCGGGGAAAACGGGATGAAATCCATTGTAAACAATGTCTGGAAAATTGTAATCCGGCGGCCATTCCCTACTGTATTACCGATGCTCTCATTCGGGCGGTTCAGGGCGATGTGGAAAATGGTCTTGTTTTCTGCGGCGCCAATGTGGATAAAATACAGAAAATCTCTACGGTGCGGGAAGTCATTGGAAATATCCTGGGAATAGATGTATAATGACTTTATGATAAATTTGACGGGATGGAGGCTCTGTGTTAAGGTATCTATGAGGTGACATAGATGGAGAGAGATGATTTAAAAGAAGAACTCTTATATACTTGTGAGAGTGTTGTGGATGCACATGAGTATAAGAAGATGGCCCGTTATTTCCCTCAGGTTTATTGGGAATATGTTCTTGGCGGTTCTGTTTTAAATATGATTGCCAGTATAATTATAGGGATCATTGCCAGGAGTTTTGTCAGCGGACTGATATTTTTTGCATTTTGTGAGTTGCTTGTTTTGATTGTTTATAAAGTAAGGCTGGAAAAAATGGCCGAACAGACATTTAAGAACAGACAGAAGAAAGGGATTGTGGATACAAATTTCCATACGGAATTCTATAAAAATTATTTTATAAGGCAAGGCGAAACGATAACCTATAAAATAAATTATTCAGAAATTACCAGGTACGTAGAGACTGATGAAAACATTTATCTGAAATACGGAAAGAAAAATCTGATCATAAATATTCAAAAAGAACAATGTACTCCGGAACTTATTTGTTTCATCGGAGAAAAATTTGTGAATCTGGAAGAGGGTTTAAAAAGCAATAAAAAATCGAAAGAAGTAAAAAGCATTGATAATCCATCATTTGTAAAAAATGCGTTGCGCATACTATTTGTTTTAACTCTTTTTAGCCTGATTGGCGCTATGCGTACCTGGGCGTTTATCATGGATATTACCCATGTCCATGGATTTGATTTTGTAAAAACAACATGGGCCTTTTGGTTGTGGCTGCCAGTCCCGATTTTGTCTATCGTGTTGGGCATTAAATATAAAAGAGCAGGGATTAAATGTACTAAAAATATAGTGGGCGGCTTTATTATCGGATTTTTATTATTTATTTATGGGGCATTTTGGATGTTCCCAATGTTTTCAGAAGATTACAATAAAAATATTGCTTATAATTATAGTGAAATTAATAATTATAAAAGTATCATAGATGCGGAGCTTCCGGCCGATGGAGAATTAATCAGACAAAACTATGGAGAATTCTTTGAGCAGGATAAAAGGGAATATTCTAAAATTGATGTTTATTATGATAAAGAGGATACCAGTAAATTAGAGGATAGCATTATCAATGGAGAAAATTGGATTTTAAGTTCTGAAATGAAATCGGAGTTAAAAATTTATATTTCATCGATGATACTTTTTGACAATGAGGGAGACGATTATTTTTCAATTTATAACAAAACTTTAAAGAAATATAATACACTGCCAGAAGAGGCGGGGGATTATGAAATCTATGTGATGAAATATGATATTGATGAACAGCATTTGGAGATTCATAGATTTATATATTCATACAAATAAAATATATGCCCGAATGGGTATATCTATTCAGATATTTTTGTCGATGAATAAAAGCGGTTCGACAACCAACTTTGACAGAATTCACAATAGACGTGTGCTAACCTGTTCTTGCGATACATAAAAAAATATGCTACGATGAAGGAGGAAATCTATTGGAAAACAGACAAGAACAAAAGCAAGGGCGCAAACAGTTAAAGGATCTGACATTGCTGGACCGTTTCCTTTTTGATACGGCTATGAGTGATCCGGAGATTAGCAGGAATATTCTGTCCATTATTTTTAGCGACAGAGAGATACCAGCCATCCGGTTTAGTGCTGCAGAGCAGACGAAGGAACCCTACTATGATTCAAGAGCCGTGCGTCTGGATGTGCTGGCTATTGATGAAAATGATACTGTTTATGATGCGGAAGCCCAAAAGGAGAATAAAGGCAAAAGGTTTTTGCTGAGGCGGAGCCGTCTGTATCAGTCGGCCATTGATGTGAATCTTTTGCAGCCGGGAGATTTGGATTTTGGAAAGATGAATGATGTCTATGTCATCTTTATTGCGCCATTTGATTTGTTTGGGGAAGACAAGTATAAGTACACGTTTCATATGACCTGTGATGAAGTTCCGGGTATGTCGATGAATGATGGTGCTGCGAGGATATTCTTAAATACTCACGGTAAAAATGATGATGAGGTTCCGCGAAGGCTTGTTGAATTTTTACATTATGTAGAAGATCCTGAACGGTATGGAAAGAATATCGAGGACTCACGTGTACGGAAGCTTGCGGACCAGATTGATATGCTTAAAAGCAGTCAGGAAGTAGGTGTAAAGTATATGCGGTTGTGGGAAGAATTGGCAGATGCACGACTTGAGGGCCATGAGAGCGGTGTAGCAGAAGAAAGACTTGCTTCCATCAGAAATCTGATGGAGACGATGGCATTGTCTGCGGAAAAAGCGATGGAAGCTTTAAAGGTGCCGAAAGAAGAAAGGGAGAAATACTTAGAATTGTTGGAGAAATAAGAAAATGAATATTTACAAAGGATAAAATGGCGAAATCAGCAAACAGGGTGATTTCGCCATAGTTATTTTTAAGACTTCAAAAAATCCGGGGGAATTTAAGTATATGATAATTCTTTTTGTATAAAATACCAAGTGACAGGAGGTTTTTACATGGAAAAGAATTGCCAGGAAGTGAATTTAAGAAAAGTAGCCATGATCGGTTGTGGTTTTGTAGGCTCGGCATCGGCTTTTGCCTTGATGCAGAGCGGTTTGTTTTCGGAAATGGTGTTGATTGATGCAGATACGGACCGGGCGGAAGGTGAAGCGATGGATATCAGTCACGGCCTGCCATTTGGACGTCCGATGAAAATTTATGCGGGAAGCTATGATGATATTGTGGATGCGGCGATTATTATCATTACGGCGGGGGCTAATCAGAAACCGGAGGAGACCCGGTTGGATCTGGTGCATAAAAATGTGACAATCCTTCAGAAAATTATTCCGGAGATTTCAAAGCGGGACTGTCAGGGCATTTTATTAATTGTTTCCAATCCGGTAGATATTCTCACCTATGCGGCTTTAAAAATCAGTGGTTTTCCGGAGAATCGGGTCATTGGTTCGGGCACGGTCCTCGATACATCCCGTTTAAAATATGAAATTGGTGAGTATCTTGGTGTGGACAGCCGGAGTGTTCATGCCTTTATTATCGGTGAACATGGAGACAGCGAGATTGCGGCCTGGAGCAGCGCCAATGTTTCTGGTGTGCCTCTGCGGAATTTTTACGAAATGCGGGGCAGGCATAAGTATGAAAAGGCGGCGGCTCGGATTGCAGATACGGTTAAGAACAGTGCTTATGAGATTATAGCCAAGAAGAAAGCCACATATTACGGTATTGCCATGTCGGTGCGCCGGATTTGTGAGGCCATTGTCCGGGATGAAAAATCGATTCTTCCGATTTCCAGCCGGATGCACGGAGAATACGGTATTGACGATGTGGTTTTGAGTATGCCGGCGATTGTCGGAAAGGATGGTTTGGAAAGCCTGGTGCCAATTGATTTGGATGAAGAGGAACAGAAAAATCTGAAAGAGTCTGCAGAAACATTGAAAGAAGTATTAGCAGATATCGGCTGTTAAAAAGTGATATATTTCGCACTTTTTATATTGACAATGCTATTAGAGAGTGATATATTTGTCTCAGTATAGAAGAGATAAATATATCACTTTTTTGTTCTGTGGGAAATTCTGAGCCGGGGAGGAAAAGCTTATGTCAAAAAGGAACTTGAAACGATTAATTATTTTAGGAGTGATTTGTGCCATATGTACAGCGGCGGCTATTGGCTATTCGCTGACCTTTAATGACGGGCGGTTGGTTTATCCGATGGATTTCGGCAGTTATCAGTTCCAGATTAAGGATGTGCCGATGATTCTGGCGTTGATTTTGGTGCTTTTATACGTTGCTTATCTGGTTGTTTCCCTGATTGTCAGCGGATTAGTCGTGAAGCGGGAGAGTAAGCAGACGGGCCGGACACGGAAGATCAGTCCGAAGTTCGGATATCTGGGATTTTTGGGCTTTATTGGCTTCCTGGGAATCTGGACCTATCTGGTTTACGGTATTATTTTTCCTTTTGTATTTTTTATCTTTTTTGGCTTTTTCGGGTTCTTTTATGAAGGAAAAATGTCCAATGTCCTGGCGGATGAACGCTTTCGGAAAAATCGCCGGGAAGCTGAATTAAAAGCGCTGAGAGTAGGATATCGTTTGACTTTTTTGCTGATTCTTCTTGTGGGGATGACGGGAAGTCGTGTAAGCGCCGGTACTGTGGCTGTCTTATTGACTTCAGGAATCTCTTTGATTTGCGCTTTGGTTCAATTTCTGAATGAATATTTATTGTACCGTTATGACCAGATGGATTCGGCAGATTGGGAAGACGAAGGTGAATGATTATGGCTGAATTTATATGTCATTTAAAAAAATACCGCCAGCAGGTAGGATTGACCCAGGAGCAGCTGGCGGAAAAAGTCGGTGTCCGTCGGGAGACGATTATGCGCTTGGAAAAAGCCCAGTATAATCCGTCTCTTAAATTGGCTGTGGATATTTCCAGAGCCGTCGGCATACCGATTGAAGAGATTTTCATTTTTTAATAAAGGTGTTCCGTTCTGGAAGCTGTACCAGAATGATCGCAATAAATACGAGAACGCAGCCGAAGATTTCCCTAGGCGCAAGGGCCTGATGTAGAATGACCCAGCCGGCGAGAACGCTGAACACCGATTCCAGACTTAAAATCAGCGAAGCAATGGTCGGATCATAGTTCTTCTGAGCCACAATTTGGAGCGTGTAAGCCACACCGCAGGAGAGGATTCCTGCATAGAGAATCGGGGCCCAGGCGGCAATCAGAGAAGAAAATTCCGGATGTTCAAAAATCAGTGCCGGAACACCGCAGAGGATTCCGGCGATGAAAAACTGAATACAGGACATCCGTACGCCGTCAACCTTTGGTGAAAAATAGTCAATAATTAAAATATGTATGGAGAAAGCCAGGGCACAGAGAAGCACCATGGTATCGCCTTTGCTGAAGCTGAGACTGTCTGTCATACACAAGAAATACAGCCCGGCCAGGGCGAGGATGACGCTGACCCAGATAATCAGCCGTGGCTTTTTTTTAAGAAAAATGCCAAGTATAGGAACAATAACGATGTATAGGGCTGTGATAAAACCGGCCTTTCCGACGGTGGTCATGGATATGCCATATTGCTGCAGAGTGCTGGCAACGGCGATGGCGATGCCGCAGCATAAGCCCCCAATCAGGAGTGTTTTCTTATCATGGGGTTCGGAATTGGCCGAAGGCTTGTCGGTAGTGTCCGTATCCTTTTTTTTCAGTGTATCCAGAAATGCGATACACGGAATGAGGAAAACCGCGCCGATGATAAATCGGGAAGCATTGAAGGTCAGAGGACCTACATAGTCCATACCCACGCTTTGAGCGACAAAGGCGACGCCCCAGATAAAGGCTGTCAAAAGAAGCAGTAAGGTGTTTTTAGTCTTGTTCATGGTGTGTTGCATCCTTTCGTATTTTTAAATAACCCATATTATACATATACATTAAAAGGGATATACCGCAGATAATGATATAACCAATCAGGCTGAGACCATCCGGCAGTTCGCCGAATACGGCGAAGCCAAGAACGGCCGCAAAAATGACCTGCGTGTAATCATAAATGGAAATGTCCCGGGCCGGGGCAAATTTATAGGCATAGGTAACGCCAAACTGACCGCCCGATGCGGCAACACCGGCCAGGAGCAGTGTGCCGAGCTGTTTCATTGTCATTGGTTCAAAGTTCAGTATAATATAAGGAAGAACGGCAATACAGGAAAATGCGGAGAAGAAAAAAACAATAAAAGGTCCCCGTTCACCCCGAAGTCCAAGATATCGTACGGTGGTGTAGGCCGAGCCTGCGGCGATGGCGCCGATCAGCCCCATCAGAGCCGGTAGCATTTCTGTCAGGGAAAAGCCGGGCCGGATGATAAACAGGCTGCCGATAAAGGCAACAACAATACTGAAAACCTGGAAGCCGTTCATTTTTTCTTTTAAAAAGATGTAGGAACAAATGAGAACGACAAAAGGCGACAGCTTTCCGAGCATGGAAGCATCGGACAGAAGCAAGTGTCCCAGGGCGTAATAATTACATAAAATTCCAATCGTTCCCAAAGTTGAACGAAGGATAAGATATTTCAAATTACGTTTTTGAAATGAAAAATCATGTTCTTTAAATAAAATGGCAGCCGCAAATAAAAAGGCAATCAGATTCCGGAAAAAGCTTTTCTGAATCGGATTGATATCTCCAGCAAGCTGAACAAATAAATTCATCAGCGCGAAGGAAAAGGCGGAGATGAGAATACATATAATGCCCTTTTGCTTATTTGTCATGGTGTATCACCTCGATTTTAGTCTAACTTAGATATTATAAGGCAGAAGCCGAAAAAAGTAAATCAAAACGGAGGAAATAATTTATGAAGTTAATCCGGCAAATTGAACAATACCAACCGGGAAATGAACAGGAAGAGCAGGATAAAAAATTGATGCTATATTGTCTGAAACATCAGGAAAATATTTTTTCAAGGGAAAATGCCCTGGTGCATATGACAGCTTCGGCCTGGGTCGTAAATAAAGCGCGGACGAAAGTGCTGATGGTTTATCATAACATTTATGATTCCTGGTCCTGGATGGGCGGACATGCGGATGGAGAGGAAGATTTGCTGTCGGTCGCTTTGCGGGAGGTTCAGGAAGAGAGCGGTATCCGGCAGGTACATCCGGTGACGGAGGATATTTATTCCCTGGAAGTGCTGACGGTGGACGGACATGTGAAACACGGGGCCTATGTATCCTCCCATTTGCATTTGAATGTCACCTACCTGTTGGAAGCTTCCGAGGAGGAAAGTCTTCACATGAAGCCGGATGAAAACAGCGGCGTGGCCTGGTTTGGCCTGGAAGAAGCAGTGAAAGCCTCTTCTGAACCATGGTTTCGGGAGCGTATTTACCCGAAATTAAATGAACGACTCCCAAAATAGTTTATTTTCGCAGTTGAAATTCCCGGGGTGTCATCCGATAGTATTCCCGGAAGCGTTTATAAAAATAAGGCAGATTATTGAAGCCGCAGGCGAAGGCGGCTTCGGCGGCAGGGATGCCCTGGCTTAAAAGTAAAGCGGACTGATTCAGCCGGTATTGGTTTAAATACTGGGTGAAGGTGGTTCCGCCTTTTTCTTTGAAATAGTGCATAAAATGGGATGGAGTAATACCGCAGAGACTGGCTGCATCCTCAACGGAAATATCTTCGGAATAATGGTCATGCAGATAATTAAATATGCGCTTCATCCGTTCGCTATGGGTATTGTCCGGTGTTGTGCGGTGAGTCTGTGGGCTGGCAATAATCATGCAAAGCAGGTGAAAGAGCAGCGCTTTGATTTCAAGTTCATATCCGGTTGCTTTTTGACGGCAGCAGTCAGTGAGCAGCTCAAAATGTTTTTTCAACTCCGAATACATGGGATTTTCTTTAGAAATAATCTGAGGGAGTTTCAAAGTGCCCTCGGTAATTGGCGTAAAATATCGCAGTGTGCAGACGTCTGCCGGAGAATTGCCCAGAAGATTCAGGTGAAACACAAAGGAGTCGGAAGTCAGGGTTTCCTTTGGATGGATTTTGGCCGAGTGAAGAAGATTTGGCTGGATACAGATAATATCTCCTTCGGATACTTTGTAATCCTGAAAGTCAATGGAGTAGTGAGCCTGGCCGGAGGTAATCATGGAAAGCTCGATTTCAGGATGCCAGTGAATCGACACTTCAGGAGAAGTGGTGTTCAGATGGGTTAAATGGTATTGAAAGGGAAAAAAGACATCGCCATGAGGCGCTTTTTCTTTTAATTTAGCTTCATCAATGGACAAAGTTTTTTTGACTTTCATAAAAATCCTCCTTTTTGCAGTTAATCGCAGAATCGTGTAATAAAAACCGGGAAAAACGGAAGAAAATTCCTATATTTAATCGTATAATAACATAATCATACAGAATTTCAAAGTGAGGAGCGGTAAAATGATGAAGAAAAAATGGTGGCACGGCAAGGTGGCCTATCAGATATATCCAAAAAGCTTTAAGGATGGAAATAACGACGGTATCGGTGATTTGCGGGGAATTATTGAAAAACTGGATTATTTAAAGGAACTGGGCGTGGGAATTGTCTGGATTTCTCCGATTTATCAATCGCCTTTTGTGGACCAGGGCTATGATATTTCCGATTATTATGCCCTTGACCCGGCCTTTGGAACCATGGAGGATATGGACGAGCTGCTGGCGGAGGCAAAGAAACGGGACATTGCTATTGTAATGGATTTGGTCGTGAATCATTGTTCGGACCAGCATGAGTGGTTTCAGAAAGCCTTAAAAGACCCTTTTGGTAAATACGGAAAGTATTTTTATATTAAGGAAGGAAAGAACGGCAATCCGCCGTGTAACTGGCGTTCCTATTTTGGAGGCAGCGTATGGGAAAAACTTCCGGGATATGACAATCTGTTCTATCTTCATATGTTTGCCAAAGAACAGCCGGATTTAAATTGGGAAAATCCGGAACTGCGTCAGGAGATTTATAAAATGATTCGCTGGTGGCTTGAGAAGGGTATCGCCGGATTCCGTCTGGATGCCATCATTAATATAAAGAAGGATTTGCGGTTTCAGGACTTTCCGGCGGATAGGGAGGACGGAATGTGTTCTGGTGCGGAAATGCTTAAATATGCCGAAGGAGTACACGATTTCCTGCAGGAAATGAAACAGGAAGCTTTCGAGCCGTACCATGCGTTTACTATTGGTGAGCTTTTTGATTTCCGGCCGGAAGAGCTGGAGCGATACATCGGAAATGACGGCTGCTTTGAATCGATTTTTGATTTTGCACCGCATATTTTGGGCGGAAGTGAAAAGGGATGGTATGATTGCCGAAAGATAAGTCCGGATGAATTCAGAGATGCTGTTTATAAGAGTAAGCAGGTTTCCCAGGACATTGGCATGATGGCAAATATTATTGAAAATCATGATGAGCCGAGAGGTGTCAGCCGCTATCTTCCGGAGGGTGATGTTAATGAGACAAGCAAAAAAATGCTTGCCGGAATCTCTTTGATGACCTTTGGTCTGCCTTTCCTCTATCAGGGACAGGAAATCGGGATGACAAATAAGACGTTTAAATCGATTCGGGAAGTGGACGATATCAATACTATTGACGAGTATCATGTAGCTTTGGAACATGGCCTGGATGAATCCGAAGCATTGAAGGTTATTGAAGAAATGAGCCGGGATAATGCCCGGACACCGATGCAGTGGACCGGGGAAATCCATGCCGGATTCTCGGTGAAGGAGCCATGGCTTAAGGAAAATGAAAATTATCATGAGATTAATGTGGAAGAGCAGAAAGACCAGGCAGATTCTGTGCTGAACTTTTATAAGAAACTGATTTCTATGAGAACGAACCCGGAATACGGTGAAGCTGTAGTTTACGGAAAACAGGTGCCGGCCTTTGAAGAGTTGAAGAATTTTATGGGATTTTACCGGAAAGGTAAAGAGAAAACATTACTGGTGCTGGCAAATTATCAGATGGAGTCAAGAGAAGTTTTTGTTCCCGGGGAAGTCAAGAAAATCTTGATTGATAACTGCAGTGATTGGTCGGGCGCCAGCCGAAACGGTGAATCCGGGGATATTAGTCAGCCGGAAAAATCAGAGCATGGCAGCCGGATTCTGATGAAAGGCTACCAGTTTCTGGTGCTGGAAGTATAAGATAAATGAGGCACAGGCCGTTTAGGGCTTGTGCCTCATTTTGCATTAGCTTTAGATAGCATTCTTTCAAAAAACAGACCGGCGCCAAACCATAAAGGCGTGTAGCACAGGTTGATTAATCCATTGATATTTGCAGGCTGTTCACTGTAATCCCAGGGGCAGCGGTGATATTTTTTCAGAACCGCACCGGTGGTGTATTCCGTGGCAAAAATAAGTAATGTGTATAAACCTCCTCGAAAGAATGTACTTTTGCCATTCAGCCGTCTGCTGATGGGAGACAAAAAAGCAGCCATTCCATAGATTGGAAACATCCACACAGAAGTCCGGCAGGTCAGCTTGGGGTCACGTGACACTATGGAGCCCAGTCCGGTCCACAGTACTTCCATACACCAACCCGCCAGACCACAAAGAATAAAATTTTTCTTCATAGATATATTATGCCGTAGGATGGACAAAATATGCGTCATGAAAAAAATATTCTTGATTCCCTTTCATGGCAATGGTAAAGTAAATAGATATAAGAAATCGTAGTAAAGAGGGAAAATGATGGGAACAGCAATCGTAACATTGAAAAAGGGCGAAGGCCGGACGTTAAAGGCCGGAGGCGCCTGGGTTTTTGATAATGAAATCGATACGGTGATGGGTAATTATGAGAACGGCGGAGATGTCATTGTCCGGGATTTTGACGGATATCCGATGGGCCGTGGATTTATAAATAATGCTTCAAAAATTCGCATCCGCATGATGACGCGGAATGTGGATCAGGAGATAGATGAAGAATTTTTAAGAATGCGTGTAAAAAACGCCTGGGAATACCGGAAAAAGGTCATTGACACGGAGAGCTGCCGGGTGATTTTTGGCGAGGCCGACTTCCTTCCGGGACTGGTCGTGGATAAATTTTCGGATGTCCTTGTGGTTCAGTCGCTGGCCCTGGGCATTGATAAATATAAAATGCAGATTATTGATTTGTTAAAAGAAGTTATGGCGGAAGACGGAATCCGGATTCGCGGCGTCTATGAGCGGAGCGATGCGAAGGTTCGCCAGCAGGAAGGCATGGAGCGGGTGAAGGGCTTCATCGGTGAAGCCTTTGATACGAAAGTGCCGATTGTGGAAAATGGTGTCAAATACATGGTCGATGTGAAAGACGGACAGAAAACCGGTTTCTTCCTGGACCAGAAAGAGAACCGGAAAGCAGTAGGAAATTTAAGCAAGGGTTTTGAAGTGCTGGATTGTTTCACTCATACCGGTTCCTTTGCTTTAAATGCGGCCCTCGGCGGTGCGGTTCATGTGACCGGCGTGGATGCGTCCCAGTTGGCTGTGGATCAGGCACGGGAAAATGCGGTCTTAAATGGCGTGGATTCCTTTGTGGATTTTGTCTGTGCCGATGTGTTTGAGTATCTTCCGGCTTTAGAAAAAGATGGAAAGAAATTTGATTTGGTTGTTCTCGACCCTCCGGCCTTTACCAAGTCCAGAAATTCGATTAAAAATGCAGTGAAAGGTTACCGGGAAATCAATATCCGTGGATTGAAGCTGGTGAAGGACGGCGGCTATCTGGCGACATGTTCCTGTTCCCATTTTATGGATTATGAACGGTTTACGGAAACTATTCAGCAGGCAGCCCGCAGCGCCCATAAGCGTTTGCGCCAGGTGGAATTTCGCACTCAGGCGCCGGACCATCCGATTTTATGGGCAGCAGATGAGTCCTATTATCTGAAATTTTACATTTTCCAGGTGTGTGACGAAAAGTAGGTGACAGCAGGATGAATCAAATGACATATGAAGAGACAATGGAGTGGATTCAGCAGATGGGAAAGTCGGGCATTGTCCTTGGCCTGGAACGAATGGAGGAACTTCTGAACCGGTTGGGACGGCCCGAACGGGCGTTAAAGATCATCCATGTTGCGGGAACCAATGGGAAAGGGTCTGTCTGTACATTTATCGCAGCGATTTTAGAAGCGGCAGGCTATAAGGTTGGACGATATATATCGCCAACCTTATCTGATTATAGAGAGCGGATACAGATTAACGGTGTTTACATTGAACCAGAAGCTTTAGCTGAAGGAATGAGCATAATCCGGGGAATCTGTGAATCCATGGCGGCCGACGGCCTGGAGGTTCCGACCGTATTTGAGGCAGAGACAGCCCTTGGGTTCTGGTACTTTAAGAAAAATGCCTGTGATTTTGTCGTTCTTGAAACGGGCATGGGCGGACGACTCGATTCCACCAATGTGGTGGAACATCCGATGTTATCAGTGATCACATCCATTTCTATGGACCATATGGCCCAGCTTGGAAATACACTTTCGGAGATTGCTTTTGAAAAAGCGGGCATATTAAAGCCGGGAACACCGGCAGTGCTTTCACCTCAGAAGCCGGAAGCTATGAACGTTCTTCTGGAACAATGCCGTAAAAAAAATATTTCTCCGACAGTTGCGGCCTGGGATAAACTGAATGTTAAAGAACGGTGTCTGTTTGAAGATGTCAATGCGTCATCGGATCAGGCGGGGAAAACATTGTCCATGTTGGCTTGTCAGATCTTTGATTATAAACAATATAAAAACCTGACGATACATCTGGGCGGCACCTATCAGGTACAAAATGCCTGCCTTGCCATTGAAGCTATAGAAGCATTAGAAATGCAAATGCCAATATGTGAAGCCATTGTTCAGGGGCTGGAAAAAGCAAGATGGCCGGGACGGTTCCAGTGCCTTTCCAAAGAACCCTTGATTTTCATTGACGGCGCTCACAACCCGGAGGGGGCGGCAAGTCTCCGGGAGACCATCGAAGCTTATTTGCCAGAACGACGGAAAATTCTCGTCATGGGTGTTTTTGCAGATAAAGATTATGTGTCTATCTTGAAGGAAATGAAATCGGTTTCCTCTGTTTTAATCAGCTTCACACCGGAAAATACCCGGGGACTTGACAGCGCAGAATTAAAAATTGCAGCCCAGGACTATTTCCCGCAGGTCGTCGATGCAAAAACAGCGGAAAATGCTTTAGAGCTTGCAAAAAAACAGGCTCAAACCGAAGATGTTATAATAATTTTTGGTTCCTTATCAACTATTTCGACATTTTATGGTATACTAGGAAAAAATGTATAAAAAAGCGGAGGCTGACATGATAGATGAGAAGAAGATCGAGGCGGCGATAAGATTGCTTTTGGAGGGCATCGGCGAGGACCTGGAACGTCCGGGGCTGGCTGAGACGCCGCATCGTATAGCCAATATGTATAAAGAAATTTACGGTGGATTGGATGAGGATGCGTCGGTTCATTTGGGAAAGACCTTTCCGGCCATCAATAATGAGCTTGTTTTGGAGAAGGACATCACCTTTTATTCGACCTGCGAGCATCATTTGCTGCCTTTCTATGGAAAAGCCCATATTGCCTATATACCGGATGATAAAGTTGTTGGACTGAGCAAATTGGCCCGGACGGTGGATGTGTTTGCAAAGCGGCCTCAGATTCAGGAGCAGATGACAGCTCAGATTGGGGATGCCATTATGACGTATTTGAAACCGAAGGGTGTTATGGTTATTCTGCAGGCAGAGCACATGTGCATGACGATGCGGGGAATTAAAAAACCGGGAAGTCAGACGATGACCTATGTCTGCCGGGGCGCCTTTGAGAACAATCCGGCATTACAGCAGATGGTATTCAATATGGTGAAGCCATGAGATGGAATGAGATTCCGGCGGATATGGTGCGGGTGCAGAAGATTTTGCAGCATCCGGAATTTAAAAAATCCATGGAGTGGATCAATATTTTGGAGAAGGACCGGATATTCTGCGGTCATAGCATAACTCATCTTTTAGATGTGGCCCGGATTGGCTGGATTGATAACCTGGAGCAGGGCGCAGGCTTCCGCAAGGATGTGATTTATGCGGCGGGTCTTCTTCATGATGTGGGAAAATATCTGCAATATAAAGAAGGGATTCCTCATCATATTTCCAGCGCCGAGCTGGCGGAGGGAATATTAACAGATGCTGGTTTTACAGCGAATGAAAATAAAGAAATTTGTCAGGCCATATTAAGCCATCGGGATAAAGCGGCGGCGGATGCAAACCCTCTTGGGCGGATTCTTTACCGGGCGGATAAAATATCCCGGGCTTGTTATGCTTGTTCTGCGGCAGCCGAATGTGACTGGAGTGAAGATAAAAAGACACCGGGAGTGATTGCATGAAAAAATCAATGAACATTGGCGGAAAAGAATTTGAATTGACAGGACATACCTATATTATGGGTATTTTAAATGTGACGCCGGATTCGTTTTCTGACGGCGGTAAATATACAACTTTAGATAAGGCTTTAAAACATGCGGAACAGATGATTTCGGAAGGGGCCGATATTATCGATATCGGCGGTGAATCGACCCGGCCGGGACATACACTGATTTCCGATGAAGAGGAAAAGTCGCGGGTGATTCCGGTGATTGAGGCCGTGAAACAGCGGTTTGATGTGCCGGTTTCGATAGATACTTATAAATCCGGTGTGGCTGAGGCGGCGATCCTTGCCGGAGCGGATTTGGTCAATGATGTTTGGGGCTTAAAATACGATGAAAAGCTGGCCGGGGTTATTGCCGCAGCAAAGGTGCCGTGCTGTCTGATGCACAACCGGAAGGCACCGGACTATGGGCATTTTATGACAGACTGCCTGAATGATTTAAAAGAAACTTTGAATCTTGCAAAGGCGGCAGGAATTGAAGACGACAAAATCATTCTGGACCCGGGTGTGGGTTTTGGAAAAACCTACGAACACAACCTGATTGTCATGAAGCATTTGGATGCTTTCAGGGAATTGGGATACCCGGTATTATTGGGAACTTCCAGAAAATCTATGATCGGGCTGACACTGGATTTACCGGCAGACCAGAGAGTGGAAGGGACGTTAGTGACGACGGTAATGGGCGTTATGGCCGGAATGAGTTTTGTCCGTGTTCATGACGTGGAAGCCAACCGCCGGGCAATTCAAATGACCGAGGCGATTTTGAAAGTGCGGGAGGAATCGATTTGGGATACATTGGGATAAGAGATTTGGAAGTATTTGCCCACCATGGTGTTTATCCTGAGGAAACAGAAAACGGGCAGATGTTTTATGTTTCGGCAGATTTATATTTGGACACCTGGGAAGCGGAGCATACAGATGATTTGGAGACTTCTGTAAATTACGGAACAGTCTGTGAGTTTATTAAAGATATTATGACGCGGCAGAATTATCAGCTCATCGAGCGGGCGGCCGGAGAAATTTGCGAAGATTTAATGATAAATTTTCCGAAACTTAATAAAGTACGTGTAGAGTTATATAAGCCTGAAGCCCCGATACCGATACCCTTCGGCACCGTGTATGTCGAAGCTTGTCGGGAATGGCAGGAGGTTTATATAGGAATCGGAAGTAATATGGGAGATAAGGAGGAAAATATCCGGGCTGCCATCCGGTTTTTGTCAGAAACACGGGGAATTCAGGTGGAGAAAGTCTCTACTCTGATTCAAACAGAACCTTATGGTTATACAGAACAGGATGAATTTTTAAATGGGTGCCTGAAACTGCGGACCTGGCTTCCGCCGGAAGTTCTTTTAAAGCGAATGCAGGAAATTGAGCTGATTTTACACCGGGAGCGCAAGATTCACTGGGGACCGCGGACCATTGATCTGGACATGCTTTTGTATGGCGAAGAAATCATACATACAAAAGATTTATGTGTACCCCATCCGGATATGATAAACCGACGTTTTGTGTTGGAACCGCTGGATGAGATTGCCGGCTGGGCCTGGCATCCGACGGAAAAGAAAACAATTCACCAGTTAAGAGAAGCATTGAATGAGAAGGAGGCAATAGAGTCATGATTGATTTGCATGTACATCTGGCCGGATCGTTGAAACCGGCAACAATTATTGAATATGCCAAGGAGAGAAATGTCCCTTTGCCCACTTACAATGCTTCCGAGCTTGAAAGCTATCTGGAAGCTCCGGACCACTGTCCGGATATCGCCGAATTTTATGAGCTTTGCGATATGACAGACTGGGTACTTCAGGAGCGCCGTGCCATCCGTCGTGCCATGACAGAGATGGTTCGGGAACTGGATGCTCAGGGTGTCATGTATGCGGAAATCCGTTTTTCACCATCTGAATGTACACTGGGCGGCTTGCGCCAGGGAGATGCCGTGTCTGCTGCGTTGGAAGGACTGGCCAGAGGAATGCAGGAAAGTCGGCGTATTCGTGCCAATCTGGTACTCTGCATCATACCGAAAATGGATGAGCATGAAGCCTTTGAAACCCTTGTGGAAGCGAAAAAGCATCTGCGTAAAGGGGTTTGCGGTTTGGATCTTCTGCTGGAAGAAAAACTTTATGAAACCGAAGTATATGACTGGCTGTTTGGACTGATTAAAGAAGAACATATACCATTTACAGTTCATGCCGGACAATATAATACGGACAGTATGCGCAAGGCCATTCGTTATGGTGCTCAGAGGATCAGCCAAGGCTTACATATTTTAGATGATGATGATCTTCTGCAGGAAATTATTAACCGGAAAGTTGTCGTGGAATGCTGCCCGGCCAGTAACCTGAAACTGGGTTCGGTGGAAAATTACAGTCATCATCCGATACGTAAACTTTTTGACAGAGGTGTTCCGGTGTGTGTCTGTACGGACCGTCTGAGAGTGTCCGGCATCACATTGGCTGAAGAATATCGGAAGCTTGAACGGTATCTTGGTTTCACACCTTATGAAATTTATCAGATGAATCAAAATGCTGTAAATGGCGCTTTCCTTTCTCAAATGGAAAAGGACCGTTTACGGTTTGACTTATATGAAGCCAATAAGGCAATCGTGGACAAGGAGTAGGAGACAATGGAAGACTTAGTGAAATTACGTAATGAGATTGACGCTATTGATGACCAGATTGTCAGTCTTTTTGAACAGCGTATGGCAGTGGCGGAAAATGTAGCTGCCTTCAAACGAAGCGTTGGAAAACCAGTTCTGGATAAAGAGCGGGAAAAGATTAAAATACAGAAAGTAACGGAAAAAACATCGAATGCTTTTAATCGTCAGGCCGTGGAATCTCTTTTCGGTCAGATTATGGCAGTCAGCCGTATGCTCCAATATCAGAGGTTGGCCAGTGAGCGGACCGATGTGGAAGGCTTTCGGGTTGAAGATATGGTGACGACGCCGAAGACAAAGGTCGTTTATACCGGAGTTCCGGGTGCCTATGCACAGGCGGCCATGGACAGTTACTTTGGTTCGGAAATCGATGGCTTTAACGTGGAGACTTTTGGAGATGCCATGGAAGCAGTCCACAGCGGACAGGCTGAGTACGGCGTCCTGCCTATTGAAAATTCTTCAACAGGCAGTGTCAATGATGTCTATGATTTATTATCCGCTTACGATAATCATATTGTTGGTGAAACGATGATAAAGATCGAGCATGCCCTTTTGGGGCTTCCGGGAAGCCGGATTGAGGATATCCGTACAGTTTATTCCCATCCCCAGGGACTGATGCAGTGCAGCCGTTTCTTAGATAAGCACAGAGAATGGCAGCAGGTCAGCCTTCAGAACACTGCGGCATCGGCAAAGCGGGTTCTGGATGACGGAGATATGAGCCAGGCAGCAATCGCAAGCCAGCAGGCCGCAAAAAATTTTGGCCTGACTGTTTTGAAAGAAAAATTAAATGACTTGGATAATAATTTTACGCGCTTTGTCATTATAAGCCACAAAAAAGTATTCCAGGAAAATGCAGATAAAATCAGCGTTTGTTTTGAAGTACCTCATGAGAGCGGTACATTGTATAACATTCTCGGCCATTTTATCTTTAATGGCTTGAGTATGTCGCGGATTGAGTCGCGGCCGATTCAGGGGAAACCGTGGCAATACCGTTTCTTCGTTGATTTTTATGGAAATCTGAGAGAGCAGGCCGTAAGAAATGCCCTTCATGGTATTCAGTCTGAAACGGAAGGATTTCGTATTCTTGGAAACTATATAGGAGTGGAGCAGCAGTGATGAAGATCAGAGTGCATGAATTAATTTTATATCGTAATTTTGCAGAAACTATTTTTTATGATATGGCCGATGTGGCCAACAATTATTTGAATGAAGATTGTGACAGAGAGGTGCTGATCGATAAACTGTATCAGTGTATCAACCAGATCGTTACCATTGCCAGAGATCATGGATTTAATGGAAATCTTTGGCATGGATATCTTACCTATCTTTTGACGACCAATGAAAACGCGTTCAGTATGTCCTGTGAGAAGAAGGGTGCCATTGAGGGTAGCATTAATGAGCTGGCTTTGCATGATCTGCGTATTTTTAAAGAAGCTTATGATGTGGAATGGGATGATATTGAAAAAGAGCTGGGTGTGCATTTTATCAGTATGATCCGCGCTTTCCACAGCCCGGATAATCTGGGAATCATCTACAGCCAGAGCCTGCGGGAGCGGATTGATGAACTGAATGGTCAGTTGGCTGCGGCAGAAGATGTTCATCGGATGTACGATGTACTGACAGATTTTTATAAGGATTACGGTGTGGGCAAATTTGGTCTTCATCGGGCTTTCAAGATTATCAGTGACGGCCAGGAACCGGAGATTGCTCCGATTACACGGACGGAGAAAGTGGTTCTTTCCGACATTGTCGGTTATGAGATTCAGAAGAAAAAACTGAGAGATAATACGGAGGCGTTCATTCAGGGAAAGAAGGCGAATAATGCCTTGCTTTACGGTGACAGCGGTACGGGAAAATCTACAAGTATTAAAGCAATTTTGAATGAATATTATAAAGACGGACTTCGCATGATTGAAATATATAAACATCAGTTTAAAGATATTTCAAATGTGATCGCTCAGATCAAGAACCGGAATTATAAATATATTCTGTATATGGATGATCTGTCTTTTGAGGAATTTGAAATCGAATACAAATATTTAAAAGCCATTATTGAAGGCGGACTGGAAACAAAGCCGGATAATGTGGTGATTTATGCCACATCCAACCGGAGACATCTCATTCGTGAGACGTGGAGCGACCGGAAACAAGCGCCGGATGACGTTCACGGCGGAGATTCCATGCAGGAAAAATTATCGCTGGCAACCCGGTTTGGTGAATCAATCTATTACGGTAAACCGAATCAGAAAGAATATTTGGAAATTGCCAGAGAATTGGCGAAACGTTATGGTATTACAATGAGTGAAGAGATGATTGAACAGGAAGCTGTCAAGTGGGAGCTTGGTCACGGCGGACGTTCCGGACGGACAGCCCAGCAGTTTATCAATCATCTGATAGGAATTGCAGAATAAGCAGGAGGGAGGCAGAACGGATGCCCATACAGATGTTGGCGGCCATTGACGTAGGATCAAGTGAGGTTGCAATGAAAATCTATCAGTTTTCCAAACGGACCGGAATTCAGGAAGTGGAGTATGTCCGTTCAATTGTCGAGCTTGGGGCAGACACCTATAATACGGGGGTGATCGCCCATGACACTGTACGGGAATTGTGTGGTGTTCTGGGTGGCTTTGTGAATAAATTGAAGGAATACCGTATTGAAAAATACGTGGCTTACGCAGGAAGTGCCATGCGTGAGGCTAAAAATCGGGAATTGGTACTGGATGAGATTCGGCTTCGGACAGGACTTGATGTGCAGATTATTGGAAATGCCCAGCAGCGTTTTCTTATACTGCAGTCCCTGGCCGGAACGATGCGTCAGTTTGAGTCCCTTTCCAAAGAAGGTATGGCAGTGGTGGACCTTTCATCAGGAAGTCTGCAGGTCTCTGTCTATGCAGAGGGCGCTTTGCAGCTGACCCAAAACCTGAAACTTGGGTCCCTTAGAATCCGGGAGATTCTTGCGGATATTGAACAGCAGACCACATCCTTTGTCACTGTTATGGAAGATTATATCGGCAATGATCTGCGGACATTGCAGCGTCTTGTCATCAGGAAGTATCGGGTGAAGCATGTGATCGTTCTCGGTGAGGAAATAGCAACGCTGCTGAATGCGGTCAATGCTTCCAAAAACAGAGAAAGTTTTACTGCTTCCCAGTTTGAAAAATTTTATATTAAACTGATGCGGAGCAGGGAAGAGGATATTTCTAAAAAATATAATATTCCTTATGAGACGGCTACTGTGTTAAAACCATCCATGATCATTTTCAAAAATCTGGTGGAAATGCTGGGCGGCGAGGTTGTATGGGCTTCCAATGTGGGGCTGTGTGACGGTATTCTGGCGGATTATGTGCGAAGCCATCATATGACTAAAAATACCCGTGATTTTGCAGAGGACATTATTTCAGTTACCCGTCAGGTGGCAAAACATTATGAAAGTGACATGAATCATACACAGAATGTGGAACAGCTTTCGCTGGCTATTTTTGACAGTATACGAAAGGTGTCCGGCCTGACCCAGAGAGACCGTCTGCTTTTGCAGGTTTCAGGAATTCTTCATGACTGTGGTAAGTACGTGAACATGATGCATGGTACGGACAATACGTATTATCTTGTTTTGAACACAGAAATTATCGGTTTGTCAGAAACAGAAAAAAGAATTGTTGCCAATGTGATTCGGTTTAACTCCAACAGTGAAGTTCCGGAATATGCGGAGGTTGCCGGTGAGATGAATCATATGGATTATGTGCGGATGCTTAAAATGGCTGCTATTCTCCGGCTGGCAAATGGTATGGACCGGAGTCATCTGCAGCGGATTCAGGATGTCCGGGTCACAGTGAAGGATAATGAGTTGAAAATCATGGCAAATACCATTTATGATATTACGTTGGAGCAGGGAATGATGGACAGCAGAGCCCATTTCTTTGAACAGATTTATGGACTCCGGCCGATTCTCAGGCAGAAACGAAGGGGGTAATTGGAATGGATGTGAGCAAAGCAGAATATTTTACAAACCGGGAACTGAGCTGGCTGGATTTTAATTACCGGGTACTTGCCGAGGCCAGGGATAAGACAATTCCACTGTTTGAACGATTGAAATTTTTAAGTATTACATCGTCCAATCTGGATGAGTTTTTTATGATCCGGGTTGCATCTTTAAAGGATATGGTCAATGCAAAATATGGGAAACCGGATATTGCGGGGATGACACCGCAGATGCAGTTGGATGCCATCAGCAAGAAGACCCATGATCTGGTAGGCACCCAGTATACAACCTACAATCGATCCTTAAAGCCGATGCTGCGGCAAAACGGTTTGACGATCATTGACTCTTACGAGGATTTGAGTGAGTCACAGAAAACCTATGTAAATCAGTATTTTCAGCAGGATGTGTATCCTGTATTAACGCCGATGGCAGTGGATTCTTCCCGGCCGTTTCCGTTGATTCGAAATAAGTCGCTGAATATCGGCGCTTTGATTTCGGATAAGGAGGATGAGTCCGAGTATGATTTTGCCACAGTTCAGGTGCCGTCGGTACTTCCGAGATTTATTGAGATTCCATCCGATGAAAAAGAACATAAAACATTGATTTTACTGGAACAGGTCATTGAGATGAATATTCAAAAGCTGTTCCTCAATTATAAAGTAATCTGTGCCCATCCTTACCGGATTATGCGAAATGCGGATTTGAGCATTGATGAAGAGGATGCGGCAGACCTTTTAAAAGAGATTCAGAAGCAGTTGAAACGTCGCCAATGGGGCGAGGTTATCCGTCTGGAAGTGGAAGACGGCATGGACAAACGTCTTCTTAAAATATTGAAAAAAGCGATGAATGTGGGAGAGGCCTCGATTTATCGGATCAGCGGTCCGCTGGATTTGACATTCCTTATGAAGGTCAGCGGAATGGACGGCTATGAGCATTTAAGATATCCGAAATATCAGCCTCAGCTTTCAAAGGATATTAATCTGGAAGAGGATCTTTTTACCCAGATTCGAAGAAAAGATATTTTACTTTTCCATCCGTTCCAGAGTTTTGATACGGTGGTTGATTTTGTCCGTCAGGCGGCTAAAGACCCGGATGTACTGGCCATTAAACAGACGCTTTACCGTGTCAGCGGAAATTCGCCGATTATCGCATCTCTGGCCGAGGCGGCGGAAAATGGTAAACAGGTTACGGTACTGGTCGAGTTGAAGGCACGTTTTGACGAGGAGAATAACATCATCTGGGCGAAGAAGCTGGAGAAGGCCGGCTGCCATGTTATTTATGGCCTGGTGGGATTAAAGACCCACAGCAAAATCACTTTGGTCGTTCGTCAGGAAGAAGACGGTATCCGCCGGTATGTCCATTTGGGAACGGGTAATTATAATGACAGTACGGCAAAAATGTATACGGATATGGGCCTTTTGACCTGTGCAAAACCGATCGGTGAGGATGCCACCGCCGTGTTTAATATGCTTTCCGGCTATTCGGAGCCTCTGGCCTGGAACAGGCTGTCTCTGGCGCCGCTTTGGCTTCGTGACCGCTTCATTGAGCTGATTCATCAGGAAGAAGTCAATGCCCAGGAAGGCCGTCCGGCCCATATTATTGCCAAGATGAATTCCCTCTGTGATAAAGGAATTATTATGGCGCTTTATAAAGCTTCTGCGGCTGGTGTAAAGATTGAATTGATCGTTCGCGGAATCTGTTGTCTGAAAACAGGAATTCCAGGCATCAGTGAGAATATTACAGTAAAATCCATCGTAGGCAATTTCCTGGAACACAGCCGGATTTTCTATTTCTACAATAACGGATGGGAAAATGTATTCATGGGAAGTGCGGACTGGATGCCGAGAAATCTGGACCGCCGTGTGGAGATCATGTTCCCTGTGGAAGATGAGGAGTGCAAAAAAGAAGTGATGCACATTCTGGATATTCAGCTTCAGGACAATGTGAAAGCCCATTATCTCCAGCCAGATGATACTTATCAGAAACCGGACAAACGGGGAAAGGTTCTCGTGTCTTCTCAGGATTATTTCTGCCAGGAAGCCATGGAAGCAGCGGCAGAGGACAAGAAAAAAGACGAAGAACTCAGCCGGGTCTTTGAACCGATGTATCATAACGACAACGAAGAATTTTAATATATCTTTGAGGGATAGGGATGAAACATAAGAAAACATGGATAGTATTTTTGGTCATGATGCATTATGCCTATAAGACCGGAGATACCTGTGTTTATGTGCAAATCGAAGATTGGGATTTGTATATATGCCGCCGCTGGAGGATTCCTTATCCGGAGGTTCCGACGGGAAAGTCGAAATATATACGGTACAGCCCTATTCCACTGAGTTTACAGCGTACAGACTGGCTTTGGGATCTGGTGTTTTCTTTAACAAAACACCGGATATCACTGCCGGATTGATTCAGAAAACATTCAGTGAAGAGTGTGAGTACAAAAAGAATTATAACGATGATGCAATTTCTATAGAAATGCTTCTGAATTTCCCGAAGCGAAGCGTTGTTATGTGGGAAGGCCATGGCGTATACAATGACAGAGTCGGTTCTTTTTTGGGATTGGGAAATCAAAAGCTGGATGAACAGACATTGGATGTTTACGATATATTTGTCGGACAGGATGCGCTTCTTGTTGCTCAAAACGGGCAATACTGTGTGACATCGGTATTTTTTGAGAAAGTTGTTCCGGAAAATGCTTATGAAGGCTGTCTGTTTTATCTGAATGCCTGCTCAAGCTTTGCAGATGAACGGCTGGCAATGAGTATATGGAATAAGGGGGCCAGATGTGTTGTAGGAAATACAATGGAAACCTGGATACCTTATTCCACGACAATGATGTATCGCTTTTTTGAGGGATTTACAAAGCAAAATGACAACGGAAGTTTTTATACAGTGTCAGAGGCATTAAACTATGCCAAAGAAAAAGAGGGGGAAATTGACCCGTTATATGGAAGCAGTGTGGAAGCTGCTTATAGAGATGACTTTACATTTCCGGATATGTCATCTGAGATGCCGGATGGGACGAAAGAAACAAAGGCATTGGAAGCAGAGGCGGCCAGTGTCAAATTTGAGTATTTTCAGGAAGCAGGCAATGAATATGCAGTTATTACAGGTCTCGATGGATCCGGACAGGAATTGTGGACATATACAACGGAAAAATATTCCCGGACAGAGTTGGACCGTGTAGAGGAAATTGGGATTTTTAACAACAAATACTACTATAATGAGAGCGGTACGATTGTTGCACTGGATATGGCTGCGGGAACTGTTCTGTGGAAAAACAGCGATTTTGGCGGGGCTTCTGTTCATTCTATCATTGATGAAAACGGGAACATCTATATTTGCGGCTATTATGGGCCGGATTTCTATGCGGTTGATACAGAAGGCAACAGTCTGTGCAGAATAGAAACCTTCGATGAAGCTTATTATTGGGCGTGCAGTATCCGGAAAAAAGAAAATACGGTTGAAGTGACAATGGAAGGTGGGCCTGAAGGCTATTCTGACGAAAGGACATTTTGCGTTAATCTCGGAGATTATTCTTACGCAGCCGTATCTGAAACAGAAAATGCGGCCGCACTGAGTGACGAGCAGTTGCAGCGTGTCTGTGAGCAGCTTGGTATTCCAAAAGAATTAAATGTGGAAATTTCGCAAGAGTCGCCGGTTTACTGGAAAGCCGGCGAATGTTGGACAATTTATGTGACTGTTTACTATGACGGAGCGATGATAGCAGCTGCCAATGTGAATTCGGAGACGGCCGAGTTGGTAAAAGATATTTGGCAGTATACTCCAAATGAAAATACTTCGGAGACGGCTGTGGGAATCAGAGAAACGTGGATTCAGGAAGATGTTAACGACCCGTTGATGTTTAAGTTTCAGGAAGATGGAATCGTCTTTTATATGCCGACGGTGAGTCGTGAAGTTGAGTATACAACAAAATATACTATAGAAAATGATATTTTGACAGTCCAGTTGGTAGAAATAGGGGCGACCGGTGTTGTTTCGGTTTCTTATAAATTAACTTATGATAATTCTAATGGAAATTCCAGGGTTCGTCTGGAGCTTATCGAGCCTGAAGATGATGTGGATCTCAGCCGCTTGTATGGGTGGGAATCTATTATACCCGGATGGTATAGTCGAGAGGAATAAGATACTTAAATTTATGTTAGAGGAGCGGTGGCAAGCCCGCTCCTATTTAATATGGATCGTATATTTACTTATTTTTCTTTTGTATATTATCAACGCTTTCAGGCGTATTTTTTTTATCAGGCGGTTTTTCTTTCGAGTTCTTCAACTCTTTTGGTCAGATTCTGGACAGTCCCAATGACGAGTGATAAATTGTCACTTTCCAATCTGGCTACTCGGTAATATTGATTTAAGTCATCAACATTTTTCTGGACTATGGAAATCTTATCTTCCAAAATGGTGCGTGTGCGTTCCATTTCTTCCAAAAGCAGATTTTCAGAATCTCTGAGTTTTTCATCCATAGTATTTACCATTTTGTTTTCGAGTTTTTCAAGCTTTTCATCCATTCTGTTTTCAAGGCTTTCAAGCTTTTCATCCATTCTGTTTTCAAGGCTTTCAAGCTTTTCATCCATTCTGTTTTCAAGGCTTTCAAGCTTTTCATCCATTCTGT
>Ga0129308_1001086_pt1 | contig 31583 bp, 29 predicted proteins | sample L827metagenome_FD_94440 | JGI IMG/M metagenome (GOLD analysis project Ga0129308, IMG submission 94440) | Ring-tailed lemur group fecal microbial communities from Wisconsin, USA - L827 metagenome | ecosystem: Host-associated > Mammals > Digestive system > Large intestine > Fecal | place: USA...
GGCTACGGTGCACAGAGTGCCAAGACCATCACCGTGAGCAACACCGGCAACAGCGCGACCGGCGCTCTGACCGTGGCGCTCTCCGGCAGCAACGCCAACAGCTTCGAGCTGAATAAGACCAGCATTGGCGACATCGCGGTAAGCGGCAGCGATACCTTCACTGTTGTTCCCAAGACCGGCCTCTCCGCCGGTACTTATACGGCGACCGTGACCGTCAGCGGCGGCAACAGCATCAATGCCAGCTTCGATGTCAGCTTCACCGTCAATCCCGCCGGCGGCGGTGGTGGCGGCGGTTATGTGCCTGCCACTTACAGCTTGACTGTCGATAAAACGGAAAACGGTTCTATCTCCGTCAGCCCCAAGAGTGCTGCCAAGGGTGATACAGTCACCGTTACCGTGAAGCCCGATGAAGGCTATGCGTTGGATACCCTGAAGGTCGTTGACAAGAACGGCGATAAGGTGAAGCTCACTGAGAAGGATGGAAAGTACACCTTCACCATGCCTGCATCCAAGGTCACCGTCACCGGCACCTTTGCTATGGTCAATCCGTTCATTGATGTGAAGGAAAGCGATTACTTCTACAAGGCAGTCCTGTGGGCATTTAAGAACGGTATTACCGACGGCACCTCTGCTAACACCTTTAGCCCCAATGCGAATTGCACCCGTGCGCAGATCGTCACCTACCTGTGGCGTGCTGCCGGTTCCCCCGCGCCTAAGAGCAACGAGAACCCCTTCACCGATCTGAAGGCTGATGCCTACTATTACGATGCAGTCCTGTGGGCTGCTGAGCAGGGTATCACCAGCGGCACCGGTGGCGGCAAGTTCAGTCCCGAAGCTGTCTGCACGCGCAGCCAGAGCGTGACTCTCCTGTATCACGCCGCTGGTTCTCCCAAAGTATCCGAAAATGCTTCGTTCAGCGATGTGAACCCCGACGCCTACTACGCAGCGGCAGTTGCCTGGGCGGAGCAGAACGGTGTCACCGGTGGCATCGGCGGCGGCCTCTTCGGGTCTGCCAATGACTGCACCCGTGGCCAGATCGTGACCTTCCTGTATCGCTTCTTTGTGAAGTAAAATAAAAGCCGCTGCTTGTGGGCGGCCATAGCTAAAGCGCAAGGCGGCGGCAAGGAATTATTTATTCCAAGCCGCCGCCTTTTGTATTTTCACATAAAAAGAAGCCGGTCTATCGAAAACCGACTTCTCTTTACTGGTCTATTGGATGCAGCGTTTCTATTTGGCGGCAAATCTGGATATAAGCCTCTGCCTCCGCCTCGGCCTTATTTGAAAAGAACTTGAGGACATCAATGCTGACTGCGTTTGGTTGCGCTGTACCGGAGTACAGTATTGCATCCAGACTGATGTTCAGCTCGTTGGCTATCAAGAAGATCGTTTCGCCTTTAGGATTGCTGCGCCCGATTTCCAAATCCATCACCGTGCGCGTGTTCATATTCAGTTTTCGGGCTAATTCCCGTTGAGAAATTCCACGCTTTTCCCTTGCTTCACGCACGGCTTTTGCCAACTTATCCAGCGCAGTTTCCATAGACATCACCTCTACTGTTATTTTATCGTGTACTTCAGCTCACTTAAATCAGTATGTAGTACAGCGAAGTGATGCAGTATAACTCACTATTTTGAAAAGGGGGTATAGAACTGATGATTAGACCAGCTCCAAAGGAGGGCTGTTAATAAACGGATGTGCCGATCAGAGCAGTCCAAGCGAAAATATGTAGTTGCCGCCAGTCGGCAGATTGTTCGGTGGCGTTCGGCATAATTTGCGGACTCTGCGATGTACTTCAGTACATCGGTTCGGTTTGCTTTGATAAATGTATTGTTGTCTCTTCGGTGGTATTTCATCCACTGGGGAGATTTTTTTATATTTTTCAGCAGTTTTTTTACGGAAAACGCAAGATTTGGCCGTTCCCGATTGGGATAGAGAGTGAAAGGGGAAATAAGCCGGCCTCTCGGTGTATGAGAGGAGGTGAAAACTCTTGAAGCTATCGCCATCTCAAATGAAAACCGTAAGGCATCAGTTTGACAGCTTGTGCAGAAAGGTGCTGCGGGAGGAAAGCCGCAACTACATAAAGCAGTTTGCCCGCAGAGCCGAAAAGGAAGTAAACCTTTCGGAGCTGTCAGAAACAGAACTTAGTCAGCTTTATGTGATGGATGAATATCCCTCTGACAGCACTTTCTTCGATGTGCTGGATTACCGTGTGGCGGTCAAGGATGATCGGCTTGCAGACGCGCTGGCGGCTTTGCCGAGCAAGAAGCGCGATGTGCTCCTGCTGTCGTACTTCCTGGACATGAGCGATACGGAGATTGCTGAAAAGCTCAAGGTGGTCGGTTCGACCATCCATCGCAGGCGGACAAGCTCTCTCAAAGAATTGAAATTAAGATTGGGGGTTAAGGAGGATGGACAAGGCACAGAATAACAAGCATACCCTGCTGCCGTTTTCTGTGATTGAAGCGGCAACAACCGGCAATGTTGACGCAATCAATGCCGTCTTAAAGCACTATGAGCCGTACATCGCGGCGTTGGCAACCAGACGCCTCTATGACGAAAACGGTGTGCCGCATCTGTGCGTGGACGATGAGTTGCGTAAGACGCTGGAAATCAAGCTGATTACGAAGATCCTCAGTTTTGAACTCGTAAAGGCAGCATAACCCTGGCCCATACACGGCGGCGTGTTCCCCTTTCCACGCCGCCGCTATGGGCCTTTTCCTGCTTGCGGGTGAAAGCCGTTAAGGATGGCTTAACGGCTTTCACAGGCTAACAGGAGCCTGCCATGCTCTTTGAAAAAGAAAGCGGCTTATGAACGCAGAATAAGACAGACAGGTACATTCGTGTCAAAGTGAGCCGCGCGGCAGATCCGCCAAGACCTCTTTTTGCAGAGCGAGCGATTACGATCCAGCCGGAAAGCAGACTGGCAATCTGCCGGCCATGACCTTTGGCACCCCTAACGATACTCCCGAATTGAACGCCCTCAAAGCATTGTTCGGCGCACCCATCAGCATGGGCCGAGGTGAAAATCCTGTGGAGCTGCTGCCAGCAGCCGCCTGTTTGCTATTTTCTAATTAAAACAACAAAATGAGGAGAAAGCCATGCGAAAAAATGCAATTCGTTTAATGCTCAATAGCTATCCTGATGTGATGTCTATTGACGAGATGTGCAAGGCTTTGTCGATTGGGAAAAAGACCGGCTACAAATTATTGCAGACAGGACAGATCCGGTGTCTGAAGATAGGCCGTGCATATCGTATTCCCAAAATCAACTTATTGGAGTATTTACAGATAATTGAACCTGAACGAAAAAATCCTTCGTAGTCATCGCTGCATTTTTTGCTTTGATGGGTGACGAGTGGTACGATAAGAGGGCCGACAGCAGATAATTCCGTGGCCCCGATTTGTGTGAGAGGAGGATCAAAATGGTAGCGGGCCATCTGCATGAAAAGAATGGCTATTATTACATCATTCTGAACCTAACGGATTCGGCGGGAAAAAGAAAACCCAAATGGATTTCGACAGGTTTGACCATCAAGGGCAACAAAAAACGCGCAGAGCAGATGCTCATGGAGGAACGGAGAAAGTACACCAGCGCCAAGGCTGGTGATGATGTTCTGTTCGCAGACTTCATGGAGCAATGGCTTGAAATTGTAAAATCGACGGTTAGTGTGCCGACATATTCTTCGTATGTAAACGCCGTGAAGTCGATTATTGCGCCATACTTTCGTAAAAGGAAAATCCTATTGCGGGATTTGCAGGCACATGACATTCAGATGTTCTATCAGGAACAGTTACAGCGGGTAAAACCCGCGTCTGTGATCCACTATCACGCAAATATCCATAAGGCGCTCAAGTACGCTGTCAAAAATGACATGATCCCGACCAACCCTGCGGATAAAGTTGAGCGACCCAAGCAAGATAAGTTCTACGGTAGCTTCTATGACAAAGAGGAATTGAATAAACTCTTTGAAGCTGTTGCAGGAACAAAGCTGGAACTTCCGGTGCTGCTGGGGGCGTTTTACGGCCTGCGGCGCAGCGAGATCATTGGGCTGAAGTGGAGCGCTGTCGATTTTGAGCAGAACACCATTACGATCAATCATACGGTGACTTCCTGTAATCTGGATGGCAAATGCGTAATCGTTGCAAAGGATACGACCAAAACAAAGTCCAGCCGGAGAACACTCCCGCTTGTTCCGTACTTCCATGAAAAGCTCCTTGCAGTGAAGGCGCAGCAGGAAAAAAATCAAAAGTTATGTGGGCGCTCCTATAATAAAGAGTTTTTGGAATACATCTGTGTAGATGAAATTGGGGATCGCTTCAAGCCAAACTACATCACCACACAGTTCCCAAAGCTGCTGGAGCGAAATGGCTTTCGAAAGATTCGCTTTCATGATCTCCGGCATAGCTGCGCGAGCTTGTTACTGGCCAGCGGCGTTCCTATGAAGAACATTCAGGAATGGCTTGGACACAGCGACTTCTCGACAACGGCGAATATCTACGCGCATCTTGATTATTCATCGAAACTCACATCTGCAAGTGCGATGGAAAGCAATTTCCATCTCGGGGTATAAAAAAGAAGCTACCAACCGAGGTTGATAGCTTCTCTGGCGGAGGGCGTGGGATTCGAACCCACGGACCGGCTCAACACCGATCAAACGATTTCGAGTCGTTCTCGTTATGACCACTTCGATAGCCCTCCGAATATGTCGATCCCTATTCTATCTTAAAATCTCCCAAAAAACAAGGTCGGGAGCAGGATAGAAAAACAGGATAGAACAAACGGAAATATGAACTTTTGCAAAACCGCCTAAGTGCTTGAAATACAAGGGTTTGGAGAATTTGCGAGAGCAACAACGGAAGTAGATTTCGAGTCAGGCTCGTTACGACCACTTCGATACGTCTCCCTATAAAATATGGGGTGTGGACCGGCGCGGACAGAAGACGGCGCGGTGAAGCCGCTTTCAAAAGAAAGGGCAATTAAGGATACCAGACAACGGGGGAAAAATCAAGTTGTTTCGGCAAAAAAATGGGATCTCCCTTGTCCCCTCCCCGGGAGCCGGGGAGGGGACAAGGGTTTATCGGGCGGAAGTGTCTTCGTAGGGGAGGCCGGAGAGATACCTGCGGGCCAGGTCCAGGGCGTGGCTGGCTGCCTGGGTACGCAGCCGGGCGCGGACGGGCCGGTTGCCCAGCTTCAAAGCGCGGACATAGGTGCCGCCGGGAGCGGCGATGGCCACGAACATGGTGCCCACCTCGTTGCCCCGGTCATCCGGCTCCGGGCCGGCCACCCCGGTGGAGGACAGGGCGATGTCGCAGCCCAGGGCCCTCCGGGCCCCCTCGGCCATGGCCTGGGCCACTTCGGCGGAGACGGCGCCGAACTGGTCCAGCAGAGGCTGGGGCACACCCAGCACCCCGGCCTTCACTTCGTTGGTGTAGGAGACCACGCCGCCCCGGAACGATTGGGAGGCGCCGGGGATGTCGGTGAGGCGCTTGGCGATGAGGCCGCCGGTGCAGCTCTCCGCGGTGCCCAGGGTCATACCCTTCTCCTTCAGCAGGGCCAGCACCACTTCCTCCAGGGAGGACACATCCACGCCGTAGACCTTGGCGCCAAAAAGCTGCCTGATCTCCTCCACCGTGGGTTTCAGAAGGGCCTGGGCCTCAGCGTCGGTGGGGGCCTTGGCGGTGACCCGCAGCTCGCACTCCCCTTCCTTGGCGTAGGGGGCCAGGGTGGGGTTGGACATGGCGTTCATCTGCTCCCGGAGCTGGGCCTCCACAGAGGACTCGCCAATGCCAAAGAGCTTCAGGGTGTGGGAGGCGATGACCCCCTCGGACAGGGACTGGAGGTAGGGCATGGCCCGGTAGCGGAACATGGGGCGGCACTCGCTGGGGGGACCGGGGAGCATGATCACATGGACTCCGTCGGCCTGGAAGGCGCAGCCGGGGGCGGTGCCCCAGTCGTTGGACAGCACGGTGCAGCCCTCGGGGAGCATGGCCTGCTGGAGATTGTTCTCCGTCATGGCGCGGCCGGTACGGGTGAAATAGCTCTTGATGCGGTCGGCAGAGGCCTGGTCAAAGACCAGCTTCTTGCCGAAGGCCTCGGCCAGAACGTTTTTGGTCAGGTCGTCGCAGGTGGGGCCCAGGCCGCCGGTGGTGATGATGATGTCGGCCCGCTCCTTGGCGATGGCCACGGCCTCCTTGGCCCGCTGGGGGTTGTCTCCCACCACGGTGTGGTAGTAGACGTTCAGACCCAGCTCGCTCAGCCCCTGGGACAGCATCTGCGCGTCCGTGTTGGCGATGTTGCCCAGCAGCAGCTCGGTGCCCACGGACAGGATTTCAACGGTATGAGACATGAAAAGGACCTCCTGGGGGAAGGGGACGGGCCCCTTCCCGGAATGTTGGGGTGTTATTTAAGGTATATAGGTCAGCACAGCGGTCTGGGCCGGCGTGCCGGGGACGATCTCCAGGGCGTTGCCGGGGTAGCGGACCACGTCGTTCCGCAGGGCCAGGAAATCCTCCACCCCGGAGATGACTTCGTAGCCAAAGGTGTCGGAGCGGTAGTGCATGGGGACGACGATCCGGGGCTTCAGCTCCTCCGCCAGTGCCTGGGCCTGTCTGGCGTCAATGGTGTAGTAGCCGCCCACCGGGATCAGCAGAACGTCCAGTTCCCGCAGGCGATCCAGCTGCTCCGGCGTCAGCTCGCAGCCCAGGTCGCCCAGGTGGGCCAGACGCATCCCCTCGGCGGAGAGAATGTGGATGGTGTCAGGCCCGCGCAGGGCGCCGCCCTCCGGGTCGTGGAAGGTGGAGATGGTCTCCACAGAGAAGGCGGGGGCATGGCCGGTGAGGGTCACCAGCTCCCGGGCACCGTGGTCCCGGTGTTCGTGGCTGCACAGCACCGAGTCGGCGGTCAAATGGAGACGGGACAGGCCGGGGACGCTGCCCTCCTGGTAAGGGTCAAAGACCACGGAACCCTCCGCTGTTTCCAGGGTGAAGCAGGAGTGGCCGTTCCAGATCAGTTTCATAAAAAACGCTCCTTTCTAAAACAGAACAAAAACGGAGAAAATTTGGTGATTGTGCATATTATAGCACGGAAGACCGGGAAAAGAAAAGTGATCTGGGGGACAGATTTCCCGAAAACTGGATATTTTTTTGTGATCAGGCGGGGAGAACACGGGAAAAAGAGCCCCTGAGCCGGCGGCAATCGTCTCCTTGCAGCAAACCGGGAGGGAGGAAGTTGGTCACAATGCTGGAAAAGAGCTGCCTAAACAGAGTGTTGATAACGTAAATGCCAAAATTTGAGACAGCAGAAGGATAATTCAGCCTGATTTTTGAATTTTTTGCAATTTTTCGACCAATTTATAGTTGAAATTCTCCGGGATTTGGACTACAATGATAGCCGCGTAAACAAGGGGGGTCCCATGTGCTGAACATTATATTGGTGGAACCGGAGATCCCGATGAACACCGGAAATATCGCCCGGACCTGCGCCGCCACCCGCAGCCGTCTCCATCTGGTCAAGCCTCTGGGCTTCGACATCAGCGACAAGGCGGTGAAGCGGGCGGGACTGGACTACTGGCCCATGGTGGACCTGCGGGTCTATGAGAACCTGGACCACTTTTTCCGGGAAAATCCCAGCCCGGACCTGTGGCTGGCCACCACGAAAGCCCCCCGGGACTACACCCAGGCCACGTTCCGTCCGGACTGCTTTCTCATGTTCGGCAAGGAGACCGCCGGCCTGCCCGAGGACCTACGCCGGCGCTATTATGACCGGTGCCTCCGCATCCCCATGCGGCCTGACGCCAGGAGCCTGAACCTGGCCAACTCCGTGGCCGTTCTGGCCTATGAGGCCCTCCGCCAACAGGGGTTCCCCGGCCTGTCCGGCCAGGGTGAAATGGCCCAAAGGAAACTGTGAAACCCAAAGTAACCTTTCCCATCATTTCAGAAGAGAGGAGCTTTTGTAAATGAACTACAATAAGAAGACCGTCAAGGACATCGACGTCAAGGGCAAGAAGGTGCTGCTGCGCTGCGACTTCAACGTCCCCATGGCCAAGGACGGCAGCGGCGTCATCACCGACGACAAGCGCATCCGCGCCGCTCTGCCCACCATCCAGTACCTGCTGGACCAGGGCGCGGCTGTCATCGCCTGCTCCCACATGGGCAAGCCCGCCGCCACCTTCGAGTCCTACGCCAAGAAGCAGGCTGAGAAGGGCAAAGAGGCCAAGAAGGAGGACTGGGAGAAGTCTCTGAAGCAGCTCTCCCTGGCTCCCGTGGCCAAGCGGCTCAGCGAGCTGCTGGGCAAGGACGTGATCATGGCCGCCGACGTGGTGGGCCCCGACGCCCAGGCCAAGGCCGCCGCCCTCCAGCCCGGCCAGATCCTGCTGCTGGAGAACACCCGCTTTGAGAAGGGCGAGACCAAGAACGACCCCGCCCTGGCCAAGGCCATGGCCTCCATGGCTGAGGTCTATGTGTCCGACGCCTTCGGCGCCGTGCACCGCGCTCACGCCTCCACCGCCGGTGTGGCCGACTATCTGCCCGCCGTGTCCGGCTTCCTGATCCAGAAGGAGCTGGAGGTCATCGGCGGCGCCCTGGCCAATCCCAAGCGCCCCCTGGTGGCCATCCTGGGCGGCTCCAAGGTGTCCAGCAAGATCGGCGTCATTAACAACCTGCTGGAGATCGCCGATACCATCATCATCGGCGGCGGCATGGCCTACACCTTCTCCGCCGCTGAGGGCGGCAAGGTGGGCAACAGCCTGCTGGAGGCCGACTGGATGGATTACTCCAAGGAGATGGTGCGGAAGGCCGCTGGCAAGGGCGTCAAGCTGCTGCTCCCCGTGGACACCGTCTGCGCCGACAAGTTCGCCCCCGACGCCAACAGCCAGGTGGTCAAGGCCGGGGAGATCCCCGACGGCTGGGAGGGCCTGGACATCGGCCCCGAGACCGTGAAGCTGTACTGTGAGGCCGTTCAGGGCGCCGGTACCGTCATCTGGAACGGCCCCATGGGCGTGTTTGAGTTCCCCGCTTTTGCCAAGGGCACCGAGGCCATTGCCGAGGCCCTGTCCAAGACCGACGCCATCACCATCATCGGCGGCGGCGACTCCGCGGCCGCCGTGCAGCAGCTGGGCTACGCCGACAAGATGACCCATATCTCCACCGGCGGCGGCGCCAGCCTGGAGTTTATGGAGGGTAAGGAACTGCCCGGCGTCGCCTGCCTGCTGGACGCGTAAGAGCTGGATCCCCTATACGCCATTGCGCATGGATCTGCCGTTTTGACGCAGATTTGCAATAAATTTTATTACAGATCAGGGAGAGAGAAACCATGAATCGTCGTTATCGTAAGACTATCATTGCCGGAAACTGGAAAATGAACAACACCCTGTCCCAGACCAAGGCCTTTGCCGAGGAGATCAAGCCCATCATGCCCAAGGGCAAGTGGTGCAACGTGGTGCTGTGCGTCCCCGCCGTGAACATCACCAGCGCGGTCCGTATGTTCAAGGACTGCCACATCGCCATCGGCGCCGAGACCTGCCACTATGAGGACCACGGCGCCTTCACCGGCGAGATGACCGTGGAGATGATCAAGGAGGCCGGCGCCAAGTATGTCATCATCGGCCACTCCGAGCGCCGCCAGTACTACAACGAGACCGACTTCACCGTGAATAAGAAGGTCCACGCCGCCATCAACGCCGGCCTGATCCCCATCGTCTGCGTGGGCGAGAGCCTGGAGCAGCGCGAGCTGGGCGTCACCATGGAGCTGATCGCCTACCAGGTCAAGTGCGCCCTGTCCAACGTGCCCGCCGAGAAGATGCGCCATGTGGTCATCGCCTATGAGCCCCTGTGGGCCATCGGCACCGGCAAGACCGCCACTGCCGAGCAGGCCGGCGAGGTCTGCCAGGCCATCCGTGCCGTCATCCGCAAGCTGTACGGCGCCCATGTTGCCCGCTCCGTCACCATCCAGTACGGCGGCTCCATGAACGCCAAGAACGCCGCTGAGCTGCTGGCTCAGCCCGACGTGGACGGCGGCCTGATCGGCGGAGCCTCCCTGAAGCCCGCCGACTTTGTCCAGATCATCAACGCCGCGAATCAGGAATAATTGGGAATTCGAAATGAAAAATCAGGGATTGTGGGGCATCCGCGGTCAACTGGTTTGATTCTTCGGCGCAAGCCAAATTCCATGATTCCGAATTCCCAACGCTTCATTCCTGATTGCAAGAAAGGGTTTTTATGAAAACACCTACCACTTTGATCATTATGGACGGTTTTGGCCTGGAGGGCCCCTCCGCGGGCAACGCCGTGGCCAATACCCCCACCCCCAACCTGGATAAGATCTTTGCCGAGTGTCCCGGCTGCAAGCTGTCCGCCTCCGGGCTGGACGTGGGCCTGCCCGAGGGCCAGATGGGCAACAGCGAGGTGGGCCACACCAACATCGGCGCCGGCCGGGTGGTCTTTCAGGACCTGCCCCACATCAGCCGGGACATCGACACCGGCGCGTTTTTCCAGAATCCCGCCTACCTGGAGGCCATGGCCAACTGCCGGGAGTGGGGCTCCGCCCTGCACCTGATGGGCCTGTTGTCCGACGGCGGCGTCCACAGCCATATCACCCACCTGTTCGCACTGCTGAAAATGGCCCAGGAGCAGGGCATCGAGAAGGTCTATGTCCACTGCTTCCTGGACGGCCGGGACGTGCCGCCCTCCTCCGGCAAGCACTATGTGGAGCAGCTCCAGGCCAAGATGCAGCAACTGGGCGTGGGCAAGATCGCCAGCGTCATGGGCCGCTACTACGCCATGGACCGGGATAAGCGCTGGGACCGGGTCCAGCGGGCCTATGACGCCATCGTCTGCGGCCAGGCCCCCTATGTGGCCGACGCCGCCGAGGCGGTCCAGAAGTCCTACGACGCCGGCGTCACCGACGAGTTTGTGGAGCCGGTGGTCTGCCTGAAGGATGTTCAGGTCCAGGACAATGACTCCGTGATCTTCTTCAACTTCCGCCCCGACCGGGCACGGGAGATCACCCGCTGCCTGGTGGACGAGGATCTGAAGGACATCGACCGCAAGACCGGCTTTGTCCCCGTGTTTTTCGTCTGCACCACCGAGTATGACGCCACCATGCCCAACGTCACCGTGGCCTATCCCCGCCAGAAGCTGGAGAACATCTTCGGCGAGTATATCTCCAAGCTGGGCCTGACCCAGCTGCGCATCGCCGAGACGGAGAAGTACGCCCATGTGACCTTCTTCTTCAACGGCGGCGTGGAGCAGGTGTTCCCCGGGGAGGACCGGTGCCTCATCGCCTCCCCCAAGGTGGCCACCTACGACCTCCAGCCCGAGATGTCCGCCTATCAGGTCACCGAGGAGGCGGTCAAGCGCATCCTCAGCGGGACCTATGACGTGATCATCCTGAACTTTGCCAACTGCGACATGGTGGGCCACACCGGCGTGTACGAGGCGGCCTGCAAGGCCGTGGCCACCGTGGACGAGTGCGTGGGCAAGGTGGTGGAGGCCACCTCCAAGATGGGCGGCGTGTCCCTCATCACCGCCGACCACGGCAACGCGGAGCACATGATGGAGCCGGACGGCTCCCCCTTTACCGCCCACACCACCAATCTGGTGCCTTTCTATATCGTGGGCGCCAGCGTCAAGCTCCGGGACGGCCGTCTGGCCGACATCGCCCCCACCATGCTGGACCTGATGGGCCTGGAAAAGCCCGCCGAGATGGACGGCCAGACCCTGATCGGGAACTAACCGCTTTCCCGTGCGGCAGGCGCCGCACAGACCATAGATTGCTGGGCGGGGGAGAGCCCCGCCGCCACAAATGAAAGGAGTTTGATTCCAATGAAGCAGATGATCGAGATCGTTGACGTCCTGGGCCGTGAGATCCTGGACAGCCGCGGCAACCCCACCGTGGAGGTGGAGGTCTATCTGGAGGACGGCACCATGGGCCGTGCCGCTGTTCCCTCCGGCGCTTCCACCGGTATCTATGAGGCCTGCGAGCTCCGTGACGGCGACAAGGGCCGTTACATGGGCAAGGGCGTGGAGACCGCTGTCAAGAACGTGAACACCGAGATCGCCGAGGCCCTGATCGGCACCAACGTGCTGGACCAGGTGGCCATCGACAAGATGCTCATCGACCTGGACGGTACCCCCAACAAGAGCCGCCTGGGCGCCAACGCCATTCTTGGCGCTTCCCTGGCCTGCGCCAAGGCCGCCGCTGAGTCCCTGGGCACCTCCCTGTACAACTATATTGGCGGCGCCAACGCCAAGCAGCTGCCCGTGCCCATGATGAACATCCTGAACGGCGGCGCTCACGCCACCAACAATGTGGAGATCCAGGAGTTCATGATCATGCCTGTCTCCGCCCCCTCCTTCCGCGAGGCTCTGCGCCGCTGCGCCGAGGTCTTCCACACCCTGAAGACCGTCCTGAAGGAGAACGGCACCCCCGCCGCCGGCGTGGGCGACGAGGGCGGCTATGCCCCCAACCTGAAGAAGGATGAGGATGCCCTGAAGGTCATCGTGGCCGCCATCGAGAAGGCCGGCTACAAGCCCGGCGAGGACTTCAAGATCGCCATCGACGCCGCCTCTTCCGAGTGGTGGGACGAGGAGCAGAAGATCTATATCCAGCCCAAGTCCGGCAAGAAGCTGACCCAGCAGCAGCTGGTCAACATGTGGAAGAAGTTCGCCGACACCTATCCCATCATCTCCCTGGAGGACGGCATGGCCGAGACCGACTGGGAAGGCTGGGCTATGCTGACCAAGGCCATCGGCGACCGCGTCCAGCTGGTGGGCGACGACCTGTTCGTCACCAACGTGGAGCGCCTGGCCACCGGCATTGAGAAGAAGGTGGCCAACGCCATCCTGATCAAGGTCAACCAGATCGGAACCCTGACCGAGACCCTGGACGCCATCCAGATGGCCAACCGAGCCGGCTACACCGCCATCGTGTCCCACCGTTCCGGCGAGACCGAGGACGCCACCATCGCCGACATCGCCGTGGCCCTGAACGCCGGCCAGATCAAGACCGGCGCTCCCAGCCGCACCGACCGCGTGGCCAAGTACAACCAGCTGCTCCGCATCGAGGAGGAGCTGGGCGACATCGCCGAGTATCCCGGCATGAAGGCCTTCTTCAACCTGCGCTAAGTTTCCAGCGATTGCAGCAGCGCCGCCCAACGGGCGGCGCTGTCTTTTATCTTCCACATCGATTCAAAATGGGGTTGTAGTATGGAAATATCCTGTTATACTGGGCACAACGGCGCCGTAAAATCAGAATGATGAGGAGATTTTATGGAACACAATTTTATACTGCACCCAATAGGGACTGTACACGCGGGAAAAGAGGGGGCCTGTCTGGAAATCGCCCCTCCCTACCGGGGCGCGCTGGCGGGATTGGAGGACTTCGGATATGTCAATGTCCTGTGGTGGTTCTCCGGCTGTGACAACGGGATTTCCCGGAACAAGCTGGGGGAGCGCAGACCTTATGTCCGGGGACCGGAGACTCTGGGTACGTTTGCCACCCGGTCTCCAGAGCGGCCCAATCCCATTGCCCTGTCCTGCGCCCATGTGGTCGATCTGGACCGGGAGTGGGGCATCCTGGTCCTGGACTATCTGGACGCAGAGGAGGGAAGTCCTGTGCTGGACATCAAGCCGTACCTCCCCAGCCTGGACCGGGTGGAGCGCCCCATTATACCCGGCTGGTGCGCCCACTGGCCGGACAGCGTGGAGAAAAGCGGGATGTTTGACTGGGAAAAGGAATTCAATTTTTGAACTGTGAACAGGAAAAGGGGGCCGCCTGCGGGCGGTCCCCTTCTGTATGCCATGGTTCAGTGTTCAAAACCGCTCCGCCAGTACTTGGCAGAGCACATCCGCCATACGCCTGTGCCCCTCCTCGGTGGGGTGGAGGCCGTCCTGGAACAGGGTCCGGTCCGCCCTGCCGTCCGGGAGGAGAAATGGGGTGCGGAAGTCAGCCACGGGCAGGTCCTTGTCGGCGGCATAACAGCGGATCAAGTCGGCGTACTGCTCCGCCAAAGCGGCTAGGTGCGTCATGTTCTGATCCGGCTCCCAGACCGGGGGACACAGCTCCTCCGGGCAGATGGGCAGGGGGACGCCCAGAATGACGGGGATGGACAGCAGATCCGCCTGCCGGAACATGGAGATCACGTTGGCAAAGGCGGTATGATACTGTCCGGTGATGCTGATGTCGTTGATGCCGCCCAGCAGCACCATGGCGTCGGGGGCCTGGTCAAAAACCTGGGTCTGGCACCGGGCCAGCATGCCGCCGGTGGTATCGCCGCTGACACCCCGGTTGATCAGAACATGGCCTGTGCGGGCGGACACCAGGTCGGACCAGCGTTTCGACAGGTCAGGCAGACCGAACCCATAGGTGATGCTGTCCCCCATACAGATGATCTTCATAGAAATTCCTCCTGTTTCAACAAATGGAATTGATTCTTTTCCGCGTATACCAGCTTCTCCCGGCGCAGCTTGCCCAGTTCGTTGGACAGGGCGCTCCGGTCCACGCCCAGGTAGTCGGCCAGCTGCTGGCGGTTGAAGGGGATGGAGAACCGGCTGCTGCCCTGGAGGACTGCCTGGTCGGAGAGGTAGGACAGCAGCCGTCCCCGGATGGTCTTGGAGGAGGTATAAAAGCTCCTGCGGGACAGGGCCAGGTTTTTTCGGGCGGTGATGTCCAGCAGATTGCGGACCACCGCGCCCGGCTGAAGGTGGTCGGAGCCGTGGGAAAAGAGCTGGCCCACATCCAGAAAGAGGACCTGGGTCTCCTCCGTGGCCACCGCGTTGACCATGAGAGGCGCTTCGGGCAGACAGGCGTAGGTCTCGGCGAAAACCTCTCCCTCCCCAACATGGCCCAGAACGGTCCGGTTGCCCCAGGCGTCGTCATGTTCCAAGGTCACACCGCCGGACAGCACCAGCCCCAGACGCCGGATTCGGTCGCCGGCGCGAAGAATGGTCTCCCCTTTTTGATAGCGGCGGAGCTCCGTGCCCGGACGGCGGAGCATTTCTTCGGCCTCTGTCCGGGAGACGCCCCGGAATAGGTCGGTCTTTTCCAGATCTTGCAGGTCCATAGTCCCTCCGTTTGTTGTTAAAACAACATACATGGTGAAACGATCATACTATAATGGGGCCATCCAGTCAAGGAAAGGTTGTGATCTGCATGATCCGCAGAATCATTCATATCGATCAGGAGCGCTGCAACGGCTGCGGCCTGTGCGCCAAGGCCTGCCATGAGGGGGCCATCGGCATGGTGGGGGGAAAGGCCAAACTGCTGCGGGACGACTACTGTGACGGCTTGGGGGACTGCCTCCCCGCCTGCCCCACCGGGGCCATCACCTTTGTGGAGCGGGAAGCCGCCGCCTATGACGAGGCGGCGGTCCAGGCCAACAAGGCCAAGGGGGCCGGAGCTGCGGCGGGCGGCTGTCCCGGCAGCCGGGCCCAGATGCTCCACCGGGGGGAGAAGGACAACGCGCCGTCCGGTACCGCGGCGCCCTCCCAGCTGCGCCAGTGGCCGGTCCAGATCAAGCTGGCTCCGGTGAACGCTCCCTATTTCGACGGGGCCCACCTGCTGGTCGCCGCCGACTGTGCCGCCTATGCCTACGGGAATTTCCACGCCGGTTTCATGGCGGGGAAAGTGACGCTGATCGGCTGCCCCAAGCTGGACGGAGTGGATTACAGTGAAAAGCTCACGGAAATTCTCCGGCAAAACGACATCAGGAGCCTTACCGTGGTCCGGATGGAGGTGCCCTGCTGCGGCGGCATTGAGCATGCCGCGGTGACCGCGCTGAAAAACAGCGGGAAGTTCATCCCCTGGCAGGTGGTGACCCTCTCCACCGACGGACGGGTGTTGGAAGGGTAAAACAAAACGGTCTGCCCAACAGGGCAGACCGTTTTTGCATGCTCAATGTTCAGGTTCGGAGTCCTCGCCGGGCACCAGCTTTTCCACCAGGGCCCACTCCACACGGCGGTCACACAGCTCCTCCACCCGGATGCGCAGCCCAAGGGCCTCCACCACGGGGCGGCTGCCGTCCTCAGGGATGACAGACAGCTGAGAGAAGATCAGGCCGCCCAGGGTATCGTAGTCCCGCTCCTCCTCCTCGGGCAGCTGGAAGCCGATGGCCTCGGCCATCTCCTCCAGGTCGGCGGAGCCGGAGACCCGCCACTTGTTGTCCTCCAGGCGGATGATGTCCTGTTCCTCCTGGGGATCAAATTCATCGTAGATGTTGCCCACCAGCTCCTCCAGCAGGTCCTCCAGGGTGACAAGGCCGCTGGTGCCGCCGTACTCGTCCACCACCAGGGCCATATGGGTCTTTTTGCCCTGCATGTCCCGGAACAGTACGTCGGCGGGCACCGTCTCAGGGACAAAATAGGCCGGGCGGAGCAGCTCCTTTAGGGGAAGAGGCTGGGCTTCCCGGAAGTTGAGCAGGTATTCCCGGGTGGACAGGACGCCCACAATGTCATCCACGTCCTCCTGATATACCGGGAAGCGGGACAGGCCGGACTGGCGGATGGTGTCCAGAATGGTCTCCTCGTCGTCCTCCAGAGACAGCGTCACCATGTCGGTGCGGTGGACCATCACGTCCCGGGCGGTCATGGTGTCAAACTCGAAGACGTTTTCGATCAGTTCCTTTTCGTTGCTTTGGATGGCGCCGGATTCCTCCCCCTCCTCCACCATGGCCATGATGTTATCCTCAGATACGGTTTCCTCCCGGTGGAGCAGACGAAGCAGAGGCCGCCAAAGAAGCAGGGTGGCGTTGCAGAACAGGCTGATGCCGAATAATATGGGCCATATTTGGTCCCCAGGCACAGAAGATTCCCCCTTAAGTACATAGAAAAATAAAATGGTACAACATGAATGATAGCACAAACAGGGACAAGCCGCAAGAGGGCGGCGCGCTTTTCGGGGAATCCGGGAAAAAGACGGGTGCAAAACCGGCGTTCCTATGATATAATTTCCCAAAAAGAGAGTCCGGTCCCGCTGGACGGGGCCGGGTGGGGGAGCGAGAAGCATGAGCCTTTCAGAACGGGGCAGGGGACATGTCCAAGAGGGGATCTCTTTCGTGAAATGGGTGCTGTACGCCTGCAACATCGGGATCCTGGTGGGAGCGGTGGCGGTGGCCTTCCACTGGGGCATCGACTGGGTCACGGAGCTGCGGGGAGAACACCCCTGGATCATCTGGCTGCTGCCCCTGGGCGGACTGTCCATCGTGCTGCTGTACAAGGGCTGCGGCATGGAGAAGGACCGGGGGACCAACCTGGTGCTGGTGGCGGTGCGGGAGGCGGAGCCCATGAAGCTGCGTACCGCCCCCCTGATCTTCCTGTCCACCATCCTCACCCATCTGGTGGGCGGTTCCGCCGGCCGGGAGGGGGCGGCCCTCCAGCTGGGCGGCTCCCTGGCCGCCTGGGTGGGCCGCAAGATCCGTCTGGACGCCAAGGACAGCCGGCTGATGGTCATGTGCGGCATGGCCGCCGCCTTTTCCGCCCTGTTCGGCACCCCCCTGACCGCCGCGGTCTTTGCCATGGAAGTGGTCAGCGTGGGAGTGATGTACTACGCGGCCATCGTGCCCTGCGTGACGGCGGCACTGGTGGCCCTCCAGGTGGCCCGGTGGTTCGGTCTCCACGGAACGGTGGGCTATGAGATGGGGCAGGCGGCGGCGCTGACCCCTGTGTCCATGCTGCAGGCGGCGGCGCTGGGCGTACTGTGCGCCCTGGTGTCCATCCTGTTCTGCAAAGCCATGCACGCGGCGCCCCACCTGTATGGAAAGTACGTTCCCAACGCCCTGGTCCGGGCGGCGGTGGGAGGGCTGCTGGTGCTGGCGCTGACCCTCCTGGTGGGCAGTCAGGCTTACAACGGTGCCGGGGACCCGCTGATCCGCCGGATGCTGGCGGGGGAAACCATCCCCGAGGCGTTCCTCCTGAAGATCCTGTTCACCGCTGTGACCCTGGGCGCGGGATTCCGGGGAGGCGAGATCGTGCCGGTCCTGTTCACCGGCTGCGCCTTCGGCACCTGGGTGGGTCCCATGCTGGGGCTGCCCCACGGCTTCTCCGGGGCGCTGGGAATGGCGGCGGTGTTCTGCGGGGCCACCAACTGCCCCCTGACCTCCATCCTGCTGGCCTTTGAGCTGTTTGGGGGGGAGGGGCTGTCCCTGTTTGCCCTGTGCTCCGGGGTGTCCTATATGCTGTCCGGCTACTATGGCCTGTACAGCGAACAGAAGATCGTCTACTCCAAATTCAAGACGGAGTGGGTGGACCGAAAAGCCAAATAAAATTAAGCAAAGTGACCGGAACGGTTTCGTTCTTTTCTTGCGTTTTGTACAGCCTGTTGGTATCATAAGGTCATCCGAAGCCCGAAACAGTGGGGCCGGACACAAGCAGAGTAGGACCCTGCGCGTCAAACACCAGTGTCCGCCGAATGGGGAGTTGTCGGCGGAACGAATAGCATGCGCGCTAACGATGCAGGGTCCGCATCCCATTGCTGCATAACTTGAGACGGCCAAGCTTTTCTGCCTCCTTTTATGTAGCGATTCTACATAAAAGGAGGTCTTTTTGTATGGTCCGCGGCCGCCGGCCGCGGCAAGGCAGTTCAGTCACGGAAATCACGTACAAAAGAAAGATTTGGAGGTCAAATGTTATGTCCAACACTGTGAAAAAGATCACCACCATCGGGATGCTCCTGGCGATCCAGGTGGTGCTGGGCCGTTTTGTGGCCATTTCCCTGCCCACCGTCAAGATCAGCTTCACCTTCCTGCCCATCGTCATCACCGCCATGCTGTACGGCCCCCTGTGGGGCGGCGCCGCGGCCGTCATGGGCGATTTCCTCATCGCGGTTCTGGGCCCCTACGGCTACTATCCCCCCATGGCTATCACCGCCCTGCTCACCGGCATCATGTACGGCCTGTTCCTGTACCGCAAGCCGGCCAATACCCTGCGGATCAGCGCCTGCATCATCCTCCAGAGCATCCTGCTCAGCGTCCTGCTCCAGACCTACTGGCTGACCCTGCTCACCGGAAAGGGCTTCTTTGTCCTGCTGCCCGCCCGGCTGCTCCAGAACCTGGTGACCGCCCCCGTGCAGATCGTCTGTGTGCGCTTTATCGCCTATAAGGTCTGCGACCTGATCCAGTACGGCCGGTTGACCAAAACCAGCACGGACAAGTAAGGGGAGCGTGGACCATGAGCCCATTGGACGCCTTCCGGGACGCCTTCCGCCAGACCAGGGAGAACGGGATCTTCTTTGACAACGCCTCCATGGGCCCCGTCTTCCCCGGGGTGACCCGGGCCATGACCCAGTGTATGGAGCTGCGCCAGGCCATGCCCATGAAGTATTACCAGTACGCGGACCGGGTCTTTCCCGCCTGCCGCGCCCGTCTGGCCCGCCTCATCGGCTGTGAGCCGGAGGAGATCGCCTTCACGGAGAACGTGGCCTACGGGATCAACACCGCCGCCGGGTCCCTGCCTCTGAAAGAGGGGGACAACGTGATCTTCTGCGACCGGGAGTTCGCCTCCAACGTGTATCCCTGGCTGCGGCTCCAGACGGCCCGGGGGGTGGAAGCCCGGATGGTCCCCCATGACCGCGGCGGACTGACTGTGGAAAGGCTGGAGCGGTACGCCGACGCCCGTACCCGGGCGGTCTCGGTGAGCAGCGTGGAGTTCGCCGACGGGTACGCCGCAGACCTGGAGGCCATCGGGGCCTGGTGCCGGGACCGGGGCGTCTACCTGGTGGTGGACTGCGCCCAGTCTCTGGGGGTCATGCCCATGGACGTGAAGCGGTTTCGCATCGACTTTCTGGCTGGGCTGTCCTCCAAATGGCTGCTGGGCCCCTTCTCCACCGGTTTCCTCTATGTCCGGAAGGAGCTGGCCGGACAGCTGCTCCCGGCTTTCGTGGGGGCGGACAGCGTGACGGGGGACGTGGACTCGGTGGACTACCGGCTGGACCTGAAGGACGGAGCCGCCCGGTTTGAGGCGGGCCTGCCCAACGCCCCCGGCATCGCCGGACTGGAGGCCTCCCTGGCCCTGATGGAGTCGGTGGGTGTGGAGAACATCCGCCGGGAGGCCTGGCGGGTCAGCGGCTATTTCATCGATGGACTGAGGGAGCTGGGGGTGGAGCTGGCCCCCTGCGCCCTGTCGGACCGCACCCGCTCCGACATCGTCTCCTTCCGGACTGCCGACACGGAACAGACCTACCGTTACCTCCGGGAAAACCGGGTGGCCTGCTCCTACCGCTGCGGCTATGTCCGCACCGGCATCCATGGCTACAACACCACCGGAGAAGCGGACCAGGTCATCGCCCTGCTGAAACGCGACCCCAACCTGCGGTGATTGTCACGGCGCCCCCGTTCGCGGAAAACGGGGGCGCTTTTCTGCGTCTGGGGGGACGCTTCCGGGGAAAGAGCATATTTTTCTTAATGCGGGAAGGGGAAAAGGGCTTTGTTTGTTTCGCGGGAAGGAAAACAAGGTTTACGATTTCCGTTGAAAAAGAGGGTGACTGCGTTTATAATTTGGGGCGTAAGGCGGGAAAAACGGAGGCGAAGGCCTTCGGACCACCATAATTTTTCAAGTGGAACGGTTTTATTCAGAAAGGGGAAAATCAATATGCGTCCTGAATTGATCAGCCAGCCCATTACTGGCATTTGTTCCTTTGGCCGGTACCCCATCTGTCTGGATCTGGACGAACTGAAGGCCGATTTCGGCGTTCTGGGCGTCCCCTACGATATGGGCGTGGGCTTCCTCAGCGGCGCCCGCATGGGCCCCCGCCGCATCCGTGAGGCCTCCACCCAGTATGGCCGGGGCACTACGGGCTACTACGACTATGAGGCTGACGAGCAGATGCTGGCCGCCCCCATCACCATCGCCGACTGCGGCGACGCCGACGTGCTCCAGGGCGACCGGGACTACTCCTTCAAGTGCATTGAGCGCGCGGTCCGCCGCATCATCAAGGCCGGCTCCATCCCCATCGTTATGGGCGGCGACCACTCCATCAGCATCCCCGTGGCCCGGGCCCTTGAGGAGTACGGCAAGAAGATTTGCGTCATCCAGTTTGACGCCCACCTGGACTGGACCAGCCACGTGGGTCCCCTGGTCCAGGGCAACGGCAGTCCCCTGCGCCGGATGTCTGAGATGGACCACATCGGAGAGATGGTGCAGATCGGCCTGCGGGGCATGGGCAGCGGCAAAAAGAGCGACTACGATGACGCCCGGGCCTACGGCAGCCGCCTGATCTCCGCCCGGGAGCTCCATGAGAAGGGAGTCCAGTACGTTCTGGACCAGATCCCCGACGCCGAGGCCTACTACATCACCTTTGATATTGACGGCTATGACATGCCCCTGGCCCCCGGCGCGGCCTCTCCGCTGCCCGGCGGCATCACTTACGACGAGAGTATGGATATGCTCAAGGCCATCTGCCAGACCGGCAAGGTGGTGGCCATGGACCTGGTGGAGGTAGCGCCTCCCTATGATCCCACCAACTGCACCGAGCGGCTGGCTGCCCTGACCATGATCCAGGTCATGGCCCATGTGGGCAAGAAGCTCCACGAGAACGACAAGAAGGACTGAATTCATCCGCCTGAGACCAGGGACCGCCAGCGGCCCCTGGTCTTTTGAAATTTAAGGGAGGCGGATTGAAAATTTTTCTTGCACTGGGAACGGCCTTCCTGTATAATACTACGACGTATAAGGGGACAGGGCGGAAAACGCCTGCATCCTCTTGAATTATTGCGCTGCATCTCCCCAGGGAGAGCGGCAGCAGGAGGGAATTGAATATGAAAAATCGGAAACACGATACCCGCTGGATGGTGGGGGTGGCGATGTTCGTCGCCCTGCAGCTGGTCCTGCAGCTCACAGGGATCGGACTGATCCCGCTGCCTCTGATCCGGGCGACGACACTACATATCCCCGTCATTGTGGGCGCGGTGCTGCTGGGCCCCCTGGCCGGAGCCATTCTGGGTACGGTGTTCGGCATGTGCTCGATGTGGACTGCTACTACCGCCCCCACTCTGTTGTCCTTCGCGTTTTCCCCTGTGATCGCCGCCGGCAACACCGGCGTGGCAGGAGCGGTGAAGGCGGTTTGGATCGCGTTGGGCTGCCGTATTCTCATCGGCGTGGTGGCTGGCTGGCTGTGGATCGCCCTGAAAAAGGTGAAACTCAACGACCTGATCGCTTTGCCTGTTGTGGGTGTGGCGGGCGCAATGGCCAATACCGGGTTGGTAATGGGAAGTATCTACTTCCTGTTTGCGCCTGAGTTCGCCGAAGCGAAGAACGTTGGCATAGAGGCGGTGCTGGGCCTTGTCATGGGCGTAGTGGCAACCTCCGGTGTCGCGGAGGCTATTGCTGCCGCGGTGTTGGTCACCGCTGTTTGTAAGGTTCTGCTTCGTGTGCTGGACCAGACCACTGAGACCGAAAAACAGAAATAAAAGAAAGATTTTCCCAATGAAGGTGAGTGTCTATGCTTTTAGCCATTGACATCGGTAATACCAATATTGTCATCGGAGGCATCCGGGATGACAAGATCGTCTTTGAGGCCCGGGTGGCCACCGACCGGATCAAAACCTCCGACCAGTATGGCGTGGACATCAAAAACATCCTGTCTCTGTTTGATACAAAACCCAGCGACATCCAGGACTGCATCATCTCCTCGGTGGTGCCTCCGGTATTCAACTCGGTGCGCACCGGGGTGATGAAGGTCATCGGGAAGCCGCCCATGGTGGTGGGACCGGGGATCAAGACGGGACTGAACATCCAGATGGACACCCCCTCCCAGGTGGGCAGCGACCGCATCGTCATCGCGGTGGCCGCCCTGGCGGAGTATGAGCCTCCCCTGACCCTGCTGGACCTGGGGACCGCCACCACCATTGAGGTGGTGGGGAAGGGCAGCACCTATCTGGGCGGCTGCATCATCCCCGGCGTGCGGATCTCCCTGGAGGCCCTGACCTCCCGGACCGCCCAGCTGCCCGGCATCAGCCTGGACAAGCCCAAGCGGGTCATCGGCAAGAACACTGTGGACTGCATGCGCAGCGGCGTGATGTACGGCGCCGCCGCCATGATCGACGGGATGCTGGACCGGGTGGAGGAGGAGCTGGGCTACTCCACCACGGTGGTGGCCACCGGGGGCATGGCCCAATTCATCGTACCCCTGTGCCGCAGGGAGATGAAGCTGGAGAAGGACCTGCTCCTCAAGGGACTGAACATCATCTACCAGAAGAACCGGACCGGAAAGAAATAAGCCGCCGCGGGGCGGACCGCCGCCCTGGGCCTGCTGCGCCTGGGGCGGCTTTTTAGCGTACAGACAGGAGGATGGTTATGTCGGCATTCAAAACCTATACGGACTATGATCTGGAGCAGATGGAAGAGCTTCAGCGGGTGGTGGGCCGTACCCTCGCCCGAAAGGAAACGCTGCGGAAGCGGACCTTCTTCTTGGCTTGGGGTGCCGTCCTCCTGGGGGCGGGACTGTTTCTGGCGGTGGGGAAGGGCAGCGTATTTGTGGCGTTGGCCTGCTGTGTGCTGGGCGCCCTGCTGCTGGCCCGGGGCGTGTTTTTCTACCAGCTGGCGGCCTGGGCCGCCTGCCGGGCCATGGGACAGCGGACCATGGGCACGGACTACGCCCTGGACAAATCGGAGATCACGGCGATCCGGGGAAAGGACAGCACCCATTACGCCTACGACGCCTGCTACCAACTGCTGGAGACGGAGCGCAGCATCTATTTCATCATGAAGGACGGCCAGGGACTGATCCTGGATAAAGGCAACCTGCGGGGCGGCACTGTGGAGGAGCTGCGCGGCTGGCTGACGGAGAAGTGCGGCAAGCCTCTGACCTGGACCGGCGGGAAAAGAGCCGGGGAAAAAGCGGCGAAACCTTGACACCCGGCGGGAATTTGGATATAATATCACCCGTTAGAGACTTGGATGGGACGGAGTACATCCCCGCCCGGGGCAAAGAGAGACGCCGTTTGGTGGAAGGCGCCGCCCGGGGGGATGGAAGTGGTCCCGGAGTCCCGGCGCTGAAGGTCAGTAAGCGCCGTCGGGTCCTCCCGTTACAGAGGTACGAGCGCCCCGCGAGGGGAATCCAGGTGGTACCACGGACTTTTGTTCGCCCTGAGTCGAGAGACTCAGGGCGTTTTTTGTGCCAGAATAGGAGGGGGAGTATGAGGTTCCAATTTAAGGGCGACTATACGTTTAAGGACCTGGTGTGTCTCAACCGTGTGGCACGCAAGCGCTTCCAGCCGCTGAACCGCTGGGTGCTCCTGCCGCTGATATTGGTGGCGGGAACACTGTGTACGATTGGGGGTATTGCTCTGCTGCTGGATGGTAGTCTGCCGTTAAATACCTACCTCTTTCCGCTGATTCTCGGACCACTGTTCCTTCTGCTGGCCCTTTTTAGTGACCGTTTTAACGCCCTTACTACCCGCCGTTTAATGGTAAATAGGAATCAGGAGCGGGAGGTCATACTGGAGGAGGACTCCTTTACGGAGCATGCCTCGTCGGGGACCACCACCTGCCCATATGGGGCGGTATATGCCGTTATCCTGTGCCGTGAGCGGTATTTCCTATTTATGAACAAGCGCCAGGCACATGTCCTCTCCAGACAGGCCCTTGTTCAGGGAGAATGGGAACAATTGGGCGATTTCTTGAAAGAAAAATGTGGAAAACCTGTCATTACAGTGAAATAAAACCAATAAAAAAGGAGAATCTCAATGGGAATTGTACTGCCAAAGGTCTATGAGCCCCAGGAGGCCGAGGCCCGCATCTACGAGAAGTGGGAGAAGGCCGGCTGCTTCAAGGGCCACCGCGACCCCAATAAGAAGCCCTTCACCATCGTCATGCCCCCGCCCAACGTCACCGGCCAGCTCCACATGGGCCACGCCATGGACTGCGCCCTCCAGGACATCCTGATCCGCTTCAAGCGGATGCAGGGCTACGCGGCCCTGTGGGTCCCCGGCATCGACCACGCCGGCATCGCCACCCAGATCAAGGTGGAGGAGGAGCTGCGCACCAAGGAGGGCCTGACCCGCTACGACCTGGGCCGGGAGAAGTTCCTGGAGCGGGTGTGGGACTGGAAAGAGAAGTTCGGCGACCGCATCGTCAAGCAGCAGAAGAAGATGGGCATTTCCTGCGACTGGGACCGGGCCCGCTTCACCATGGACGAGGGCTGCTCCAAGGCCGTCCGGGAGACCTTCTGCAACCTGTATGAGAAGGGGCTCATCTACAAGGGCAGCCGCATCATCAACTGGTGCCCCCACTGCGTCACCGCCCTGTCCGACGCCGAGGTGGAGTATCAGGACAAGCCCGGCCACCTGTGGCACATGCGCTACCCCCTGGCCGACGGCTCGGGCTATCTGGTCGTGGCCACCACCCGTCCCGAGACCATGATGGGCGACACCGGCGTGGCCGTCAACCCCAACGACGAGCGGTACAAGCACCTGGTGGGCAAGACCTGCATCCTGCCCCTGATGAACCGGGAGATCCCCATCGTGGCCGACGAGTACGTGGAGATGGACTTCGGCACCGGCTGCGTGAAGATGACTCCCGCCCACGACCCCAACGACTTTGAGGTGGGCCTGCGCCACAACCTGGAGACCATCCGTGTCCTGGACGACAACGGCAAGGTCAACGAGAACGGCGGCAAGTACCAGGGCATGGACCGCTACGAGTGCCGGAAGGCCGTGGTGGCCGATCTGGAGGCCCTGGGCCTGATGGAGAAGATCGAGCCCTACTCCCACAACGTGGGCACCTGCTACCGCTGCCACAGCGACGTGGAGCCCATCATCTCCGCCCAGTGGTTCGTCAAGATGGAGCCCCTGGCCCGGGAGGCCCTGCGGGTGGTCTACGACGGGGAGACCAAGTTCGTCCCCGACCGCTTTGCCAAGACCTATACCAACTGGATGGAGAACGTCCATGACTGGTGCATCTCCCGCCAGCTCTGGTGGGGCCACCAGATCCCCGTGTGGTACTGCGATGACTGCGGCCACATGACCGTCTCCCGCACCGACGCCGCCTGCTGTGAGAAGTGCGGCAGCACCAAGATCCACCGGGACCCCGACGTGCTGGATACCTGGTTCTCCTCCGCCCTGTGGCCCTTCTCCACCCTGGGCTGGCCCGATAAGACCGAGGACCTGGAGTATTTCTATCCCACCGACGTGCTGGTCACCGGCTACGACATCATCTTCTTCTGGGTGGCCCGGATGATCTTCTCCGCCTGTGAGCAGACCAAGCAGCCCCCCTTCCACACCGTGTTCATCCACGGCCTGGTCCGGGATGACAAGGGCCGCAAGATGAGCAAATCCCTGGGCAACGGCATCGATCCCCTGGAGATCGCCGACAAATACGGCGCCGACGCCCTGCGCTTCAACCTGGTCACCGGCAACAGTCCGGGCAACGACATGCGCTTCTACACCGAGCGGTGCGAGGCCATGCGCAACTTCGCCAACAAGATCTGGAACGCCAGCCGCTTCCTGATGATGAACCTGACCATTGACCAGTGCCGCCTGCCCCAGCAGCTGGAGCTGGAGGACAAGTGGATCCTGTCCAGACTGAACCGGGTCATTCCCGAGATCACTGAGAATATGGACCGGTACGAGCTGGGTGTGGCCGCCCAGAAGATCTATGACTTCATCTGGGACGACTACTGCGACTGGTATATCGAGTTCACCAAGGCCCGCCTCCAGGGGGAGGACCCCGCCGCCAAGGAGCAGGCCCAGCAGGTGCTGTGCTATGTCCTGACCCAGATGCTCAAGCTGCTCCACCCCTTTATGCCCTTCATCACCGAGGAGATCTGGCAGGCCCTGCCCCGCCAGGAGGGCTGCACGGCGGAATTCCTGATGCTGGACCAGTGGCCCCAGGCCGATCCCGCCCTGGACTTCCCCGAGGAGGAGAAGGCCATCGGCCTCATCATCGACGCCACCCGGGCCGTCCGTACCCGCCGCAGCGAGATGAACGTGCCCCCCTCCAAGAAGGCGCATCTGACCATCGCCACCCAGGAGCAGGAGTCCTTTACCCGGGGCATCCCCCTGCTCAAGCGCCTGGCCTATGCCAGCGAGGTGACGGTGATCGGCGTGTCCGAGGCGGGCAGCAGCGCCGAAGCGGCCCAAAGCGGGCTGATGGAGGTCATCACCCACGCCGCCCGGATCTTCCTGCCCCTGGCTGAGCTGGTGGACCTGGAGAAGGAAAAGGCCCGCGTGGAGAAGGAGCTGAAGAAAAACTCCGCCGAGCTGGAGAAGCTGAACGCCAAGCTGAACAACCCCGGTTTCGTCAACAAGGCCCCCGAGCATGTGGTGGCCGCCGAGAAGGAGCGGGCCGCCAAGCTCACCGAGCTGGTGGCCAAGCTGGAGGCGCAGCTGAAGGGTATGTAACTCCATTCCGCGGCGCGCGGCGAATAAACCAATACGGAGCCCCGGCGGCATCCTCTTGCCGCCGGGGCTTTTGACGGGCGGAGCAGGGGGCTTGGTGGAACCAGAGATAGCCCCAGCCGGAACGCGCGCCCTTCGTCTGCCGCTTTTGAGCTTCAGGGGAAAGAAAAGAGGGAAAAACTGGGGGCTGCGGCTTGTTTTTCCTCCTGTTCATGGTATAATATCCAGAAGACAGCCCTGATGCGCCGCCTCGGAACAGGATTTGTTCCGGACCGGGGGGATAGACTGGGCCTTTTCCACCTGCGGCAGACGGACAGCGTCCGGTACCAACCACAAGATCTGGAAGATACATGGAGGTTTTTATGTCTGAAAACAACTCCCATCGGAACGGAAGCTTTACTTCCTCCCTCGGCTTTGTGATCGCCTGCGTGGGTTCGGCGGTGGGCTTGGGCAACATCTGGCTGTTCCCCTACCGCCTGGGCCAGTATGGCGGGGCGGCCTTTCTGATCCCATACCTGTTTTTTGTGTTCCTGTTTGGCTGGGTGGGCCTGTCCGCCGAGTTCGGCATGGGGCGCCTGGCGGGAACGGGCACCATCGGGGCCTATGAGTACTGTTTCGCCACCCGGGGCAAGAAAAAGCTGGGCGGCATCCTGAGCTGGATCCCTCTGCTGGGCTCCCTGGGCATCGCCATCGGTTACGCGGTCATCCTGGGCTGGGTACTGAACAGCCTGATGGGTTCCCTCTCCGGGACCCTGATGACGGCGGAACCCGCCCAATTTTTCCAGGCCGCCGCGGTGGAGTTTGGCAACCCCCTGTGGCACACTGTAGTGGTGGCCGTGGTATGTCTGGTGCTGATGTTTGGCGTCACCTCCGGCATTGAAAAGGTGAGCAAGGTCCTGATGCCCCTGTTTTACGTGCTGTTTCTGGCGCTGGCGGTGTGGGTGGCCTTTCTGCCCGGGGCGGGGGAGGGCTACCGCTTCCTGTTTGTCCCCGATTGGTCCAAGCTGCTGGAGGTGGATACCTGGGTCATGGCCATGGGCCAGGCCTTCTTCACCCTGTCCATCACCGGCTCCGGGATGATCGTCTACGGCGCCTATCTGGACAAAAAGGAGGACATCCCCAAGGCATCCATCCGCACTGCGGTTTTTGACACCATGGCGGCTCTGTTGGCCGGCCTGGCCATTATGCCCGCTGTCTTTGCCTACGGGCTGGACGCGGCCCGGGGACCTTCCCTCATGTTTATCACCCTGCCCACGGTCTTCCAGCAGATGCCCATGGGACGTCTGTTCTCCGTATTTTTCTTCGTTTCCGTCCTCTTTGCTGGCATCACCTCTCTCATTAACATGTTTGAGGCGGTCATTGAGAGCTGGCAGAGCCACTTCAAACTGGGACGCCGGACCGCCGTGCAGATCTGTTCCGCCCTCACCCTGGGCGTGGGCATCTTCATGGAGGGAGAGGCCCAGGTGGGGCCCTGGATGGACTTTATCACCATTGTGGTGGTGCCCATCGGCGCGGTGCTGGGCGCTGTGGCCGCCTACTATGTGTTGGGCTGGCCCAAGCTCCGGGCGGAGCTGCAGACGGGGCGGGAAAAGCCCCTGAGCGCGCTGTTCGGCGCGGTGGGACGGTACCTCTATGTGCCCTTGACCATTCTGGTGGTGGTCCTGGGCTTTGTGTATAAAGGAATCGGCTGACCGATCCGGTCCAATGGGGGCCCGGAAGCTGGGATGAAGGCGGTTTTACGGTATGCAAAAACAACATAAGATCGATATGTGCAGCGGCTCCCTGTGGGACAAGATCCTGCTGTTTGCCCTGCCGCTGATGCTCTCCAGCATGCTCCAGCTGCTGTTCAACGCGGCGGACGTGGTGGTGGTAGGCCGTTTCGCGGGCAAGGAGGCCCTGGCGGCGGTGGGGTCCAATACCTCCCTGATCAGTTTGATGATCAACCTGTTTGTGGGCCTGTCCGTGGGCACCAATGTGGTGGTGGCCCGGGACCTGGGGGCCGGCCGGAAGGACAATGTGAGCCGCAGCGTCCACACCTCCGTCACGTTGGCCCTGGTCAGCGGCGTGGTGATGATGGTGTTCGGCGTAGTGATGGTGCGCCACATTCTGGAGTGGATGGCCTCGCCCACCGACGTCATCGATCTGGCCACTGTCTATCTGCGGATCTATTTCTTCGGGATGCCGGCCAATATTTTCTATAACTTCGGCGCGGCCATTCTCCGGGCCCAGGGGGATACCCGCCGGCCCTTGTATTACCTCACGGCCGCCGGAGTCATCAACGTGGCCTTGAACCTGCTGTTTGTCATCGTGCTGAGAATGGATGTGGCCGGTGTGGCCTTGGCCACCATCATCTCCCAGTATGTCTCCGCCCTGTTGGTGCTGCGGTGCCTGATGGGGGAGCAGGGGCCTTTGCACCTGGACCTGAAAAAGCTGCGGCTGGAGTGGCCGGTGGTCCGGCGTATTCTGGAGGTGGGCCTGCCCGCAGGGTTCCAGGGCGTGTTGTTCGCCATGTCCAATGTGGTCATCCAGTCCTCCCTGAATTCCTTTAACGATCCCTTGATCGTGGCGGGCTCCGCCGCCTCCGCCAATATCGAGAACTTCGTATATGCCGCCATGAACGCCTTTTACCAGGCGGCCATTACCTTCGTGGGCCAGAATTACGGCGCGGGCAAGGTCCGCCGGGTGGACCGGGTGGCGCTGGAGTGCAGCGGGTATGTGGCGGTCACCGGTCTGGTGCTGGGGAATCTGGTCTACTGCTTCGGCACGCAGCTGGCCGGGATTTACGCGCCGGGGGAGCCGGACGTGGTAGCCCAGGCGGTCATCCGTATGGGCTTCATCGCATGCCCCTACTTCATCTGCGGCATGATGGACACCATCGTGGGCGTCCTGCGGGGGATCGGCTACTCGGTGATCCCCATGGTGGTCACCCTAGTGGGGGCCTGCGGCCTACGGCTGGTGTGGGTGGCCACGGTGTTCCCCCTGTACCGCAGCCCCGCCACCCTCTATTTCTCTTACCCTGTGACGTGGTCCATCACCGGAGGCGTGCTGATCATCTTTTTCCTGTGTATCCGAAAGCGGGCCTATGCCAAGGTCCAGGGCACCGGGGAAGCGCCCTATCTGGCCATGGAAGGGGCCCATCCCACCGAAGAAAAGAAAACCGGGGCCCGCTGAGGGACGCTCCGAAAAATCTGCCGCGCAGCCGCCGCTCCGTCCGGGAGCGGCGGCTGTTTTCTGTCCCTGCCGGAAAACAAAGGATGATTTGCCGGCCCGGCGCATATCCTGTGTGGGAGGCGAGGGAGATGCTGGGGCAGTTGACCTATGGACGGGGAGGAGGAAGGCGGACAGAATGGGGCGACCTGTACGGCCTGCGGGTCCTGCGCTGCGCCGCCGATCCGGAAGGCTGGCTGGGGGAGCGGCGGCTCCGGAAGGCCGGCAGTGTTCTGCGCAGAGAGGGAGCCCTGCGGACCCTGGCGCCGGAGGGCTTTGCCCGTTGGGACCTGATGGCCGCCTGCGGGCTGACGCCTGTGGACCCCTCCCCTTTTCTCCGTGCCCAGTCCGTGCCCCTGGCTTTGGAGGCGCTGGAGCGGCAGGGGGAAGCCCCGGACCGGGCTGTGGTGGCCCTGCGGGGGCTGCGGGCGGACCGGGAGATGGTCCGGGCCGCCGCCGCCCTGTGTCCCAGGGTGCGCCACCTCATCATCTCCGCCCCCCGGGGCGGACAGGAGTTGGCCCGCTGGCTGCGGTGGGAGTTTGGGATCCCCATTCTGCCTGAGGGCGGGGAGGCGCAGGTATCCCTGTGCTTCCAGCCGGTGGACAGCGGTCCGGGTATGCGGCTGGAACTCTACGGCAATCGTCCCGATTTGGGCGGATTGGCCCTGACAGCTCCGGCATTGGCGGAGCCGGACCGGGGGGATCTGTCCTTGATGACTGCCCTGTGGGAGGGGGGCTTTTTGGGGCCGGACGGGGTAAAAATTACTTGACAGAGCCAGCCGAAAACTCTATAATGACACATACTGTATCAGTATGCCCAATTCTTTATTATAATGCGTACTGAACAAAGCCGAAAGCCTTGAAAGCCAAGGCTTTGAAGGCTCATTGGCTTTGTTCAAGTGCAAGGTTTTTGGACTAAATTGTCCAAAAACTTTGCACCTTCCACTGGAGCGCCGCAGCGCTCCAGTGGAAATACGCATTGTAACAATGGCTGAATTCCATAAAAACGGCTCAAAAGAGCCGTTTTTATGGAATTGCGCGGCCACCGCCGCGCGA
>Ga0129308_1001087_pt1 | contig 31579 bp, 26 predicted proteins | sample L827metagenome_FD_94440 | JGI IMG/M metagenome (GOLD analysis project Ga0129308, IMG submission 94440) | Ring-tailed lemur group fecal microbial communities from Wisconsin, USA - L827 metagenome | ecosystem: Host-associated > Mammals > Digestive system > Large intestine > Fecal | place: USA...
AAGGTTACGCAGGGTTTCCGGCGTATGAGCTTTGGCATCTACGTGGATGTGGATGCCACAGGACTTATTGGCAAATGCTCCGGCATGACGAAGCTGCCTCACAATCTCCTGCAGGTCTTCGATATCTGCGTAAGAAAGGATCGGGCTTACAACTTCCGTGGCATACTCGCGGCTTGCCATGCTTTTACCTCCTGAAGCAGTTTTTTTCTGGCATACAATAGAGGAATCACTCATACATTTCCAGATGCGCCCCTTTTGATCGGTCACCTGATAACTGTTGTAGCATCCTCCGGCATAGTTTGAAGATGTTCCAAAATACCTTGCAATGACTGCAGAGGCATCCTTCCTTGTAATACCTGTGAGTTCAATTTCAATTCCAAAATTCTGTGTTCTCATATCTTTTTCCTCCTTATCCGTACATTTGTTCTATCTCTTCCGGTGTGTGTATGTTACCTCTGGGGTGGGAGTATGGCAAGTCATTTCTGAGGTCTAAAATAACCAAATTTCTGAGATCTAAAAAAGCTGTCTTTTGTGCTTTATGAACACATCGGCTGGTAAATGCTTAAATTTTGACCCCGTTTTGATTTCCAGAAGAAGAATTCAAAAAACTGGTTTATTCTTGCAGATTTCCAAAAATTTGAAATGAGTCATTTAAATAAGAAGAAACTGCTGCGCTTTCTTAACAGGAATCCGAAAACTCGCCAAATATGTTATACCGAGAGTCTTTCCTGTTTCCGGCAATTGCTTGCACGGTTAACTACAGATGCCAGTTTTTGGATAAAAATCAGTTTTTTCCATTTTTTCTTAAATACCGGAATCCCCAACAAAAAGCAGTTATTTTATATATTTCTTCCCATTTTGGATTACAAAAATGGGGTTTTTCCAGTGGCTCACGATTACAAATTTGGGATGTTTCCGAAAGCATAATCTTACATTTTCCGGAAAAACAGTTTCCTGCAGGATTACAAAGCGACGGAAAAATTCTCTGAATCAGATTACAAAAACAACCTTTTTTAGTTGTACCAGATTACATTTTGAAAGATTGTGCCGATGTATCAGATTACATTTTTCTATTTTTATATGCAGCCCGGATTACATTTAAGAGATTTTCCAGCGGCTGTTTATTTTTCAATCCATGCTTTACGCTTTCTAATGTTTCTATATCATCCTCCAATGCAGCCCCAGATGTATTGTGAATCGCGCTGATTTTGATTTGATATTTTCTAAATTTGATTTAAGTTTTTCTGATCTTGATTTTATATTTCTAATTCCCTTTGATTTTATCTGCTTTTCTGCTCATGCAGTTATCCTTCTCTGATTTTTTTCTTTTTCAATATAAAATTCGAGATCGCTTATGTCATTCATCTCCTTTTTTTACTGGGGGATAGAAGGGCGGATTATAATATGAAAAAAAATCATCAAACAACAATGAAGCTTCCCAAAGTTCTTATTGGGGATTTGTGTGGAGTCTATGAAACACAGAACATTTCACAGGCAGTTTTCCAAGGTCTTGCAGACTTTCTGCTGCTCCCTTCTGCAGAGCAGATACTGGACGGATTTGCACTGCATCAGCTTTATGATATTGAAGCACGTCGTGATTGCAGGAAAGTAAGCATCCGGTTACCCCAATCCCTGTATTATATACTGCAGGCATTATCAAACGGAAACGACATCTGTGTCACTGCATCACAGATGCTTGCTCGCATTGTCTATCAACCCTTGGAAAAGGCAGACTTTACTCAGTCCCGAAAAAAGCTGATCAACATCATGGGGAGCAAGTATGATAAGCGCATGCGCGACGCTATTTCACAGATTTTTGAAACTGCAGGGCGCAGGTGGAAACTCAGCGTGGAAACATGCGCAGGTGCGCTCGGCATTCATAGTAATTTTGAAGTTGCTAGTCGGGAAATAATTAACGATGATGATACCGAAAAAATCAATCTGTATCGGGCAGTGAAAGAGCATCCTCGTGATCTCGTCATCGAAGCGGCAGCCTTGGATACGTCACCCGACACGTTTCAACGCTTGAAAAAACAAGACTTTTCAGCATCCGCAAAGAAAGTCAACGTTGAGGATGCAGCCAGCTTTTTATTTTTGAATCAGACCACCTACCGGAATGAAGGAAGCACCTTTTTGACTGGTATGAATAGTGCCCGATGGAAAAAAAGGTTGGAAGCAATTTATCCCATGCATCAAAGACTGAAGCACACTGAGATCTGTGAAATGGACTTGTTCAAAATCATAGGAAAGTACCGGAAAGAGAACAACGCGCTTTTCATTGTCGACCCTCCGTACTTAGACACCAACGTCTACACATCGCGAAATGTACGTGAAGAAACTGATCATGGCACAGCATTTGGATTGGAAGAACATGAAAGGCTGGCAAAACTCCTCCGGTTGGTTAAAGAAAACAACCACAATGATTTCATTTATTTTTGTAGGATTACTGCCACCAGAAGAAAGAACAAGCAGAATGAAATCATCAGCAGTGATGAGGAACTGGAAAGCAGCGACAAGCACATGAAGGGCAGAATCGACGACTTGTACTTCGGGCACGGATTTTATTTTTTAGATGTGGAGCTTGACAAAGGTACAATAGAGAGAATTATAACCACCTTTCCCTTCGAAGATGCCTTACCGTATGGAGCATCAAATGAAAGTGAGGTGGTCGGTAATGCCTAATTTGACTCCCTCTCTACAGAAAGACTTGACTAGCTTCGCTGCTTCTCATAATATGTCCCTAAGGGAAATGGCGCAGTTGATTGATATGATAATAAATAGAGAAAGCATCTTATCCCAACACCAGTCTCCCATTTCACAAAATGATCGGGACAAGCGTTGGAGAACACGCCTTCCAAATGGCAAACAAGTGGTTAAAACTCATAGGGAAGATTTGGAGAATGCGGTCATTGCATATTACAGCGATTTAGCAGATCAATCTGAAACGCTTGAACTGCAGGACAACGCTACTGCCAGATCAACCGCTTATTGCCGGAAAGCAATTTCTCCGACTAAGCTTTCCAAAACAGATGATTGCACATTGAAAACTTTATACCCCCAGTGGCTGGAACTGCGAAAATATGAGGTGTGTAAAAATACGCTGGCTGATGACCTGCGAAATTGGAAAACATATATTGCTTCCAGCGAAATTGCAAACATTCCGCTTAATCAACTTGGACGAAGCAGATTAAAAGCATGGGCAAGCAGACTCGTCACGGAATACTCCATGAAGAAAAAATATTTTGATAACATTAGGACTGTGGTAAATTCCATGCTTGATTTTGCTGTTGACGAAGAATACATAGAAGTAAACAAACTAAAGGGGATCAAGCTGAACAACCACCTCTTCAAGCCAACTACCTTCAAAGAAGAACAGGAAGAAGTTTTCACTGAACAGGAACAGCAACTCGTAATGCAGGAAGCCGAAAAGGACAGCCAAGATAACGACTCTGCCCTGCCTTTAGGCATATGCATCCTTTTTCTGACAGGTCTGCGAGTTGGTGAATTATGCGCCCTGCGCTATGGTGATATTAAAGAGAACAAATTGTATGTCCAGAGCATGGTGGTTGAAAAGCAAATAGAAACAGCCGATGGCTTAAAGGGCAATGGCTATGAAGTCGTGGAGCATGCAAAATCTTCTGCCGGAAGAAGAACTGTCATTTTGACTAAACAAGCGCAAGGCTATCTCGAAAAAATCAAGGAGATTAACCAGCGGAACGGATATCCCATATCCCCTGATGCCTTGATTTTCCAGAGAAAAAGTGGATTATGCAACCAGCGTGTGTTTGACAGCCGACTTAAGAAATACTGCAACCCACATCACTTGAATCTTCCTTTTGCCAAAAGCTGTCATGACGTCCGGCGTACATACATTTCAAACCTTTTTGATTTAGGAATCAATCCGGATACGATACGCAGAATGGCAGGACATGAAAATATTGAAATGACCATGAAATATTGTAGAGGAAGAATATCCCATGCGGAACTTGCTAATATTTTGGAGAAAGGATTTACCGCTTAGGAGTGTAACAAAGTGTAACAAAAATGCTGTTACACTTTTGAAAAACACTGGAAAATAGAAAGGCGAGAAAGCCCAAATTTACAGGCTTTCTCGCCACTCTAAAAGACACGTGCGCTAGAGGATTCGAACCCCCGACCTTTTGGTCCGTAGCCAAACGCTCTATCCAGCTGAGCTAAGCGCACATACGCTGCATTCGCAACAAAAAATATTTTAGTATAGTATGACCTTTTTGTCAATAGGTATGCTTCACATTTTTTGTGCGCTCATAACAGTTAAGCCTTCTTACGTTTGCCTGTTCAGATACGATACTGCTTCTTTGATAATGGCTTAGGACAGTCTTTCGCAGGATTTAAGAGAAACAGCCGGCACAATAATACTGCTGCCCGTAAGGCTTGTCTGAAAAGTCAATCATAGATAAAAGCACTTGAGCCTATAAGAAATTTTGGGAAAATCTAAGAAAACCGTTTTAGATATGATATTAACACCCCAGTTTCAAAAAATTGCTTCGCTTCGAACATTGAAACTGGGGTGTACATTTTCTAAAACGGTTTTCTTGATTTTTCACAAAATTTCTTATAAGGCTCATCGTACTTTTATCTATGATTGACTTTGAGTTTGCCGCCAGGGCAGCTAATAGGTATTTGTGCCGACTTGTTTCCTTAAATCCCGAAAGCTGTCATAGACATTAAGAAGAAGCAGTATCGTATCTGCACAGACAGACATATGAAGGCTTAATTGTTACTGTGCGCCAGCCATGTTTCCAGACACTTCATCAGCTGTTTAACATCCAGCGGTTTGGTCAGATGTTCGTTCATCCCGGCATTTTTGCTCTGCTGTATATCCTCCGCAAATGCATTGGCAGTCATGGCAATAATCGGAATTTGGGCAGCATCCTTTCTCGGAAGGTTTCGAATGGCAATGGCAGCTTCGTAACCGTTCATAACCGGCATCTGAATATCCATGAATATCATATCATAATAGTTCTCACCCATTCTCTCAAATTGTTCCAGAGCTTTCCGTCCGTTCTCCACACTTTCCACGGTCACGCCAGTCTCGCCGATAATCTCCTCGGCTATTTCCCGGTTGATTTCGTTATCCTCTACCAGAAGAATTCGTTTCCCCTGCAGTGCCGTCTTGTTAAACAATTCCGCTTCCTTGGATTCCTGAGCCGGATCATTTCCCGCAATCTGATTGAACAGATATACCAACCGCGACTTAAACAGCGGTTTGGATATGAACCCGTTCACGCCTGCGCAACGGGCTTCTTCCTCTACACTGCTCCAATCATATGCAGAAAGAATAATGATCGGAACTTCCGATCCAACCTTTTTCCGAAGTGCCTGCGCCGTTTCAATTCCATCCATATCCGGCATCTTCCAATCCAAAATCACGGCAAAGTAATCCTGACCTGCCTGATGACGCTTCCATACACGTTTCACGGCTTCCCTTCCGTTCAGAACATATTCGCCTTTCATTCCGATATTTTCAAGCAGCAGGCAGGTAGTCTCACTTGCCGTTTCATCATCATCCACCACCAGTACAGGCAGATTCACCAGTTTTTCCGTATCCGGCATCGTTGCATCCACCAGCTTAAGGGACAACGTTACAATAAACTGTGTGCCCTTCCCAAGCTTACTCTTCACCGTGATATCACCGCTCATCCTGCGGGCAATATTTCTTGCAATCGTCATTCCGAGACCGGTTCCCTCAATCTTGCTGACCCTTGAATCCTCCGCACGGCTGAAAGGCTCAAACAGCTTTTTCTGAAACTCCTTACTCATTCCGATTCCGTTATCCCGGAAAACAAATTCATAGCACCCGTAACCATATGTATTGGAGGGCTTCTCGTTAATCTCCATCTCAATACTTCCGCCCTCCGGAGTATACTTCACCGCATTTCCCAATATATTCGTGAAAATCTGATGCAGTCTCATGGAGTCACCGATCACACGCTCATGTTCCACATGGGTGATCCGTACATCAAGGTTCTGGTTCTTCGCCTGTATGGAAGGACGAACCATAGTTACCAGATTTTCAATTTGATCCGATAGATTGATTTCCTCCTCTGCCAGATCTATTTTCCCGGATTCTATCTTACTCATATCGAGGACTTCATTGATAAGGGATAAAAGGTGCTTGCTGGAGACCGTAATTTTGCCCAGGCAATCCGCCACACGCTCCCGATCATCCAAATACCTGCCTGCAATCGCTGTCATTCCGATAATGGCATTCATAGGCGTCCTGATATCATGGCTCATCCTTGACATGAATTCACTCTTGGCTTCATTGGCATGATTAGCCGCTTCACACGCTTCCTTTAACGCCTGCTGCTCCCGCTCTTCACGCAGCTTACTTTCTGTCACATTCTGAGCTACATAAAGCGCCCGTATAGGTCTGCCGTCACTTGACGTCTCAGCAAGCACCACGCTTGCCCGTATCCACGATCTTCGATTATTTTGATCCGGCACCATACGATATTCAAAGGCAATCAGAGGATGCTCTTTGCTTAAATTCTTGAGAAGATTCTGATTGCTGATGTATTCCAGATATTCCTCCCGATCATCCGGATGAACAAAATTCCGGGCATACATCTGAAGAGCCTGCGTACAGTTTGTCTCGTTTCCTAAAACATTGCCGACCTCTTCCTTTTGCGTCACAGGTCTGAAGGAATCACGCTCAAGATCCATGTAATAGGTTGCAAAGAACATGCTGCTTAGACTGTTAATAATAGACGCTTTTTCAAGCGAGTCTCTTCGGGCAGACTCCTCTGCCAGCTTTTCGGAGGTAATATCGCGTCCTAATATATTAACAACGGTTTTTTCTCCCTGACGTATGTACAGCACATGATCCTCTACCCACAGCACAGAGCCTCCTTTGTGACGGTACTGACATATTTCCTCTTTATAATCCTGTACATTCTCTGCCTTCCTTCGAAGATTTTCCAGCAGAAATGCCTCCTTGAATTTTTCTTTATCTGCTTCTACAACAGTCTCATCCATTGCTTTTTGGATAAAATGGCTGTAATCTCCCTCCAATCGCCTAATTGAATTGCTTTCCCTCAGATAAATCCTCTCGCAAATTCCGGTTTCCAGATCCACCGTATTAAGCACACTGTATCCTGACTTAATAATTGTGGCCATCCTCCGGTCATTTCTGGTACGCTCCATATTCCTTTTGGTTCTCTCATCCACATCCTGAAAGGCCAAAATTGCATACCCGCTCTGTTTTCGACTATCTTTAAAATAAGCAGATATGGATATATATCGCCACTCGCCATGCAAAAGCGCCCGACACACGAAGGTTCTTTTCTGCTCTCCCTTCTTCCATGCCTGCCTCATAGCCTCAAGAGAAAACTTATTTGCAAATTCCTCCTGATCCTCCGAGGCTATGTAATCGGTTCCCTTCCCTTTAAAAATATTGTCCCATATAAAGATTTCTGTCTTCACGCTGCGTCTGACCAGCTCTGTAGTCCGCACAATATTTACGCCGCCGCTTTGCAAATCTACCACATAAATGGCAAAATTCATTTCTCCCAATGAATTGATAATTTCCTGATTCCGGATGTTCAATTCTTCTCTCTCCAGCCCATCTCTGAAAAGCTCATGGACATCCTTCACATACATCATGATCTTCTGATCTTCATCCGTATAACCGGAATCCGGAACAATCTCCAATGTATGCCATTTAAATCTGTCACCTACCTTACGGCGATAAATGCAGTTCAGCATTTTGGCACCGTTCCTCAGTTCCTCCTTGATTCGTTCTATTTTCACAAACTTCCGGTATCTATCCACATCCTCTTCATAAATATATCCCTTTAGAACAATGCTTTCAAACAAATCAGTAAGAGACTCATAATGCTCCTGCATATCCAGACGTTCTTTCTCGTCAAGCTTGACAGGATCAAAGCTGTCTGTACTTAAATTTCCCCGCAGCACCTTATAATATATATCATTTGCTGCCTCAGCATAGGGCGTGACAGTAATCATAAATGCAGGGATGGCATCCTCCCAAAGAATCCTTGTTGCCGCAATCTCCACTGATTTTCCAAAGGGATCATCATAATTAACGGAGCGTGCCTCCTTTTTGTTTCCGATATAGCGCAGCGGACAATTCTTACAGGTGCCCTCCCACAGTTCATGGCAGACCATACCTTCCCGAACATTCGGTGCTACTTCCTTTACCCGCTTGTTGTAATACAATATCGCATGATTATCCTCCCGGATAACATAAACTCCGGTCATTTGAAGAGAATCCAGTATCATTTCATATTGACTTGCTTTCACCTTTACGCCTCCACGCCAATTACCTTATCCGTCTCTTTACTCTTTTTATAACTTTATCACCAAAGTGCCATACCCGAGAAGCTCTATCCTGCCGGACACCTTCTCTCCGGTATATAGGTCTGTGCCCTCTTTACGAAGAGTAACAGATACACTTTCCTTTCCATAATTCAAAAGGAAAAGATAATCTATGTTTTCCTTTCTTCTTACCGCAACTTCGCAATCAAGGGGAACCTCCACAATATCCTTATATGTTTCTGCCACTCCCAGCTTTTCAAGGAATATTCCTGCTGCCTCCTCTGTAAAAGCACTGCCATAGTACCACGCCTGCCCGCTTCCAAAGCTGTTGTACACCAGTGCCGGCGTTCCTGCATAATAATCGGATGTATACACACCCTTTACCTGTGCATTCTCCCCTGCTGCCTCCAGAAGATCGGTAAATACTGCCGCTTCAAAAGTACTGCCATCCCATTCCACCGTCACCTTGCCTGCATCCGGTGAAATAAAGGAATATTCAGGAATGTCCGTACCGGTCAATGCAGACAGCCATCCCGGCAGTTTCTCCATGACACACTTGCCGGTTTCATCCTTATACCCGCTTCGGCAGCCAACCACAAGGGTTCCGCCGTTTCCTACATACTCCTCCAAAAGCCTGCTTCGCTGCTCGGTCATAATCGTTGCATGAGGATAAAACAGCACCTGATACTTTGCCAAATCCTCTGCCTTTAAGCTGTCGGTCAAGTAAACGTAATCAAGAGGCGTATGCGTTTTCTGTGCTGCGGCATAAATTGCTTTTTGACTAACAGAGTCAACTCTTTGATGCCAATGATCAATCTCCACATCCCAGATATTGTCATAATCCTTCAGCACACCAACCCTGGCCTGATAGATGCCTCCTGCAACCTCGCTGATCGCTTCCATCTTTTCATGCACCTGACGGATTTCCCTGATCCTTCTGTTTTCCCTCCCGGAGTAATCCAAAATGCCGTGCCAGTACATTTCCGTTCCAAAGGTACAGGTTCTCCAACGAAAATAACTGATATAGTCCGCTCCATGAGCAATAGACTGCAGGGTCCAGAGGGTAATCTGGCCCGGTCTTGGCGTAGGCGCCTCCAGTCTGGTATTCCAGCCGCATGCCCCCGACTGCTGTTCCATGATTCCAAAGATGGGAGAAATGGCACGAACCTCCGACAAATTTCTGCTCCACTTTCTGTCCCGAAGTTCTCCCGGCTTATCCGTATACATATCCAAACAGAAAGCAAAATCAGGATAAGAGTCATAGGTATAAAAATCAAGGCTCTCCCGGGTCATCTTATGATTATCTATATGACCAAACAATCCGTTGGTAGTAATAAAATCGCCCGGCTTACAGTAAATTCTTACAATCTCACTCTGGAGCCTGGCAAAGCTTCGCACGCTGTCCGAAATAAAACGAATATAATCCAAAACCTCATGGGGATTAACCGACCCGCTATAGGTATATCTGGGCACGAAAATTTCCTCCCAGTCCGTATAGGTCTGGTTCCAGAAAACGGTTCCCCATGCCTCATTTAAAGCATCCAGCGTTTCGTACTTCTTCTGCAAAAATAAGCGGAATGCTTTGGTATCACTTTCCGAATAGAATACATCCTTTTCGCAGTTTAACTCATTGTCAATCTGCCAGCCGATAATACATTTTCTTCTGCCATAATGGGATGCAAATTTCTCCGTGATCCGGGCGCATAGCTCTCTGTAAACAGGCGAATTATAGTTATAATGTCTTCTGGTTCCATGCCTGTAAAGATTTCCCTGAATATCCGCATTTAAAACCTCCGGATATTTTTCAGTCAGCCACGCCGGCGGTGTTGCGGTAGGAGTACAGAAAATCACCTTCATTCCCATCTCTTCCGCCAAATCAAGAAAATGATCCCAGAATGTAAAGGTAAAATTCCCCTCCGTAGGCTCCACCTTGCTCCATGCAAATTCTGCAACACGGATTACCTCAATTCCCGTATCCAGCATTCGCTGCAAATCCTCTTTCCAAAGCCTCTCCGGCCAATGCTCCGGATAATAGCATGTCCCCATCACAAGTCTGTTTCCGTTTAAAATTTCGCTCATAAATGCCTCCGTTGCGCTAGTTATATATACTATCATACTATCAAAAGCGGCAGATTTACAATACAAATCTGCCGCTGATTATATCTTATGTAACAATTCAGCCTTCCTGTGCCGTCCTAGATATGATACTGCTTCTCGAATAGCTGCTATGACAGCTTTCGGGATTTAAGGAAACAGGCGGCGCAAATACCTATTAGCTGCCCTGGCGACAAACTCAAAGGCAATCATGGATAAAAGTACGATGAGCCTTAGAAGAAATTTTGTGAAAAATCAAGAAATCCGTTTTAGAAAATGTACACCCCGGTTTCAATGTTTGAAGCGAAGCAAGTTTTGAAACCGGGGTGTTAACATCATATCTAAAATGGATTTCTTAGATTTTTCCAAAATTTCTTATAGGATCAAGTGCTTTTTATCTATGATTGCCTTTTCAGACAAGCCTTACGGGCAGCAGTATTATTGTGCCGCCTGTTTCTATTAAATCCAACGAAAGACTGTCCTAAGCCACTATTCGAGAAGCAGTATCGTATCTAGGACAGTGCAGGAAGGCTGAATTGTTACCATCTTATTAATATCTGTAGTAAGGACCCCCGCCACAGCAAAGTCCTCCGCCTCCGCAGCAGAGATTGCAAATCAGGTTTGCAATACACAACTTTAAGCACAGGCTGTTGCCCACATTATATGGCTGTCCATAGGTATACTGCCTCTGTCGGTACCAGGAACCGCCGTTTTCAAACTGATATACCAGATTGCTGTAATCCCTGTTCCCGGGCTCCATGGCTGCTGCCCTTCTTGCATGCTCAAGTGCCGAAACCTGATTACCCAGGCCTGCATGGGTCAGGGCACTGTAATAATACCACCTTGCATTTCGGCGGCTCTCCTCCATGCCGTCCAACACCGTTCTGGCTTCCTTGTAGTAACCGTTTCTCACATAATTTCCGGCTGCACGAAGATAATTGTCTTCCTCATATCCGGTTCCTGTTCCTCCCCATGCACTGCCAAAATCTCCAAAGCCTCCAAAACCACCGAAGCCTCCAAAATCTCCATACCCGCCATAGCTGCTTCCGGAACTTCCGCCGCTTCCGCCATAAGCGCCCTGGTATCCGCCGCTTTGATAGCTGTATCCTTCCGTCCGCTCCTTCATGATCTGCTGGTAAGCCTGCTGAATTTCCTTAAACTTCTCCTCCGCTTCCTCCTTATGAGGATTGTTAATATTGGCATCAGGATGATACTTTCTGCTGAGCGCTTTATATGCTTTTTTTATTTCTTCCTCCGTGGCACCTCTTGAAATGCCTAAAACATCATACGGGTCACGCATCATCTTCCTCCCTGCCCTTTTCCCTCTTTTGATGTACCATTTCATAACGGTACCAGATGCCGGAATAAAGAATATTCCGAAGTATTTCCGCATTTTCAATGATTGGAAGCTTTTCAAATTCCCGACAGCATTCCGCCATCATCATAGTAAGAATGGTTTTGATCTCTTCCTCAAAATCCGGACTCTCAAATCTGCGCTTCAAAGGATTATATCTATGCTGTCTGATATCCTCCTCCACGTCCTCGTAGGCATCCATCAGATAAATGAATTTTCCAAGAAAAACTCCCATTGTCCTTAAGCTTTCCTGCCATTCATCAGCCTTCGCCGCCAAAATCTCGCCCATGATTTCGCCAAACAGACCGGCCATATAATCGATATCCTGATTTTCCCGCTTTTCCTCCAAGGATAACTCACGCATTAAGCCGTCAATCTTCTTCGCTTTTGCACCGTAGCTAATGCAAACAGAGCGATATGCCCGGCGAAGCAGCCTGCCGTATGCCAGTCTGGAAAGCTTCCTGTCATCCTCCCAGTCATCCCTGCATTTATAGTAAGTAAACATCACATTCATATCTGCTGCGTAATTGGAAAATTCATTTTTCCTTACGGTATGCTTTTCGAAGGGGTGAGCAATACACTTTACCTGCGAAAGCTCCGTATCCGGTTCATATAAGCTGGAAAGCAGCATAACCAAGAAGGTCATATCGTAGGAAAGGCTAAGCTGTCCGACCTTTCCGTACTGCCGCTTTAATGTATCACACAGCCCGCAATAATAGGAATGATAAATATCAAATTCCTTGAATTTCATATCCCCCTTGTTTATGATAATATATCCAAACATAACATCTCCCGCTTAGCTTTTCTTGATAAAGGTTTGATTGCACTTAGGGCATCTGATTTCTATTCTGCCCTTGCCCCGCGGCACTCTGATCTTTTGCCTGCAGGAAGGACATTTATAGATATGATGGGTTTTGAGCTGCCGCATGTTGCGCTTCCATGAAGCAAGCTTTTGCTTGAAACGATATTCGTATTTCAAATACACGGCATTTTCGGTGCTTCGCTTATACAGGTTCTTCGAAAAAATTCTAAAGTAGGAATAAATCAGAAGGGCGATTCCGATTACATAGAAGGGTCTCCCTCCCAGAATGGACAGAAACAGGCAGATTAACACAAGAACCATTAAAAACCGGTTTAACTGATCCACTCCGTATCTTCCCTGCATAAAACGATAGAACCTTTCCTTCATAATGCCACATCTCCTTTTTATCTATAGCATTTATCTTACTGCTTATTATTCCATAAAGCAATTAACGCAATATAAAGGAATATAAAAAAAGTCTAAAAAAGTGCAAGCCATGCAGCTTGCACCTTTAATAATCCTCAACATCAAATTCACGATCCTTGTAATAATACTTCCGATCATCCTCAGTGATTTTGCGGATCACCCTGCAGGGATTGCCCACGGCAATCACGTCATCCGGTAAATCCTTTGACACCACACTGCCCGCTCCAATCACCACGTTGTTCCCAATCGTGACACCGGGCAGAATTACCGTATTTCCGCCGATCCATACATTGTCCCCAATGGTAATGGGTATGCCGTATTCGTATCCGGAATTACGGCTGTCGGGATGCACCGGATGACCTGCCGTATAAATAGATACATTAGGGGCAATCTGTGCATTTTTCCCTATAGTAACCTTGCCAACATCTAAGACGGTCAGATTGTAATTTGCATAAAAATTCTCACCAACCTCAATATTCCACCCATAATCGCAGTGAAAAGGAGCTTCAATATGTATCTCCTCTCCGGTCTTTCCAAGCAGAGCCTTTAAAAGCTCTGTCCTCTTCTGATACTGCGCCGGTGGCAGCATATTAAATTCATAAATTTTCTGCTTGCAGGCATTTCTTTCCTCCGTCAGCCCGTCAAGCCAGGCCTTGTAAGGAAGACCGCTCAGCATTCTTTCCTTTTGATTCATAACACAACATTCCTTTCATCTAATCATTTGGCTTTTGATAAAATCTGCCTGATAAACCTTCCGTCTTCACTTCATTAATAAAGGCATTTCCATCAATTTCCTTAGCCGCACGCACCACCTTTTTCACCTCGTCTCTTGAAACCACCGAATACACCACATTCCGCTCGCAATGCTCATAAGAGCCTTTTCCCTCTAAGATAGTAGCTCCATGATTACTTACAGCATATATGGCATCGCAAATCTCCTTTGGTTTCCTTGTAACGATAAAAAGAGTCTGCTTTTGGTATCTTTTATACAAGGTGTGCAGTACCTGCGTAGATGCAAATTGAAAAATTATGGAATACAATGCCTTATCCCAACCAAATAAAATACCCGCTATGGACAGGATGACAATATTCAGCCCCAATATCAGATTCCAGGAATCCATCCCCTTCTTTTCCGAAAGATAAATGGAGATAAAGTCCGTTCCGCCTGTTGTTGCGCCCATAATCAAGCATACACTGGTCGCAAGTCCACTGATAATTCCTCCGAAAATACTGATCAGCAAAGTGTCATATGTGATAACATGCGCCGGTATAATATCTGTCAGAAATCCGGTTAAAATAAGCACCAAACAGGAATAAAGGGTAAATTTTTTCCCAATATGTCGAAGGCCGATGTAAACGGGAGCCGCATTTAGCAGCAGATTAATCAATGTGTACGGGACCGTGACACTCAGATATCTTTCGAAAATCGTCTGAAGAAGTATCGTCAGTCCGGTGGCTCCTCCCGGATACAGGCCCCCTGTTCTTACAAAGGTTTTAATATTCACAGCCATAACCAATGATGCAATACAAATCACAATGATACGTTTCACATCCTGCTTAAAATCAAATTTCATCCGCATCCCCCCTATGTGCCCCCAAATGTAAACCTCTTTTATATCAGTATAACATAAGTGTAGACGATTGACAGCCGCCACTTCCTGCTTATTCATCCTTTTTGTTCTTGTGCTTTATCCTCGAAAAATGCAGACATTCTTCAGGACAAACCTCTATACATCTGCCACACCGAATACATTCCGGGGAGCAGGATATTTCATTGGTTGAAAGTTCCACCGGGCAAGCCCTCTCACAAGCCTTACAGGAAACACACCTTTCTTTCTCCCAATGAATCTGTGCCAGGCTGAAACGGTTAAACCAGCCGTAAATTGCTCCTAACGGACACAAATACTGGCAGAAAGGACGATAAACCTTTACAGAGAGAACTAACAGTAAAAGCAATATTCCGCTTTTCCAGAAGAACAGGCCTCCTATTTGACTTCGGAGAGGTTCATTTGCAGCAAGAAGAGGTAGTGCGCCAAACAATGTGCCGGAAGGACATAAATACTTGCAAAACGCCGGAACCTTGACAAACCCTCCAAACAAAAATAATGACCCTATGCACACCAAAAAAAGTAAGACTATATATTTCCCGTACTTTAAAATATGATGAAAGGGAAGCCTTTTTCTCTTCCTAAACACAGGAATTTTATGTAAAAGATCCTGTACCAATCCAAAGGGACACAGCCACCCACATACAAACCGCCCCAAAAGACTTCCAAACAGAAAGAGAAATCCCAACGCTCCAAAGGGGATATGAAAGCCCTGTTGGTTCAGTAACGCCTCAAGCGCCCCGATTGGGCAGGAAGCAACCGCTCCGGGACAGGAATAACAGTTCAATCCCGGAACACAGGCATATTTTAGGCTTCCCTGATATATTTTTCCGTTCAGAAAGCCATACGTATATCCATTGGTCAGAATAGTGAAAACCAGCTGCATTGTCAGTCTCAATTTCTTCATCATTTCACCCAATTCCTATGCATTCCATGCAGATCATCACTGCCTTTCTCCATATAACCGCAAACTGCCCCCGCAAAGCGCCCATAATAAGGAAAAAAATCCCAAGAACCATCCCCAAAAGCCACGTAAATTTCCTATTGTTCTTCCAAAAGTGCATTGATTTTTTCCTCCCATGCTGATTTTTCCATGGAGCCAACCACTGTATCTAAAACTCTACCGTCCTGATCAACAAAAAAGGTAGTCGGAACCGCTGTTACGTCCGTAAGAAGCGCATAATACAATGATTCATTCAAAAGCAGATGAGGGTAGTCTGCCCCTGTCTGTTCGATCAGATCCTTAGCATAATCTATCGTCTTCTGATCCGCCCCTGCCTGCACATCGCTGATAATGCCAATAATCCGGAACTCACCTAAATCATATTCATCTGCCAGTTCCCCAAGTCCCGGCATCTCACTAAGACATGGATTACAGTAGGTCGCCCATACATTGACCATTGTAAGCTTCGTCTCTGAAAAAACTGTGGATGAAACCACATTTCCCTCTATGTCCTGACCTTCAAATGCAAGCTGCGAAGAAACCTCCTCGCTTTCCGGATCCGATACAGCCACCGTCTCCTGTTCGTAGTCACTCTCCATCTCTTTTACAGAATCGTCCCCGGTCCTTACTCCGCCGTTTACCTCCCCGCATCCGCTCAGCAAAATGGTTGACATAACAATAAGAGGCATCCATATTTTAATCGTTTTTCTCATGTGAATAATCATTCCTTTCCTTCAATCTGTCCCCCTATAAAAACATAAAAAATAAATCTGCTTCTGTCAACTGTCTAGCACTTTTCCCAAAAAACTAGCCATTCTATTATTCGTCTGATATAATTCAATATAGTAGATTTTTATATTCGTTTTGGGGGGATGATTATTATGAAGACAGGAAGACCTAATATACTTGTAATTGATGATGATGCTGAGACGCTTGAAACCATGAAGCTTCTCCTATCTGACATCGCTAATGTGACAACTGTTTCAAACGGCAGACAGGCCATCAATTGTGCCCACGAGCAGCATCCGGATGTTATTTTGCTGGATCTTGAAATGCCGGTTATGGATGGTTTTCGCACGCTGGAGCATCTTCGCAATATAAAGGAATGCATCAATGTACCGGTTATCATGCTCACCGGTAAAAGTGATAAGTATTCTGTCATGAATTCTATTGCTATGGGTGTTGACGGTTATCTTCTTAAGCCGGTCAGCAAAGATATACTCATAAGTAAAATTAACGAGGTATTACAAAAGGAACAGCAGCCTCAAAAGCTCAAAACCGTGTTGGCAATTGATGATGACATGTCCTACCTGAAGCAGATAAACAGCCTTCTTCAGGACTATTATAATGTTATTATGATCAATTCCACCAAATTAGCGTTAGACTATCTGACAAATCACGTTCCGGATGTTATCCTTTTAGACTATCAAATGCCTTTATATAATGGCGTTACAATGATAAATATCATTCACCAGAACAAAAACTGCCGGGATGTTCCCTTTATCATTTTATCCGGTTCTCTGGATCGGGATGCTATCTTGGATTTTTATCCTCATGACCCCGTAACTTATTTAACTAAGCCGGTAAGTCAGGAAGTCCTTTTGGAAAAAATTGAATTGGCATTAAACCCAACCACATAGAAAGGTAATTACATATGAAGCTGCTTTTTCCCTATATTCTGTTTGCCTGCTTTGTTCTGGCATTATATTTATCTATTCTCCACTATATAGATGCAAGGGTAAAGCATGCTGAAAACCGCCTTTTTTCCTTATTATGCTTATTTAGTGCCGTGTGGAGCTTTGGCTTCTGGGGAGTAATCATTCAGACAGAGCCTGCCAATGCCTATTTCTTTCGTGCCATTGGAATGGTCGGCGTTTTTACCTATTTGCTTCTGGCCCAGCTCCTTATCATTCAAATAGGACAGTTTAAGAAGTCTTATTATGCCCGCATTGCCCCGGTTGCCTTGATCGGATACATTATCCTGTTTTTTATTATTCAAAAGGATCAGGTCACCTACTCTTTATCTGAAATCGGCATGACATATCGCTTCAAACCGGGATTCTGGAACAGTGCCTATACCGTCTACTGCGTCATCATATCAATCAATATACTTGCCACTATTTTATATATATTGCTGTACTCCCGCCGCAAGCGTATGCGGACACTGGCCAAAAAACTGCTTGCAGTGGAATTAATTGTTTTAATCGGAATGATATTTGATACAATACTTCCTCTGTTTGGCCTCCCTGCCCTCCCCGGCAGCACCATTGGACAATTTATCGGATTAATTGCCATGCATCATGCAATTCGGTTTGTGAACCGTTTTCAGATTACCATTGACAATATGTCAAGATATGTTTATTATTCTCTGACCACACCTGTACTTGTGTATGATTCCGACTATAATCTTCAAATCATTAATGACGCTGCTTTGGATTTCATCGGTTTGGATAAGGCAAAGCTTAAAGCCGGCAGCATTTCATCCATATTTTCTGTTGATAATGAAGAAGCCTTCTTCTTCAGCGGCAATCGGAAGGATATTGATACATTATGTCTCCATAATGAGCTTCACTGTAATCTTTCCATCAGTAAAATCCATGATGACTACCATGATATTATTGGCTACATTATCATTGTAACCGATCTTTCAGAACGTATGGAATCCATTGCCAGACTTGAGGAGGCCATCGATACCGCCAAGAATGCCAATCAGGCCAAGACTACCTTCCTTGCCAATATGTCGCATGAGATCAGAACCCCTATGAACGCTATTATTGGCTTTACCGAGCTGGTTCTTCGGGAAGACATCAACAAAAACGTGCGGGAATATGTAAACGGCATTCACCTCTCATCCCATAACCTGCTGGCTATTATCAATGACATCCTTGATATCACCAAAATCGAATCCGGTAAGATGGAGATCATTCCCAGCAATTACTACTTTGCTGACCTGCTTGATGATGTTTCACTGATCATCTCCCAGCAGGCCCGCAAAAAAGGACTTGCATTCGTCATGAAAAAGGATGATCATATTCCTTCACAGCTGTTCGGTGATAAGGTTCGAATCCGGGGTGTACTGATCAACATTCTGAACAATGCTGTAAAATATACCAAAGAAGGAACGGTTACCTTCGAAACCACCATTTTATCGCAAACAGATGACTCCGTAAAGCTTGCCTTTATTGTCAGTGATACCGGCATCGGTATCCGCCCGGAGGATCAGGCAAAATTGTTCCAAAGCTTTGAACGCCTTGACAAGAAAATTCATCATGGTGTAGAGGGCTCCGGCCTCGGGCTGTCCATTGCCCATGGCTACGTTACTCTGATGGGCGGTAAAATAAACGTAAAAAGTGAATACGGAGTAGGCTCCGTTTTTGAAATAATTATTGATCAAAAGGTAATCGACGCCACTCCCATGCAGCATCAATTTACCATTGATAGAACCAACGACGAGCTGCCAACCTCCGGTAAAATTACTATCCATGACACGCACGTGCTGCTTGTTGACGATAACCAGATTAATCTTATCGTCTCCAAGGCGCTGCTGAATTCCTATGGACTTACTGTAGATACAGCCAACGATGGTGCTGCAGCTGTTACCGCATGCAGAAACACTCATTATTCCATTGTATTTATGGATCAAATGATGCCGGGCATGGACGGTATTGAAGCAATGAAGCAAATCCGTGAACTGGATTCTTATTATGCTTCCGGTGGTGAAAGCAAAATTATTGTTCTGACTGCAGATGCTATCCGTGGTTCACGTGAACACCTGCTGGCAGAAGGCTTTGATGAATATCTTGGAAAGCCGATGAATTTGAAACAGCTTGAACGCCTGCTGAAGCTTTATCTCCCTTCCGACAAGATTGAGATTTCTTCCTATGTCCCTAAGGATGATGAGACCAAAACAGCCAGCGTTTCCGAGCATGAAATCAACTATCTTAAAGAAACTTTGACCGGCATGGATGTTTCACTTGGTCTGAAGAACTGTGGCGGCAATCTAGAAAATTACCTGAATGTGCTCAAAATTAATTATACATACGGGAACAAGCACTTAGAAGAGCTTCGTGATATGCTGTCCCAGAAGGATTATCAAAACTACACCATTAAAATTCATTCCATGAAAAGCACTACCTTAAGCATCGGTGCTGTTATTACATCCAATATGGCACGGGAGCAGGAAAAAGCAGGACGTGACGGAGATTACGATTACCTTGAGCAAAATTTCGAACCTTTCCAGAAGGAATACGAAGCACAGCTTCGCAAAATAGCGGAGGTTCTCCGACATTTTCACCTTTTGCCGGAAACCTCCCCTGAAGATGCTGTGCCGCCGCTTGACGAGCGCATCATTTCCAATATCCTGATTAATATCCGAAATCATGTTGATAATTTTGATTTCGCTAAGGTTTTTGATATCCTTGAGGAAATGCAAAAATACAACCTTCCTGCCGAATACCGGGAAATATTTGACCAGCTTGGTCCTCTGATGGATGAACTGGCAGTTGATTCCATTCGTCAGCTTATTGATAATACTTTAAAGGACGAAGAATAATTAATCAAGCTTAAAGCTTCCGCTTGCAGTTACTTCTCTTCCCACAATGCGGGCACTTCATGTATCGCTTGCTCAGCGTATGAGGGGCCCACAGGTACATTCCCCAGGACGGCGTAAAGCTTTCACCGCAATGCTTACAGACAAAATATCCTGCCTCCCGGTCAAGCAGCATTGTTACATACAAGCCAATCCCAAAAATTATGCAGGCAAAAAGAATAAGCATAAGCTTTAACGGAACCGACATAACATCCGCATAGATACTCACCAGCATAATCAGAACAAGGAACGTTGCCGTTGCAGGTACGCCCACCAGAAAAGACAGCTTCAATTTCTTTTTGTTTTCTTCCTTTTCCTTAAGTAAACTCATCATATTTTCCTCCGCTTTCATCTTATAATCGATGTCTTTTAAGATCTCACCGGAAAGCAGTTCATTTACACTGATACCCAGAATATCGCAAAGGGGAAGCATAAGAGAAACTTCCGGCAGACCGTTTCCGCATTCCCATTTTGAAACGGTCTTATCACTAATACCTAACTTCTCTGACAGCTGCCTTTGTGTCATGCCCTTCTCTTTCCGTATCCGTGCTATAAATCTGCCAATTTTGATTTGATCCATACAGGCACCTCCTTTTGATGTCTTAAGCATATATGATGACTGGATTAAAAGGAACCCACGCTTCGTAGAGTCAGCTCAAATACCGTTTCATCATTCATTTCACCGGTTTTGCGAAACCCAAACATCTCATATAAAGAAATTGCTTTCGTATTACTTTCTTTCGTGGATAATCTGATATTATTAGCCCCGTTCATCTTAAAGTAATTGATTATGCTCTCCAGTGCAAGCTTGCCATATCCTTTTCCCTGTAAATTTTCATCTATCATTAATCGCCACAGCCAATATCTGTCATTGATGTCCTCATGTGCTCATCATAGCCTGCCAATCTGTTTTCAAAGAAACGATCCATTCTTTCCAACATACTGCGTTTTCTCCTTTTTTCAGTCTGGTAATAGTTTATCATATATCTTGCTATGGACATACCTTATCCTTTTTTCCAAAAAAATGTGAGTTGCACTAAGTCAGCCCACATGTAATAATTTTTCCTGTCTGATAATACGCTGTATGCTCTTTTCTAACAAATAATAGGTCTTCGCCAGGTCACCTTCGGATATACCCGACAAATAATCCCTGTAAATTGATGCATTCCTACTTTGCAATTCACACTTGTAGGAAGTGTTGGCTCTCCACTCCTGCCTGTTTTCCTGCTTTCTTGGAATGTATATGTTTGCCTCCTAAACTCATATTCTTTTAGGAACAGCTTTGGCTATAACAATACACCTTTCATTGCAATAGCCAGTGCTATGCAAACATAACATATCGTTTCATATAATTTCTTCCCCTTCCGTTTCATTTTCTATAGGATATCATGATTTCCCCTATCGGGCAACTTCGCATTCAAGCTGACAGTCATAGGGCTCTTTTTCCACGTGCTCCTGATTGTACTCTTTGGCCTCCGTACATCCCATTTTGCGATAAAAGGCCTGGCTTTCAACCGCAGAATGGGCGGATATATACAGCTTCTCAGCCTTTCTTTCCCTGGCAAAACGCTTAGCCGCCAGGAACAATTCCCGTCCTATGCCCTGCCCGCGTGCGTCCTCCGACACATGTATGCTGGACAAATCCATATATTGACGGGCACTGCCTATTGGCGTTCCCTCAACAGACACAAATCCTTTCAGTTCCTCATTGATAAAAGCGCCGCATACGAATCCGTCCGTTGCAACCGTATTTTGCAGGCAGCAAACCAATATTTCATACTCACTCTTTCCCCAATCGTCAATAAACGGATCGTCCCTGATAACCCATTTTCCTTCTTCTTTTCTCCAGCATTTCGTTACCACCTGCCTTCGCCTAAACGCATGAAACAAATCCATGTTGATTTCATTTATATTCAGTTCCCTTAAACATGGCTTCATCAATAATACCTCCTCAGATCTCTTTGGTATCCGGATTATTCCAATACCGAAATTCATATCCTTCTTCCGGCTCTCCAATTTCATACCCTAACAGCTCGGTTGCTCTTTCCTTAAACAAACTAATCCAGCTGTTCCATTCATCCTCCGACAGTTCTGCATAAAAGGAAAGACCGCTTGGCTCAACACTTGCGTCAATCAGCCTTTCATCCTCACCATACCACGTGGGACATCCATCTACAAATCCTTTCCAATGCGGCATTTCACCATATAATTTTTTTAATTTATTCCAAACCTCATCCGGCGCACTGTAGTGAATATTCAAATTTACATTAAAATGTTCCATATTTATTTTCCCCTCCTTTACATTTGTGATATATCACGCTGCAAACAATGAGCACAGCATCAAAGGCAGCATCATACAGACAGAAATGATAAACCATATTACGGCTGCAAGTAGTGTAGACTTATCATTTACTTTTGCATAAATAGCATATCTCGTATTTTTAACCGGTATCACAGGAATGTCTCCGCCAATCTCAAAACCTTGTTTGTTTTTACACGAAAAGAAAACCACTGCCTCTTTTTTCGTATCTTTCATTACAGCTCTGATCTTATAATTCCATCCATATCTTGTTATCTTTTCTTTGCAGCTTAATATTGCAGCATATGCAGATTGCAAATTTTTTAATGTATATGTTTCATAAAACAACACGCAGCTGACCAATAAACAAACCATTGAAAACAATGTAGTAATTACAAGTACCATTTCCATTCTAATTCTCCATGTCGAAGCAATTAAGTCTTTTCCTTTTATTTATAAAATTATATCATATCATCCATACCGACACTAGCAAATTCAACTTTAAACGAAACCCTCGCATCAGTCATAAATAAATACAACCATTGTCGTCCATCCGCCAGACGGATAGGATTCAATGGTTGCATTGTCCGCATCAAATATAATTGCTACTCTTTTGTGAATTTAACAACATCATTAGGGGTACAATCTAAAATAGTACACAACCTTTCCAAAGTCAGAAGGGTGATGTTCTTATTCTTCTTAAGGGAATCTAATGTTTTATTATCAATGCCATGTTTCAGCAATTGATATTGTGATATATTTCGGTTCGCCATCGTTTGCCACAAAGGGCTGAAATCTATAATAACAATCACTTCCTTCTCAAGGCTCTTGCTACTATTATGTTCGTATTTCTTTAAAATACATATTGTGTATATATCCACAATATTTTATAATTATTCAGAAGGGAGTATTGGAAAATGACTTGCTATGAATTGACCTTTTGGTTAGAGGATGAGCAGCAGAAACGCCTCTCAAATCTTGCCGAAAAATATAAGTCATATAACAATTGGAATGAAAAGGATCTGTTACAATTTGCGCTCACTGTTCTGGCTAACAATAGCAGCACCATTGAAATGATGCTGGAATTCCTTGAACATAAATTAGAACAAAACAGCAACAAAGATTCCGAAAAGAAAGATTTTTGATAACCGGTATTCTTATGATAAGAAAAATACAGCATTTCTGCTGTATTTCTCCTATCATTTCGTATATACCCCTAACTTCCGCAATTAATCATAGTCGGGTAAATGGTGTCTGACTCGTTCAATAAATACTCTCGCCATTCCTCAAATTGATCCGTATTGCCATAATCATAAATTTCCTTTTCACTGTCGATAAAACGTATCAATTTCCCATTGTTAAGATATAACCTGTATTCCTCGCTTCCATTATAAACAAAAACAAAATACAAGTTCTGATCATGGTAATAATATTCTCTGGTATAATCCCAATCATCGTACCCTTTATCAACAATAACCTTAACAGGATACATACCATCAAAATAACAGGACATATCCACATAGCCTGCACGCAGATAATTTTCCAGGTTAGACTGGGTTTCTGTAAACCAGTTGCGGATTTGGTCTACGTGCTTCTCTACATTGATATATTTTTCTGTTATGGAAGTAATGTGAGGATTAAGGTCCTCATACCAGTAAAGGAAGCCTTCCATATCAACTGTATCGCCAACATTTAAATCCTTTACAGCATTGTAAACATCAGTGGTGTTATCGCACAGATAGGACTCAACTATAAACGTATAAGTATTTCCTTCAAAGGAAACATTAAAATACAAGTCATCTCCATCCTGACCTGAACCGTCCCATGCATACAGGAATGCTGCTTCATTGCCGTCTATATCCTGAATAGCCTCCACTGTCATACCCTTAAAGGACACAAACTCATTCTGGTGATCAATCAACTCATTAGTTCCTAGAAGCTCCGTAACATCCAAAGCTGTTGCTATATAGCTTCCGTCTTCAAATTCAAATGTGGCATCGGTAATCTCAATCTCACCTTCCCATTCGGATTTGTAACCGGTAACCCTGATCTTGGTCCCTGTAGTCAGCTTCGTATAATCCTCCTCGGAGCATGCCATGTTATACAGGAAATAAGCACCGTCCTTATCCTGTGCATAAACAACGACCTTATTATCCCACCAGGACTGCTTCGCCTGCACATAAGCCTCAATCACTACTTTTGAATCAAGAGCAGCTGCAATATACTCCTCATAAGTCATAACATCTTCGGACTTAACTTCTGAGGCTTTCGAAAACTTCGTCTTCCTGCTTTCCTGCTTCTTCTTCCGTGATGTTTCATTCCGCATTATCGTATGCGTCACTCCCCATCCTCCCTGTTGCACTTCATAAGGCTCAAAATAAACATATACATTGTCTTCATCAAAGGAGAAATTATAGTCCGCTCCCGCATTATACTTCTCAAGTGCACTTTCATAAAATCCTATGTTTTGCTGTTGAATTTCATCCATGGTTTCTAAAATCATTTGATTTATAGAAGCAGTATCTGCATCCAACAACTGATCAAGATAGAGTGTGCTTCTGTCCTTTTGGGAATAGTTTAGCCCAAGATAACCCTGATTCCCTACACCTCCTCCACACCAATACCAGCTGTAAGCGACACTCACATAGTCCTCATCATAATATACGCTTTCGAGCGTATACGGCTCATAGGAAAACTCAAAGTTTCCACCCAAAAATTCCTTATGATCTTGAATTTGCTCCTCCCACCATTCCTGATCTCCTATATGATACTCTTCTTTATATGCATTTTCCGCTTCTTCAATCGCAAGATTCAGACTGTCAATTGCTACATCATTTTTACCCTCAAACACTACCCGGTCAAAGAACATAATAAATTTTTCTCCACCTGATTCCACACTGAAATCATCCCGTATCACATCATATCCGGTGATATTCATCGGCTCATAGAAATTTTCCTCCCAGTTTTCTATCTCTTCTGGAATATCTGTAATTAATTTTCTGATATCCTTCAACTGGTTATGTCTTTTACCGGTAGTAATTCCCTTCTCCAACAACGAAGTTATTTTCTTCTCACCATAAGATCGGATTGCAGGATCGGAAATTTCATACAGTTCCTGCCAAAGAACGCTGTTTACATATCGTTTCGATATGGTTTCAAACTCCTCATCGCTCAAATTCTCAAACACTTTTATATCATCTGCAAGAGCTACATTTCCTGTTTTGACAATATAATCTAACAGTGTCATCTGCACCAGGCCGCCGTACCCTTCAACATCCGTCTCCCAGTCATAAAATCTATCAACTTCATTTAATAATAACGGGTTTTTATAAATCAAACAGGATGCGGAGGGAAAAAAGTAAATATCGCTGAGTTTCGTACTGAAATTGTGCTGCCACACCAAGAACTCCTCATTTGTCATACTGCCCGCTTCTTTCAGTTTTGAAATCTGATATCGCAAATCCTTGGGAAGAAGCACTGATTCATCATCTACCACAATAGCCGAAGACTGCATAAAGGCTTCATTATCATCATCTTCTTCACAAATCATATTTAGCCATACCATCTTATCGTAATCCGAAGCATAAGCATCGCCGGCATAAAGCTGCTTGCAAATCTTCTTATACTGCTTTTCACATTCCTTCGGATCCTCAACATACAGACTAACTTCAATTTCCTTCTTTCCCGGGAAAAAGTTGATCGTCCGTTTAAATTCTTCGAGTTCCCCATCCTCTGTATCCTCTTCTCCCGGATAACTCTCATCTAACCAAATTTCCGTCGGCAGTTCCTCCCACTCATAATATGCCACCTCTTCGATCTTTCCCTTTCCGATCTGGTACCATTCCTTTCTTTGTTCCTCTTCATCGGTAATAAGAACAATACCATCGCTGTATATCGTGACCGGGAAACCGTAATCGGCAGTTACGTCATGCACTTCCTTCAGCGAAACTACCTTTCCCTTTTTACAAGAAAGGAACATGATATCTGCCAGGTCAGCTCTGTCCAGATCATATATACCATACGCAAACATCATGGGAAGGCCTGTTGAATCCAATGTGATAATTGCACCATATTCTTCATAATCCCGTTTGAGCACATCATCAGCATACTCCTGATAGGCATCCAACGCATCTTCGAACGCTTTGTCACTTACTTTATCCTGTCTTCCGCATCCACTGAGACCTAAAACTGCCACAGCAAATAGCAGAAAAATATGTATCCGCCTTTTCATATCCGTTTCCTCTTTTATCTGCTGTTTTCTTTTCGGGCTTCATCCTTTGCCAGCCTGAGGCGCCTGTCAAAATCACGAATCTCCTTTATTCCATAGGCTGCTGCTTTGATTGCAATGGAACCGCCTGCAAAGGAAATCTCATAAATTGCTCTTTTATAAAAAACATAAAGGCCACACAGCGCCAACGAAACAATGATTTCCACAAGCAGCAGCATACCATATACCAATACCCCAAATCCTTCTCCATAATAAAATACCTCAGTACCTATCGCAATGCATATGGCTGTTACAATTATCATAAACAGCGCAGCAATCAAAAGGGAAATATTTCTTAAATAGATGAACCCGGATGATGTGATATCCGTCAAGTCCACACTGCTTTCTTCATCGATTTTCTTATACATACTGTTTTTGCCCTTGCTTAAGCATTTTCCCTTATAATAGAAACGGCGGTTTGTCAAAATACCAAAGCCTTTGGCCAGCCTCCCCGTGTAAATCAGGTTTTTCAGATATCCGCCGCCTATAATTCCAAGCTGGCGCTCGTCCTGATTGATAAAAACATCTGTCACATCCTTAATTTTTCTGGCCGCTTTTTCTTCCTTCATCTTGTCGGAAAAATCCTTGACCTGCATTTGGACAGATTGGGTCGTCTCATGCATTCTTTGACTTGCAAAATCCTTCACATCATTAAAATCAATGTTTTTTTCTGTACTTGTCCCACATTCCGGGCATTCCCGTGCACCTTCCGGTAACTCCTTACCGCATTTTGAACAAAACATATTCTTTCCTCCTCATACGTCTTTATCTAAAATAATTTTTTCTTTTCTGGGATAAAGATATCTTTCTCTTTGCTCTCCCTCAATTTCTATTCTCTGTCCCTTGCGCACAAACAGACTGTCCAACACTGCCTGTTCCCCACTCGAAACAACCTCATATTCCTGGTTAGCGTAAAGCAGCTTGTATCTACACCCGGCCTCTTCCCGCTTAACCTCTGTAAGCACATGCCCTTCAAACTTCAAACCAACGCTCCTTTCCGCCAGCTTATTTATTGATTTTCAAGGCAAATATGACTTTCACCGCTCACGATTTCAAATATTTCTCCACAGGCCTTCACCGAATCTGCAAGTATTTCCGTTTCAGTGCGGTTAAAGTCCTCGTCAATAAAATAGGCCTTTCCTCCTTCAATAACCATTGCCTTTCCGTTCACAAACTCACTGGCATCATCAAACATTTCCATTACATTGCCGTCATGGTCGATATATCCCCATTTACCATCCTTACAATAAAGCCAGTACTTGTTATCGGAGATAGAAATGTGATCTCCGACTGTCAACAGGGCATCCTCGGTAATAATCATTTTATCCTGGTACATTGCGTCAATTCCCCAATCCAGCTTTACCAGATCAATCAGGTAATAAGCAACATCTTCGCCATTTCGCAGCGCAACGTTCAATATGGTTCCATAGCTGTAACAATAAGAACCGTTCACTGCATATCCATAGACAGTCCAGCTTACATTAGGATCGCTGAAATCGTACCCTGCATACTCATACAAATCTCTCATTCTGAAATTGTACTGTTCCGTCCCCTCAGGATTTAAAACATGATAATTCCCATGAGTATCCTCAAAGTTCATTCCCGCTGAAACATAATAGCCGTTGTGATATATACCAATAGGATACCCCATCAGGTAACCGCCTCCTGATCCTCCGTTACCTTCTATTTGTACCCCTCCTATATTTACAACAACGTCCTCTTCCGGCGGCTCTGTGGCCTTTCTGTATGCCACTCTTTTCGCATCAATGCTTGTATAGCTTCCATCCTGCGCCAAGCATATTTCCTCATTAACGGTGGCTGCTACCGCACATCCCTCATTAAAACCAACGGCTCCCATCTGTCCGATAAAGCCCGGCATTTCCGGTTCGTAGCATACGCTTCCATCCAGATACAGATATTGGTAGTTAAAGGATAAGCTTTCCTGATCCCTTTCCACGATAAGCACAATTCCGTCACTTACTGACTTTATTGACTTTTCGGATTGAAAAAGTAAATTGCCGTTTTCGTCAAATACCCTGTAATCTCCGTCATTCGCCAACAGGACTTGCCCGTCGTCATTGATGCAAAGCTGCGCATAGTCATATTCCAGCGGCACAAGGATCTGATTGTCATAAGTGACCAATCCCCATTTTTCATCTTTGCAGACAATCGCCCTGCCATTCCTTGCAGTTCCGATTTGATCGTATTCTCCTGATATCGCAAGCTGATTGAAGCTTTCTTCTAAGGAAACCTCCTCCGTGTGATTTGCTTCCTCCTCCGCAGCCGTCTCGTCAAGCGTATCAGCGTCTTCGGAATTACTTTCTTCCACCTGTGTTTGATCTAAGGCCTCTGCCGCTTCATCCTCAACTAATTCCACCGTTTCATCCTGACTCTGATTAAGCAACACTCCGCCTATCACTGCCGCAACAGCTATGACTGCAATGCCTATTCCAAGCTTGATCTTCATTCCTGATCCAACAGCTTTTCCGACCTTGGCAGCATGATCTGCCGCAGAACCTGCTTTTACCGCCTCGTTCCCATATATCTCTGCCTTCAAGGTTTGCGACATAGGTATTAACTCGCAATCCTCTGCTTCCTTTGCAAAGAACAGCAATAGGAACGGGGCGATGCTGTAGAGTCTGATTCCCTGCTTCTCGTCCAGATCCACTAAGGCTTCTTTTATCTTTGCCTTGGCCCGATTCAGGTGAGATTTGACCGTATTAACCGGTACCTGCAGCTCCTCTGCAATCTGCTCCTGCCTTTCCTCATTGTAATAATATCCGATCACACACAAACGCTGTATATCACTCAGCCCGTCAATGATTTCCTTTATAAGCTTTTGCTTCTCCCGATCCTGGAGCACACTTTCCGGAATGAATTTGTCATCGTCCGGAATTGTTTCAAAGAAGTTCTCCTTCTCATTTTCTCCAAGAAGAATATCATGCTTTTTCTTTATATACTGAAAACATTTACGATTTGCAATTGTTGCTGCCCAGCTTAGAAAATCCTCACAATTTTTTAATTGTTCGATGCTTTTACTAATTTCCAAATATGTTTCCTGCAGCATATCCATTGCCGCATCTTCTTCCTTCAACACATGAAAAATACAGGTGTGAAGATAACGATATGACAACTCATATACTTGATCAAAGCTTTCCTTTTTCCCTTCTTTATAACTTTTTACGGCTTCCGCCAATATCTCTGGTGTCTTCATTTTCCCTCCTCACAAATATGTTTACTCCCATGTTATGTCCATAGCTCTTAACTTTGCACTTGTTCTCGCCCATGCCTCCGCACAAGGTTGACAAAAATCCTCAGTATACCAGCAGGGTTTGGCAACTCCATGCTTACAAAGCCGTCCCACATTCAACATATCTTCCGACCAACAGCTTTTGCTGGGTGCACCATCCGCAATGCAATTGTTATTAAAATCAGTATAGCCGCAGTTATTGTACGGATCCCTGTCATCTATACCATTTTTATCTTCGTCAATCAAGCCGGTGCTGTAAAATACTCTTGGGATAAGGTATTGTTCGTCATAGCAGCTCTTCAAATTATCTACCAGATAATCTTTATTCTCCTCAATCATAACCGTACCATCCTCATAGGTAGTGATGGTTCCAAAAACAATACGTCCGAGAAGCGGATTATCCTGTTCATAGGTTTCCACTGAAACCACTGCACCGAAATTGCTCTCAGGCGCAACAGGTAGACGCCCTTCCGCTTTCCCATATTGAACATAATGCTGATACAGGGCCTCCGGCTCATTCCCCAAAGCCGCTACTACATCCGGATTTTCTGCCGCATAATATTCCGCATCAAAGGTTGTTCCATCCGGCATCACCACCGGAGCTGCATAGGTAACTATTGCAGTCAAAAAGAAAGTTGTTAAAAAAGTAGTTAGCGTTAATAATATTTTTTTCATGTCGTACCTCCATTTTTTCTTTCTGCTACAATAGAGGGCACCACATGAAAAAAAGTTGCACTTATATTGGAAAAATTTACAAAAAATTACAATCTCTTACTGTTTTTTATCTTTTTATACTGCATCAGAAACCAAATAGCATATATACAAAACCGCACCAAATCATCAAATTCTTCTTGATACAGCATATTTTCCGGTAGTCTCAAATTCTAAACAGACCATTCAAAGTATTTCAAAAATACAAAAAAGGAAACGCTGTACATCAACGTTTCCTCTACTTTTCAACAATGCCGGCGACCGGAATCGAACCGGTACGGGAGGTTAGTCCCGCAGGATTTTAAGTCCTGTGCGTCTGCCAGTTCCGCCACGCCGGCATAATCAATATAAAATTGATTAGTGGGACCTATAGGGCTCGAACCTATGACCCTCTGCTTGTAAGGCAGATGCTCTCCCAGCTGAGCTAAGATCCCAACTATAAAATAACAAATGAATATGTCGCTAAACATATCCATATGCTAAACGACCCGGATGGGGTTCGAACCCACGACCTCCGCCGTGACAGGGCGGCGCTCTAACCAGCTGAGCCACCAGGCCAAAAAATAGACAATATTAAAAATAAAAAGTGGACCTTCGGGGACTCGAACCCAGGACCGACCGGTTATGAGCCGGTTGCTCTAACCAACTGAGCTAAAGGTCCATATACCCTTTCGGGTCATGTTATACCCTTGCGAGTGATCTTAAAATAGTATTAAGCCGATGATCGGACTCGAACCGATAACCTGCTGATTACAAATCAGCTGCTCTGCCAATTGAGCCACATCGGCACAGTCTTCCAATCTAAATACTATTAATGACTCCGACGGGAATCGAACCCGTGTTACCGCCGTGAAAGGGCGATGTCTTAACCGCTTGACCACGGAGCCTTATTCTTTCTTCTTCTTTTTAACAGCTC
>Ga0129308_1001088_pt1 | contig 31560 bp, 29 predicted proteins | sample L827metagenome_FD_94440 | JGI IMG/M metagenome (GOLD analysis project Ga0129308, IMG submission 94440) | Ring-tailed lemur group fecal microbial communities from Wisconsin, USA - L827 metagenome | ecosystem: Host-associated > Mammals > Digestive system > Large intestine > Fecal | place: USA...
ATTCCAAGGCGCACTTATGCGCACCGACCAGGGCCAGGAAATCGCAGATATCGCTGCCGCTCTTCATATAGATGATGTAGTTGTTCCTGCGGGTGGTGAAACGCGCATGCACCCCTCGCGACTGCAGCAAGTCCACAAGATCACGCGCCAGCTCTTCGGTTTCTACGGTGAGTTCGAAGTGGAAATCGCCCTTCAGGTTGGAAATGAAGCCGCAACCTAGGAAGATGCCGCGCAGGTAGGCCTCCTGGCAGCAATGCTTGCGCACGATCTGGGAGTCGACGCCGCGGATGAAGCCGCCATCGCCGATGACGCCCAACTCGCGCAGGGCTTCGGGCAGGCCGGGCTGCATGGGAACGCGCACCAGGACATTGGGTGTCTTATGGAGCACGTTGCGCCTGACGACAGTTTCGGGCTTCAGATGATAGAGCTCGCTGAGCAGGGTGTAGGCGATGCGGGCGGCCACGAACGATTCCGTGACCACTTCCAGGCGCATGGAACCCTTACCCAAAAGGTACACGGAACCTTCGATCCTTATGATGGCTGCAAGCAGGGCCCGCTGGCAATGGGAGCAGACCGGCTCGATGAGGGAGAGCTCTTCCTTTACTTCAACGGTGAAGGACAAAACCTGAGCACCTCCGTAAACGCCTCGCGCAAAGCTTCGGGATCATGCCAAGTGGGCTTGTCGTGATCCACCAGATCCTTCACTATCACCCGGGCACCGCCCTGATCGATGCGCAGTGCGGATTCGTAATCGATCCTGACCGGACGGATTCCCGCCTGGCCGATATAGCCGGTGTCGTAGGGATCTTCCACCGCCACGCGAGGAAGGGGATACAACCCCCCCACCGAATGGATGAGCACGAAATCGATCAGGCCCGCCATGCCATGACGATAGAGCGCATTCACATGGTCTTCGGCGGTCATACCCAGGGTCTCGCCCTGCATGTCGGCCAGGCCGCACACGAACAGCACCTTGCCGCGCGAGGCCTTGATCGCATCGATCACCCCGGGGACCAGCAGGTTGGGGATGATGCTCGTGAACAGCGAGCCGGGGCCCAGCACGATAAGGTCCGCCTCGCAGATGGCCTTGATGGCGGCAGGATACGGGGTTGCCGGTTGCTCTTCGTTGAGCCAGACGGTTTCGAGCGCACAACGGGAATGCGAGAGCCTGGATTGGCCTTGCACCACCTTGCCTTCGAGCGTCCTGCCCGCAAGCGTGATCTTGTCGAGCGTGGAAGGATGAACCTCGCCCCGGGCGTGGAGCAGGTTCTCGCAGATCTTGATTGCCTCGGGGAAGGAATCCGTCGCGTACTCCAACGCAGTGAGCAGAAGGTTTCCCAAGGTGTGGTCGTTTGCGAACTCGAAACGGTACTTGAAGGCCTTGGCCATGGGGTCGTCGGGGTCTGCGGCGAAGGCGGCAAGGCACTTGCGCACATCGCCCGGAGGCGTGGCGCCGGCTTCCTGGCGCAGGATTCCGGTCGATCCCCCATCGTCGGCCATGGCCACCACCGCCGAGGTCTCGATGCCCAGCGAGAGCAGGGTGCGGATGGAAACGGGCGCACCCGTGCCGCCGCCGATAACGACCGCCTTGGGGGCGGCAGCGGAGCTGACCACAGGAAGCGCATCGCGCAGGGCGGCAAAAGCCTGAGTCTGGGAGCAGTCGGTTTTTATCGGAACGTGCTTCTTCGATCTGAACATGGCCTTACGCATCCTTTCGCTTGGTATCGGCACGCGAAAGGTCGCGATGGGTCGTGGTAACGCAGTAGCCCAGCTCGCGCAGGAACTTGCCGGTCTCGACCGCAATGGCGACGCTGCGATGTTGGCCGCCCGTGCATCCCACGGCGATGATGAGGTTGGTCTTGCCCTCGTTCACGTAACCGGGCATGACGCACTGGAGCAGCTGCTGCCAGCAGGAAAGGAATTCCTGGGTTTCGCTGCGGCTTATCACGAAATCGCTCACCTTGGGATCGAGCCCGGTCAGATGGCGCATTTCGGGGTCGTAATAGGGATTCGGGAGGAAGCGCACATCGATCACGATATCGGCATCGAGCGCAGCACCGTGCTTGAAGCCGAAGGAGTATACATACACATCCAAGCCCTCCTGGGCGGTCTTGCCGCTGAACAGGTCCTGGATGGTCTGACGCAGCGCAATGGGCTTGCGGTCGGTGGTATCGATGATGTGGTCTGCGGCATTACGCAGCTTGGCGAGCATCTTGCGTTCCTTGGCGATCGCCTGGGACACCGTCATCTGGGTGCCGATGGAAAGCGGATGGCGCCGGCGCGTCGCCTTGTAGCGGGCAAGCAGCTCTTCGTCGCTGGCATCCAGAAATACGATGCGGTACGCGATCCCGCGGTCCTTCAACTGCAGCAGGACGTTATTCAGATCGCCCAGCGTGCTGAAGTTACGCGAGTCGCAAACCACGGCGAGCCTGCGCAGCTCGCCTTCGGATTCGGGGATATCCTGCGAATCCACCAGGGAAAGCAGAAGCGAGGGCGGGAGGTTGTCGATGCAGAAGAATCCCAGGTCTTCGAAAGTGTGCATCGCTTCGGTGCGTCCGGCACCGCTCATTCCGGTGATGATGGCCAAATCTGTCATTAATGCGCTCTTCCTAGCATTCATCGAGCGCCGTTTCGGATCGGCTTTCGGCATCATCGGGACAGCCGGCCAAGGCGCTCCTTTCATTCCTCGCAACATTATACTGTTCCAGAACCCGATACAGTTCTTCGGCTACCTCGTCTGGCAGAACCTTCGCATCTTTTATCTCCTGCAAGCTCGCACCGCGCAGCTTCTTGAAGCTTTTGAAGTGCTTGAGCAGGGCTTTCTTGCGGACCGGCCCCATGCCCACCACCTCATCCAAGATGCTAGCGGTCATGCCCTTCCCTCGCAGCTCGCGATGGAAGGTGATGGCGAAGCGATGCGCCTCGTCGCGTACCTGTTTGACAAGGTAGAGGGATGCCGAACCCGAAGGCAGCACGACCGGCCCGCTTTCCTGCCAAGGCACGAACAGCTCCTCGTCCCTTTTCGCCAGGCCGCACAGGTCAATGCCCGTCACACCCATCCGGTCGAACATGTCCATAACCGCGGAAAGCTGGGGCTTGCCGCCGTCGAGGATGATCAGGTCGGGTTTCTTTCCGAAGGACTCGTCTTCCAAACGCTCCTTGGAATAACGACGCGACATGACCTCCTGCATACTCAGGAAGTCGTTGGCTTCCTCGAGGGGCGTCTTGATCTTGAAGCGGCGGTACTGGTTCTTGTCGGGCTTGCCGTTGGTGAACACCACCATGGAAGCGACCGTGTAGCTGCCATGGATGGTGGAGATGTCGAAGCATTCGATGCGCATGGGCGGCTTTTCCAAGGCAAGCGCGCTTTCCAACTGCAGCAGCGCCTCGTTGATGCGCTTGTCTTCGTAATTGGTCCGCACCATATACCGCATAAGCGTGTGCTTCGCGTTCACCTGCGCCATTTCCAAGAGCTGGCGCTTCTCCCCCCTCGCCGGAACATGCAGGCGCACGCGCGCGCCGTGCTTGCTCGCAAGCTTTTCGGAAAGCCAATCCTCCATAGCGGGGGCATCTTCGGGCATTGCATGCAGGATGAGCTCGTGGGGGATCGACGTAGTGGAATCGTAGTAGCGGAACAGGAAGTTGCGCATCAGGTCCTGGTCGGGCAGGTCCAGGCCCTTGTTCAGCACGAATTCGTTGCCGTTGATCACGCGGCCCTCGCGGACCATGAGCACATGTGCGCCGGCGATGGTCTCCTCGCGGTAGAAGCCGATCACATCGGCGTCCAGGCTCCGGCTGGTCACCGCATGCTGCTTGGCATCAAGTCCCTGGATGGTCTCGATGCGCGCCTTGATCCTGCCTGCCCGCTCGAAATCAAGATCGGCTGCCGCCTCGCGCATGTCCTCGGTCAGTTCCTCGATGAACTCGCTGTGGTTGCCCCGGAGGAATCGCCCCACGCGCTCCACATTCTTACGGTATTCCTCCGGCGTGATCTTCCCGCAGCAGGCTCCGGGGCCGATGCCCACATGGCAGTCGAAGCACTGCTTGGTTTCGCCGCGGAGGAACCACGAGGCGGGATCCTTTTCTAGGGCGCGGGTCATCTGGCGCCAATCGGCGCAGCTTGCGGCGCAGATGGGGACGATCTTACGCGCAATTTCGATCAGCTTGCGCGCCGCACGGCTGTCGGTATAGGGCCCGAAATACTGCGTATCGGGCCGGTGCTTCTCGCGGGTATATTTGATGGCGGGAAACACATCGCCTTTGGTAAGCGCGATGAAAGGATAGCTCTTGTCGTCTTTGAAGTCCGCATTGAAGTACGGTGAGTACTGGTTGATCAGGTTCTTTTCCAGGACCAAGCTCTCATATTCGTTCTTCGCAACGATGTATTCGAAGGAATCTATCTGCTCCACCAGCAAGGGTATCTTCGCGCGGTCGTCCTGGAAGTTGACATACTGGCGCATACGGGCGCGAAGCTGCTTCGCCTTGCCCACATATATCACCTGGCCAGCGGTATCTTTCCACAGGTAAACGCCCGGAAGCATGGGAACATCGGCTAATTCGCGCTTTATCCTGGCGATTTTCTCCGTTTCGTTTAACACTTTGTTTCATTCCCCATTCGGACCGAAGAGCTTTTTTTCGCAAAAATATAATGGCAGAAGTCTAACGGAAGACACCTGAAAAGGAGGAACCATTGAGTTACGTAAACGACGTCATCGAAATGGTCAAGGCCAAGGATCCTGACCAGCCCGAATTCATCCAAGCAGTCACCGAGGTCCTGGAAAGCCTGGAGCCCGTTATCGAGGCTCACCCCGAATACCAGCAGGCAAGCCTGCTCGAGCGCATCGTCGAGCCCGAGCGCATCATCACCTTCCGTGTCCCCTGGGTCGACGACAATGGCAAGGTCCAGGTCAACCGCGCCTTCCGCGTCCAGTACAACAGCGCAATCGGACCCTACAAGGGCGGCCTGCGCCTCCATCCTTCCGTTAACCTGTCCATCCTGAAGTTCCTGGGCTTCGAGCAGATCTTCAAGAACAGCCTGACCACCCTGCCCATGGGCGGCGGCAAGGGCGGCTGCGACTTCGACCCCAAGGGCAAGTCCGACATGGAAGTCATGCGCTTCTGCCAGAGTTTCATGACCGAACTGTGCAGGCACATCGGCGCTGACACCGACGTTCCCGCCGGCGATATCGGCACCGGTGCCCGCGAAGTTGCCTACATGTTCGGCCAGTACAAGCGCCTGCGCAACGAGTGGACCGGCGTCCTGACCGGCAAGGGCCTGACCTTCGGTGGCTCCCTGGCCCGTACCGAGGCTACCGGCTATGGCCTGGTCTACCTGGTCCAGGAGCACCTGAAGTGCATCGGCGACTCCTTCGAGGGCAAGACCGTCTGCGTATCCGGCGCCGGCAACGTTGCCATCTACGCCATCCAGAAGGCCCAGCAGCTGGGCGCCAAGGTCGTGACCTGCTCCGACTCCACCGGTTGGATCTACGATCCCGAAGGCATCGACGTTGCCCTGCTGAAGCAGATCAAGGAAGTCGAACGTGCCCGCCTGACCGAGTACGCAGCTCGCCGCGAAAGCGCCGTATACAACGAGGGCCGTGGCGTTTGGGTCACCAAGTGCGATATCGCACTCCCCTGCGCAACCCAGAACGAGCTGCTCATCGATGATGCCAAGAACCTGGTTGCCAATGGCTGCAAGATCGTTGCCGAAGGCGCGAACATGCCCACCACCCTGGATGCAACCAAGTACCTGCAGGAAAACAAGGTGGACTTCTTCCCCGGCAAGGCGGCAAACGCAGGCGGCGTTGCAACCTCCGGCCTGGAAATGTCCCAGAACTCCGAGCGCCTGTCCTGGAGCTTCGAAGAAGTAGACGCCAAGCTCAACGGCATCATGGTCAACATCTACCACTCCATCGACGACGCTGCACGCGAGTACGGCCAGGAAGGCAACTATGTTGCCGGTGCTAACATCGCCGGCTTCCTGAAGGTTGCCGAAGCCATGATGGCACAGGGTATCGTCTAAGAACCCACTGCAAGAGATTGCGATTTCCAGCTCCCCGCATTGAGGTGCGGGGAGCTTTTTCATGTTGGATCGGGTTGTTTCGGATCGGGTTGTTTCCGGGCTTGAGCTATCCGCGTCTGAAACCCCGCCGGGCAAGCGCGATGGGCAGGCCAAGTGGGGTGATGGGTTGGTATGGGCAAACCCGCATTGCACTACCCGATGGAGGGTTAGCTGGGATCAGCCAGCAACACGTTTTTGCAGACAATTCATGATCGCACCGAAGCGAACCGATAGGGATATGGGATTCGGCCCCATCGTTTGGCTGGAACCGATAGCACAAGCCGATTAGCCTTCCTCGGAGGGTTCAAGGTCCTCGGAATCTTCGGACTGGACGATCTTCGGAGTTGTGGAGTGCACCTTCGAAGAAACCACACCATCGGGGGAAATCAAGATGGCGCCGACTTTTCCGATTTCAGGGGCTCCAAAATACACCGTGCGACTCGGTGAGACCTCGCTCGGAAGCCCTGCATCGGGGCCGATAGCCAGAACCGCACCGATGCGGGAAGAATCAAGCTCGATGAAATCAGGATCATCGGTGAGGCACAAAAGGAAGTCGATATCGTGCTGGGAGAAATATTCCACACGCTCGATCAACTGGATAAGGGAACTACCCTCTGCCACATAGAAAACACCGATACGCCTGCCATCCACCAGGTAGATATCATCACCCTCATACCGCGAGGGGTCGGAAATATCCACCGTGAGAACTGCCGCATCTTTGCTTCGATAGCTATCCTCAACGGACTCTACCGAAACGTATTCTTCCTGTCCAGCCGAATCCTCGACTGCGGAAGGACTGGAAGCATCCCCGCCCCCATCGGAGGATTCCGCCGACGTATCCACGTCAACAGGATGGCCTCCGGTGCTTTCGGTGGCGGATGCATCCATTTGCGTTTCGTCCTGCAGCGACCCCCCGTGAGCGGAGGGCCCATCCGAGTCACCATCGAGAAGCGTGGGCAATGCCTCATCTGTATCTGCCTGCTTTTCGGTAGGCTCCTGGTTTCCCGCATACACGAAAACGGTATAGCCCTCCATCGCCCCACGATGCTCGTCGATAGTGCGAGCCGCAAGATTCCACGAATGGGCGATCACGATATACGTGATAACGGCAGCGAAGAAAAGCACTACCGCGATCGAGAATACGATGAGGGCGATTTTTTCACGGGATGACTGGTTCATGGCCCATGATTATACCCTTGCGCGATATGCAGCTAGGCAAGCAAGGGCCGGATAAACCTTCCTGTGTGGCTTTCTTCACATTGTGCGACTTCCTCGGGAGTGCCCTGAACGACGATCGCACCACCACGATGTCCGCCTTCGGGACCCAGGTCGACCACATAATCGGCGCACTTGATCATATCGAGGTTGTGTTCGATCACGATAACGGTGTTACCCGCATCGACCAAACGCTGAAGCACTTCGAGCAGCTGCCGGACGTCATCGAAATGCAGGCCGGTGGTAGGCTCGTCCAGGATGTACACCGTGCGGCCCGTCTGCCTGCGCTGCAATTCGCTCGCAAGCTTGACACGCTGCGCCTCGCCGCCAGAAAGCGTGGTCGCAGGCTGGCCGAGGCGGATATAGCCCAAACCAACGTCGTGAAGGGTCTGGAGCTTGCGCTTCAGGCTGGGGATGTTCTGGAAGAAGTCCAAGGCATCGTCGACGGTCATTTCGAGCAGATCGTGCACATTCTTGCCTCGATAGGTCACCTGCAAGGTTTCGCGATTGTAGCGCTTGCCCGCGCATACCTCGCAAGGAACATAGATGTCGGGAAGGAAGTGCATTTCGATCTTCTTCTGGCCATCGCCCTTGCAAGCCTCGCAACGACCGCCTGATACGTTAAAGCTGAACCTGCCCGGTCCATACCCGCGCGCCTTGCTTTCCTGGGTAGACGACATCAGCTGCCGGATGTCGTCCCACAAACCAACATAGGTTGCAGGATTTGACCTGGGGGTACGCCCGATAGGCGCCTGATCGATATCGACGATCTTGTCGAGTCCCTCCAAACCGGAGAGCTTCCTGTATTCTCCGCTGCGCCTGCGAGCCTTATTCAGCCGATTCGCCAACAAGGGGGCAAGCGTGTCGGTGATAAGGGAGCTCTTGCCGGAACCCGATACACCGGTAATGAGCGTAAGCGTGCCGATGGGGATTTCTAAGGTGACGTTCTTGAGGTTGTTTTCCCTTGCTCCGGTGAGCTTGATGCAACCGCGGCCGGGCTTCCTGCGCTCTCTGGGAACGGGGATGCATTTGCGTCCGTTCAGGTAGTCGGCAGTCAGGGACCCTTCCATGCCCATGAGCTCTTCGGGCGTTCCCGCAGCAACCACGCATCCGCCATGTTCACCGGCTCCAGGGCCCATATCGATTACGTAGTCGGCATGGCGGATGGTATCTTCGTCATGTTCGACGACCAAAACCGAGTTGCCCAAGTCACGCAGATGCTCAAGCGTTTTGATAAGGCGTTCGTTATCGCGCTGATGAAGCCCGATGGACGGTTCGTCGAGAATGTAGAGCACGCCCATCAAGCCGGCACCGATCTGGGTTGCCAAGCGGATACGCTGCGCTTCGCCGCCAGAAAGCGTGGCGGTCGCACGTTCGAGCGTAAGATAGTCCAAACCCACGTCGACCAAGAACTGCAAACGCGCCATGATTTCCTTGACGATAGGGCCCGCAATGCTTGCCGCCGCGCCTGAGAATTCGAGCCCCTTGAAGAAATCACGGCAATCGAGGGCGCTCATCTGGCACACCTCATGGATACCCTTGCCCCCGACGGTCACTGCGAGGATTTCGGGCTTGAGCCTATGCCCCCCGCAACTCGCACACGGTGTGACGGCGAAATACTGCTGGTATTTCTCACGCTGCTTGTCGCTGCTTGCTTCCTTATAGCGATGCTTGACCGCTTCGATGATGCCCTCCCAGTCGACATACCAATAGGTATTCCTTCCGTCGACGGTCACATAGTCCACCCGGACCTTTTCATTGGGAATGCCGTAGAGCAACGCGCGCTGCGCTTTCGCATCGAATTCTTCCCACGGGGTATTCTCGTCATAGCCCAGATGCTCGGCGACCGCACGGAGCACCTGCGGATAGTAGTTTCCCGTGGTAAAGGGAGCAACTGCTCCCTGCGCCAGGGAAAGGGACCTGTCCGGAACGATAAGGCTCGCGTTCGCTTCTTCCTTCGTTCCAATGCCAAGGCAATCGGGGCAAGCTCCATAAGGGGCGTTGAAGCTGAAATCGCGCGGCTGGAGCTCGTCGATGGAATGACCATGCTCGGGACACGCCAAGGCCAGGCTGAACAGATGCTCCTGGGGATCGGAATCCGGAGAAAGCGTCTGGATGAGCACCTTGCCTTCCGCTAGTTTTGTCGCGATCTCCACCGCTTCCGCCACGCGGGCGCATGAGCCTTCCTTCAATACAACGCGGTCGACCACCACTTCGATGGTGTGCTTGAACTTCTTGTTCAAGGTGATGGGATCGCCGCCGAGCTTAACCACTTCCCCATCGATGCGAACGCGGCTGAAGCCTTCCTTCTGGATGTCAGCAAGCAACTTGGTGAATTCGCCCTTACGGCCCACCACCATAGGCGCCATGACCAGCGCTTTCAGGTTGTCGCCCAAGGACATGATCTCATCGGTAACCTGATCGGTTGTCTGGGCCTTGATTTCCCTTCCGCATTCCGGGCAATGGGGAACGCCCACGCGGGCAAAGAGAAGTCGCAGGTAGTCGTAGATTTCGGTTACCGTTCCAACCGTTGAACGGGGATTCTTGCTCGTTGTCTTCTGGTCGATGGAAACCGCCGGGGACAATCCGTCGATTTGGTCGATATCGGGCTTGCTCATCTGGCCGAGGAACATACGCGCGTAGCTGGAGAGGCTTTCAACATATCTGCGTTGGCCTTCGGCATAGATGGTATCGAATGCAAGCGAGGACTTTCCAGAACCGGAAAGACCCGTGATGACCACCAGCTTGTCACGGGGAATGGCGATATCTACGTTCTTCAGGTTATGCTCGCGTGCGCCTTTGATGACGATTGAATCCTGTGCCATATGCTCCTGCTTCTCGCGCGGATTTATGAACCCAAGCCATTTTCACGCCTAGCCGACGATACTTCAAGGGCTGCAATCATAAGTACATTTGTTCGTATTCTATCAGAAAAGGGCGTTTGATTCCGAAACACCTGCCGATATTCTTTACCCACGCGGATGAGCCTGGTGATGGACGCCCTTCAGACGCTCGGCGGAAAGGTGGGTGTAGATCTGCGTCGTGGAAAGGGAGCTGTGCCCGAGCATCTCCTGAACGCTGCGCAGATCCGCGCCCCCTTCCAGCAGATCGCTCGCAAAGGTATGGCGCATATCGTGGGGTGAATAAGAGGAATCGACACCCGCCCGCCGCAAGGTTTCCTTGAACATCTTGCGCATGGCGTCGGTACCCATCTGGTTACCCCTGGTCGAGACGAAGAAGAACGCGCTTTCCCCATGTTTTTTCAGCAGCATCGGACGACCGGCATCCCGATACTTTTCCAGGGCATCGATTGCCAAGTCGTGAATGGGGATGATCCGCTCCTTCCCTCCCTTACCGAAAACACGGACCTGCTTCTGCGCGAAGTCGACGCAATCGAAACGCAATTCCGAAGCCTCGGTGATTCGGGCTCCGCACGCATAGAGGAATTCCAATATCGCCTGATTGCGCAAATCCGAAGGCCCCTGCTCGCGAGGGACGCCATCAAAGGAAACAGGGCCCCAAACGCACAGGATACGGGCCATATCCTGTGCGGGAATCCGATGGGGCAAGGTCCTGCCCTCTTTCAGCCCGTGTATCAAATCGGCAGGATTGGATTCGACGACGCCATTGACAGAAAGCCAGCGGAAGAAGCTCCTGACCGCACTCAGCCTGCGGTTGATAGTCCGACGCGAATACCGCGCCTGGGTCAGATCGCCCAGATAGCGACGGAGGGATACGTGGTCCGGATGAATGGCATCCACCTTGGCGCGGATGCACCACCTCAGATAATCCTGCAGATCGATGGAGTAATTCCTGACGGTATGCCGCGAAGCATTCTGCTCGACCTCAAACGCCTCGCAGAACCTGCCCGCAAGCTCCCATGGCTCGGGGTCGCCGCCTTCGGGAACTGCGGCGATGAAGGACTGGATCAGCAGGGCATCGTCCGACAGCTCCATCAGCGGTCCACCTCGAAGGCCAAATTGCAATCCTGCAGGCACTCAAGGTATCCGGACAAGGCTTCTTGGGCGCGTGCAGCATATTGCGCATATCGCTCGCCCTTGTTCTTCACCTTCTTCTCGAGCGGTTCGATGATGCCGAAATTCACATGCATGGGCTGGTATCCCTTGGTTTCGGGGGACGTTGCATACGCGATGAGCGCCCCGAAAACGGTATGGACGGGCGGTTGGGGAGGCGTTTGCCCCCGCAACAGGGCTGCAACGGAAATTGCCGCATGCGCCCCGGAGCGGATTGCCTCGCAATAGCCTTCGGTTCCGGAAACCTGGCCGGCAAAGAACAGCGGCACCTGAACGGGACACGCTCCCACTGCATCCTTCGCGACGAAGCGCAAGGTGCTATCGAGAACCTTCGGGGCATCGACGAAGGTGTTGCGATGCATGACACCGTATCGGGCGAACTCGGCATGCTCCAAACCCGGGATCATGGAGAAGACGCGTTTCTGCTCCGGGAAGGTGAGGTTGGTCTGGAAGCCGACAAGGTTATAACTCTGCCCATGAGCGTCCTCGGCGCGCAGCTGCAGCGCCGCCCAGGGACGGCGCCCGGTTGCAGGGTCGGTCAGGCCCACGGGCTTGAGCGTGCCGAACCGGGGGGCATCCACACTGGTGCGCGCGATTTCCTCGATAGGCTGGCATGCCTGGAACAGATCCTTGGATTCGAAATCCTTAGCGATCACCCTCTGCGCGCCGAGCAGCTGCTCGATGAAGGCATTGTATTCGTCCTTGTTCATGGCGGCATTCAGGTAGTCGCCCTCACCCGCATCCTCGTATCTGCTCTGGCGGAAGAGCTTGCTGTAATCGAGCGAATCTGCCATGACGATAGGCGCCGCGGCATCGTAGAAGGCAAGGTTCTCCATCCCGGTCCACGAGCAGATCTCGCCTCCCAAGGCATCGGAGGTTAGGGGACCGCTTGCGACGATGACGGCCTGAGCCGGCATTCCGGCAGGATGGACGTTCCCGTCTTCCCCATCGACGATCAGAAGATCGCCATCGGGCAAGACCGCCTGCACTTCCGCCCTGACAAGTTCGATATTCGGATCGGCTTCCACCATCCCGGTCACCATCTGCGAGAAATCGGTGCGGTTGACGGCAAGTGCACCGCCGGCAGGCACCCTGCAAGCTTCCGCGCAGGCGAACACGGGGGAACGAAGGCCCCTCAGTTCTTCTTTCAGCATGCCCGCAGCGCTCTGGGGCTTGGTGCTCTTCAACGAATTGGAGCAAACCAGCTCGGCGCAGTCGTCGCTATGATGGACGGGGGTATTCTTGACGGGCCTCATCTCGAAAAGACGGACAGCGAAACCCAGGTTGGCAAGACGGAGGGCTGCCTCGCTGCCGGCAAGCCCTGCGCCGATGATGTTGATTGCAGTATCCATGCGCCCTATGGTACCAGACACGCGCAATACCCATCTGCAAGGACGTATCCAAGGCGCGATTCGGTAGGCAGCGGCCTTCGCTTTAAGCGGGAATGAGCCCCTGTCGAATCGAAGGCCAACAGAGCCGCGCGTCCGGCCTGCCACCCGAAGCGCAAACCCGCCAGAGCGCCCAATGCAACGCCAAAGCACATGCTCCGTCAACGGACCACCGGCCCGTACCTGCCGTCGGGATATCTTCCGATAAGCCCCTTCCCTTCAAGCTCTGCCAATCTGACCATGAGCTCCCCGATACCACCCCCTTTCTTCGCGAGAAGCGTTTGGTCTGCAAGGATCTGATCCATCCTCATTGGCTGGGCGCAAAGCGCATCGAGCAGAGGATCGGGCTTTGGGGCGTTGCGAACAGCGCCCTCCTTGAAAGCGGATTGCCCATCCTGCACCGCAAAGCAGCCGAATATGGAAAGTATCGCGTCGTGAAAGGACTCGTCATCGACGATGGGCGTCGCACCCTGATAGAGAAGGCGATTCGACCCTGCAGAAAAACGGGAGCAGATAGACCCGGGCACCACCAGAACCTCCTTCCCCGCACTGAGCGCCTCGTCGGCAGTCGAGAATGTGCCCGAGGGCATCCCCGCCTCGACGATGAGCGTTGCCCGCGCTAAGCCCGCAATGAGCCTGTTCCTATTCCTGAACGTGAAGGGAAGGGCGGGATAGGACCATTCGTGCTCCGACACGACCACTCCCCCTCCGTCGATGACACGCTGGAACAAGGGGTGATGCGCCGGAGGATACAGCTGATCGCAACCTCCGCCCAGAAACACCACCGTCTTTCCCCCGACATCAAGCGCGGCGGCATGGGCTGCCGCATCGCAGCCGTAAGCTCCCCCGGAAATGATGGAAATACCCTGCTCCGCCGCCAACCGGGCGAATCTTCCCGCGCAGCTTAATCCGTAGGGCGTAGCATTCCTGGCCCCGATCACCGCGAGACCTTCAGATAAGGCCTCCAGATTCCCGATTGCATACAGGCGATCAGGCGGGTCGGGGATCAAGGACAACGCACGTGGGAAAGCCGAGTCCTTGGAATCGATACTGAAGCGGGGGCCCTCCAGCAAGGGCCCCTTATAACTTCGATAGCCCTTTTTGGCATGCATTTCCCGCGCCCGATCCATATCGGGCCCCATCGCATTCATCGGTCACCTCCCTGTACGCAGGCGGAGCGTCAATGCCTCGGCAAGATGTTCCCGCAAAACGCATTCCGACTGCTCGATATCGGCAATGGTACGGGAAACGCGCAGAACCGAGGCGATACCCCGACCGCTCATGGAATGAACTTGCGCCATGTCTTCAAGGAACAGCTGGGAATCGCAATCGAGCATGCAGGCCTTCGCCAATTCGCGGGTCGAACCATCTTGAGAGCATCCCCCTGACTTCCTCCACCTCTGGAAAGCGAATTCCCTTGCCGCAAGCACGCCCTCGCGAAGTTCCCGGGACGAAGGGCCGCTATCCTGTCCGATAACGCTTTTGAAGTCGCTTCTCCAAACATCCACGCACATATCGATCCTGTCGATGAGGGGTCCACCGATCCTGTTCTGGTAGTTCACCACCTGCATATGGCTGCAGGAGCATTTTCCGCTGGAATCGCCGAAGTACCCGCAGGGACAGGGATTGCTCGCCGCAACGAGCATGAAACGGGATGGCAGCTTGACCTTTCCATCCGCACGAACCAGAACGATCGAGCCCTCTTCAATCGGCTGGCGCAGTGCCTGGAGCACGCTCGGCTTGAATTCCGCCAGCTCATCCAAGAAGAGCACGCCATTGTGGGCCAGGGAAAGCTCTCCCGGCTTGATAGGCGAACCGCCTCCGATAAGCCCTGCGCAACTAGCCGAATGATGGGGAGCCCTGAAAGGGCGCTCGCCACGCAGCACATCTTCGGCGGACTCCCCTACGATCGAATAGATCTTCGCGGTTTCCAAGACCTCGCGTTCGTTGAGGGGAGGCAGAATGCTGGGAAGACGCGAGGCAAGCATGGTCTTGCCCGATCCCGGAGGACCGATCATCATAAGACCATGGTTTCCCGCCGCCGCTATCTGAAGCGCGCGTTTCGCCTGTCTATGCCCACCGACATCTGCAAAGTCCAAGGAGTTTCCGAGCCTTTCCGCATCCCTGCAAGGAATCGGACGGGAAAACGATTCGCTTCTCAACGCCTGCAGGGAGTCGGCGAAGAGCACGCAATCGTCCATACCGGAGAACGCGAAATCATCAGAATGCCCGCAGACCAGCTTCACATCGTTCGCACGGGCGAATTCCTGGTAGGCAAGCATGCCCAGAACCGCCCTGACCCTTCCTTCCAGCGAAAGCTCGCCGACGAACATCCTTCCCTGAATCAGCTGCGGTGAAACCTGCCCCGAGGCAACCAACAAGCCCACTGCGATGGGCAGATCGAAACCGGAACCTCCCTTTTTCAGGAAACCGGGAGCCAAGTTGACCGTGATCTTTTCCGAGGGCATGGAGAAACCGCACCCTCTCAACGCCGCCCTGATGCGCTCACGCGCCTCTTGGATGGCAACATCGGTCATGCCCACGATAGAAAAACCCGGCATGCCGTTTGACAGCACCACTTCGACCGAGATCTCAACCGCCTGCACGCCGATTATCGTCGCACTGAGTACAGTGCATTCCCTATACGAGACCGCCATGATTAAAAGCAATCATTCGAGATCACATCGCAGTGCATGCGCAGAAAGGCTCTGTCAGGCTGCGTGACCAGAATGGAGATGATGTCGAAGGTCACCCTGGCTTCCTCGCAGTAATGCTGCTGCATATAGATTTCCGCGATGACTTCGTACTTGCGGCGCTTTTCCGCGTTGACCGCTTCTTCGGGGAATCCCTTCGCAGTGCTTTTCCTGGTCTTCACCTCGACGAAGTGGAGTTCCGAACCGTATTCTGTATCGATGCTCGCGATGATGTCTGCCTCACCGGCAGCGCAGACCCAATTGCGCTCGAGGATGGTGAATCCCTTGCGCTCGAGGAACTTGCAGGCAGCGTTCTCGCCCTTCCGGCCCAATTCGGCAGCACTGCAGGAATCGGGTTCAGGCTGGCTTGCAGCATCATCCCCTTGGGTGGGGCAAACGGGTGCATCCTTGCATTCCCGTTCCGCCGTCTGCTGGTCGATCGACTGGGATTTCTTATTGGAATCGTTTGAAGTAGTCATGAATCCCCCTTTCTCTACCAGGGAGATTACTGGGCGATGCTTGCAGTTCGGCTGCATTACGCCGGCAGAAAACCTACGCGAATCAGGCGCGGAGATAGCAGAAACACAATACAAAGCCCATGAAGATCAACTCACGGAATCAACCGAAAAAGCTGGATCCACCCTGCATCCCGCACACGCAAAGACCCCACGCTCCCCAGAAAACGATGCTGGGAAGCACGGAGCCGTGAAGGACGAATGCGAACGGAGGTACCCGCAGGGAAAACAATGTCTAGAACAGGGTTTCCTGCGTGAATGCCCGGCAGAACGAGGCACGATGGATGGGGGTCAAACCGAACTGGCGAATCGCTTCTTGATGCTGTGCGGAGCCATAACCCTTATTCGATTCGAAGCCATACTGCGGGTATTCGGCAGAATAACGGACCATGAGCGAATCTCGCTCCACTTTGGCGATGATGCTGGCAGCCGCGATACTGGCGCATTTCGCGTCGCCCTTCACCACGTTGACCTCGCGCGGGTCGAAGCGGAGCGGGTTGCCGTCGAGCAGGATCACCTCGGGCACGATGCCCTGGACCTCGATATCGGCAACCGCAGCGGAGAAGGCCGCTTTCAGGCAGGCAGTCATGCCATGGGAATCGATATCGGCGGGCTGGACGTACTGTACGGACCAGCCCAGCGCCTGCGCCTTTATCTGTTCGGCCAGTTCGCTGCGCTTCTTTTCCGAAAGCTGTTTCGAGTCATTCAAACCCGCGATCACCGTATCCTGGGGCAGCACGACGGCACCCACGGCAAGCGGTCCTGCCAAAGGACCGCGTCCCACCTCATCCAGTCCGACGAGCACACGGCCTCCCGCCAGGGAACCTTGAAACTCCAGCATCTCGCGCACGCGCTGCTCTTCCAGGGCTTCCGCCTCGAGGCGCTTGCGTGCCGCTTTGATGGCATTCTGCACGGTTCTGCGCGTATCGGCGGCGAAGCTGCGCTCGAGCACAGCAAATTCCCGGGCATCCGCCGCTTTGAACATCGCCGCTATACTCGCAGCCGTTTGGGGGGTCTCCATACCCTCGTCCTCCTATCGCCCGATGCCGGGGTGTTTGCATGCAGGCAAGCATCGCCTGCAGATTGAAGCTTGGGGAACAAGCAGCCTGAACCGGCCTCGAGCGGACGGGGATCGGGCACCCAAAAGCGCTTACGCTTCATGCGATTGCGAATAAACCCCGTGAAACCGCATATAACCAAAGGAGGCCCCGAGGGGCCTCCTGAACAACCATGTGGTTCGGCTTAGAATGCCTTTTCCTTGATCTTTGCAGCCTTGCCGACCTTGTCGCGGAGGTAGTACAGCTTCGCACGACGAACAGCACCACGGCGAACGACTTCGATCTTGTCGATCTTGGGAGAGTGTACGGGGAAAGTACGCTCAACACCGATGGAGAAGCTGATCTTGCGGACGGTGAAGGTCTCACGAGCAGAAGCGCCATGACGGCGGATAACGTCACCCTGGAAAACCTGAATACGCTCGCGGTTGCCTTCGGTAATGCGATAGTGAACCTTTACGGTGTCACCTACGTTGAACTGAGGAATGTCTTCCTTGATCTGCTGCTGTTCAATAGCGCGAATAATATCCATTTTGCTTGCTTCCTTCTGACTATCTTTCATCATAAAGATTGAATTCTTATTTGGACGCGGTTGGGAATTATACCGCCCCGCCATGCATTATGCAAGCGCTTGAAACGCCAATGGTGGGCTTGTGGAGAAATGCAGGTGAAAGCCCTTACTGCAGCAAGAAGAGCAGCAAAGCATATGCGACGACGCCGGTGATGGCGCAGGCGATAAGCGAATGCGTCTTGCGTGCAACGACCACTACCACAAGCGCCGCAAGCAAGGGAACGATGCCCTGGGATATCCCTCCCTCGAACATGTCCGGCTTGAACAGGTCGTTAGCGACAAGCGCGGCAAAGGCAGCGGGCGGAATCAGGTTCAGGGCGGCGGTGACGTTTTCGGGAAGGTCCCTGCCCTTCATGAGCATCATAGGGGCGCACCTGCAGATGAGCATGGGAATCAGGCAGCATACGTACACGATGAGGAACTGATTGAGCGTCATTTATGCAACCACCTTCCTGAACACCATGCCGGCGGCAACACCCAGCAGGGCACCGAGCAGGATAGCCGGCCCCGCCAGCCCGATGATCTTGAAGAAGCACACGCCGAGCGCGCTCACGACAATGACGAAGATGTTGAGGCTGGTCATCTTCTGGTCCAGCACCAAGCAGATGAAGATGGAGGTCATGGAGAAGGCGGCAATGGCCGTGGGGATGGCAAGGGCATCGCCAATCAGCACGCCGAGCGCATTGCAGACGCCCCAGCTGGTCATGGAGAACAGGTTGACCAAGGTTGCCTGCCAGGCGCTCCATTGGCCGCTCTGGTACTGCATCATATTGACGCCGAAGCTCTCGTCGGTCACCGTGGCGCTGAACAGGAACGCCAGGCGCTTGCCCACCTTCTCGAAATACGGGGAAAAGGCGGCGCTGTAGAGCATCTGCCTGGTGTTCACGAAGGAAACGCTCGCGATGATGGATGCGATGGGGTTTCCGGCAAGCCACATATTGGGAATCATGAACTGGCCGGCTCCGGAATAGAAGGTCATGCTCATGACGAAAGCCATGAGCCAGTTCATCCCGATCTGGCTTTCCATGATGCCGCAGGGCAATCCGATTGCGATATACCCCATCATGACGGGGAATGCTGCCTTGAAGGCTGTTTTGATGGTTTCTGATTTAGACATAGCGCACATTATAACGAAGGACGGATACGAGTAAAGAAGTACGCGGGGGCTACGATTGCCGCAACCCCCGCGCGAAAGCGGACCTGATGGCTTCTTCGAATCCCGCTAGGCCGATTCGATGATAAGCATCCTTCCGCATGAAGGGCATTGCGCGATGGGGGCGTTCTCGCGTATCTGGGGAAGGCGGTTTTCCGGAATGCGGTTCCTGCACGCATCGCAGCATCCATCGGAAAGCTTGGCCAATCCCACTCCCCCGCACTTCGCAACGGTATCGATGTAGCGTTTCATCAATTCCGGAGAGACATGCTTGGCGAGCAGCTTCACTGCTTCCTGGCATTTGGCTATTTCGGCCTTGAGCGCATTCCCCTGATCGTTGAACTCGTCGTAGAGCTTGCGCTCGTGCGCCTTCAGCTGATCGACGCCGGCTGCCGCTTGGGCACGGACCGTATCGACCTGCTCGATGCCTTCGAGCAACACCGCCATCTTCTCATCGAGCACCTTCGATCGCTCCCCCATGATCTCCATATCGCGGGTCCAGGTCTGCACGCTGCGATAGTCGCCTTGGGCGGAATCGATCTTAGCCTGCACCTTCTCGATGCGTTCGCGCAGCTGGTCGTATTCGCGCTCGAGGCACCCGAAATCGCGGCGCTTCTTAGCCAGCATCGCCTCGACCTTTTCCAGCTTCGCGCTTACTTCCACCAGGCGGTCGTGCACGCGCTGCGCCTCTGCAGGCTGAGGCAGGTTCTTGAGCGCCTTATGCGACCTGAAGATGGTGCGGTCCAGTTCCTGGATCTTCTGGAGGATCTGGATTTCCTCTTCGCTTGCTTTCATGCGTCCTACTTTCGAACGGCTTCGGGAGTGAACCAGTTGAAGCCCTGGTCCAGGATGGCGACATCGCCTTCAGGGTAACCCATGGACACGATCGCCTGCGCCAGGATGGCGCACAGCGGCAATTCGGAGACATCATGCCCCAGTTCGATCACGGCAAGGCCCGCCTCGGTAGCGGCAAGCACGTTATGGTACCTGCTCTCGCCGCAGATGATGCAGTCGATACCCTGGGCGGCGCAGACGTCGATCAGGCTGCCCGCCGACCCCGTGCAGGTGACCACGGTATCGATGCGCTTTTCGGGCGCACCCCAGATGCGACCGGGCCTTCCGAATACGGAAAGACAACGTGCCGCAAGGTTGCGCAAGGTCATAGGCTCGTCTTCCCTGCGGATGCGGCATACCTGGCCATAGCCGCGCCCATCTTCGGTCACAGGTTCCAAGATAGACACCAGGTCGAGACCCAGGAAACCGGGCAGCATATAGGCTGCTTCGGTGCTCACATCGAGCGTGGTATGGAAGTTCATCAGGGCCACACCCGAGCTGATAGCCTCCCAAACCACCGACCCCGGACCATAGGCGCCGCACTCAAGGGGCATGAAGGATGCGGGGGGCTCCAGGAATGCGGGATGGTGGGTGACGAGCACGTTGGCCCCATGGGCCTTCGCGGCACGCACCGCCTTGACCGTAGGATCCAGGGCAACGGCTACGCCGGTCACCTCCTGCAGGGGATCGCCTGCAAGCAAGCCTGTCCTATCCCAGGATTCCGCATCGTTTGCCGGGAATCGGTCGAGAAGGGCTGCTTCAAGGGCCCCAACCGACCACGAGGGCCATTCGGGCGCCATACGGGAAACGACACCCTTCTTCACCTGGGTGATCGCGGCATTTCCGGTTTCGACTTCGCTCATGACATACCTCCTATTCGATGGGCATCCGGCGCACCTCTCCGCCCGGTTGGGGCACGGTGACGTATCGATAACCCGCCTCATACATATATTTGTACGCTTCCCTGATGTCCCTGTCGACGTGATCCACCTGATGGCAGTCGGTACCGACCGTGCAGGGAACACCGGCTTTGCAGAATTCCCTCAACAGATCGGGCGCAGGGAAATACTGCCCGCATGCATAGTATTTTCCCGAGGTGTTCACTTCGATGAGCCTACCCGAACTTGCCGCAGCCTCGGCGGCCTGCTTGTACAACGGCAGCAGGTCGAAAGAAGGCCAATAGTCGAATTTCTTAATCAGATCGGGATGGGACATGACTGTAAAGGGCGCATCGGAGGTAACCGCCTCGCACCACACCTGGAAATAACGCTTCCAGCAATCGTCCACACCCATGTGCTCCCAGGTCTTCTTCAGCGAGGGATCGTCGAAGGCCCAGCCATCCACGTAGTGGACCGATCCGAGCACGATATCGAAACGGGACCAATCCTCTTCCTGAAGCGGCCTGTTTTCCAGATCGCCCAACCAATCCACCTCGACGCCGGTGAGGATGGTCATCTCAGGGTGCCTCTGGCGCAGCCTTTCCACTTCGGCAACGTAATCGTCGAGCTTGTGGTAGGGCATGCTCACATAACCCCAGGTATCGAAGGGCGGGAGCAAGGGATAATGCTCGGTAACCGCATACAGGCTTATACCCTTCTTGCTGGCGGCTTCCACCATGTCTTCCATGGTATTGACCGCATGCCCGCAATACGTGGTATGGCTATGTGTGTTGATCAGATCCATTGCGCACCTTCCTGCCGACCAGCGGCGCTTGTTGGGCGGCGCTTACGAGCGCGCCCACTCCACCATGTCCTTGAAATGCCCTTCGAATTCGCGGATGTCGTCTTCGGTGGTAAGGGGACCCATCGAGACGCGCAGGCTGCACAGGGCGCTGTCCTTATCGAAGCCCAGTTGGGTGAGGATCCTGTTGGGAGAAAGATCCTTCGAACTGCACGCCGAGCCGCCGGATACCATGATTCCCCTGCGGTCCAGGCGCAGGATCATGGTCTCGCTTTCGACGCCCTCGACGACGAAGTTGGCGATATTGGGCAGGTAGCTGGTACTGCCCGCTTCGCAAGGGACGCTCTTGCGCACGCCCTTCACGCTGCAAAGGCGCTCGTAGAGCGAATCGCGCATGGAACCCAGGCGCGCTACCTCGCAACGCAGGGCATCCGGGTCGCACATCCTCTGCGCCGCGGCAGCGAAGCCCACCATGCCGGCAACGTTCTGAGTGCCGCTGCGGAATCCCGATTCCTGGCCGCCACCCAGCATGAAGGGATCGCACGGAGTCCCCTTCGCCAGGTAAAGCGCGCCCATGCCCTTCGGGCCGCAGATCTTATGGGCGGAAAAGCTCGCCGCATCGACGCCAAGCGAATGCAAGTCGATGGGGATCTTGCCTAAGGCCTGGACGGCATCGGTATGCACGAGCACGCCCATGGCGTGGGCAACGCCCACGATTTCTTCCAGGGGCTGTACCGAACCCACTTCGTTGTTCGCCAGCATGACCGACACGAGCACGGTATTTGGCTGCAGGACCTCTTCCACCTGTCGTGCGCTCACGAATCCGGCGCGATCCGGTTTGAGCACGGTCAGCTGCACGCCCATGCGTTCGAGCAGGTGGGCAGGCGCGAGCACCGCTTCGTGCTCGATGGACGTGGTGATGATATGGGGCGTGAATGCCGCATCGCCGGCAAGAGCCTTCTTGCGCTTCACTGCGGAGACGATGCCGAACAGGGCGGTATTGTCCGCCTCGGTGGCGCCGCTCGTGAAGAACAGTTCGTCGGGACGGCAGCCGATGCAGCGGGAAAGGCCTTCCCTCGCCTGCTCCATCGCCGAAAAGGCCCTGCGGCCCACGCTGTGCAGCGAGTTGGCGTTGCCGCCGAATTCCAGATTGGCAGCACCTCCGCATAAGAAGGGGGCCATGGCAGATGCCGCCTCTTCGCACAGCGGTGTGGTTGCTGCCCAATCGAGGTATATGGTCTTATCAGAAATCATCTATCACCCTTAACGCAAGAAGCCGCATGGGTAAGCATGCGGCAGATGACTTGGTTTGCTATTCGGCCTGGGAGGCGCTTGCCGCCTCGCGGACCGCCCTGATGGCATCCGCCCGGCTTTCCGCCTTGAATACGGCATTGCCGCAAACCAGGACGTCTGCACCCTCGCAGCAGACAAGGGGAGCCGTCTTGACACCGATACCGCCATCGACCTGGATAAGGGGGCTTACGCCTTCTTGACGGGCGATCTCCACGGTTTGCGCAACGCGTCCGGCGCTTTCGGGAATGTAGGACTGTCCGGAAAATCCGGGGAATACGCTCATGACCAGCACCATATCCCACAGATGCATGGTGTTGCGCAGCACATCGACGGGAGTGTCGGGCTTAAGCGCGATTGCGGCCTTGGCACCTGCCTCGCGGATCATGCGGGATGCGGCTTCGGCTTCGCCGGCTTCGATGTCGAGGGCTTCCCAATGCACGGTCACGACGTCGGGATAGCCTTCCAGATACCAGGGAAGCTGGACCAAGGGGTTGCTGATCATCAGATGCACATCGACGGGCAAGGATGTGATGGCCTTGATCTGCGCTGCGATGGGTACGCCGATGGTCAGGTTGGGAACGAAGTGGCCGTCCATGACGTCGACATGCACCCAATCGGCGCCACCTTGCTCGATGTCGCGAATTTCGGATTCCAGTTTCATGAAATCCGAAGAGAGGATGGACGGGGAAATTCTCACCTGGTCGAACATGGTTTCGCCTTTCTCTTCGTTCAACCTCTCTATTCTAACGCGGAAGAAAGGCTAGTTGGAGCGCCTTTCCAAATCAAGCAGGAAACGCTTGACCTCGACTCCGTACGCGTATCCGCCCAGCTTCCCGTCGGAAGCCAAAACGCGATGGCAGGGTATCACGATGGCGATGGGATTTCGGTTCGCCGCCATACCGACGGCACGCGCGCCGCGCGGCGAACCCACCGCGCAAGCTATTTCCCCATAGGTCTTCGTACTGCCATACGGGATATCCAGCATTTCCTGCCAGACCTTCTTCTGGAAGGGCGAACCGGCGGGATCCAGGGGCAAATCGAAGTAACGCCGCCTCCCCGCAAGGTATTCCTGCAACTGGTTGGCGGCGTCATTGGTCAGAGGAGAGGGTTTCCTGGCGCCCTGCAAACCGACCTCGCCGATGGCGAGGTCGGTGATAGCGCAGCCGTTCGAGGCAATGGTCACGCGTCCGACCGGCGTGTTGTATGTGAAGAAGGTGCTTTCGCTCATGGCACCCTCCAATCTGACGAGCTGTTATTCCAGGCCGTAGAATTCTTCCCTCAGCGGACGGCCGAGCAGGGTTTCGGTGAAGACGCCGATGTCTCCCTTTTCCCAAACGACCGCGCGTACCGCCTGGGCGATGGGAAGGTCGACGCCATGGCGCTCGGCCAGGGGCAGAAGGGTCTTGCAGGCAAGCGAGCCCTCGACCACCATGTGGGTTATCTCGATGTATTCGTCCAAGGTCCTGCCTTCGGCCAAGAACTCGCCGAAGCAGCGGTTGCGGGAATGATGAGACATGCAAGTGGCGATAAGGTCGCCCGTACCCGCAAGGCCCATGCAGGTCATGGGGTCGCCGCCCAGGGCGTAGACCAGTCGGCTCATCTCCGCCTGCCCGCGCGTCATCAGGAAGGCGCCCGTGTTGTCGCCCAAGCCGATGCCGTAGGAAATACCCACGGCGATGGCAATGACGTTCTTGCATGCCGAGCAAACCTCCACACCCACCACGTCGCTGCTGGTGTAGGTGCGGAAGGAAGGCGTGACGAACAGGTTCTGGAACAGCTCCGCGGTTTCGGGCGACTCGGATGCGATAACCGTTGCAGAGGGGACGCAGCTGATGACCTCTTCTGCATGGTTGGGCCCGGCAAGCACCGCAAAGCGGCTCTGGTTGCCCATCTCTTCGGCGAAGACCTCGACGGGGAGCAGCCCCGTGCCCTCTTCGACGCCCTTGCAGCACAGCACCACCGGGGTATCCCGAGCCACCAGGCCGGCCAGCTCGCGCGCCACGGAGCGCATGATCTTCGAAGGGGTGACCACGGCAACCGCTTCGGCACCATCGACGCATTCCGCAAAGGTGCCGTAGGCGATGATGTTATGGGAAAGCTCCTGGGAGCTCAGATAGCGCACGTTTCTGTGCTGCTCGTTGATGCCGCGGACCACTTCTTCCTTGCGCGCCCAGATGCGCACCTCGCTTCCGGTGACGCCGAGCAAGTGCGCAAGGGCGGTTCCCCATGATCCCGCACCGATTACTGCAACCTTCATATTCCCCATCTCCCTTGAGGGTCGCAGGCCTTATGCCGCTTCCTTCTTGTCGCCGACGCGACGTTCGGTTCCGGCAAGGAGCCTTTCGATATTGGCCCTGTGGGCCCAGATGACGATCAAACCCATGACGACGCATGGAACGATGGCAACGATGTCGCCCCAGAACAGGTACGAGGCGAAAAACGGGCAGAGCGCTGCCGCGACGATGGAACCCAGCGAAACATAACGGGTGACGACCACGACAAGCGCGAATGCCGCAAGCTCGATAACCGCCGGGATAACGCCGAAGGTCACGAACAGGCAGCCCACGGAAACGGCGATGCCCTTGCCGCCGTGGAACTTCAACCACGGCGAGAAGATATGGCCGCATCCGCAGCCCACGAATGCAAAGGCGAGGCATGCGTTCTGGCTGAACAAGCCGCCATCGACAGCGAAATGCGCGAACAGGATATTGGCCAGCACGCCGGAAAGAAGGCCCTTACCGAAGTCCAGCAGGAAGACGGCATAACCGCCCTTCTTCCCCATCGCCCTGATCGCGTTGGTGGTTCCGATGTTTCCTGACCCTTGCTTCCTGATGTCGGTCTTGAAGAAGACCTTTCCGATGATCACGCCGTTGGGTATGGATCCCAGAAAGAAGGCGATGGCGAAAACAAGAATAAGAATCGGGAAGTGAACCACGTATTAATCCTTTCGCTTGAACTTGATACGGACAGGCGTACCGGTGAAATCGAACTGCTTGCGCAGACGGTTTTCCAGGTAACGCGTGTAATTATCGTCCACGATGTCGGGATGATTGCAGAAGAAGGTGATATACGGAGGGCAAATGCCGGTCTGGGTTACGTACTTCAGACGCAGGATCTTCTTGCCCTTGGAAATGTTGTGGCCGAAATCACGCAGCTCTGCAAGCCAGTTGTTCAGCTTGCTGGTGCTGATAGTGCGGTTGAAGCTGGCGTATGCCTGGTCGATGGTCTCCCACACTCGCTTGAGGTTCTTGCCGGTGAGGGCGGAAATGGCGATAACGGGCGCATAGCCCACAAAGCCCATGCGCTCTTCGATACGCTCGCGGATGGCGGCCTTAGCCTCGGGGCCTTCCACCAGGTCCCACTTGTTCAGCACGATGACCATGGCGCAGCCGCGCTCGGCGGCAAAGCCTGCAACGCGCTGGTCCTGATCGGTCAGGCCCAGGGTGGCATCGATGACCAGAAGGGCAACGTCAGCGCGGTCGATGGCGCGCATGGCGCGGACGAAGCCGTAGTATTCCACGGCCTCGTCGATCTGGCTTTTCCTGCGCAGGCCGGCGGTGTCGACCAGGCGGTACACCTGGCCGTCGTGATGGACGATGGTATCGATTGCGTCGCGCGTGGTGCCGGCGACATCGCTCACGATGGAGCGCTGCTCGTTCGACAGCGCATTGGTGAGCGAGGACTTACCCGCATTGGGACGGCCGATGATGGCGACGTTGATCGCATCGGAGTAGTCTTCCTCCTCGCGCTCCGGGATGGTGCGCAGGATATTCACCAGCTCGTCGAGCAAATCGCCGGTTCCATGGCCATGGGTGGACGAGACGGGCCAGGGGTCACCCAGGCCCAGGCTGTAGAATTCGTAGATGTCATTCACGTTGCCGGGGTTATCCATCTTGTTGACGATCAGCAGCACCGGCGTCTTGCTCTTGCGCAGGACGCGGGCGACTTCTTCGTCGTCGGCGTTGATGCCGGTCTTGCCATCGACCAAGAACAGGATGACATCGCATTCCTCGGTCGCAGCGAAGGCCTGGTCGCGGATGGAGCCCTGGAAGCGGTCGTCATTGCCCATTTCGATACCGCCGGTATCGATGAGGGTGAAGTCCATTCCGTTCCAGTCGGCTTCGTGGTAAGAACGGTCGCGCGTGACACCGCGCATTTCGTGCACGATCGCATCGTTAGCCTGCGCGATCCTGTTCACGAACGTGGATTTACCGACATTGGGGCGACCAACGACGGCAACGATATGCTTTGGCATTGCGTATTTCCTCTATGTATCGAGCAGATTGCGTACTTGCATTAAATATTCGGATGCATCGCAGGATACCACATGAAGCTCGAGCCCCGCTTCCCCCTGCAGCTGCGAAAGCGTCATATCATCAAGAGTGACATGGTTGTGGTTGAACACCACTTCGGGGATGACGGCAAACGATGCCGGGGTGCCCGCCTGCTCCAGGCGCTTGGCCTCCTGCCTGATGGCGGGTGCCATATCGGCGGCACAGAGAAGCCCGGTCACATCGACATTGCCCCCGAAATACTCATTCTTCACGAAGAGCGGGATGATCCTGCCCTTCAGAGGCGAGTTTTCCAGCAAGGGCACCAGGGCTTCCACCATGGCGCAGCCGTAGACCAGTATCACACGGGCGTCGTTACGCTCGAGGGCGCGAGCGCATTCGTTGATGGCCCGGGGGTTGCCCATCCAGTCGTCGACGAAGGTGCGCACGATGCCGATGCCATCTTCGAACAAGCTGAAATCACCGTAAAAGGCGGCAGGCGGAAGCTCTTCAAGCAGGGTATCGCCATACGCATTGCGGTAGAACTCGTCCGAGGCATGCACCCAGGCATCGCCGCGTTCGAGCATGGCGCGATGTTGGAAGGGCTTGATGCATTCGATGACGGCGCGTGCGGCCGCAGGGTCGTTGAAGCTCTTGCTGAAGCGCTTCTGGTGCTTGGTATAACCCAGAGGGACGATACCCACACTGACGATGCCGGGCTTGCCGTAGCACCACTCGATAGTGCGGCGCAGCTCTTCCCCATCGTTCACGTCTGGCATGAGCACGATCTGGGCGTGGAGTTCTATCCCCGCATCGAGCAGGCGCTCTGCCACCTCAACGCCATGGGCGGCATGCTTGCCGATAACCTGCCTGCGCAGTTCTGGCGTGATGCAGTGGAGCGAATAGCGCAAAGGGGAAATGCGCTGCTCGATGATGCGCTGCTCGTCTTCGGGCATGATATTGGTGAAGGTGACGAAATTACCCTGCAAAAAGCTGAGGCGATAATCGTCGTCGCGCAGCGATAGGCTCGCACGGGCCTGCTCGGGGAGCTGCCGCATGAAGCAGAAGATGCACGCATTCCTGCACTGGATAACCCGATCGAACACCACATCGGTGAATTCGAAGCCCCAAGATTCTCCCGGCTCGCGTTCCAGGCAAACATCGCCCCGGTCGCCATCGCAATCGATATAGGATACGACGATCTGGTCTTCGGAAGTATGCCAACGCCAGTCGATGATGTCGCGAATGGGATTGCCGTCAACCGCGGTGATGCAGCAGCCTTCGGAGAATCCTGCATCATCGGCGGGGCTCAATGGCTCGACCGACTGGATGTACGCACGGGTTTCCATGGCTTAGATGTATCCCAGGGGATCGACGGCAGCACCGTTCAACTCGACTTGGAAGTGCAGATGGGCTCCGAAGGAATTGCCGGTATTGCCGACAGCCCCGATGTTCTGCCCCTTGGAAACCGAATCGCCGACGTTCACGTATACGGCAGACGAGTGCATGTACTTGGTCACCAGACCGTTGCCGTGGGATATAACGATCCAGTTGCCCGCACCGCCGTTGTAGCTGCCATCGTTGGTGGCATAGATCACCGTTCCGGAATCCGCTGCATAGTAGGGCGTGCCCTCTGCAGCAGCAAGATCCAGGCCCATGTGGAAAGAACTGTCGAAATCACGGTATCCGAAGGTGGAAGAAATAGAACCGCCGGGGCAGGGATTCGCAAGCGCGCCGGTCCCGGAAACCACGGGTGCCGACTCAGTGGTACCGGCATCGGTGGTGCCGGAGGAATCGCCGGATCCGCCATCGCCGGCAGAAACGGAGGATTCAGCAGGCTGGACAAAGCCGGTTTCGGCCGCCGCGGCAGAAGCCTGGGCAGCAGCCGCCTCTTCGGCAGCCTTGCGCGCAGCTTCGGCTTCGGCTTCCTCGACCGCCTTCAGCTCGGCGACCTCCTGGGTAACCTTTTCGGCTTCGGTGCGCAGATCGGATTGAAGGGCTTCGATTTCCTGGGCCTTCTGCTCGGCGGTTTCCATGCTCTCCTTCGCAAGCTGGCTCTGCTCTTCGTACGTAGCCTTAGCCTGCTCGGTTTTTTCGCGAGCGGACTTGGTTTCGGCAACCAGGGAAGAGCCGCGGTGGGAAACCGACTGCATGTAGTCGACCGCAGTCGCGAATTCCTCGAAAGACTGGGATTCCAGAACAACCCCCATGAACGTGGTCAGGGAGTCCTCGTTCTTGTACATCTGCACCGCATATTCACCCAAGGATTCCTGGAGCGTCTCGATCTTTTCGCTCTGCTCTTCGATGACCTTCTGGGATTCCTCGACCTTCTTAGAGGCTGATTCGTATTCCGACTTTGCGGAATCATAGGCATCATTCGCTTCGTTCAGGCTGGTCTGCAGTTCGTCGATCTGCGCGAAAAGCGCATCCGCCTCTGCCTGCTTTTCGGCGGAAGTCACGCCGTATGCTATGCAAGGTTGGCAAAGGGCGCACACCAAACCGACGCCTGCAACGGCAGCAAGCGGTCTGAACAATATGTTCCGGGAAGAAAAAACCATGGAGTCCTTATACGCTACGAATAGGTTTACCGAATACGGGCTATTCCCAGGATTCAAGCAGGCTGATGACTGCTTGGATCTGCTCCTGGGGAGTGGATGCGCCCGCAGTGACCCCTACTCTAGCACATGAGGAGAAATCGCTTTTCTGTAATTCCTCTGGTCTCTCGATGTGGAAAGCCTGGGGAGCATTCTTGGCGCAAATCTCGAAAAGCCTGGTGGTATTGGAAGAATTATGCCCGCCGATCACCACCATGGCATCCACGTCCGCCGCCAGATTCGCCGCGGATTCCTGGCGTCTGCTGGTTGCGGTGCAAATGGTGTCCTTGACAACGAAGGAAACACCTTGCTGGTTAAGATAATCGACGACCTGGTCCAAACGCTCGTGGGATTGGGTGGTTTGCACCACGATTCCCACCGGCTCGTCTAAATGGGCGGGAATCTCGTCGACAGACTGGGCAACCACCACATTGCCCCCCGCCTCCCGGGCATAGGCGGTGATTCCGCATACTTCCGGATGGCTCTTCTCGCCCAAGACCAGCACGGTAGCGCACTGCCCGGCCAAAGACTCCGCCGCCTTCTGGGCTCTGATCACGTGGGGACAGGTGGCGTTTATCACCTTCGCGCCCGTGTTCTCGACCCGGCGCAGGGTCTCGGGAGTGACGCCGTGGCTGCGGATGACCACACATTCGGCATCGATCTGGCCAGGTTCGGATGCGACCGTTACCCCTTTTTCCGCAAGGGCGGCAACAACCTGGGGATTATGGATAAGCGGCCCGAGCGTTTGCGTGCTTTGCGCGCATTCCGCCTGTTCGAGCGCAAGATTCAAAGCGCGTTGGACGCCATAGCAGGCGCCCGCGCATTCTGCCAGGATCACTTCCATGCAAACACCTATTCGCCTTCTTGGGATACAGGAGCGCAGATGGGATGCTCGGCGAATACCTGGGAGTAATCGGGGCATTCGGGGAACAGCTCCACCATATCCACCTGATCGGCCGGAATCTGCCTATTCAAGGCATAGCATTCGCGCATCACATACCAGGTACAGGCCTCCAAACGGTCGTTCTTAGGCAGGAAATCGAAGGATTCAAGATACACCGGATTGCCGAAGACGATGGTGACCTTCGGGAATCTTACCCTCTGGCCCTTGCGCTTGATGCTTTCGACATTGCGCATGGTGAAGGGCAGAAGCGGCGCCTTGCCCATACGGGCGATCAGCGCGGCACCTGCATGGAGCTTCGGGGTGGATCCGCTCTTTCCACGGCGGGTCCCTTCGGGGAAGATACCCACCACTTCCTTGTTCTTCAGCATGCGGGCGGCGCGCTTGAGGGCGGTGCGATCCGCCGTGTCGCGCGCAACGGGAAAAGCACCCACACGCGAGAAAACCTGCCCACCTAAGCCCTTCGCGGTCTCGAAAAGGTTTTCCCTCGCCATGAATCTTACCCACTGCTGAGTGCGGACCGAAAGATAACCGAAGATCACGTCGAGGAAGGAAGAGTGGTTTCCCACGAGCACGACACCGCTTTTCCCGGCAAATTGCCGCAATGCTTCGCGATTGACCACCTTGTAACGCCACAGCACCTTGCACAGGATACCGAAGATCACATAGCACAGGTTGCCGAACCAGTGGGTAACTTCCTTATCTTCCCCATCGCCGCCCAAGGGCATGTCCCACATCTGCTCGCATTTCAGGATCACAGGGCACCCATCCTTTTCCTCGCCAGGTCGCAGATCGAGTCGACGATCTGCGCGATCGTCTGACTTGTGGAATCCAGCTGCACCGCATCATCCGCTGCACGCAAGGGAGCGGTATCGCGCGAGGAATCCAGCTCATCCCTGCGCTCGATATCCGCCAGAACCTCATCGAAGTCGAGCGAACCAACGCCGCGTTCCCTGTTCTGCGCGAGCCTGCGGATCGCGCGCTCATGCGCGCTCGCGGTGAGGAAGATCTTCAACTCGGCATCGGGGAAGACGACGGTTCCGATGTCGCGCCCCTCGACCACGTAGTTGCCGGCATTGCCGATGCGGCGCTGCTGTTCGAGCATGGCGCTGCGCACGGGAACATGGGCGGAAACCGCGCTCACGGACCTGTCGATGCGCGAGGTGCGGATTTCGCGGCTCACATCGGTCCCGCCGATGGTTACAACGCTGGGAAGCACCTCGCCTTCCATGCACTGGAAGTCGATCTGGTTTTCGCGGGCGATCTTACCCACCGCCTGGGCATCGGACAGATCGATACCGC